>Ga0070708_100005524_pt1 | contig 10019 bp, 10 predicted proteins | sample KBSK5503metaG_FD_65469 | JGI IMG/M metagenome (GOLD analysis project Ga0070708, IMG submission 65469) | Corn, switchgrass and miscanthus rhizosphere microbial communities from Kellogg Biological Station, Michigan, USA - KBS K5-50-3 metaG | ecosystem: Host-associated > Plants > Roots >... | reverse complement strand
GGCGAGGCGATCCACGGCCGGCTCAACTTCCCGTTCGACCATCCACTCTACGCGGGGATGATGGCGCCGATGAACCCGGGTATCCGAGCCTCGCTCGAGCAGGCCGACGTCGCCTTCATCGCCGCGGCGTCGGCGTTCTCGCCCTTCTACCCCTCGAGCGTGATGGCCGTTCCGCCGAACGTGACGCTCGTGCAGCTCGATCCCGACCCCGTCGAGATCGCGCGCATCTACCCGGTCGCAGTCGGTATGGTCGGCGACCCGAAAGCGTCGCTCCGTGCCCTCGGCGACAAGATCGAGCGCGTTCGCACTCCCGAGCAATCCAAACGCGCGGTGGCACGCGCGAAGGAAGCCGGCGAGCAGAAGGCGGCAGGGCAAGCCGCGATGGCGCAATCCCTCGAGCAGAAGCGGACGGCGACACCTATCCCACCGTTCCTCGCCGTTTCGGAGATCGTCGGATCGCTCGACCCGGAAACCGTCGTCGTCGACGAGTCGATCACCTCGACGCTCGGGGTCCGCTCGACGCTCAAGCTCAACGAGCCCGGCACGTACTTCTTCACGCGCGGCGGCGGGCTTGGGTTCGGGCTGCCGGCTGCGATCGGCGTGAAGCTCGCGCGCCCCGACCGACCGGTGGTCGCGATCGTGGGAGACGGCACGACGCTGTACACACCGCAAGCCTTGTGGACGATGGCGCATCACCAGATCCCGGTCGTGTCGGTGATCCTGAACAACGCGTCGTACCTGATCTTGAAATCGGGGATGGCGTCGATGCAGGGCAAGGCTGCGAAACACGACATCTGGCCCGCGATGGACATCGTCGACCCGCGCGTCGACTTCCTTGCGCTCTCCCGCGCGTTCGATGTTCCGGCGGAGCGCGTCGAGAACGTCGACGACGTCGGCCCGGCGATCCGCAAAGCGGTCGCGTCCGGCGGCCCGGCGCTCGTCGAGGTCGTCGTCGACGGCCGGCTCGGCGCCTGAGCCACGTGACGGGCCCGGAAGCGGGGATCGAAGGCCCGCACCCGACCAACCTCGCCGGAGCGATCGCGAAGCAGTCGCTGATCTTCAAGGACACGTTCCCCGGCCTGCTCGGAGTGCACGTCGAGGAAGCGTCGGCGGGACACGCCGTCGCGACGCTCGAAGTGGGCCCCAGCACGAAGCACCCGGGCGGCTACGCGCACGGCGGCGCGCTCGCCGGGTTCGGCGACACCACCGCCGCGTGGGCGACGTTCCCTGCGCTCGCACCGGGCGAAGCCTTCACGACGATCGAGTTCAAGGCCAACTTCATCACCGGCGTGACGCATGGGCGGCTGCGCGCCGAGGCGAAATCGGTGCACCAAGGTCGGCGCACGATGGTGCTCGAGGTTCGGATCACGACCGACGACGTCGCCCGGCGTCCGGTCGCGATGATGATCGTGACACAAGCGATCTTGCAGCTGGGTGGCTCCGCCTCCGGCGAGCAGCCGCCCGACGAGTGATGGCTCGAGCGCCGGGGCGGGCGACGCGAGCGAAGGCTCCTGCGAAGTCCGCGGCTCCGCGCCGCAGCGCCAGAGCGTTCCTCAGCCAGGTCTCCGACGAGCTGCCGTCGCATCTGCCGCCAAAGCTCCGCGCCTTCGAAGCCGAGCAGTGGGGCCGCTTCTACAAGGTCTGGTACTCGGAGCGAAAGATCCACTTCGAGGTGCAGTTCGTTTCCGGCGGGCGCCTCGAGATCGGCTTGCATCTCGAGGCTGACGCCGCAACGAACGAGCGGATCGGGAAAGAGCTAGAGGGGAAGCGCGCAGCGATCACGCGGGCGCTCGGAGCGGAAGCGTCTTTCGGATCGCACGGGCCCGGCTGGCGGAGCGTCGCGGAGACCTGGAAGGGCGGAGATCTGCGGGGCGAGGAGTCGGCAACCGAGGCCGCCGCCCGCCTCGCCGAATACGTCCGAGCGCTCGCGCCCCTTCTTCCCCGCTAAGCGACGACGACGATTCCCATCCGCTCGAGTCGTGCCCCCAGCTCCGCAAACGCCGCGTCGACCAGGCGCTGAGCGGCGGCGTCGTTCTCTTCCGCGGCGGTCAGCGTGACGCGTACCTCTTCGCCGGCCTCGAATCCCTTCGCGCGTGACTTCACGTAAACCTCGGGATGGTGCGACTGAAGGTCGCGGAGCATGTCCGCGATCGCCGATTCGTCGCGCAGGTCGAGCGTGACGGTGATCTCGGCGAAGCCGCCGGGCCCGAGGATGCGATCGAGCTCCGGCGCGAGCGAGTTGTCCCAGATCCATTGCAGCTCCGGTGGGACGCCGGGCAGCGCGACGATCGTGGTGCGCTCGAGTTCGAGCACGACCGCGGGGGCGGCCCCGATCTGGTTATCGAGCGGGCGCGCGCCGCGCGGAAGCCGCGACATGCGAAGCCGCGCTTCATGGAGCGTGGCGTCGGCCACGTGCCCGGCCGCGGCGAGCTCGGCGTAACGTCGCGCGACGATGCTCTCGGCGCCGGCGTTCGGTTCGAGCGGGTGGCGCGTCCCGATCGCGATCGCTTCGCGAGTGCGGTCGTCGTCGGTCGGTCCGAGGCCACCTTGGGTCAGGATGAGCGCCGGGCCGCGCTCAACTGCCAAACGGAGCTCCTCGCCGGCGACCTCGGGATCGTCGGGCATCACGATGACGCGCGTCAGCGCCGCTCCTCGCGCGGCGATCCTTCGAGCCATCCAGTGCGAGTTCGAATCCTGCACGATGCCGCGGAGGAGCTCGTCGCCGATGGAGAAAATCTCGACGTCGCTCATCGCGGTCCGTTCCGGGAGGTGAGTGCCCGCGGGAGTTCGATGCGACGGACGGCGCGGCGGATCGCCGCGGTTCCCATCGGACCCCGCTCGGTGACGACGGCGTCGACGAGCGCGAGCGGCGTCGCTTCATACGCCGGCGCGTCGTCGGGCCGCCACGCTCGGGCCGGCAAGAACTTCGAGGTCCCGGCGAGCACGTAGAAGCCGATCCCGGCTTGCTCGGCCGCGAGCGCGAGCAGCATCGTGCCCACCTTGTTCACCGCGGCTTGCTCGGTGATGGCGTCGGCGCCGCAGAGCGCGACGTCGGCCTCCGAGGCCGCGCGCCCGACGGCCGCGTCGGGCACGACCTCCGTTTCGATCCCTTCGCGTTCTAGCCGGCGCGCCAACGCCCGGCCCTCGCCGCCCGGAAGAGAGACCGTGCAAATCACTCTCGTGACACGCGCGTGATGGCGCACCAACGCAGCGAAGACGTTCGAAGAGGCGGAGTGGGTGACGACGACGGCTCTGCGTGGGAGCGCCCACTCCGCCGCGCGCGCGACGCCGTCGGATTCGACGGCCAGCGCCTCGCCGAAGCGACGAGCCGCCGCTCGATGGTCCTTGGCGGAAAGCGTGGCGGCGCCGAGTCGCCACAGAGGCGCCATCGCCGGATGCGCCCGCACCAGATGACGCGCAGCCCGTGCGACGTCTCGCTGCGCACCGAGCAGCGCGAGCCCCTCGGCGGCGCGCGCCGCGATCTCCGCCGCGCCCGAACGATCATCCGAAGCCGCGCGCCGCACGATCTCCCATCCGTCCATCGGGGGGATTGTCATCGGCCCCGCGGCGCGGGGCAACGACGCCCGCCGGCCATTCCAGGCAGAGGCTCCGGCTAAGCCCCGGCGTCGGCGCTAGGATGCCGCCGGAGGCCACCCTTTGGACGCCTACGACCTTCCGACGTTGTTCTCGCACCGGGACGTGCTCGAGAGCCTCGACCCCGACAGTCCTCCGCGTATGGTGGCGCTCCGCAGCTCCCCGACGCTTGGATCGATGGCGCTCCTGCCCGGCTCGTTCAACCCGCCCACCGCCGCGCACCTGTTGCTGGCCGAGCGCGCCCGGCGGGAAGGATTCGGCTGCGTGATGTACGTCCTCGCGAGGAATACCATCGACAAGGAGCCCAACGGGCTCATCCCGGAAGACCGTCTGCTGTCGCTCCGGTTCATCGCGCAGCGCGCCGGCATGGGCGTCGCCGTGTGCTCGGCCGGGCTGTACGCGGACATGGCCGACGCCGCCTCGATGCTGTTCCCCGGGACCGAGATGGCCTTCCTCGTCGGCTCGGACAAGGTCGCTTCGATCTTCGACGCGGGCTACTACGGCGATCGTGAGGCGGCACTCGACGCACTGTTCTCCCGCGCGAAGTTGATCGTCGCGCCCCGGACCGACGACGGAGAGGTTGCCCGCGACGTCCTCGCTCATGAAGAGAACCGCGCGTGGGCACATCGCGTGTCGATCCTGCCGCTGCATCCGGCGGTGAGCGAGCTTTCGTCTACCCGCGTGCGCGGCATGCTGCAAGCCGGTGCCGACCCGACCGGCCTCGTCCCCAGTGCCGTCGGCACGTTCCTCGCCGAGGTCGGCGCGTTCGCGGCGCCCGCATCGAACGGCTCGGAGGAGATCGACCGCTATCGGATCCGAACGAAGCTCCTCGAGATCCTGTGGTCCGCGCGCGAGTGGGCCGAACGCGCAGCAGACTTGAGAGCGCTCGTGCGTCTCGCCGCCGGGCCCGGCGAAGAAGGCAAACAGCTTCGCCGACTCATCGCCCGCGGAGGCGCCCGCGCCGAAGATCTCGCCTCGCTTCAGTCCGCTCCGGGCTGAACGTCATCGTGGTCTCGCCCCGCGCGAGTTTCACGGTCTTGACACGAACGGCAACTTTCCCGTAACTAACTCTCCGACATCTTTCCTTCCCGGAGCTTCCCCAAGTCTCGCGCCCAACAATGCGATTCGCGAGCGCGCGCGCGCGTACTGCGGCGCGCGGGAGGAGGATGCATGGCGGTCACGGTCGGGGGAACGCGACGAGCCAAGATGTACCCGTTCTTGGAAAACGCCGCGTGCCGGGGGAACGATCCCGAGTTGTTCTACGCCGAGGGCGGCGGGTCGGTCGCGAAAGCGAAATCGATCTGCGCCGAGTGCTCGCTGCGTCCCAAGTGCCTCGAGTGGGCTATCGCGCGCGAGGAGTTCGGGGTGTGGGGCGGGACGACCGCGCGGGAGCGTGCCGCCATCCGCCGCGAGCGTGGCGTGCGGCTGGTGCCGACCGGGGTCGCGTAGGTTTCTTCAGCGCCGCGACCTTGCGGTTCCGCCACTCTGAGGCGGCCGTCACACGGTCGCGACCCCTCTCCTTGGATCTATACAGGGCGTCGTCCGCGCGAGAGACCAGTTCGGCCGGAGTGTTCCCGTCACGCGGGGCGGTGGCGACGCCGATCGAGACCGTGACGATCCGGCGTCCACCCTTTCCTGGGGTAACGACCTCTCGCCGAACCGCCTCGCGCACGCGCTCGGCGACCTGCATCGCCCCCTCGGAGTCGGTCTCGGGGAGCACGACGGCGAACTCCTCACCGCCGTAACGGGCGGCCAGGTCGAACGAGCGAACCGCGCCGGCGATCGCGTGCGCGACCGCGGCGAGAACCTCGTCGCCGGCGGGGTGTCCGAACCGGTCGTTCAAGGCCTTGAACCGATCGATGTCGATCATGAGCAGCGACGGACCGCTCTCGGATCTGGAGAACCGTTCGGCGCGCGCGGCCTCGCGTGCGAGCACGCGCTGGAACTCCCCGTGATTGACGAGCTTGGTCAGCGGATCCCGGATCGCCATGTCGGTCACCGCTGCGTGCAGATGCGCGTTCGCAAGCGCGAGCACCGCGTGGTGGGATAGCGAGGCAAGCGCTTCGATCTCTCGCGCCTTCACGACTCCGGGGCGGCCGCGTCGGCCGACGCGAGTCGCGACGAGTGCGCCGTCCCCGCCGAGCGGCACGAGCACGTAGCCGCACGCGCCGATCACATCGGCGAGCGCCCCGTCGGTACGCGCCTCGTCGCTCGACACGACGCGCGGCTCGCCGGTCCCGAGCGCCGCGTGCAGCGCGCCGCGATCCTCGACCTCGCCGCCGATGCGGCCGGCGATTCCAGACGCGCCTCGGCACACGAAGCGGTCGCCTTCGCGCAGCAGCACGGCTGAGGACGTGAAACGGAACGCTTCGACGACGCCGCGACACAGGTCGGCGAGGACCTCTTCGAGCGACAGCGTGTCTTCGATGTCGAGCGTGACACGGCGGATCGTGGCGAGCTCCGCGTTACGACGCTTCAGTTCGCGCTCGTTCGACGCGCTGAACAGGATCGCGCTTCCCGCGACGACCCAGAGCGCAGCGATGGCTTGCAGTCCGCGCGGGAAGCCGGGAGCCCCCGCGATCAGACCCGCCGAGTCTGCCAGGTCGAGAGCGAGGATCGCCGCGGTCGACATGATTAGGAGCCTGACGCCGACCGCGGATGAGAGCATGATGCCTGCCGCGATGACCTCGAGCGCGAACAAGAAGACGAGCGGGCTCGACGCGCCTCCGGTTGCCGCGGCCAAACCTCCGATCACGGCGACGTCGCCGAGGACCGACACCCAGACGGCCGGCGCGAGGATCGACGGTAGCCGCTGCGCGAGGATCTGCGTCGCGAGACCGAACGCCGCCTGCGCCAGCAAAAGCGCGACGACGCGTCCGCGAGGCACGGCGACGTCGGGCGAGGCGGCGAGCGCGACGAGGACGAGAAGCGGAGTGAGATACCGAACGGCGAAGAACACCGTCAGCCGGTCGGGCGCCGCGCCGGCGAACGAACGGGGAAACGGTGCGTGGCTAGAGGCGGTAGCTTTGCCGGTCACGGTAGGACTGCCTCTCCTCTTCGACCTTCACGAGGCGGCCCGGACCCCGGGCCGCGATCGCCAGGAGGCCGATCGCGAACAGCGCCAGGGCGAGCGGTGCGGCGAGCGGCCCGGCGAGATTTGCCGCGCGCCCGGCCGCGGCTCTCAGCCCCCCCGAGACGAGCGAGCTGTAGGAGCCCGGACGCTGGAGTTGCATTGAGCCCACCGCCGTTCGCGCCGAGGTCCCCTGCAGCCCTGGGAGCAGGTCCAGCGACCACGAGTCGACCGTCGTGCCCTTCGGCTGGACGGCCGGCCGAGGTACCGGTTTACCTGCGGCAGGGCCCTGACCTCCGAGCTGCTCGGGGACCAAACCCAGCAACTTGCCTGCGCCGTCGATCGTCTGCGAGACGGGCAACGTCCCGCCGGGGGAGAGTGTTGGAAGAGGCAGCGGAGAAACCGGCGGCAACTGGATCTGCGCCGACGCGGGAACCGATGTGAGGGCCCCGATGACGAGCGCCGCGCCGACGGCGAGCAGCCCTTCGGCACGCACGCGGCGCCGCGGGCGAGGTTCCGCCTTCGGAATGCCCTTGTCCATCGTCCTCACCTCTGCATCCTCTCGGGAAGGACAACGAGCCGGGACATGGTTCCGGCGGGCCATTTCACATGGCCCATGCCCTGAGTGTCCGGAGGTGTCCGATAAGTCGGTCGCCAATTGCTCGCTCGGCATCAGCCCCCGGGCCCCCGCTAGAATCCGCGCGATGCGTCCCGAGGAGCAGATGGTCATCAACGCCGCACCGGCGGCCTCCTCGCCTGAGATCCCGGTCCCGAGCGAATCCGAAGCGGCGCAAGCTCACATCGAGCAGCCGGCGAAGCTCCTTCGGATCGCGGTCATGGTGCGCGAGCTGCTCGAGGAGGTTCGCCGCGCTCCCGTCGACGAAAACGCGCGCCAGCATCTACGCGACATCCACGCCAAGGTGATCACCGAGCTCAAGACGGGCCTTTCGGGCGCGCTCGCCGAGGAGCTCGACCGGATCAGCCTCCCGCTACCCCAGAGAGGAGTGCCGACAGAATCCGAGATCCGTATCGCGCAAGCCCAATTGCTCGGTTGGCTCGAAGGCCTGTTCCAGGGTATCCAGGCGGCGATCGCGACGCAGCAGCTCGCCGCACAAGCTCAATTGATGGAGATGAGGCGCCGCGGCCTCCCGCCCGGAGCGATGGAGGACGGGGCGCCGCAGCAACAGCAGAGGCCCGATGTTCCGGGCCAGTACCTCTAGCGTAGCTACGGCGCCGTCTCGCGGTACTCACGTAACCACCGCGGTCATCGCGATCACCCCGGATCCCGGCTTGTTTTGATAGATGAACGCATTCTCATCTAAGATTTGGGCGTGACCCGACCCAAGGCTGCCAGCCGGCAAACCATCATGGACGCGGCGCTCGCCGTCTTCCGCGAGCGCGGCTACGAGGGAACGACGATTCCGGCGATCGCCGAACGCGCCGGCATCGCGCAGGGCACGCTCTACAACTACTTCCCGTCGAAAGAGAAACTCCTTTTCGCGTGCGCTCGCGCCGGCGGGACGCCGGGAGCGATCTTCGAACACCTGCGGGCCGATGTCGGCCGCAGGCCTGTTGGGGAGCTGCTCGAAGAGGCCGCCGTCGGCGTCGTCCGGTTCTGGGATCTGCGATTGCCGGCGGTGCTGATGCGAGGAGCCCGCCCGGCCTCCTTCGACCGCCCGGGCGTCGAGTTCCCACGTCGCGCGCTCGAATCCGTCCGCGACTACTTCGGCTCGGAGATGCGCGCCGGGCGGATCCGCCGCGGCGATCCCGAGACGCTGGCCTGGGGGTTCCTCGGAGGGCTCTTCTACCGTGCGTTCTTCGAGCGCGTGTACGGGCGCCCGGGCTCGTTCCGCCTCGACCGTGAAGGCTTCGCGCGGTCGTGGGCGAACGAGTTCGCCGCGTCGCTCTCTCCGGGCCCGGCGTCTCGCAAGCGACACTCGCCTCGCGCGCTCGCCGCCGGCCGAAGGAGCGCCGGCTGATGGCTCACCGGTTCATGCGCCTCGGTCCCGATCCGGAGGACAAGCCGACCCAGCCGATCACGCGCGCGATGCTCGTGCGCATCGCGGGCTACTTCCGCCCCTACTGGCGACGCGGCTCGCTCGTCGTCGGGACGGTCGCGCTCCAGGCCGGCCTCGGGGTCATCCCACCGCTCCTGCTCGCGGCGATCGTCGACAAGGCGATCGGCCATAAGAACGGCGGGTTGCTGAACATCCTCGTCCTGGCCGCGATCTCCCTTCAATTGCTGACCGGGCTCGTGGGTGTCGGCCTCACGTACCTCAACACGATGATCGGCCAGGCCGTGGTGTTCGATCTCCGGACGCAGCTCTATCGCTCGCTCAGGAGTCAGGGCATGCGGTTCTTCACCCATGCGCGCGCAGGTGAGCTCGTGAGCCGTCTGTCGAGCGACGTCGGCGGGGTGGAGGACGTCGTAACCTCGACGGCCTCACAAACGCTGTCGAACCTCTTCGTCGTGATCAGCACGCTCACCGCGATGATCCTGCTCAACTGGCGCCTCACGCTCGTGTCGCTCGCGATCTTGCCGTTGTTCATCTACCCGACGCGCCGCGTCGGCGCGATCCGCCGCGAGCTCGCGAAGAGACGGCAGCAGCGGATCGCGCACATGTCCACGATCGTCGAGGAGACACTCGGGGTGTCGGGGGCGCAGCTGATCAAGACGTTCGGGCGGGACGACTACGAGATCGGGCGGTTCGCCGGCGTCAGCGAGGACCTCCGTCGCGTCCGGATCCGCGAGTCGATGGTAGGCCGCTGGTTCTTCATGACCATCCAAACGTTCTGGGCCGCGGCCCCGGCCGTGGTGTGGCTCGTGGGAGGCCATGAGGTCATCGCCGGCACGTTCAAGCTGGGCTACGTCGTCGCGTTCACCGCGTATCAAGCCCGGCTCTTCATGCCGATCAACGGTTTGCTGTCCGTCCACATCGACGTGCAGTCGGCGCTCGCGCTCTTCGAGAGGATCTTCGAATACCTCGACCTCACCCCGGACGTCGCCGAGCGGCCCGGCGCGCTCTCACTCGACACCCCTCTCGGCAACCTGCGGTTCGACGACGTCCGATTCTCATACCGGACGGACCTCGCCGTGCTGCACGGCGTCTCGTTCGATGCGCCCGCGGGAACGATGTCCGCGCTCGTCGGGCCGTCGGGCGCGGGCAAGTCGACGATCGCGGCGCTCGTCTCGCGGCTGTACGACCCAGATTCCGGCTGCGTGACGCTCGACGGGCTCGACCTAAAGGATCTCACCCTCACGTCCGTCGCGGACGCCGTCGGCGTCGTCTCTCAAGACACGTTCCTGTTCCACGCGACGATCCGGGAGAACCTGCTCTACGCCAGGCCCGGCGCC
>Ga0070708_100005523_pt1 | contig 10019 bp, 9 predicted proteins | sample KBSK5503metaG_FD_65469 | JGI IMG/M metagenome (GOLD analysis project Ga0070708, IMG submission 65469) | Corn, switchgrass and miscanthus rhizosphere microbial communities from Kellogg Biological Station, Michigan, USA - KBS K5-50-3 metaG | ecosystem: Host-associated > Plants > Roots >... | reverse complement strand
CGGATGGTCACCGAGTTCGGGATGAGCGACAAGCTCGGCCCGCTCTCGTTCGGGAAGCGCGACGAGCTCGTGTTCCTCGGCCGGGAGATCGGCGAGCAGCGCAACTACTCCGACGAGGTCGCGAAGCAGATCGACGAGGAGGTCCGAGCGATCATCGACCACGCCTACGAGCGGGCGATGGACGTCCTCGTCACCCACCGAGACAAGCTGACGGCGCTCGCCGAGAAGCTCGTCGCGGAGGAGACCGTCGACGGCGACGGCTTCGAGGCCCTGTTCAGCGATCTGCCCCCCAAACGGAACTCCCGCGAGACCCCGCCGACCGTCGTCGGCCCGAACCAGCCCACACCCGGCGCGCAGCCGGCACCCACCCCCTCGCCCGCCTGATCCGTCGGGCGTCCCCGAGCCACCATCCGACCCCGGGCCGACGGCCCGGGGTCGTTGCATGGGCGCCGCTCGGACCGATCAGGTCCGCGCCGCTACCATCGAGGCCATGACCACCACGACCGCCAGCACCGCCATCGACGAGGCGTTCGAGCGCTACCTGGACGAGCACGCCGCCGAGCGTCTCGAGTCGTACAAGGAGCTCGTCCGCATCCCGAGCATCTCGGCCCTGCCGCAGCACGCGCCCGATTGCCGGCGGACGGCCGAGTGGATCGCCGCGGACCTCCGGCACATCGGCATGGAGCATGTCGACGTCGCCGAGACGGGCGGGCACCCGATCGTCTATGCCGACTGGCTCCATGCGCCCGGCGCGCCAACGGTCCTCGTCTACTGCCATTACGACGTGCAGCCGGTCGACCCGCTCGACCTCTGGACGTCGCCGCCCTTCGAGCCCGTCGTCGAGGGTCATCGGATCCTCGGCCGGGGCGTCGCCGACGACAAGGGCCAGCTCCACCTCCATCTCCGCGCCACCGAGGCGCTGCTCGCGACGCGTGGCAGCCTGCCGGTCAACCTGAAGTTCGCGTTCGAGGGCGAAGAGGAGTCGAGCTCGGTCCATCTCGACCCGTGGCTGAACGCGAACCGCGACCGGCTCTCGGCGGACTTCGCCGTGATCAGTGACACCGGGTTCTTCGAGGGCAACCTGCCCGCGATCACCATCGGCCTGCGGGGCATGATGTACGCGCAGGTCGATGTCACCGGGACGGCCGTCGACCTCCACTCGGGCGGCTACGGCGGGGCCGTCCAGAACCCGGCAAACGCCCTCGCCACGATCATCGCCGGCCTCAAAGGCCCCGACGGCCGGATCCTCGTGCCCGGCTTCTACGACGATGTCGTCGCGATGACCCAGGTCGATCGCGACGCGTTTGCGGCGCTGCCGTTCGACGAGGCCGCCTATCTCGAGCGGCTCGGGCTGCCAGCACTCTTCGGCGAGGAGGGTTATACGACGCTCGAGCGCCGAGGCGCCCGGCCGACGCTTGACGTGAACGGCCTGTGGAGCGGCTTCCAGGGCGAGGGCGGCAAGACGATCATCCCGGCCCACGCGCACGCCAAGATCAGCTGCCGCCTCGTCCCCGACCAGGATCCCGACCGGATCTTCGAGGCGTTCCGGGCCTACGTCCTGGCGATCGCGCCGCCCGGCGTCCGAACCGAGGTCCAGAGCCTCGGCGGCGGCCACCCGAGCGTGACCCCGATCGACCATCCGGCAACCCGGGCGGCCGCGCGGGCCCTCGAGGCGACGTTCGGTCGCGAACCGCTGTACATCCGCGAAGGCGGCTCGATTCCCGTGTGTGCCAGCTTCGAGAACGAGCTGGATCTGCCGGTCGTGCTACTCGGGTTCGATCCGCCCGACCAGCAGGCCCATGCCCCGAACGAGTGGATGGACCTGCGCAACTACGAGACCGGCATCCGGACCGTCGCCCGGATGTGGGACGAGGTCGCGGCGCTGGGTCGGGACGCGTTCGCCCGCTGACCGCTGGGTCGAGAGCCGCTCCCCGGGCCCGCTCGCGAGGTCTCTGGGCCGGGTTCGTCGGCGGTACCTTCGGGCCATGCCTTGCTAACGCTTCGGGCGGCTGTCACGCCGGAACGCGGTGCTACGATGCACCCGACTTCGTGACCCGGGAGGACCAGCGAGCGTGACCGATACGGCCGAGAAGACCGCCCCGAACCAGAGCTGGCGGCTGGACTCCGACACCGGGAGCATGGCGCCCCGGTCGGCGCTCGACGTGCTCGTCGACCTGAACGACAAGGTCACGACCGGCAAGGTCGGCGAATACCAGCCGGTCCCCCTCGGGTTCACCCCGATGGACAAGACGATCGGGACGGGTCTCCGCGCCGGCGAGCTCCTGCTGATCGGCGGCGCGCAGGGCACCGGCAAGACGACGATGGCCCTCCAGATGGCCCGGAACGTGGCCTCGGGCGGCCAGGCGAACGTCCTGTACATCTGCTTCGAGCACGACGAGCAGTACCTCCTCAACCGCCTGATCGCGATGGAGTCCGCGCTCGCCCACCTGCCCCACAAGACCGGGGCGATCAAGATCCAGGACGTCCGCAAGGAGATCCTCGGCACGTGGATGGCCGAGGGCGGCGGGGCCGCCCAGCTGGCGAGCAACCCACGCCTCCGGCCCTCGCTCGACCGCATCGCCCGCTACGGCCAGAACCTGTTCCTCCTCCGCGGCTCTCAGACGGCGAGCACGGTCGAGAACATCCGCAAGCTCGTCCAGCAACACCGCGTGCTGTCCGGCGACCGCCGGCTGGTCGTGTTCGTCGACTACCTCCAGAAGGTCCCCCAGATCCCGGAGCCGACGAACGAGACGGAGAAGGTCACCTACGTCGTCAACGGCCTCAAGGACGTCGCCCTGTCCGAGGACGTGCCGATGATCGCGATCGTCGCCGCGGACAAGGAAGGGCTGAAGGCGTCGCGCCTCCGGAACTACCACCTGCGTGGATCGTCGGCGATCAATTACGAGGCCGACATCATCCTGATCCTGAACGAGAAGTACCACATCGTCGCGAAGGTCAACATCGAGTTCAACCCGTACCAGGCGCAGCGCTTCCGCGACTGGGTCGTGGTCTCGGTCGAGAAGAACCGCGGCGGCCAGGACAACGTGGACCTCGAGTTCGAGAAGCACTTCGAGTTCTCCTGCTTCGACCCGAACGGTCGAACCGTCCAGGAGAAGCTGATCGAGGAACGTCTTTACAACGATTAGCCCTCCGAAGTCCGAGGCGGAGCTCCGCGAGGCCATCGGCCCGAGGACACGCCTCTACAACGACTGACGGCGCGGCCAGGGCCCGTCCTGGCGGCATTGTCGTCTGCGGTCCTCGCTCACGGACTTCGGAGTCCGCTCGCTCCGGTCCTCGACGACGCCTTGCCAGGCCGCGCCCTGGCCGCGCCTCCGGTCGTGCCGGTATCGGCTAGCTCGACACAGCACGTGCGCAGCGTTCTAGACGGTCCCTAACACATCCGCCGACCGACGTCGTCCACATTCCGTCCACAGAGGCTCCAGATTGGTGGACGAATGGATGGCCGGCCAGGCGAAGTTCGTGGATAAGGCCGTTGCCGGGCCCGGGCCTGCCACCTATGGTTGGTTTGCCCGAAGGGGCCAACGCAACGGACAGGCGAGGCGAGGAGCGATCCGCGCAGCGCCGCCGGTCCGGTCGGACGAGCCGCAAGGTTCGCCTGGCGGGACCGCCGATCCGGGAGTGGCCGGCCGCGATCACATCAAGGCTCGTCGTTCCCACGGATTGACACCGCTCGCGATCGGTTCCTTCGGGCGTTTTCGTGCGCCCGGATCGACGAGGCCGCGCACGAGCTACGAGCGAAACGCCCCGCGCGCCGCTCGCACTACACTCCGACGATGCTCGCCCGGTCAGCCCGATGAGCCCCAGCGCGGCGGACTTCCCGGCGATCGTCGAGGTCGTCGTCGAAATCCCCCGGGGCAGCCGCAACAAGTACGAGTACGACGAGTCGGCCGACGTCTTCCGCCTCGATCGCGTGCTCGCGTCGGCCGTCCATTACAACTTCGACTACGGGTTCATCAGCGAGACCCGATCGGGCGACGGTGATCACACCGACGCGCTGCTCCTGATCGACGAGCCGACCTTCCCCGGCTGCCGCGTCTGGGCGCGCCCGATCGGCGGCCTCGAGATGCGCGACGACAAGGGCGAGGACTTCAAGGTCCTCTGCGTGGCCGTCGCCGACCCGCACCAGGCGCATGTCGAGGACCTCGATCATGTCCGGCCCCATCGCCTCGTCGAGATCGAGCACTTCTTCAACACCTACAAGGAGCTCGAGGCCAAGGCGACGGACGTCGTCGGCTGGCGCAACGCCGCGCGCGCCCGGGAGGTCCTCGTGGCGGACCGGGCGACGTGGCAGGCGGAGCCACGTTCGGCCCCGCCGGGCCGGCCCCACCCTTGACCGACGAGCCGCGCCTCTTCGTCGCGGTGCCCCTCACCGAGGACGCGTCGAAGGCCGTTGCGGACGTGGTCGAGCGCATCCGGGCCGGCGAGCCCGAGGGTCGCGGCGTCCGCTGGGTCCGCCTGGACGGCCTCCACCTCACCCTGCGGTTCCTCGGTCCGACGCCGGAGGCCCGCGTCGCCGACCTCGCGGCCGCCATCGCGGCGGTGGCTCGCGACGGCGCGCCGTTCAGCGTCACGATCCGGGGCGCCGGGTCCTTTCCGCCGAGCGGGCGGCCGCGGACGATCTGGCTCGACGTCCGCGACGGCGTCGACCAGCTCGCTCGCCTCGCCACCCGCCTCGACGACCACCTCGCGGAGGCCGGCTGGGAGCGCGAGCATCGACCCTTCCGGGCCCACCTGACCCTCGCCCGGGCCGACGGCGTCCGTGCCGGCCCGGCGACTGTCGCCGCGCTGACCGCGGCCGCCGCGGACCTGGCGATCGAGTCGCCGATCGACCGGGTGATCCTGTTCGAGAGCATCACGGGGACGGGACGTGCCCGGTACGTGGAGCGGGCCGCCGCCGAGCTCGGATGACCATGGAGCGCCGTTCCCGCTGAGCTCGTCCGCGGCGGTGCATGCACCGCGATTGCCGCGTCCCGTGGGCCGCCTCCGGCTGCGGGGCAGTCCGGGTGCTACCATCGAGACGTCCACGAAATGGACGCCGTGGACCCGGTCGGAAGGAGCCCATCGGTCGTCGTGACCTCCGCTCAACGCGCTCGTCTCGTCGTGGCTCTCGGCCTCCTGAACCTCATCCTCGCGACGGTTGCGTTGACCGCGGGACTGATCACGCCGAGCCCGACCGGCCCGGATGTCGCTCGTGCGACAACGACGCCCGGCGCCTCGAATGTCGTGCCGTCGAGCCCGACCGAGTCCACGGCGCCGGCATCCGCGACGCCCGGCCCGACGGGCTCGACCCCGCCGGAATCGACCCCACCGGGTTCGACGGCGCCCTCGCCGTCGGTCGAGCCCTCCGCGAGCGCGACGCCGAGCGGCCCCATCGTCGCGGAGGGCCCGACGCCGACCCCGCCGACGGGCGCGAGCAGCCCGCCCCTCGCGCACGGCGGCGGCCCCACGCCGACTCCCAAGCCGACGCCGACCACGAAGCCGACGGCCAGCCCGAACCCGACGCCACGACCCACGGCGACGCCCGCACCGACGCCGAGGGTCGGCAACGTGAAGAAGCCCCATCCGCCGTGCCCGGGGGCCGATGCCGGGCCGCCCGGTCACAACAAGACCGCGCCGCCGCCGTCGCGACCGTGCAGCTCGAAGGGCGGCTCGCACCACGGATCGAACGGGATCGTGGTTGTCCTGCCGCTTGCGCTCGCCGGGGTTGCGACCGGCGGCCGGCGGCGGCTCGCGGACGCGGTTCGCCGGCTCAACCGCCACACGTCCCGACGGCGCGGCTGACTGGCGTAATCGCCGATCCCCTGGTCGGGCGGCCGCCCATGGCAGACGGAATGCCGACGGGCGGTGAACCGTCGGCTACGATGGGTCCATGCCCAGGCTCGCCTGCTGGTCGTGTGGCCGGCAGATCTACACCGTCGCGCCGCTCGAGTCTCTCTTCACCGAAGAGCGTCGGTGCCCGCGCTGCGGTGCGTTCCTGAACGACGAGCGGCGCGATGCCGATCGACGGTTCTACCTCCGCCGGCAGAACCCGGTCGCAGATCCCGGCCCGCCGGCCGAGGACGAGGAGCGGCGGCTCGAGGAACGACGGAAGGGCCGGCGCCGCAAGCCCCAGGACGGAACGGGTCGCTGACCCAAGTTCAGCCGGCCGACGCGGCGTCGTCGGGGCGGGGCGGCTCCACGAGCCGGTAGCGGAGAGCGAACGCGACCGCCTCGAGCTTCGAGTGGACCCGGAGCTTGCCCATGATGTTCTGGACGTGGGTCCGAAGCGTGTTCGGCGCGATGAACAGCCGATCGCAGATCTCCGGCGTCGAGAGGCCTTCGGTCAGGGCCCGCAGGACCTCGAGCTCGCGCGGCGTCAACGGCTCGACGATCCGCCGGTCGTCGCCGCGCTCCCGGGCCGCCGCCACCCGACGGGCGATCTCGACGATCACCGAGCGTGGAAGCAGCGTCTCCCCGGCGTACGCGGCGCGGACCGCCTGGACGACGTCGTCTGCCGCCCGGTCCTTCGTGAGATAGCCATCAGCCCCGGCCTGGATCGATTCGAGGACCGTCTCGTCGTCGGTCAGCGCCGTCACCATCACGACCCGCGCCGCCGGCCAGCGGGCCTTGATCGCGCGGGTTGCCTCGGCCCCGGTCCCGTCGGGCAGGCGATAGTCCATCAGGACGACGTCGAGGCGTTCCCGGGCCATGAGCTTCGCGTCGGCCACGGTGCCGGCGACGCCGACGACCTCGATGTCGGGCTCGCGAGCGAGCATCGCCGACAGGGCGTCTGCCAGTAGCTGGTGGTCCTCGACGAACAGTACCCGGATGCGTTTGGCGTCGGAGTTCACCCTGCCACCACCCCATGTACGCGCGGAACAAGGGACCGGGACCGCGGTCGGCATCGAGGATAGCAGCCCGGACCTCACGGCTGACATACTCCCGGGATGCGCGTCGCGATCCTCGGTCTCGGTCAGATCGGCGGGTCCGTCGGTCGGGCCCTGGTCGCGGCGGGCGATCCCTGGCGCGTCGCCGGCTGGACCCGATCGGCAGATGCCCGACATGCCGCGGCGGCCGACGGCATCGACGTCGCCGGGTCGATCGGCGAGGCGTGCACCGGAGCCGATGCGATCGTGCTTGCGGTGCCGCCGCTGGCCTGTCTCGAGCTGCTCGACGAGCTCGCCGGCGGGCTCCGCTCGGCCACCGACCGGGATGCCGTCATCACCGATGTCGCGAGTACGAAGGCGGCGATCTGCGCCCGGGCCGCCGGGCACGGCCTGCGCTTCGTCGGGGGCCATCCGATGGCGGGCCGGGAGGCGAGCGGCTACGCGGCGGCCGATGCCGCGCTCTTTGCCGGGCGACCCTGGGTCATCGTGCCGTCGGACCCGCCGGACATCGCCGCGGAGGATCGGGTCGCCAACATCGCCGCGACCTGCGGAGCCCGGATCGTCCGCCTCGGCGCCGTCGAGCATGACGCCGCGGTCGGGGCGATCAGCCACCTGCCGCTCGTCGTCGCCGCGGCCCTGGTCGAGGCGGTCGCTTCGGGGCCGGGCTGGCCCGATGCGCGCGACCTGGCGTCGACCGGCTGGGCGAGCATGACCCGTCTCGCCCGCGGCGACGTCGAGATGGGCGCGGGGATCCTGGCCACGAACGGGCCGCTGGTTGCGGGCCGGCTCCGGGACCTGCGCGACGTCCTCGACCGATGGCTCGCGGACCTGGACACCGAGACGCCCGACCCGGACCGGCTGCGCGAGCGGCTCGCGGCGGCGAAGCGGCGCCTCGAGGACGACGATCCGGGCCCTGGCCGATGACCGACGAGGAGGTCCTCGTCGTGCCGACTGCGATCGTTCGCGACGAGCTCGGCGGAGGGACGGGCTGGCACGGCATCCGGCAGGCCGGCGAGGCAGACCTGGCTGACGTCATCCGGCGCCACGGCGCCTTCCGGCCTCGATCGGCCATGGAGCTCGACCCGAGCTGGAAGCAGGTGATCCCGTACCCGATCCTCCGGGACGGCCCGCTCTGGTTCCTGATGCGGCGGACCCGGGCCGGTGGCGACGCCCGTCTCCATGATCGCTACTCGATCGGTGTGGGCGGCCACGTGAACCCCGGCGACGGCGGGCTCGACGGCGATCTCACCGCGGCGCTCCGTCGCGAGTGGACCGAGGAGCTCGACGTCGACTTCGTCCCTCCGTTCCGGTTCATCGGCCTGCTCAACGACGACACGACCCCCGTTGGGGAGGTCCACCTCGGTCTCGTCTTCGAGGGTGACGCGGCCGGCCGGCCGGTCGCGATCCGGGAGACGGAGAAGCTGAGCGGAGGGTTCGCCGAGACGCGGGACGTCGCGGCGGTCACCGACCTCCTCGAGACCTGGAGCCGCCTTGCCTTCGAGTTCATCGAGATGCGCGCCGCGCTACGATGAGCGCGGAAGGCATCGTGAGACACCGATCGCGCCAGGTCCGGCCGATCCGCCTGCTGGCGGGGGTGCTGCTTCTGCTCGGGCTGAGCGCGCTCGCGGGGACGTCCTGGGCGGCGGGCAAGACCGTCTACGTCCTGCCCACGACCGGAATCGTCGACGAGGGCATGGACCACTATCTCGCGGACGGGATCGCCCGCGCCGAGCAGGACGGCGCCGCGGCCGTCGTGATCAAGCTCAACACGCCGGGCGGCTCCCTGTTCGCGACGAACGACATCGTCGGCACGATCCTCGAGGCGAAGGTGCCGGTCATCGTCTGGGTCGCCCCGGCCGGTGGCTTCGCTGCCAGCGCGGGCACGTTCATCACGCTGTCGGCGAACATCGCCCTGATGGCGCCGGGGACGAGCATCGGCGCGGCGTCGCCGGTGACCGGCGAGGGCGGCGACATCACCGGGACCGAGGGCGACAAGGTCCGCAACGACGCGATCGCGAAGATCACCGCGATCGCCACGGAGCGCAATCGGAACATCAACTGGGCCGTTCAGGCGGTCTCGGCCGCGCGCTCCTCGTCGGCCACCGAGGCCGTCGGGCTCGGCGTGGTCGACGGCATGGCGGCGACGATCGACGACGTCCTCGCGTTCGCGAACGGCAAGCAGGTCAAGGTGGCCGGAGCCCAGGTGACGCTCGACCTGACCGGCGCCACGACGACCGAGATCGACATGAGCCCGTTCCTGGCCTTCGTCCGCCTGCTGTCGGACCCGACGATCGCGTTCCTGCTCTTCAGCGCCGGCTCGGCGGGTCTCCTCGCCGAGCTGTGGAGCCCGAACTTCGTGACCGGGATCCTCGGCGCCCTCCTGATCATCCTCGCCTTCATCGGCCTCGGGGCGCTGCCGCTGAACGTGGGCGGCGCACTCTTGATCGTGCTCGCGATGGTCCTGTTCGGGCTGGAGCTGACCGTGACCAGCCACGGCCTGCTCGGCTTCGGCGGCATCGTCTGCTTCGCGCTGGGCGCCTCGCTGCTCTTCACCGCGCCCGTCGACCCGTTCGCTCCGCTGGTTCGGGTCGCCGCGCCCGTGATCATCACCTCGACGGTGACCGCGACGATCTTCCTGGTCCTCGTCGTCTGGGCTGCGCTGCAGAGTCGGGGGAAGCCGTCGAGTGGTACCGTCGGACCCGCCCTGGTCCAAGGCGGCACGGCGGTCGTCCGTCGGCCGATCGAGCCGCTCGGCTCGATCTACGCGGCGGGCGAGGAATGGTCGGCGCGATCGACCGACGGGCGCCCGCTCCAACGGGGAGTGGCCGTCACGGTGGTCCGAATGGACGGCCTGGTCGCAATCGTCGAACCCGCCGCATCGTCGTCAGCCGCATCCTGATCGAACGGAGGTCTCGGTGGATATCGCGATCGTTGCGGCGACGGCCGCCTTCATCGTCGTCGTCATCCTCATCGTCGTGTATCTGTCGATCCGGGTGGTACGCCAGGGTTACATGATGGTGGTCTACCGGCTGGGTCAGGCTCGAGCCGAGTGGATCCGCGGACCCGGTCTGAACTTCCTGGTCCCGTTCATCTGGACCGCGAAGATCGTCGACGTCCGCGAACAGTTCATCG
>Ga0070708_100005522_pt1 | contig 10021 bp, 8 predicted proteins | sample KBSK5503metaG_FD_65469 | JGI IMG/M metagenome (GOLD analysis project Ga0070708, IMG submission 65469) | Corn, switchgrass and miscanthus rhizosphere microbial communities from Kellogg Biological Station, Michigan, USA - KBS K5-50-3 metaG | ecosystem: Host-associated > Plants > Roots >... | reverse complement strand
CTTCGACATAGAGGTCGGCGGGAGGCCCGCCGTCTTCGCGCAGGAGCTCCGGCCAGAGTCCCGAGCGGAGGACGGCCAGGTGCGAGACCCCCGAATCGAACCAGACGTCGAGGATGTCCGTCTCTTTCTGGAACTCGGTCGTCCCGCGTCTGTCCGCGCCCGGCGGGAGGAAATCCTCTGCCGGCCGGGCATACCAGGCGTCGCCGCCTTCGCGGCGAAAGATCCCGGCGACGTGGTCGAAGAACTTCGCCTGCTCCTCCGGCGCGTCGGCCCACGGGTAGATCCCGGCGCGCTCGCCGCCCTTCATGGCAAAGAGGACCGTGATGGGCGAGCCCCAGCGCCGCTGCCGGGAGATCACCCACTCGTGGCGGTTCTCGACCATTCCCGCGATGCGCTGTTCGCCCCAGGCCGGCACCCAGCGCACCCGGCGGATCGCCTCGAGAGCGCCGGCGCGGACATCCACCTTCGGATCGTCCAGGCGGACGAACCACTGCACGGTCGCCCGGAAGATGACCGGCTTCTTGCAGCGCCAGCAGTGCGGGTATTCATGCCGGAAATTCTCGTCGAGGGCAAGGAGCGCGCCGGCCGATCGGAGGTCTTCGACGATCTCCTTGTTGGCTTCCAGCACTTTCTGGCCGCGGTACTTCTCGGCGGTCGTGAAACGCCCCGCCTCGTCCACGGGCGAAAGGATCGGCAGGTTCTCGTTCTTTCCGGTGACGAAGTCATCTTCGCCGTGCCCCGGCGCCGTGTGGACGAGCCCCGTGCCCGTGTCCATCGTCACATAGGTGCCCGCGACTAGCCGGAACGACCGCGCCTCCTCCTCCGGCTCGAGCTTCCCACGCAATTCGGGCGCGAGCGGGTGGCGGTAACGTAGCCCAACGAGAGCCGAGCCAGGCGCCTCGCCAACGACGGTAGTCTTCGGAGGGTCCCCAAGTTGCTTCATCACGGCTTGGAGCATTGGCCTGGCGACGACAAGTAGCTTGTTTCCATAGGCCCAGAGAACGTAGATCTCCGCCGGATGCACAGCGATCGCGACATTACTTGGGATCGTCCAAGGCGTCGTCGTCCAGATGAGAGCGAACACGTCAGCCGTGTCATAAGGGCGAACAAGAGGGGGACTCCCGAAGGTATTCAGGATCTTGTCGCGGTCCGCTATCGGAAACGCCACCATGATCGCCGGGTCGGAGCGCTCCTCGTACTCGAGCTCCGCCTCGGCGAGAGCAGTCTGGTCCGTGAAGCACCAGCGCACGGACTTCAAAGCCTGGTAGACGAGGTTCTTCTTGAAGAACTCGCCGAAGGTGCGCGCGATCTCCGACTCGTAGGGCAGGTCCATCGTGGAGTAAGGCCGGTCCCACTCGCCGCCGACACCCAGCCGCCGGAACTGCTCCCGCTGCACGTCGATGAAATTCGCGGCGTACTCGCGGCAGGCCTTGCGGATGGCCAGCGCGTCCATATCGCGCTTCCTGGACCCGAGCTTCTTGTCCACCTGCTTCTCGATCGGCAGTCCGTGGCAGTCCCACCCGGGGACGTAGGGCGCGTCGAAGCCCATCATCGTGCGGCTGCGCACGATGAAGTCCTTGATCGACTTGTTCAACGCGTGGCCGGTATGGAGGTCGCCGTTGGCATACGGGGGACCGTCGTGCAGGATGAACCGCGGCCGCCCCGCGGAGACCCTGCGGATCGCCGCCGCGAGCCCCATCGCCTCCCAGGCGGCGAGCTGCGCCGGTTCCCGCCGGGGCAGATCGGCCTTCATGGGAAAGTCGGTCTTCGGCAGGTTCATCGTCGCCTTATAGTCGCCGGGCTCGCTCATGTATTTCTCAGAAGCGACGCAGTCTATCCGTCGCCCGCAGGGTCATCAAGGGCGAACCTCCTCAGTCCTCAGTCGTCAACGCCACGACTGCAGCCGCCATGGTGGCGGTGTGCGTGATCGAGACCTCACTGGCGACAACTCGGAGGGCGCGCGCGCGCTCGAGCGCCCGCCCGCGAAATTCGAGACGGGGCTTGCCGCTCCTCTCGCGGCCGACGAAGATCTCCTTGAAGGCGACGCCCCGCCATCCGGTGCCGAGCGCCTTCATGGCCGCTTCTTTGGCCGCGAATCGGCCGGCGACGTGCTCGGCGAAGGCCCGCGGATGTCGCCGGCCGCGCAGGACTTCTCCCGGCAGGAACACGCGCTGGAGAAACCGCTCTCCCCAGCGGTCGAGTATTTCCGCGACGCGGCCGACCTCCGTCAGGTCGAGGCCGAGAAGGAGCCCGTTCACAACCCGAAGAAGCGGGCGATCCGCTCGGAGAGAGGCACGGGCTCCTCCGCCTTCTCGGCCTGTTCGCGGCTCGCGTCGTAGCGGTCCGCGGCGTGCCGCCGGCGCTCCTCCATGGTGGCTTCGAGCGTGGAGACCAAAGCCGGCTGCTCTCGCAGGATCGGAGCGAGCGAATCCTTTTCGATCTCGACGAGCGTCGTCTCGGTCGCTGCGCGAACGGTCGCTGTGCGGGGATCGCCGGTCAGGAGGCTGATCTCTCCGAAGGCGGCGCCGGCTTCGAGGACCGTCAGCTCGTGGCTCTCGCCCGTCGCGCCCTTGATGGAGACCGCAACGCTTCCGTTCTCGATCAGGAACATCGAAGAGCCGCGGTCCCCCTCCGACACGATCGTCTCGCCGGGCGCGTAGCGCCGTTCGCGTGTACTGCCGACAAGGCGCTGCCGCTGCTCGTCGGACAGGCGTGCGAAGAGCGCCGCGCCCCCGATGGCGGCCGCGATCATGGGCTGCCGCGAGGGATGCTCGAGGCGTCCTGCCCGGAACAGGTGCTGGCGGCTGACGGGGTAGGCGATCGTCAGTTGCGCCCGGTCCAGGGCGTACCAGACCCGCTCGTGTACCTGAGAGTCGACCTCAAGGTACCGGGCGTAGTCTTCCAGCCAGTAGCGCACCTCGTAGGTGATCGCCGAGGCGTCGAACCTGTGCAGGTACACGGCGGGCTGAGGCGATTTCGCGACTCCCGCGACGCCAGCGACGGCGCCCATCAGGGCCTCCTTCGCCCGCTCCGGCGCCGCGTCGTACTCCAGCCCGACGTGCAGGACGCGCGCGATCGGTCGGCCGGGGCGCGGGTACACCTGGAGCTGTTCCCGGCCGGCGACACTATTGGGCATGAGCAGGAGGTTTCCTTCGACGGTGCGCAGCTTGATCGCTCTCCACGAGAGCTCCTCGACCGTCCCGTAGGTGTCCGCGAGACGCACCATGTCCCCGACCTGAACGGTTTTCTCCAGGTGGAGGGCGAGGCCGGCAAAGAGGTTCCCGAGCGTGTCCTGGAGGGCGAGGCCGATGACGGCCGTGATGATCGCCGACGTCGTCAGGACGGCGCCGAGGCTGACGTCGGGGAGGATCAGCTTGAAGAGGAGGGCCACGCAGAGCCCGAAGATGAGGAGGCCGATGATCTGCCGCAGGAGCGCCGGAGCCGCGGTCTTGCGGCGGAGGCGGAACGCCACGTCGAAAAAGAGATAGTCGAGCAGCCGCGTGACGATGAGCGCGGCGGCGATCCCGGTCGCCAGGGCGCCGTAGTTCCTGTGCAGCCGCGCGTCGACGGTCGAGACTCCGAGCGCGGAGAGCAAAGCGACGCTGCCGAGGACGGCGAGCGCGAGCAGGACCGGACCGGTCAGTCGCCGTACGAACAGAGGAATGCGCTGCTCGAAAGGCGCCCGGGCCGTCATCGGAGCGAAATCCGCCGCGCGAGTCCGCCGGGATCGTCCGAGTCCTGGAACAGGCGAATCCCCGCGACGCCGGCGATGCGATCGCGCCAGGGCTCGAGCCGGTCGAGGTCCCGTTCGCGGATGCCCCCGATGGCGAGGACCTCGGCCCCGTGCTCGCCCAGGGGCGGGAGCTGCCCGAGCACCTCCGTACCGAGGGGCGGACCGAAGGCGGCTTTGGAAGGCGTGTCGAAAATAGGGCCGATGAGAACCAGGTCGGCGCCGCCCTCGATCGCGAGCCTCGCCTCCGCCGGGGAGTGCGTCGAGACGCCGATCCGAAAGCCCCGCGGCGTGCCGGCCCGGACCCGGGAGAGCGGCAAGCCGGAAGCGGGGAGGTGCACGCCGTCGGCTCCGGCGGCCAGGGCGATGTCGAACCGGCGATTCACGAAAAGCGGAGTCTCCCGGCCGAGGGCGCGCCGCGCAGTCTCCGCCCAGCGCAGGACGTCGCGGTCGGGCGTTTTCTTTTCGCGCAGCTGGACGGAAACGCCGGGAGCCCCGGAGAGCGCCGCCATCGTGTCCCGCACGCGCGCATCCCCCGCGGACAGCCGGTCTGTGACGTAGAGAGCCCTCATCCGGATTCCGACGGGGGGCCGCCGAGCCCCCGAGAGAGCACGCGCAGGTCGCTCCAGCCGGCCGCCAGGTGGAGCAGACCGAGGCCTGAAACGAATCCTCGGAAAAAGCCGGACGCCGGGATCCCGAGGTGGCGGGCCGACCACGGCCGTAGAAGCAGATAGACGCCGACGGCCGTGCAGTAAAAGACGAACAAGGCGTTGCCGAACAGCGAAAGAGAGCGCCGTGTCATGAATGGAGAGGCATCCTAGCCCGCATTATTCACGAACGACTCCGGCCGTCCCGCGGATCTTATTCCGGCATACGGAGCCAAAAAAAGGCCGCGCCCTCGGGCGCGGCGGAAGCGAGGAGTTGGAGATCTCGGGGGCGGTTATTCAGTTGGGGCGGCCCCGCTCGGGATGCGGAGCGGGAGCGGACCGCGGCGGCGGCCCTTCGTGCCGGGGCTCGGAACGGGGCGCCGGGGCCGAGTACGCGGGGGCTCGCTCGGCGCGCGGGGGCGCCGAGTAGCCGGGCCCGCGTTCCATGCGCGGTTCCATGCGTGCGGGCGGCGCGGACGGAGGCGAATAGGGCGACCGCTCGATCCTCGCGGGAGGAGGCGAATAGGCGGGCCCCCGGTCCATCCGCGCGGGCGGAAGCGATTCCGAACGGAAATCGCGGCCCCTCGGAACCTGGGCTTCCCGAGTCCGCCAGCCGCGTTCCGGTGGCGGCCCCTCTGTGGACCTCGGCGTGTTCTCGATACGCGACTCCCGCGCGCGCCCCGGCACGGCGCCCTCGATAACGCGGCGGGCCGGAGGCGTATCGGAGCGGGATCGCCAGGATTCGCTGCGCGCCGGCCCCGGGTCTCCCCGCTGGGGACTCGAAGAGCGCGCCGGAGGCGCGACGGAAGGCCGACCCTCGTTCGAGTCGGGCCGCGAGTGCTCACGGGAACGCTCCGGTGAGATCGACCTCTCGCGAGGCGCTCCGTCGCCGCGGTTTCTCCAGGAATCGTCCGCGCGCGGCGCGACCCTCGGCTGCGGGCGATCGCTCCCGAGGACCGGGGCGCGCTCGCGGGATACGACGCCGGGGTTGTCACGGGATACGACTCCGGGGTTCCCGCCCCGATCGGAGGGACTCCGCCAGCGTTCCGCCGTGACGGGGTCCCGGCCCTTCGCGGCCGAAGGAAGGCTGCGCGAACGTTCGACGATCGCTCCGCGAGGCGCGATTTCGGCGGCGGTCCGGCCCGCGAGGCGGCCCCCATCCGCCACGACCGCGCGGTCGCGCAGCGCGGACTGCGTATCCGCCGGCAATGTGCGGTCGCGGGCGAGCACCGGCGCCAGGCGTTGAGAGTCCGCTCCCGCGGTGCGCTCGATCGTTCGCGGCGCCTCCCGCACGTAGGTTCGGAGCGCCTCCCGCACGCCCCCCTCCCGGGGGTTCACGACGATGGGATGCGAGGAAATCGCGACCTGTGTGCCCAGCCGATCGGCGATCCGCGACCCGGGGATGACATCCATGCGGGCTTGCGTCGCGCCGAAGGATCCAGCGCCCGTGAAGTTCCAGCCGCGGAAATCCACGCGCCGTGTGGAAAACGTGCCGTGGACCGAAAAGTACAGGTTCGATCGCGATGGGAAGCCCCAGCGGCGGTAATACGTGTCCAGCCAGGGCGAATAGAACGAGTAGTAACCGGTCGGGCACCAGCCCACGAATCCCGGCGAGTAGCCCCAGTAGACCCAGGCGGGCGAATAGATACCGGCCGGCGCCCAGCACCAGCGGTTGCGCGCGGACGCGAAGAACCAGTTGCCGTAGTGGAAGGGATACCAGCCCCAGGGATCGTTCGACCACCAGGTCAGGCCCGCCGGCGTGTAGTACCAGGAACCGTAGGAGTAGGGGCTCCATCCGTCGTCCACTCGCGGAGACCAGACATTCCCGCCGTAGGAGGCGTCATAGTCCCAGTCCCCGTATCCATCGAGCGCGGCCACATCGCCGGCGTACTCGTCGCCGACGTAGCGGGCGGAGACTCCGCGAGCGTCGTCCAGCGTCTCCAGGCGATCGGCGATCCAGATGTCAAACCGGTCGCGCGAAAACGCTCCACGCGCAATCTCCGGCTCCTCATCCCCGCGAACCATGAGGTACTGACCGGCCTTGACGGAATAGGTCCCCGTCCGCGCGCGAACTTCCGCCGTGCCAGCCCGTCCGATGACGACGGTGCCGCGGCGGGAGTCGCTGTTGACGCGCACCCGGGCGCCGGCCGAGAGATAGACCGTCGCGTCGTCGGTGTCGATCCGTGGGATCTGGTCCTGATTCGAGCCCGCGGCAGTCAGGAGAACCTCGCCGTCGGTCAGCTGGATGGCGGAGAACTGGTCGTCCTCGCCCTGCTGGTCGTTCAAGGATTCGAAGGCCGCGTGGCTTCCGGGTCCGAGGAAGAGAACGTTTCCATCCGCGAGCCCGATCTCGACCCGGCCGCCCTGCGACACGGAGATCTCGTCTCCGACGGAGATCGGCATGTTGCGCCGCGCGTCCACGTTTCCGTTCCACCGGGAGGCCACAGTGGCCTCGCCCGTCAGGGTGCGGATGTAGGAATAGCCTTCGCGCCGCGCGCCGTCCTGGCCCGAAGCCGCAGCCGCCAGCAGCAACGCCGCGACCGCAAGGCCGGGGAAAGCTCTTTTCATGGTCATCGCCGTTTCTCCTCCGGGTGAAAGAAAGAGCGAGCCACGTGCCACGCTCGAGTCTTGCGCTTGATGAAAGAATATGCTCTAAGTAAAGGACTTATGAATGTCTCAGCCGCCCGCTCGCCGGCGTTCCTGTCCCATCGGGGAGACACTCTGAAGAGTCCCGAGGACACGACCCTCGCTCCGCTATCCGCATGATCCGCGATGTCATCCGCTACGGAGATCCTCGGCTCCTCGCGCAAAATCAGGACGCGATCGCCGCCGCCCCCGATTTCGCGGTTCTGCTCGGAGACATGATCGAGACCTGCCATGCCGCCCCGGGCATCGGCCTCGCCGCGCCCCAGATCGGCGTCAACTCGAGGGTGGCGATCATCGACCTGTCCGTCGGAGCGGATCCTGACGGCCTCCTCGTGCTCGTGAATCCCGAGGTGGTGGAGGCTTCCGGCGAGCAGAAAGAGGAGGAGGGCTGCCTCTCGATCCCGGACCTGACCGAGCGGGTCGTGCGGCCGGAGCGCGTCCTCGTACGCGCGGTCGACGAATCGGGGCAGGTGCGGGAGATCGAGGGCACGGGACTCCTCGCGCGTGCCTTGAGCCACGAGATCGATCACTTGAACGGGCTCCTCTTCGTGCACCGGTTGAAGGGGCTCAAGCGCGAGCTGACCTGGAAGAAGATCGAACGCTCCAGGCGAAAGGCGGGATGGTGACTCCCGTCCGGCTCCACAACACGCTCGGGAGGCGGCTCTCGGAGCTGACGCCGCTCGAGCCGGGACATGTGCGCCTCTACACGTGCGGCCCGACCGTCTACAACGTGGTCCACATCGGCAACCTGCGCACGTTTGTCTTCGAGGACATCCTGAGGCGGCATCTTCTCGCGAAGGGCTACCGCCTGACGCAGATCATGAACCTGACCGACGTGGACGATAAGACGATCGGGGGGGCGCGGGAGGCGGGCCTGTCTCTGCCGGAGTTCACGGCAAAGTACGAGGAGGCCTTCTTCCGCGACATCGGCCGGCTGAACGTTCAGCCGGCGGAAAAATACCCGAAGGCGACCGACCACGTCCCCGAGATGGTCGCCCTGATCGAGACCCTCCGCGAGCGCGGGCACACTTACGAGTCGGACGGTTCGGTCTATTTCCGGATCGCGACGTTTCCCGGCTACGGGAAGCTCTCGGGGATCGACCTCAGTCAGATGCGCCGCGGGGAACGCGTTGCCGAAGACGAGTACGAGAAGGAAGACGCGAAGGACTTCGCCCTCTGGAAGGGCGCGAAGCCGGGCGAGCCCTCCTGGCCCTCTCCCTTCGGTCAAGGCCGTCCCGGGTGGCACATCGAGTGCTCCGCCATGAGCATGAAGTACCTCGGCCGCCATTTCGACATTCATACCGGGGCGGTGGACAACATCTTCCCGCACCACGAGAACGAGATCGCGCAGAGCGAGGCGGCGACGGGTGAGCCGTTCGTCGAGGTCTGGCTGCACGGCGAGCACCTGGTCGTCGACGGCGAGAAAATGTCGAAGTCGAAAGGGAACTTCTACACCCTCGACGACATCCTCGCGCAACGCGACGACCCGGCGGCCGTGCGGTACCTCTTCCTTTCCGTCCCGTACCGGCGGAAGTTGAACTTCACGTGGGAGGCGCTCGCGGGCGCGGCAGCGGGGGTGGCGCGGATCCGGTCGGCTTTCGGCCGCATCGAGGAGGTCGCGGCTTCGGGAGCGGAGAAGCCGGGCGCGTTCGATGCGAAGGAGCGCGGACGGAAGTTCCTCGAGGACTTCACGGCCGCGATGGACGATGACCTGAATACTTCCGAGGCCCTGGGCGCGCTCTTCCCGTACCTGCGCGAAGTCAATGTCGCATCGGACGACGGCTCCCTCGACGCGCGGGGCGCCCGGGCCGCGCTCGAGGCGATCCGCTCGGCGGACAGGGTGCTCGGAGTTCTGCCGGCCGCGCCGGATGCCCTCCCGGCGGAGATCGAGGCGCGCATCGAAGCCCGGAACGCGGCCCGCAAGCGCCGGGACTTCGCGGAGGCCGACCGCATCCGCGCGGAGCTCGCCTCGCGAGGGATCGTTCTCGAGGACGGCCCGTCAGGCACCCGCTGGAAGAAAGCGTAGGCCATCGCTCGTGCCCTTGCCTCCGGGCCTTCCCGATTACCACGTCCACACCTACCGCTGCGGCCATGCCGGCGGGGCCTCGCGGGACTTCGTCCTGCGCGCGATCGAGCGCGGACTGGCCGAGATCGGCTTCACGGACCACATCCCGCTCTATTTCCTGCCGGAGGAGCGGCGGGATCCGCGCCTCGCGATGCGCGAGGACCAGTTCGAAGGCTACGTCGCCGAGGTGCTTGCTCTGCGCGAGGAGTTTCGCGGGAAAATCGCGGTGCGCCTCGGACTGGAGGCCGACTACGCGGAGGGGCATGAGGAGACTCTCGCGTCCTGGCTGGCTCGCGTCCCCTGGGACCTCGTCCTCGGATCGGTCCACCTTGTCGCGGGGGACTGGATCGACGCGCCGGGATCGGAGGCGCGCTTCGAGAAGGAGGGCACCGAAACGCTCTACGACGAGTACTACCGGCTGCTCGCCGCGGCGGCGCGCTGCGGCCACTTCGACGTCCTGACGCATTTCGACCTCCCCAAGAAGTTCGGCAGGCGGCCCGCGGCGCCGCGCGAAGCTGCGGAGAAGGAGGCGATTGCCGCCGCGCGCGAAGGAGGATGCGCCGTCGAGATCTCCTCGGCGGGTCTGCGCAAGCCGGTCGGAGAGGCCTACCCGGAGGACCGGCTTCTCCGGCAGATCGTCGCCGTCGGGATCCCGGTGACGTTCTCCTCCGACGCTCACGCCCCCGCCGAGGTCGGCTGGGGCTACGAGCAGACCCTCGATCTCGCCCGGCGCTGCGGAGTCCGGCAGTTCGTGACGTTCGAGGGGCGCCGCAAAATCTTTCACCCCCTTCCGCTTGACACGGGCGCGGGACCGGCATAATGTTCCGGCCCTCATGAAGACCGCGCGTCGCTGCCTCGCACACCACTGGCATCACGGAGTGAACCGGTAGGGCGACGCTCGCCCTGCCGAATTCGTTCGGGCGGGGCGGACCA
>Ga0070708_100005521_pt1 | contig 10023 bp, 11 predicted proteins | sample KBSK5503metaG_FD_65469 | JGI IMG/M metagenome (GOLD analysis project Ga0070708, IMG submission 65469) | Corn, switchgrass and miscanthus rhizosphere microbial communities from Kellogg Biological Station, Michigan, USA - KBS K5-50-3 metaG | ecosystem: Host-associated > Plants > Roots >... | reverse complement strand
ATCGATTCGAGCGCGGTTGTCGCCATCGTCTTCGTCGCGAAGCGATAGGTCTCCTTGCCCTCCATCCGGACGTAGTGTTCGCCGCGGGCGACGGTTTCAGCCGATGGCGGGCTCTTCGCGCCGCCCGAAGGCAGCCAGATCATGTAGGCGCCCTGGGGCTCGGTCGTCAGCTCGACGCCGAGTGCCCCGCCGGGCTCGTCCGACGCCGACAGGACAACGGCACCGGCCCCGTCGCCGAAGAGTATGCAGGTCGAGCGGTCCGTGTAGTCGAGGAACCGTGTGAGCAGCTCCGCCCCGATGACGAGCACGTGCTTCGCGAGCCCGGCCGCGATCCAGGCCTGCGCGTTCGCGAAGGCGTAGACGAAGCCCGAGCAGGCGGCCATGACGTCCATCGCGGCGGCGCGGGTGTTCCCGATCGCCTCCTTGACGAGGGCCGCCGTGGAGGGCATCCAGTAATCCGGCGTCAGGGTGCCGAGCAGGATCAGGTCGATGTCGTCGGGCTCGAGGCCGGCGGTCCGGATCGCCCGGAGGCCGGCAACCGCCGCCATCGAGGCCGTGGTCTCGTTCGCCGCGGCCACGCGCCGCTCGCGAATGCCGGTCCGGCTCGTGATCCACTCGTCCGACGTGTCGACCATCTTCTCGAGATCCGCGTTCGTGAGGACCTGGCTCGGCACATAGCGGCCCCAGCCGGTCACATGGGCGCGCTTGGCCGGCGGGGCACCGGGCGTGCTGCCGTTCGTGGAGAACGTCCTCTCGTTCACAGCGGTTCCACCTCGATCAGCGGCTGCTTCGCCTTGACCAGCTTGCCGTCCTCCGCGTGGACCTTCACCACGCGGCCGGCCATGTCGCTCTTGATCTCGTTGAAGAGCTTCATCGCCTCGATGAGGCCGATGACCTGGCCGACATTGACCTCACCACCGGCTGCCACGTACGGCGCCGATCCGGGCGCCGGCGATCCGTACCAGATGCCCGTGAGCGGCGCCTTGACCGACGGCTTTGCGGGCAGCGGCGCCTCGCGTGGCATGGAGCCGTCGGTGGGACCGACCTCGACAACCGTCGAACCAGCGGCCTGGCCGGCGACAGGCGCGATCGACATGACCGGCACGACGGCGGCCGGCTTGCGGAGGATGAGACCCGTTCCGCCGACCTGAACCTCGAGCTCCGTGAGCTCGGTCCGGTCGAGCATCGTCGCCAGCCGGTCGATCAGGGCGAGCAGCGAGGCATCGCCCGGGTCCTCGACCTCGACCGACGGCACCTTCGGAGCGAGCGACGGGGTGGGTGGGTCGAGCGGCGCGGGTGGATCGAGCGGCTCGGTCATGCGTCCCACCGCCGGAAGATCAGGACGGCGTTCTGGCCGCCGAAGCCGAAGGAGTTGTTCAGGCCGATCGTCATCGACCGGTGGCCGGCCTCGTTGGGCGTGAGGTCGAGACCCGCACCGGCCGGGTCCCGGTGGTCGAGGTTGATGGTCGGCGGGATGATCCCGGTCCGGAGCGCCTGGATCGTGGCGATCGACTCGATCGCGCCGGCGGCGCCGAGCGAGTGGCCCAGCATCGACTTGTTGGCCGTGATCGCGACCCGCCCGGCGTCCTCGCCGAAGAGCGTTCGCATGCCCTGCAGCTCGGCCAGGTCGCCTTCGCCGGTCGAGGTCGCGTGGGCGTTCACGTGGTCGATCTGGTCGGGCGTGATCCCGGCCTTCTCCATGGCCCGCCGCGCGGCGCGAACGGCGCCCATGCCGCCGGGCGCGGGCAGCGTGATGTGCGAGGCGTCGGCGGTTGCGCCGTACCCGATCAGTTCGGCGAGCGGTTCGGCACCGCGGGCCTCGGCGTGGTCCAGGCCCTCGAGCACGAGCAGCGCGGCCCCTTCCCCGATCACGAACCCGTCTCGATCGATGTCGAACGGCCGCGAGGCGGCCTCGGGGTCGTCGTTCCGGGTCGAGAGGGCCTTCATCGAAGAGAACCCGCCGAGGACCGCCTCGTGGATCGCTGCCTCGGCACCGCCGGCGAGCATGATGTCGGCGTCGTCGCGGCGGATCGTCTCGAAGGCCTCGCCGATCGCATGGGCGCCGGTCGCGCACGCGGAGACCGTCGCGAAGTTCGGCCCAAGGGGTCCGAACGCGATCGCGATCTGACCGGAGCCGACGTTCGGGATGCCCATCGGGATGAAGAATGGGCTGATTCGATCCGGCCCGCGCTGCCCCATCAGCAGGACATTGTCGAAGAGCGTCGTCACGCCGCCGAGCCCCGACCCGAGGATCACGCCGGTCCGCTCGGCGAGCGCGCCCTCCATCCGGCCCGGCAGGTTCGCGCTGTCGAGCGCCTCGCGCGCGGCGACCAGGCCGAACTGGATGTAACGGTCGGTCCGGCGCATGTCCTTGCGGTCGAGGACGCCGCTGGCATCGAAGTCGCGAACCTCGGCCGCGACCTGCGACGTGAGCCGCGACGGGTCGAATGACTGGATCGTCCGGATCCCGGAGCGGCCCGAGATCAGGCCGTCCCACGTCGAGGCCACGTCGGGGCCCAGCGCCGTGAGGGCGCCCATGCCGGTCACGACGACCCGCCGGCGCTCGGCGCTCAACGGACGAGCTTCCCCGTCCGGACCGTCGCCGCCCGATAGACGTCGCCCGGCAGGCCGCGGGCAGAGATCGCGTTGGCGGTCCCGAGGGCGTCGTACTCGGTTCGGCGGATCTCGGCGGTGACCTCCTCGCCGTCGAAGGTGACGAGCGCCCACGAGGCCGTCGGGTCGCCATCGAAGACATACCCGGCCGAGCCGCCGTTGGCGATCACCTGCCAGCCGAACTCGCGGATCTCGGGGAGGTGGGTGTGGCCGCAGCAGATGACCCGGGCGTCGGTGCGGGCCAGCCGCTCGAGGGTCGTCGACGGATCGAGGTCACGATCGAAGCCGGACGTCTGCGAGCCGGGTGACGCGTGGGTGACGAGCACGAGCGAGCCGTCGACCCGGACCCGTCGCTCGGCCGGGAGGCGGCGGATCCAGGACAGCTGCTCGTCGTCGAGCGCGTCGTGGGCCCACTCGGCCACCGCTCGGACCGCGTCGGAGACGCCGTCCGGCAGCCACGGGAAGGCGGCCGAGTAGTCGGCATCGGCGACCGCGATGTCGGTGTTGCCCTGGACCACGATCGCCCCGTCGGCCTCCATCGCCCGCAGCGCGTCGACGGCGGCACCGGGCTCAGGTCCGTTCATCACGAGATCGCCGGCCACGACGGTGACGTCCGGCTTCTCCTTCCGGATCGCGGTCCGGACAGCCTCGAGCGCGGCCACGTTGCCGTGGACGTCCGAGAACACCGCGACGCGCGAGCTCACCGCAGCGTGCCTTCAGGCGGGATCACGAAGGCGAGCGACGCCTCACAGCAGACCTGGCCGTCGACGCTTGCGACGCCACGGGCGCGGCCGAAGCGCGAGCCGAGCTTCTCCATCGTGATCTCGAGCCGAAGCGTGTCGCCGGGCACGACGACGCGCTTGAAGCGGCACTCGTCGATTCCGGCGAAGAGCCCGATCCGGTCGCCGAAGCCTGGCTGCTTCGCGACGTAGACCGCCATCGTCTGGGCCAGGGCCTCGACCTGCAGGACGCCCGGCATGACCGGCAGGGCCGGGAAGTGGCCCTGGGCCCACGGCTCGGTCGCGGTGACGCCCTTGATCCCGACGATCCGCTTCGCCTCGGCGTCGTACTCGACGATCCGATCGACCATGAGCATCGGCCACCGATGCGGGATGAGCGCCTGGATCTCGGCCGTCGTGTGGATCGTGTCGGTCATCGGTCTCCTCGGGTCAGGTTCGGGCGGCGGCAGCGAGGAACGCCGCGCTGCCGACGCGGTCGAGGAGGCTCGTCGTCATCCGACCCTCGAGGAAGGTCTCGTTCCCGAGGAGCGCCTTGTGGATCTCGACGTTCGTCGTCAGGCCGTCGACGACGAGCTCGTCGAGCGCGACCCGGCTGCGGGCGATCGCCGTTTCCCGATCGGGACCCCAGACGATCAGCTTGCCGAGCAGCGAGTCGTAGAACGGCGGGACCTCGTAGCCCGGGTACAGGTGCGAGTCCATCCGGATCCCGGGGCCACCCGGGGCCTGGTAGTTCTCGACCAGCCCGGCCCCGGGCCGGAACTCGTGGGCCGGATCCTCGGCGTTGATCCGGAACTCGATCGCGTGACCGCGCAGCTGGATGTCGGATTGGCGGAGCTCGAGCCGCTCCCCGGCGGCGATGCGGATCTGCATCGCCACGAGGTCGACGCCGGTGAGCATCTCGGTGATCGGGTGCTCGACCTGGATCCGGCAGTTGATCTCGATGAAGTAGGCGTTCCCGGCGGCGTCGACGAGGAACTCGAGGGTGCCGACGTTCTCGTAGCCGGCGGCGACCACGGCCCGGACGGCTCGTTCGGCGAGCTCCGCCCGGCCGGTCGCCGAGAGGGCCGGGCTGGGGGCTTCCTCGAGGATCTTCTGGTGGCGGCGCTGGACCGAGCAGTCGCGCTCGCCGAGATGGATCCCATGGCCGAAGCGGTCGACGGCGACCTGGACCTCGACGTGGCGGTTGTCTTCGAGCCACTTCTCGAGGTAGAGGGAGTCGTCCCCGAACGCGGCCTTCGCCTCGGAGCGGCAGACGCGGATCGCGCTCTGGAGCTCCCGCGTGGTCCGGACCATCCGCATCCCCTTGCCACCGCCGCCCGCGGACGGCTTGATGAGCACGGGATAGCCGATCCGTTCGGCCTCCTGGAGCGCGTGGTCGTCGTCCCGGATCATCGAGTCGGAGCCCGGGATCGTCGGCAGGCCATGGCTCCCAAGGAGCCGGCGCGAGCCCTCCTTGCTGGCGAACCGGTCGAGGACCTCGGGCGGTGGGCCGATGAAGGTCAGGTCGTGAGCCCGGACGACCTCCGCGAACGACTCGTCCTCCGAGAGGAAGCCGTAGCCCGGGTGGATCGCGTCGCAGCCGGTCACGATCGCCGCCGAGATGACCGCGGGCGCGGACAGGTAGGACCGGCGGGCATCCGCGGGTCCGATGCAGATCGCCTCGTCGGCCAGCTGGGCGGGCAGGCTGTCGCGATCGGCCTCGCTGTAGGCAACAACGGCCTCGACGCCGAGCGTCCGGCAGGCCCGCAGGACCCGCAGCGCGATCTCGCCCCGGTTGGCAATGAGGATCTTTCGGAACATCAGCGGCTCTCGGCCGGCGCGGCGAGCTCGATGCGGACGAGCTCCTGGCCATACTCGACCGCCGTCCCGGCCTCGACGAGGGTGGAGCCGACGACGCCGTCGACCGGCGCCACGACGTCCTGCGGAACCCCGAGGAGGTCGACGACGCCGAGGCTGTCGCCGCTCCGGATCCGGGTCCCGGTCACGGCCCGCGGGCCCGGCTGGAAGACGCCGACCGCGGGCGACGTGGCGACCGGTGGCGGATCCCCGGCGAGCCCGGAGCGATCCCGATCACGGCGGCTGCTGCCGCCGTTGCCGTTGCTGGAGGGCGCCGAGGCGTCGGCGTAGCCGGTCGGGGTGCCGACCCGGCCCGGCCGGCTGCCCTCGGGCGCACCGCGCGGATGGCCATGGCCTTCGTGACCGGGCTGCGTGCGCGACGGACGATCGGTCGCTCGACGGCCCTCCCGGATCTCGCTCCCGGCGGGCCGCCGGAGCCGGATCCGCCAGTCGCCCTCACGGACCTCGAGCTCGCCGAGGTGGGTGGTCGACAGCTTCGCGATCAGGGCGGGCAGCAGGCCGTCGGCGAGCCGCTGGATGGCTCCGTGGTCGCCGATCCGGCTGGCATCGCCGGCGCGATCCCGTTTGGCATCCGGCACGGCTCAGACCTCCTCGGGCTCGGGCGGCTCATCGCGCCGCGATTGCCCCGGAAGCGGCGTGGGGCCCGACCAGCGTCCCGGGTCGAGCAGATCGCGAAGACGATCGGCCAGCCCGCGGCTGGGTGGCGGCGCCACAGCCGGTGCGGTCGTCTCAGTGTACGGGCCGAACGCCCGGTAGCGCCTGTAGCGCGCGGCGACGAGCTCGTCGAGCCCGATCGCGGAGAGGTGATCCAGCTGCTCGATGATCACGGCCCGGAGCCGGCGCGCCGTCTCGGCCGGCTCGGCGTGGGCCCCCTCGCCGGGCTCGGGAACCACCCGGTCGATCACCCCGAGCTTGAGCTGCTCCTGGGCGGACATCCGCATCGCGAGGGCCGCCGTCGGCGCCTCGTCGGCGGTTCGCCACAGGATCGCGGCGCAGCCCTCCGGGCTGATGACCGAGTAGACCGCGTTCTCGAGGGCGATCACGACGTCGCCGACCGCGATCGCGAGCGCGCCACCGGAGCCGCCCTCGCCGGTGATGATCGCGATGATCGGGGTCCGCAGGCGGCTCATGAGGCCGATGCTGCGGGCGATCGCATCGGCGATGCCGCGTTCCTCCGACTCGGGTCCGGGGTGCGCCCCGGGGACGTCGACGAACGTGACGATCGGCAGGGCGAACCGCTCGGCGAGCTCCATGACCCGCATCGACTTCCGGTATCCCTCGGGATGGGGCATCCCGAAGTTGCGACGGATGTTCTCCTCGGTGTCGGCGCCCTTCTGCTGGCCGACGAACGCGATCCGCCGGCCCTCGATCCGGGCGAAGCCGGCGACGATGGCCGGATCGTCGCCGAAGCCGCGATCGCCGTGCAGCTCCACGACCTCATCGGCGATCGCCCGCAGGAACTCGAGCGTCCGCGGGCGGTTGATGTTCCGAGCCAGCTGGACCTGGCGCCAGACGGCGGCCTTGGGGTCCATCGGCTGCGGCGTCTCGCCGTCGCGCGGGCGACCGAGCAAGCGGTCAACCACGGCCGGGCTCCGCGTCGCGCCTGGCCGTTCCGCGCTTGCGACCACCGTTCCTCGCCGCTTCGCGATTGGCGGCCTCGCGGTTGATCGCCTCCTGCGGCGCGGCGTCGATCCCGTCGGCCGGGCCGAGGTCGGGCACGACCTTGTCGGCCAGCGAAGAGAGGAATCCGATCGGATCAAAAAAGCCCCGCGATTCGGCTTGGCGGCCATCGTCGCCGGGCCGCATGAACCGCAGGATCGCGGCGATCTCGGCTCGGAGCTCGGTCCGCGGCACGACCCGATCGATGAAGCCGTGGGCGAAGAGGAACTCGGAGCGCTGGAACCCCGGCGGCAGCTCCTGGGCGATCGTGCCCGCGGACACGCGCGCGCCGGCGAAGCCGATGAGCGCGTTCGGCTCGGCGAGGTTCACGTCACCGAGGACGGCATAGGAGGCGAACACGCCGCCGGTCGTCGGATCGCTCATCACGCTCACGAAGGGCACCCGCGCCACGCGCAGCCGTTCGAGGGCCGCGCAGGTCTTGACGAGCTGCATCAGGGCAAGCGTGCCCTCCTGCATCCTGGCCCCGCCCGATGCCGAGACGACGATCAGCGGGATCCGCGACTCGAGGGCTTCCTCGGCCGCGCGGGTGACCTTCTCGCCCACGACCGCGCCCATCGAGCCGCCCATGAACCCGAAGTCCATGACGCAGATCGAGACCGGCCGGCCGTCGATCCGGCCGACGCCCCGGACGGCCGCGTCACGCATACCGGTCGCGAGCTGCGCGGCGGCGATCCGGTCCGGGTAGGGCTTCTGGTCGACAAAGCCGAGCGGATCGACCGACTGCAGGCCGGCATCGAGCTCCTCGAACGTGCCCTCGTCGAGCAGCAGGGCGAGGCGGGCGCTCGCGGAGAGCCGGAAGTGATGGCCGCAGCGGGGGCAGACCCGGTCGGCCTTGTCCAGCTGCTTGTTGAACAGCATCTCCGAGCAGGACGGGCACTTCGTCCAGAGGTCGGGCGGATAGGCATCCTTGCGCGGCCGGAACGATGGAAGCTTGATCGGCATCGGACTACCCGCGATGCCCGGCGGGTCGGAGGGCCTGGCCTGCCCGCGCCTGGTGCGCCGCTCGGACGGCGCGGGCCATGGGCGACCGGGGGCCGCGACGGCGCCAGGCGACCCAGGCCGCGCCGGCGAGGCTCAGGGCGGACGCGGCGACCGCACCGCCCACGAGGAACGGCCGCGGATCGACGTGCTCCTCGTCGTCCGGCGCTTCGAGTGGGTCGGCCCAGGACGTGCGAAGTCGTACGGGCGCCTTGGTCGCGTCTCGTTCGCCGCCGGCTGCCAGCGGCAGGCGCATCGTGGCGGCCGCTTCGGCGAGACGAAGCGCGAGACGCTCCTCGAAGCGGAACGACGGATGGAACCGGGGCAGGTCCCCGGCGAGCCGTCTCGAGACGAGGCGGACCGCCTCGTCGATGCCATGCGCCGGCTGGAGATACGCGTCGCGCCCGGCGAGCAGTGAGTCGAGATAGCGATCGGTGACGAGCGCGTCGACCTCGCCGACGTCGCGGCCCAGCAGCGTCATGCGCGGGGCGCCCGCCACTCCTTCGATTCGGGCTCAGCCTCGAGGTCGCGAGCGACGCTCCGAAGCGCACGGTGGATCAGGACCCGGACGGCGCCCTCGGATCTGCCGAGCACGCCGGCGATCTCGGCGGTGCTCATCTCGTCCACGAAGCGGAGCACGAGCGCCCGGCGCCGGTCCCCTGCCAGGCGGCCGACGGCGCGCCAGGCGCTGCCGGCGTCGTCGCGCCGGATCATGTCGCCCTCGACATCGAGCGGATCGGCGATGAGCGCGTTCTCGGGGATCGGCTGGGTGGGCCGCCGGCGCGCCGTCCGGCGCTCGTTCGCGACGACGTTGCGGGCGATCTGGAAGAGCCAGACGCGGAAGGTCGATGCCCCGTCGCCGTCGGCCGGACGGGCCCGTTCCTCAAACCGATCGAGGTTCGCAAGGGCGGCCAGGAAGGTCTTCTCGGTGGCGTCCTCGGCGGCGTGATGATCGCCGAGCTCGTAATACGCGTAGCTGTACACCGGGGCCAGGTACCGCCGATAGAGGGCGTCGAATCGCGCCGGATCGCGCCGCGCCGCTTCGACCAACGGTCGATCGAGGTCGAGGTGGCTGACGCGGGGCGCGGCCTCTGCGGCCGCTCCCGATCTCCAGAACACCGGGCGAGCCATCGCGTTACACCATCCCACCGATTCGGAGATGGCGGATCTCGCCGACGAACACGTCGCGCCGGCCGGTCTCGGTTCGATCGTCCGCGACGACGAGTGCGCCGCTGGCCGAGTCGACACCGATCGCCTGGACCGTCTCGCTCGTGCCGTCGGGCCGCTCCAGCCGGACCGGCCGCCCGTTCGTCAGCTGTCGCTGGCTCCAGGCCTGATCGTCGAACCGCCCGGCCCGCAGCGCCTCGAGCGGCCCCTCGAGGCGGACGAGGAAGCCGTCCAGGAGCTCCCGACGATCGATCGGGCGGCCGCCGGAAGCGTCGCTGAGCGAGGTCATCGTCGCCTCGAGGTCCGGCGGGAAGTCGCGCCGCGGCCAGCCGGCGTTCACGCCGATCCCGACGACGGCGCGGGCAGCGTCGGTGCCGAGCCCGTCGGTCTCCCCAAGGACGCCCGCGAGCTTCCGGATCGCGAGGTCCGTCGGTACGCCGAGGGCCGCCGGATCAGCGACGGGGTGGCCATCGGCGTCGGTCGCGACGACGAGATCGTTGGGCCATTTGAGCCGGATTGCGCCATCGGCGAGGCCGGCGACGTCTTCGGCCGCATCGGCCATCGCCAGTGACACGATGGCAGCCAGGCGCCACGGCCGCTCCGGCTCGAGCCAGGTCGGGCGGAACCCGAGCGAGCAGAGCAGGGCCGCTCCCGCGGGTGCCAGCCAGGAGCGGCCGCTCCGGCCGCGCCCCGCGATCTGCTCGTCGGCGACGGCCACGCAGACCTCCGGCTGGTCGGCCTCGAGCCAGCCCGCAACGACGTCGTTGGTCGAGCCGACCTGCTCGAACCATTCGAGCCTCGCCGGGAACGCGCTGCCGGTCACTCAGCCCGCTCGCGGGAGCGCGGCGTCCGCGTCGACCGGATCCGGTCGCTCGAGCTCGAAGGCGCCGTGGAGCGCCTCGAGGGCCGCTGCCAGCTGCGCTTCGTCGATGACGCACGTGATCCGGACCTCGGAGGTCGAGATCATCTCGATATTCACGCCGGCGTC
>Ga0070708_100005520_pt1 | contig 10023 bp, 7 predicted proteins | sample KBSK5503metaG_FD_65469 | JGI IMG/M metagenome (GOLD analysis project Ga0070708, IMG submission 65469) | Corn, switchgrass and miscanthus rhizosphere microbial communities from Kellogg Biological Station, Michigan, USA - KBS K5-50-3 metaG | ecosystem: Host-associated > Plants > Roots >... | reverse complement strand
TGACGGATCATGACACGGTACGGGTTGACCATAGCCCTCGCGCTTGCCGTCATTCAGGCGTCGCCTGTTGCGGCGCAAACGAAGCAACCCGGCGCCCGCATGGAGCGAATCGCCGACGGGGTCTACGCCATTATCCATGACGCCGCCGACGAACAGTTCCCCAACGGGAATACTGGCGTTGTCATCGGCGACGACGGCGTCCTCGTCGTCGACGCGGCATATCTTCCCTCGCACGCCAAGGCCGACATCGCGCTGATTCGATCAGTCACCGACAAGCCCGTTCGCTATCTCGTCGTCACGCACTTGCACCGTGATCACAACGGCGGCGCGAGCGCCTATCGCGACGCATTCCCAGGCGTTGCGGTGGTGAGTGGCGCGCAGACGCGGGACTTCATCGCCATTAACCGGGCCGCGACCGCCAAGAGTGCGGCGGCGAACGGGTCGCCACTTCGCACCGTGCTCGCGGCGCTCGAGGCGCGACTGGCCGCGGGCAGAGATAGCGCGGGGCAAGCGCTCGCTCCACCGGCCAAAGCTGATCTGGAGCGGCGCATCGCACAACGACGCGTGGAGCTGGACGAGCTCTCGACGCTGCGCGTGATCACCCCGGATGTCGCCGTAAAGAGCGAGCTCGATCTATTTCTCGGGAGCCGCCGCATTCACGTGAAGAATCGTGGCCGCGCGCACAGCCCGGACGACGTGACCGTGTACCTGCCGCTCGAGGGCGTGCTGTTCAGCGGCGATATCGTGGTTCAATCGCCAATGCCGTTCACCGGCGCCACGTGGCCCATGGAATGGAGCGCGGTTCTGCACGACATCGAGTCGGAGCGCGTCACGGCGATCGCGCCTGGGCACGGCCCGGTCATGCGAGATCTGTCATACGTCCGCGCGCTGCACGCGTTGATCGACGGCGTGACGTCGCAGGTGTCGACGTTTCTTGGGCGCGGCTTGACCATCGATCAGATCCAACAGAGCGTCGACGTGACTCGTCTGCGCACCGGATCGCCGGCGTGGTCGGGTAGTGCGTTGGACGACGATTGGAAGGCAACGGTGCGCTCGCTGGTCGAACGTGCGTGGCACGAGCTGCGTGGGTTGGACTGATTCTCACTCTCAGTACGGATTCCGATATCCATGTACACGAACTTCGGTTGGCTTAGCACCATCGCGGCGATCGCGAGCATAGCATCCGCTCCGTTTCACCACAACAAGGCCGGGCGCCTGCGCACGGCAGCCGCGCCGCCATGCAGCACGGATGCGAATTACCAACGTCTCGCGTTTTGGGTCGGTGATTGGGAGGTTGTCGATTCCACCGGTGCTCACTATGCGACGCAACGCGTGCGAGCAGTGATTGACGCCTGCGCGATCACTGCCGAGTGGACCGGTCGGGTCGGCGACAAGGGGATGAACCTGTCCGCGTTCGACGGGCGGACCGGCGAATGGCGGCAGATGTACGTTTCGAACCAAGTTCCGTCACCGTTGGGCGTCTCGCTTCGGCGCTCCGATCCGTCGTACAGCGGTCCGGGGATCCGCTTCATTCCGCTGATCGATCCACCAGCCGCAGATCTCGCGCGGACGCGTGTGACTATCATGCCATTGAGCGACCACCGCGCGCTGCAACAGTTCGAGGACTCGCCGGACGGCGGCAACACCTGGCACATCGTCTTCAAGGCAGAACACCGCCGGCAGCGGACGGGTGAGCCTTAGGCTCCCGGCTTCTTTGGGGCTGGCGGCGCCGTCGCGACCGTTGCGACCAGTTTCCGTACCATCCCCGCCATCTTGTGGGAATTGTCGGACATCGGGCAATACACGTCGTACGTCCCCGGCTTCAAGGTCACCGTCAGCGATCCAGACTCACCGGCCGGAATCTCACGCGACCCCTTGTTGACGCCCTCGCCCCTCACATAGAAGCCGTGGGTGATCGTGCCCTTGTTGCTCAATCGAAAGGTGACTGGGCCGGCCGGTACCGTATCTCGCGCCAGCTCCACCTTCCATTCAGATAGGGTCACGGGAACAGTGACCGACTGAGCGGCGGCCACGGCGGAGAACGCCGCCAACGCGGCGGCGATGTACGTACGCGTCATGTGCGAGTTCCTTTGGAAATGTGAATGCTGCGGCTCTAAGGGTTCTCACTTCGTTCGGGGAGTCGATCGCGTGTGGGTGCGAGGCGTACGAGTCCATCCGACGCCGAAAAGCGGTGCGACGCGACCCGCGCCAATCCGCAGGATGCCAAGATTGAAGTTGGCTGGCGGCTCGTTGACCACCGACTCTCCCGACGAACGACCGCGAAGAATGGCCGCGGCCAACGCTGCGGCGCCAACGACGCCCGTTGCAACCGCGAGACGCGTGCGAGTATTATCGAGCCGCTTGGACTCCAGCTCGAGCAGCTCCGAGCGCGTGATGAGGATTTGTTGAAAGAGTCCGTCTTGCGCACCGATCGTTCCCGCCGGCACCGACGCTACTCGGAGAGTCAGCCCCTCGGGCTGTCTATCGACTACCGACCCACTCAGCAGACGCGCGTCGCTCATGCCGAGCGACGGACCGAGCTGCGCGGCGGTTGCCGCCGACACGCGGGCACGAACTTCCATTCCCGGCGCAGCGGCGGCGACCTCGATGGGCGAGTATGTGTAGCAACCCGCGAATAGCACGGGACCGACTAGTAGCGCGACGACCCTCAATGCGGCAACTCCCATGCTGCGTTCATTTACCTCAGGGCTTGGTGTCGAGGCAACCCTTGTAGTTCGGGTTGTTTCGCTCGGAGAAGGGAATGATCATGCTTGTCGCCGTGCCATATGTGCCCGACAATTGTCCGGTCACGGACGGCGTTCCGGAATTGGCAACCAACCCTGTTGGGAAAACGGTTTCCGCGCCGCGTCCATACTGGCGGACCAACCGCCGCATGTCGCCGAGCCGATGGCCGGTGAGCCACGTCCAGTAGGCGCGCTCCTGAAAGTAGAGATCGACGGCAGCCGCCTGTGTCGTCGGCGCCGAGCCGGCGATCGCGGCAATCGCCGGCGTATTTGTCGTGCGCAGCGTGTTGAGGCCCGCGAACACCGCGTCCCGATCGGCTTGCGTGCCACCCTGGAGTCGAGCCTCGAGAATGTCGAGCTGCGCTTCGGTCCCATCGCCGACGATTCCGCTCGTCGTCTGACCGAATTTCGTCTCGGTTGGCAGGTTCGTGGAGATACTATTGAACCCGATGCGCGTCGACGGCGTCCACGGGATCCGCGGGTCCGCCGTGCCGAGGTAGGGAAGGCCATTCCCTCCCTCTTTCGTGATGACGCTGTAGCGCGATGAGCCGTTGGCCGCTGCGTTCCACATTCCGTTTTGTTCGCGGTTGCTCGCCGTCGAGTGGAATGTGAGGAGTTGGAACGTTCGCGGAACGGTCGCGACGGCGGTGCCGGCCTCGGCGAATTTGCCAAGATCGAGCAGCGCGCGGGCCTTGCCGATCGCCGATCCATTCAGCACACGCTTGCTCGTGTCGGCGAGCGTTGATGCCGAGTCGAAGCTTGCGACCGCGAGGTTGTACAGATCGGCGGCGGAGTGGACGGGGCCGTAGGTCACGACACCGTTGTCATCGGCAGTGGAGAACGCTACGCCCGAGCAAAATCCCTCGGCCAGAAAGATCTCGACGAACCCACGAAGCATGTACATTTCGCCGCGCTGCCACTTTTGCGCCGGCTGTGTCGCCGCGAGGACGGTGGCTGCCTTGATCGCTCCCGAGTGCGCTTGTTGCAGCGCACGGAAGACGGACTCAGTCGACGAATTGACCTCGACCGGTGAACGCGAATTGACCGACAATCGTTCGGCGAAGGTATCGCTGGCAACCATCTCGTCGGACATGTCGCCGGACATCGTCGTGAACGAGTCAGTCGCCCCGTCGAAGCCGACGGTGAAATCCGAGATGACGCCGTAGCGCAACGGATCGGTGCCGGTTGGCGTGTTGAACACGCCGGGCGCGAGAATGTCAGGCGTGGTGACGTTGAGCACTTCACTCGGCTTGCAGGCACCGAGGACCGTGAGTGTTGCCGCGGCCGCAAGCGTGAGCCCCGTTCGTGCTGGCATGAGCGTCTGTATCAGGCGTCGATGTGTTTGGATGCGCGTCATGGGTGATCGCCTCAGAAGTTCAGGTTGAGGCGGAGCGTGAAATAGCGAAGCGGTGGAGTGGAGAAGTATTCCTCGCTGCCGCGCGCGTCCCCGTTGCCCACCGTGGCTTCTGGATCGATACCCGGGTATGCTGTCCAGACGTGCAGGTTGCGCCCGGTGCCGATGATCGACGCGCGGCTCGAATGGAATTTGTTCGCCAGCGCGTCCGGAAGCTGGTACGTCACTGACAGCTCACGGAATCGAGTGAACTCACCGTTGAGGAAGTAGCCAGTGTAGATGTTCAGGTTGTCGGCGACCGCCGCGGCCTGATCGGCGAACGACGCGCGCGGGTCCCAGAGGCCTTCGCACGACGCGCCACCCTGGCATCGATGACGAAGTGTGTTATAGAACTTCGTCATGCCATCCTTGTGATCGAATTGCGCGGCGATGGCCAGCTTCCGACCGAGCAGCTCGAGACGGGGACTCAGGGCAAATTCATGCGTCGGAGCCGTCGGGCCGATGAAGACCGCCGTATCGCTGAAGGTCAGCTCCGAAGCGACGAGAATGCCGTCATGGTTCGCGTCGTTGTAGGTGTACGTCTTGCCCCAGAGTCCGAAGAGCGGATACCCCGGCGCGTTATACTGCGTGCTCCGGTTGCCCGTGAAGATTGGCGTGACTCCTTCGCCGAGCGTCAAGATGCGATTCTTCGTCGTCGAGCCGGTGAGCGTGACGTCGACGCCGAGCTGCCGACGGTCGACGAGCTTCTGGTTCAGCGTCAGCTCGAGCCCCTGATTGCGTGTCGAACCGATGTTCTCGAGCAACGAGGTGATCGTGCCGCCTGCCGAGGGCGCCACCGGAGCCTGGATGAGCGCGTCCTTGGTCTTCTTGTTGTAGTACGTGAGCTCGATCGACGTCCTGTTCGAGAAAGCGCTCGCGTCGAACCCGGCCTCGAACTCGCCCGAGTACTCCGGCTTGAGGTTCGCATTGCCGAGCGCGGACAGCGTCACGCCCGATTGCTCGGTACCGGAGATGTTGGCGTTCGCGGTTTGGTAATAGCGAAGGGCGTTGAGCGCACCGGGCTGGACGCCCGATGAGCCGTAGGTCGCTCGCAACCGGAACGAGTTGATCGCATTGATCCGTGGAAAGAACCGTTCGTCGGACAACAGCCACGATGCGCCGAGCTTGGGATAGTAGACGCCCGAGAAGCCAGATCCGAAGGCGCTGTTTCCGTCGTATCGCACGCCGCCGGTGAGGAAGAACCGATCGGAGTACGACACCACCTCTTCGCCGTAGACGCCGAGGTTGATTGACTCCGTCGTTGACTGACTCGCGGTACGAGTCGCGCCGGCGCTCGTGGTCGTGGCGCCGGGCGGCATGCCGAGGCCGGTGCCAGTCGTCGACGAGAACCAGCTGCGGAAGTACTGGACGCCGCCCGAGGTCTTGAACCCGACGCCGTGATGTGGCGACATCGTCGCCGTAGCGCCGACGTCCACCGTGTAGATCGCTGTTTCGGCTCGGTTGCTCTGCACGCTGCCCGTGCGCGCTTGTTCGCCGAACGGACCTTGGCCGAATTGCTGGATGAAGGTCGCGTTGCGTGCGGCGTAGTCGTAGCCGACGTTGGCGCGCGTGGTCAGCCACGACAGCGGCAGATATTGGGCGTTCACGCCGTTGATGAAGCGGTTGGTGTTCTGCGTCGTGACCTGTGCGAAGATGTCGCCGATCGGAAAGCTGCGGTATCCGAGCAGCGGCAGCTTGCGCGCGTCTAGGTTATCGGTGCGTGCGGATCCGCCGATAGCTGCAACCATGAGACCGTCGCTATTGTCCTCGTTCTGCGGCTGTCGCTGATCGTTGTCGACGTAGCCGATCGATAGAGAGAGGCCCAGCTTGGGCGTCAGCTGCGTGTTGAGGTTCGTGCGAAGGCTGACCTTCTTTTCCGCGTTCGGATAGACCTGGTCGGCGCCGATCGTCGAGCCGCGTTCAGTCATCAGACGGTTGATCTCGCGGTCCGGCATTTTGTACGGCCCCTGCGTGTGCTCCTGATCGCCGGAGATGAAAAACTGAAGCCGATCAGCGCCGCCGGAGACCTGCGCACCGTATTGCGAGCGATTGCCCGTCGCGAGCGGCGTAAGGTCCGGGTCGTTGAGCACATTGTGATGAAACGTGCTGTCGATGACGCAGCTGCCCGAAGCCTGCTGCACCAACGTGCAGGTTCTGAGTGCGGCGCGGCGATCGAACGACACCCAAAGGTCGGGATAGCTCCCTTTGTGGGGATCGTTGAGAATGCCGTTCTCAGTCCATACGGTGTAGCGCGGCGCGCCGACGCGACCCCGCTTCGTCGTGACGACGATGACGCCGTTGGCAGCCTGCGTTCCGTACAGCGTCGCCGCCGCGGGTCCTTTGATGACGTCGATGCTCTCGATCTCTTCGGGATTGATGTTGTCGAACGCCGACGCCGTGGTCCCGCCGGTGCCGATGCCGCTGTCGCCCGTCTTGGCGTCGACGCGAACGCCATCGACGTAGACGATCGGATCGTTGCTGAGCGAGAGCGAGGACTGTCCGCGGATCCGAATGCGAGATCCGGAACCGACCGCGCCCGATGAGATGACCTGCACGCCGGCCGCCCGACCGGAGATCAATTCTCCCGTCGTCGTGATCGGTGCCTCGATGATCTTCGAGGACACGTCAATCGACGAGACGGTATTCGAGATTTCGGCCTTGCTCTGTACGCCGGTCACCGTCGTTACGACGGCGGCGAGCGAAAACGGCGCCTGGGTGAGCGCGAAGTCGGACGTCAGAGTCGCGCCCGAAGCGATCGTGACAGTGAGGTGCTTCGCCTGATAGCCGATGTGGGTGACTTGGAGGTCGATCGTTCCGGGCTTGACGCCGCGAATGGTATAGCGACCGTCAGGCGCCGTTTGCGCGCCGATCTGTGTCCCAGTGACTCGGATGCTGGCGCTGGGGAGCGGCATCGAGGTGCCCGCCTCGATGACTCGGCCCGTGATCGTGCCGGTGGCCGCCCCTCCTTGGGCGGAGGCACCGCGACCAATACCGGCCATCGCCAGTAATGCGACCGAAAGCGTTAGGAAGCGCCGACGCATGGTGGTTCGGACCGGTAGGACTGCGTCTGAGGAGGAAGGACCCCTTCGCATAGTGGTTTTCTCCCGGCAAGATGATCTCCGGCCGCCAGCGTACGACCGGATTAACGGCGGTGACTAGGGACGCCGCAAGCACGTACTTCTACACCAACCATTGGAAGGGCGCGGGGCGTCACAGCAAGTTCGATTGCGCGGCGAACGTAAGACGATGGCAAATGGCTGTCAACGCCGCCGCCGCGTCCGCCTTCCCGGGCCGGGCGCCGCGCCGAGCCGTGGCTCTCCGCGTGGCTTTTAGAGTTCTATGACGACGCGTTACGCCTCTTACTCCGCTCGGAGCACGCTCGCCGGATCGACGCGACTGGCGCGACGCGCGGGCAGGAATGCCGCAAGCGCTCCGACGAGCATCAGCAGGACTGGCGCGCCGATGAACGTGAGTGGGTCCCTCGCGCCCACACCATACAGCAACGTGCCAAGCACCTGCGCGCTCGCGATGCCAAGGACCAATCCGATCGCGATTCCGGTCGTCACGAGAGCAACGCCTTCGCGCATCAGCAGCCTGACGAGCGCCTGCGGCTGTGCACCCACGGCGAGACGAATACCCACCTCGCGCGTTCGCCGCGCGACCGCATAGCTGACGACGCCGTAGACGCCGAGTACGGCCAGCGCGAGCGCGACTCCGGCAAATAGCGCGAACGCCATCGCCCCGAGACGTGCCGGCAATAGCATCACTGCGAGGTGCCGCGCCATCGTCTTCGCTTGGATCGCCATGATACCGGGGTCGATCTCACGGAGTGTCGCGAGCATCTGCACCGCCGTGCGATCGGCGTCTCCGTTCGTGCGCGCGACGACCATCGCCGTGACGGAGAACTCCTGCGCGAGGGAAGTAATGATGAACGGTCGCGGCTCCTCGCCGAGCGACCGCACCTTGGCCGTTCGTGTGACGCCGACGACACGATAGGTGGAGGAGTCCGTGCTGAATGTTTGCCCGACAGGGTCCTTCCCAGGCCAGAAGCGCCGCGCCATCTCCTCGTTCACGACGGCCACGCGCGGAGCGGCGGGAACGTCGGCCGCGCTGATTCCACGCCCCCGAGTGAGCGTCAGGCCAATCGCACCGAGATATCCCGAATCAGCGGCCGCGAAGTCGACGTCGAATCCAGTCTGTCCCTTCGGCGGCGTGAGGCCCGGGACCCGAATGCGCTTGCCCTGCTGGCTGAGTGTATTGAGAAGAATGTTATCGGTCGCACCGACCGTGACCACGCCTGGAATGCGCGCCATTCGGTGCTCGATGTCATCGAGTAGCAACTGGCGATGCGTCGAGTCGTATCGATCAGCGGGAATCGCGAGCCAGAGCATTCCCGCCGGTGCGGCGCCGAAGCCGGGGTCGACTGTCGCGCGAGCCTGCAAGCTCCGAACGAACAACAGCGCGGTGATCAGCAGCGTGAGCGAAAGCGATACTTGTCCGACGACCAACATGTTGCGGACGGTGAACCGACGCGACGGTCCGCCGTCGGCGTTTTCGTTCTTGATCGTTTCCACGACGGTGGCGCGCGTCGCTTGGAGCGCCGGGAGCAGTCCGAACAGCACGCCCGCGACCGCCGACGCCGCGATCGCGAAGGCCAGCACTCGCCAGACGAGGGAGACGTCGAGCGTGATGGGAATCGGCACGGGAAGATCGGCGCGCAGCACGGCGCGTAGCGCAACGCCAGAGAGCGCGACGCCCGCCGCGCCACCGACCGCAGCGAGGAGCAACGACTCTATGAGGAACTGGCGGACGAGCACACCGCGCCTGGCGCCGATGGCAAGTCGGATCGCCACTTCGCGTCGTCGATCGCGCGCCTGCGCGAGCAAGAAGCTTGCGAGGTTGGCGCAGGCGACAAGTAGCACGAGTCCAACAACCACCATCAACGCGGCCGCCGCTGGAACGACGACGGAATCCAGAAGCGGGTTGACGGCGATGTCCTTCATTGGAATGACGACAATCGACGTGCCGGTGGGCCAGGTCGACGGAAACCGCTTGACCATGTCCGACGTGAAGCTCTCGGCCACCGAGCGAGCGCGTGCGATTGACGCCCCGGGCGCGAGGCGCGCCTTGAGGAATCCGGAATGATTGCCGCGCTGCGTGAGCTGATCGCGAATGTCGGGCTGGAGCTGGTTGATCATCATGATCGGCGCGAACAACGCCGGCACGATGCCACTAATCGTTCCCGTGTAGGAGCTCGGTGCGACGCCGACGATTGTGTACTGGCGTCCGCCCAGTCGGATCGAACGACCGACGGCGGTGGGATCGCCGGCGAAGGCGCGCTGCCAATAGTCGTGGGACAGGACGACGACCGGATGGGCGCCGGGCGCGACGTCGTCTTGCGGGCCGAGTAGCCGGCCGACCTGGGCGCGAAGGCCGAGCAGCGGGAAATAGTCGCCGTTCACGAGCTCGCCGGTGAGCGTTTCGACGTGATCGCCCATGTCGCGCGCCGCCATGGTGAAAAGCGAGATCGAGACTTGCGAGAATGTCGCCGCCGCGGCACGTCGGAGATCGACGTAGTCCGGATACGAAAATGGCGCGTACGGGAAATCGTTCTGGTGTTGGTAGATCTCGGCGATTTGCTCCGGGTGGGGAATAGGCGGACGCCGGAGAAGGATCGCGTTCACCAGGCTGAAGACCGCGGTGTTTGCTCCGATCCCGAGCATGAGCGACAGCACGGCGACGATCGTGAAGCCCGGACGCTTGCGCGCGCGACGGATAGCGAGGCGAATGTCGGCGACGGGTGACTGCACGAGCGATCTCCGCGGGTTCGAGGGGGCGGGGGCCAATACGACGCGGTCCGAATCATGGTTTCAACCGCTGCCTCGC
>Ga0070708_100005519_pt1 | contig 10023 bp, 8 predicted proteins | sample KBSK5503metaG_FD_65469 | JGI IMG/M metagenome (GOLD analysis project Ga0070708, IMG submission 65469) | Corn, switchgrass and miscanthus rhizosphere microbial communities from Kellogg Biological Station, Michigan, USA - KBS K5-50-3 metaG | ecosystem: Host-associated > Plants > Roots >... | reverse complement strand
AGCGGTTCGTGCCCTACATCGTCGAGACGGCCGTCGGCGCGGACCGCACGACCTTCGAGGTCCTGTGCGCCGCGTACGACGAGGAGCCAGATAAGGAAGGCATCCGCACTGTGCTGCGCTTCCACCCGGCACTGGCACCGTACAAGGTCGCGGTGCTGCCGCTCTCCAAGAAAGCCGAGCTCTCGGAGCTCGCGCGCGGGGTGTGGGCCCAGGTGCGACCCCACTTCATGAGCACGTACGACGAGACCCAGGCGATCGGTCGCCGCTATCGCCGTCAGGACGAGATCGGGACGCCGCTCTGCGTGACCGTCGACTTCGAATCCCTCGAGGACAAGGCCGTGACGATCCGCGAACGTGACTCGATGGCGCAGGTCCGCGTGCCGATCGCGGAGCTCGTGCCGCGACTACATGAGAGACTGGGCCCGTGAGCTTCGCCCTGCTGGCGACGATCGTGAGCGCGGTCTTCGCCGCGCTCGTGCTCGCGGGGTTCGTGCGGCGCCGCCACAGCTGGGCGCTCCTCTGGGGGGTCGGCCTGCTCATGTTCGCCATCGCCGCCGGAGCGGGGTACCTCGCGCGGAGCGGCGGCGCGACCGCGCCGGAGTACCGCGTCTTCTATCTGTTCGGCGCGATTCTCAACGTCGCGTGGCTCGCGCTCGGCACGGTCGCACTACTGGCGCCGCGGGCGCTGCGCGCCGCGGTCCTCGGCGTCACGCTGTTCTCGCTTCTGGCGATCTACGTGGTGCTGGGGAGCCCGGTCGACCTCGCCGCCGCCGCCGCACCCAATGGGAAGGGCTTCCAGGATTCGCCGCTCCCGCGAATCTTCGCCGGCATCGGCAGCGGCGTGGGCTCCGTGGTCCTCATCGGCGGCGCGCTCTGGTCGGCCTGGATCTACTTCCGCCACCAGCGGAATGGGCGCCGAGCGATCGGGAACGTCCTCATCGCGGCCGGCGTGCTCATCGCGGCGATCGGCGGCACCGCGACATTCACCGGCGGGGCCGAGCTCATCGAGGCCACGAACCTCATCGGGATCAGCTTGATGTTCGCGGGGTTCCTGATCGTCTGATCAGGCTCGCGGATGGTCGCTTCGCTCCGCACGTGGCCCTAGCCCTGGTCGTCTGCGGCGACGCGGCCCGCGAAGCGCCGGGCGAGCGCGGCCGCGCCGGCCGTCAGTGCCGAGAGTCCCGCGCTCCACGCGGCCTCCCTGATCCGATCCGGCTTCTGAGCCTCGTCCATCTCCGCGCGGAGCCGCTCGCGAAGGCGCTTGCGCGCGCGGCCCTTCAGGCGATCGGTGCGCGAGCCGAGCTTGGACAGCATGCGGTCGATCTCGCTCTCGGGGCGGCGCGCTCGCGCGGCCCGCACGCCGGCGATCACGCGCGCCGCGCCGAGGAGACCCACCGACCCGAGCGTGCCGAAGACCGCGAGAGGATTGCGGCGCGCGAGCGCGCGCGGGTCGAGATCCTCGCGGACGTGTTCGACGAGGAGCGTGATGTCCGCGTCGATCCGCGTGCGCAGATCGGCTAGCTCGCGCTCCGTCCGCTGAGACGGGCTTTCACCCATCGGACCGTCTCCTTCACCGATTCGATCGAACGCGTCGGCCCGTGCAGCTCGAGCCGCTTGTAGCCGACGTAGCCGGTCAGCCCGGCGGCGAGCGCGAACAGCAGCATCACGACGAGCGAGGCGAGCCACCACGGCAGCAGGATCGCGACTAGCGCGATGACGAAGACCGCGAACGCGACCAGGAAGAGCATGACGAAGATCGCGGCGACCGCGAACCAGATCGCCGCGCGCAGGTTGGCACGGACGATCTCCGCGACCTCCTGGCGCGGCAGCTCCAGCTGCTTGCGAACGTAGGCGCGCACGTTCTGGCGGAGTCGTTCGAGCAGCGTCCGGTATCCAGGCTGCGTGTACACGGGCCGCGACTGTACCGCCTGCCGTCGCGACCCGTATCTGCGAGAATCGCCACATCCCAAGGAGGTCCGCCATGCCGACACGCCGTGCGAGCAAGGGCCCGCGCGCCACACGGACCCGGCGCACGAAGTGGGTGTACCTGTTCGCGAATGGCCGGGCCGACGGGAGCGCCAAGATGCGCGGTCTCCTCGGCGGCAAAGGCGCGGGCCTCGCCGAGATGACCAACGCCAGGCTCCCCGTGCCCCCGGGGTTCACGATCACGACCGCGGCGTGCAACGCCTATTTCGCCGCGAAGAAGAAGCTGCCGAGCGGGCTCGCCGAGCAGGTCGACGCCGGACTCGCCGCCGTCGAGCGCGCCGCGGGCAAGCGTTTCGGCGATCCGGTCAATCCGCTGCTCGTCTCGGTCCGTTCCGGCGCGGCCATGTCGATGCCCGGGATGATGGACACCGTTCTGAACCTGGGCTTGAACGACGACACGCGCGGTGCGCTCGCGCGCCTGACAGGCAACGAGCGGTTCGCCTGGGACGCGTACCGGCGGTTCCTGTCGATGTTCGGCCGCATCGTCCTCGACATCCCAGCCGAACGATTCGACGAGCTGCTCGAGGCCAGGAAGAAGCAGGCGCATGTCGAGAGCGACGCGGCGCTGACGCCCGAGGCGCTGCAGCAGCTCGTCGCGGCATACAAGGACGTCGTGCGCCGCTGGACGGGCAAGCCGTTCCCGACCGAGCCGCGCGAGCAGCTGCGGCTCGCGATCGAGGCGGTCTTCAACTCGTGGTTCGGCAAGCGCGCGGTCGACTACCGCAACACGTTCAAGATCCCGCACGACCTCGGCACCGCGGTGAGCGTGGTATCGATGGTCTTCGGGAACATGGGCGACGACTCCGGTACGGGCGTCGCGTTCACGCGCGACCCCAACACCGGAGAGAAGGTCCTCTACGGCGAATACCTCGTCAACGCGCAGGGCGAGGACGTCGTTGCCGGGATCCGGACGCCCTCGAAGATCGCGAAGCTGCGCGACGAGATGCCGAAGGCGTACGCCGAGTTCGAAAAGATCGCGAAGCGTCTGGAGTCCCACTACCGCGACGCACAGGACCTCGAGTTCACGATCGAGCGCGGGAAGCTGTACATGCTCCAGACGCGGGCGGCCAAGAGAACGGCGAAGGCGGCCGTGAAGATCGCGACGGACATGGTGCGCGAGCGCCTCATCACGAAGGACGAGGCGATCGCGCGCATCGATCCGCTGCAGGCGGAGCAGCTGCTGCTGCCGCGCTTCGACGAGAAGGAGATCGAGCGCGCGCGGCAGGCCGGACGCTTCCTCGCGAAGGGCCTCAATGCCTCGCCGGGCGCGGCCACGGGACGCGCCGTCTTCGACGCGGATCGCGCCGTCGTCCTCAAGCGGCAAAAGCAGCTCGTCGTGCTCGTGCGCCCGGAGACCAGCCCGGACGACTTCCACGGCATGGTCGCCGCTACCGGCATCCTCACCGCGCGCGGCGGATCCACCAGCCACGCCGCGGTGGTCGCGCGCGGGCTCGGCCTTCCGTGCGTCGCGGGCTGCGCCGCGCTGTCGATCGATCTCGCGAGCCGCGAGATGCGCGTCGGCGACCGCGTGATCAAGGAGGGCGAGGCGATCTCGATCGACGGCACGACCGGCGAGGTCTTCCTGGGCGAGCTGCCGACGCTCGTGCCCGACTTCGAGAAGGAGAAGGAGCTCATCGAGATCCTCTCGTGGGCCGACAAGCGGCGCACGATGGGAGTGTGGGTGAACGCGGACACGCCGGCCGAGTGCGTGCTCGCGCGAAAGTTTGGCGCGGAGGGCGTCGGCCTGGCGCGGACCGAGCACATGTTCCGGCAGGCCGAGCGTCTGCCCTTCGTGCAGGACATGATCCTCGCCGACACGGTCGAAGCGCGCCGCGACGCGCTCGCCAAGCTGCTGCCCTTCCAGCAGGACGACTTCCGCGAGATGTTCGAGGCGATGGACGGCCTTCCCGTGGTCATCCGCCTTCTCGATCCGCCGCTTCACGAGTTCCTGCGCGAATTCGCCGACGTCAACGTCGACATCGCCGTCGCGGAAGCGACGGGGCAGGACGGCGCGGATCTCGAGCGCAAGAAGCGGATCTGGCGGCGGCTCGAGCAGCTGCACGAGGACAACCCGATGCTCGGGCTACGCGGGTGCCGGCTGCTCCTGATCTATCCGGAGGTCCTCGAGATGCAGATCCGCGCGATCCTCGGAGCGGCGGCGGACTCCGCGGAGCGGCGCGTCAAGGCGCGCCCGGAGATCATGATGCCGCTCGTCGGCACGATGGGGGAGCTCGACCGCCTGCAGGCGCAGGTCATGCAGGTCGCCGAGGCGGTCCAAGCGGAGCGCGGCCGGAAGATCCCGTTCAAGTTCGGGACGATGATCGAGATCCCGCGCGCGTGCCTCATCGCCGACGAGATCGCGACGAAGACCGAGTTCTTCAGCTTCGGGACGAACGACCTCACTCAGACCATCCTCGGCATCTCCCGCGACGACGCACAGAAGAGCTTCCTCACGCGGTACGTGGAGCAGGGGATCATCCCATCTGATCCGTTCCAGGTCATCGATCGCGATGGCGTGGGCGCGATGATGCGGATCGGGGTCGAGCGCGGCCGCAAGACGAAGCCCGACCTCAAGGTCGGGATCTGCGGCGAGCACGCCGGCGAACCGTCGTCGGTCGAGTTCTGCCACGAGATCGGGCTGACCTACGTCTCGCCGTCCACGTTCCGCGTACCGGTCGCGCGCCTTGCCGCCGCGCAGGCCGCGCTGAAGACCGGCGCGCGCGACCGCTAGCGACCGCTGCTCAGCCGAGCTCCTTCCGCCAGAAGTCGAGGGTCCGCTTCCAGGAGGTGCAGGCCTGCTCGTATCCCGGCTTCGTCTCATCGTCGAGGAACGCCTTGAGGAACCCGTGCCCGAGGCCCTCGTACTCGTGGAAGGTGTGTTCTATGTGCGCGGCCTCGAGCTTGGAGTGGAGCGCGCGCACGTTCTCGATCCCGACGCCGGTGTCCTCCGTGCCGAAATGGCCAAGGATCGGCCCGTGCATCTTCTCGGCGACTTCTAGCGGCGCGGGCACGTTCGGCCTCGCTCGAGCCGGGAAGCCATAGTACGCAACGGTCGCCAGGTCCGCGCGCGCCGTCGAAAGGTCGAGCACGAGCGTTCCGCCCATGCAGAAGCCGATCGTCCCGGTCCGCTTGCCCTTGACCTCCGGCCGCTTCCCCAGCCAATCGACCGCGCGCTGCAAGTCGTCGAGCGTGCGCTTCTGGTCGAGCCTGGGCTCGCGCGCCGTCGCCGCTTCGCGGTCGCCATCGGGGACGGCCCCCTCGCGGAAGAAGTACTCGACGTCGAGCGCGACGAAGCCGGCCTGCGCGATCCGTCGCGTGAGGTGCTCGTAGAACGCGACGCGTCCGAAGACGTCGTTCACCAGGAGCACGGTCGCGGCGGGCGTCGCCTCGGGGAGCGCGAGCAGCCCGGGCAGGTGTTGGTCGCCGCCCACCTCGATCGTGACCTCCTGCGTGCGGACGTCGGGGAGCGGCGTGCCTGCCGGGACCTCGGGATGACACATGACGTAGCCCTCCTGCGGGTGCTCGGGTCGAGGTTACCCTTACGGGCGTGGCGACCGAGATCGCGACCGCGAAGCTTTCTCGGACCCGAAGCGTCACCGCCCTCCGGGTCCGGCAGCGGCTGGAGGAGAGCGAGGACAAGCTCCTCTCGCCGGGCGCGACGCGTTCGGCCGACGGGCACCGCGATCACCGGCAGGAGCCCTCGCCGACGCGCACCGCCTTCCAGGTCGACCGCGACCGCATCGTGCACAGCAAGGCCTTCCGCCGCACCAAGCACAAGACCCAGGTCTTCCTCGCGCCGATCGGCGATCACTACCGGACGCGGCTCACGCACATCCTCGAGGTGAGCCAGATCGGAAGGAGCCTCGCCACCGGGCTCGCGATGAACGAGGACCTGGTGGAGGCCATGGCGCTCGGGCACGACATCGGGCACACGCCGTTCGGACACGTCGGCGAGGAGCTGCTCGCGAAGTTCTTGCCGGACGGCTTCCGCCACAACCAGCAGAGCGTCCGTATCGCCGAGAAGCTCGAGAACAACGGTAAGGGCCTGAACCTGACGCAGCAGGTCCGCGACGGCATCCTGAAGCACAGCGCGCCGACCGAGGGCGGGCTCGAGACCGCCGCGTGGGGGATCCCCGAGACCCCCGAGGGCTGGATCGTCCGCTACGCGGACAAGATCGCGTACCTGCACCACGACGCCGACGACGCGATGCGCGCCGGGATCATCGAGGAGGACGACCTGCCGAAGTCCGTCCGCGCGGCGCTCGGCGCGGACCGCGCGGAGCGGCTCGACACGATGATCTACGACGTCGTCGTGAACTCGTACGGCAAGGACGCGATCGCGATGAGCGACGAGGTCCTGGGCGCGACGAACGAGCTGCGCGAGTGGATGTTCCACAACGTGTACCTCGCCGGGCCGGCCAAGACCGAGGACGAGAAGGCGCAGAACGTCCTGTGGGAGCTGCTCAAGCACTTCGAGCGGCGGCCCGAGCTCATGCCGGCCGAGCACCAGCGCATCGCGAAGGACGAGGGCGTCAAGCGCGGCGTCGCGGACTACATCGCGGGCATGACCGACGGCTACGCGATCGACATGTACGAGAGCATCTACATCCCGCAGGGCTGGAGCCGGCGCTAGCGTCTTTGTACAGGGTCCTGTACAATCTCGATGTGAAGACCCTCCCGCTCACCGAGGCGCGCAAGGACCTGTCGAAGATCGTGGATGAAGTGGCGACGATCCACGAGCACGTGACCATAACCCGTCAGGGCAAGCCGGCGGCTGTGGTCATGTCGGCTGACGAGTTCGAGAGCTGGCAGGAGACCCTGGAGATCATGTCCGATCCGGGGACGATGGCGGCGATCGAGCGCGGCATGCGCGACATCAAGGCCGGCCGGGTCAAGCCCCTCGAGGAAGTCCTGAAGCGTCTCGGCGTCTAGCCGCGTGGCGACGGTCCAGCTCTCGAACGACGCCGCGAAAGAACTTCGCGGCCTGCCGCACATGTATGTGAGCGCCGTGGCCGAGGCGCTTCGCTCTCTGGCGGTCGAGCCGCTATCAGGCAAGCCGCTGCGCGGTGACTACCTGGGCTCGCGGTCGCGGCGCGTCGGTACTTATCGGATCGTGTATGCGTTCGACCCGAAAACAGATCGCGTCTCGGTATTCGCGATCAGGCATCGCAGCGAGGCGTATCGCCGTGCCCGGTGATTTCGACCTCGTCAAGGAACGTGTCGACATCGTCCAGCTCATCGGCGAGCGCGTGCCGCTTCGCAAGGCCGGCCGCGCGTACAAGGGGCTCTGCCCGTTCCACGCCGAGAAGACGCCGTCGTTCACCGTCGACCCCGACCGCCGCACGTACAAGTGCTTCGGCTGCCTTCCGCCCGGCTCGCTGATCAAGACCGCCGCCGGTCCCCGTCCGATCGAGACGATCTCCGTTGGCGACACCGTGTACGCCGGCGACGGACGTCTGCACCCGGTGATCAAGCTGCACGAGCATTTCTTCGACGGGCAACTTGTGAAGCTCGTCTGCGCGCCCTTCAAGATCCCGCTCCTGCTCACTCCTGATCACAAGGTCCCCGTCTTACGCCCGCGTAGCAGACTCATGGAGCAAGTTCCCGCCGACAAGATCCGGCCGCAGAACTACCTGATGTATCCGGCGATCGAGCGGACTCCGGCCGCCCTCGATTGGACGCCGCTTCCCGGCTGGTTCGGAAGCAGAGGCAAGCGAGCGAAGGAGCTGCCCGCGGCTGTCGATGTCGCGCTCTTCGCGGAGTGGTTGGGCTGGTACCTTGCGGAGGGAAGCGTCAGCAACGGCCGAACCGTCCGTTTCAGCCTGTCGAGTGACGAGTCGTCGGTCGCCTCGCGCCTTCGCGTTCTGACACAAGAGCTCTTCGGCGAGACGCCAAGGAACCAGGATCGACCCCGCCAGCACGCCATAGAGATGTGGTTCTGCCACGCGTTGCTCGCGCGATGGCTCAAGCACAACTGCGGAAGCGGCGCGCGCAACAAGCGGCTACCCGGCTTTGTCTGGACGTGGAGCGCGAATGATCAGTGGACGCTGATCCGAGCGCTTGTCCTCGGTGATGGGCGTATCTCTGCCGGCGGACATGTCGCTCGCTATGGCTACGAGGCAGGACCTTCTTGGAGTCTGCGCCTCGCATCTCCGACGCTCGTTGATGACACACGAGACCTCTTGATCTCGAATGGGATCGTCCCCAGCATGAGGGAGAGGAATGAGCCGGACGGCAGGAAGTCGTGGGAAGTGACGATCCGCGGCGAAGCCGCGCGGTTCGCCGAACGCCCCCCGTCAGAGTCGGTCCAGGTCCGGGTCCGCCGGGTCGAGAGGGTTCTCTACAGCGGACCCGTCTACAACTTGACGGTCGACCAGGAGCACACCTATCTGACGCTCACTGGGACCGTCTGCAACTGTGGGGAGGGGGGCGATGCCTTCACCTGGCTCGAGAAGATGGACGGCCTCGAGCCGGTCGAGGCACTGAACCAGCTGGCCGAGCGCGCCGGCGTCGAGCTCAGCCGACGCCCGCCCGAGGCCCGCGAGCGCGAGAAGCGCCTCCAGGCGGCCCACGACACCGCGCTCTTCTATTTCCGCCAGGCGCTGCGCGGGACCGAGCACGGGAAGGCCGTCGCGCGCTACCTCGGGGAGCGCGGCATCGCGTCCGCGTCGGTAGAGGCGTTCGGCCTCGGGTACGCGCCTGATCTGCGGGACGGACTCCTCGCGTATCTGCGGAAGAAGGGATACGCGGACGAGGAGATCGTCGCGTCGGGGCTGGTTGTCTCGACCGACCGCGGGCTCTTCGACCGCTTCCGCGACCGGCTGACCGTCCCGATCCGCGACGCGCGCGGGCACGTCATCGCGTTCGGCGGCCGCGCGATGAATGCGTCGCAGACCGCGAAGTACGTGAACTCGCCGCAGACGGTGCTCTTCAACAAGAGCGCGACGCTCTACGCGCTTGACGCGGCCCGGGCCGCGATCCGCAAGACCGGCGAGGTCGTGATCGTCGAGGGCTATTTCGACGCGATCGCCTGCCACCAGGCGGGCATCGAGAACGTGGTCGCGTCGATGGGAACGGCGCTGACGGAGGAGCAGTACCGCGTGCTGGACGAGATGAAGATCGAGCGGGCGGTGGTCGCGTTCGACGCGGATGCCGCGGGGCAGCGGTCGGCCGAGAAGCGCGGGCGGGAGCTCGCACGGATCGCCCAGCGCGTGCGCCGTGGCGTGCTGTCGACGCGCACCGGCCTGGAGCTGTATGTCGCCACGCTCGTCGAGGGCGATCCCGACGACCTCGCTCGCTCGGATCCGGCACGGCTGCGGACGCTGGTCGCCGAGGCGAGGCCGGTGCTCCAATTCGTCATCGACGAGGTCGCCGGCCGTTACGACCTCGGTGGGAGCCCCGACGCCCGCCGCCGCTTCCTCGCCGAGACCCTGCCGCTGCTGGCCGACGAGCCGGACGTCATCGCCCGCGAGCTCTACCTCGGCACGCTCTCGCGGCTCACCGGCGTCGACCAGGAGACCCTGCGGGCCCAGGCGGCGTCCGCCCGATCCCCCGAACCGGCCCGCCGAGGGGCCTTGGAACGCCCCGAGGCCCCCGTCAGAGGAGCGGAAGGGAAACAAACCACGTCCGCGGAGCGTTATCTCATGGCAGAATTAGCGCAGTTCCCCGAGGAGGCGGCGCGCATCGATCTCGCGCCTGACGACCTTCAGGATCCTGACCACCGGGCGATCTTCGAGCATCTACGGTCCGGCGGGCGTCCGAACGCTGATCTTCCCGCTCATTTGGCCGCCACCTTGGCGGCGTTGCGCGCAGTTGCGCCGGAGCACGAGGTCACGGCGGACACAGGTCGCGCGATCGAGATCACCGCGCTGCGCCTACGGGAACAGAACCTGCGGCGGCGTCTGGGCGAGGCGAAAGCTCAGCTTTCGCGCGCCGCTGACGGCGACGTGGGCGGTCAGGACGACGAAGTGGCTCGCGTGGCGGACGAGCTGGAGCGCGTCATGAGATCACGCGAGAGCGCGACCGTCCTGCGAGCGA
>Ga0070708_100005517_pt1 | contig 10027 bp, 10 predicted proteins | sample KBSK5503metaG_FD_65469 | JGI IMG/M metagenome (GOLD analysis project Ga0070708, IMG submission 65469) | Corn, switchgrass and miscanthus rhizosphere microbial communities from Kellogg Biological Station, Michigan, USA - KBS K5-50-3 metaG | ecosystem: Host-associated > Plants > Roots >... | reverse complement strand
GCCTCGACCCCGGCGACCGCGAGCCCCTCGAGCTCCCCGTCCACGTAGGCGCTGAGCTGAATGTCGAAGCCTTCACATTGCACCATGGTCAGGTCCTCCCGAGGTCTTCGACCGGCAGCATTGTCTGGAGGCGCCGGCGGGCCCGGGCCAGCCGCGACATGACCGTGCCCAGCGGTATGCCGAGCACGCTGGCGATCTCCTTGTAGGAGAGGTCCTGCACGTCCCGCAGCACGACCACCTCGCGAAATTCGATGGGGAGCGCCTCCACCGCCCGGCTCAACCGGTCCCGAAGCGCGCCGTCCACCGCCTGAGCCTCAGGATCCTTGCCTAGCTCCACGCCGTGCTCGGCCTCGTCGAATTCGGTCAAGCTCGGGCGGTCCCGGCGGCGCTTGAGCCAGCTATAGCAGGTCCGCCGGACGATGGTGAGCAGCCACGCCCGCTCGTCGCCCCCCCGGAAGCTGTCGAAGTACCGCAGCGCCCGGAGATACGCGTCCTGCACCAGGTCCTCGGCGTCGTGAACGTCGCGCACCAGGTAGCGCGCCAGCGAGTACGCCGCGTCCAGGTGCGGTAGCATGAGCTGCTCGAACCGCGTGCCGCTCTCTGTTTCGACCACGGCCTCCCCTGTTCAGGTCCGCAGGCCGGCGCCCGATGCGTGAAGCCCCTCCGTACTGGACCGCCCGGACCCCGAAGCTATTCCCTTGCCCGCCACGATGACCGGGACTGTCGTGGCGCAATGAGGCCCCGCCCCTTTCCAACACCGGCCCCCGAGCCCATCGTTGACCGCACTGCTCGCCATTCGAAACCCACAACCGGGAGGTTGTCATGCAATCCACGAACGGATCCACACGGGCGATGATGGGGATGGCAACGACCGCGCTGCTGCTCTCCTTGGCGGGCACGGCGCAGGCCCAGGATCCGGTCAAGGCCGCGCCCAAGAACTTCAAGGTTCTACTCGAGAACGACCGTGTGCGGGTGCTCGACTTCCACGGCACGTCGGGGCAGAAGATCCCGATGCACTCGCATCCGGCCTACATCACCTACAGCATCTCGGGCGCGGGCAAGACGAAGTTCACGTTGGCCGACGGCAAGACCGTCGAGCGCCCCGCCGCCACGGGCCAGGCGACCTGGCACGAGGCGGAGACCCACGCCAGCGAGTACGAAGGCGCCGGGACGGCCCACGTCCTGCTGGTCGAGCTGAAGGGACCCGGCAAGTAGCGGGCTGGTCGAGGCAGGGACGCCGCCCAGCCCCGGTCCCCTCGTCGCGAACCTTGAAGGTGAAAGGCGCGTTGTACCTCGCGTGACCACTCACACGAGGCCGTTATGCCCATGCCCCCGGTCCGCCTGACCGCTCTGACCCTGCTGCTCCTGACCGCCGGCGGAGCGTCAGCCCTCCCTGCGCAGACCAGCTCCAAGCGCGTCATCTCGCTGGCCGCTGCGAAGAAGATCGCGGCCGCCGCCGAGGCGGAGGCGAAGAAGCGCGGCGCCACCGTCGTGATCGTGGTGGTGGACGACGGCGGCTACCCTCTCATCCTCGAGCGCTTGGACGACACCCAGGTGGCGAGCGTCGACGTGGGCATCGCGAAGGCGCGTACCGCCGCGATCTTCCGACGGCCCAGCAGGGTATTCGAGGATCAGGTGAAGAACGGGAGGGTAGCGGCCCTGGCGTTGCCCGGGGCGGTGCCGCTTCAAGGAGGGCTGCCCATCGTGCTGGAGGGGAAGGTGATCGGCGCGATCGGCGTGAGCGGTAACACGCCCCAGGAGGACGAGGAGATCGCGATGGCGGGAGCCTCGGCTTCGGAGGCCGCCTTGGCCGGGACCCTACCGGAGGCAAGCAGGCAATGAGGGCGCAGTTGAAAGCGGCACCTGCAGGAGACCCTCGCGTTCTCTAGTCCGCCGCCCTACACGCCGCTCGCCCGACGTCTCATCGCTTAGGCGCCCGCCCGCCGATAACGGCGGGCGGGCGCTTCATGCGGTCCAGTGAAGGCGGAGACATGCAAGGCACACTACGGTTGACTCCAGATGGCTTCGGCTTATATTCGGTAGTACAGCCGAACAGACGCCGAAAATGCGCTACTTCTCCTCACTCGACCCAACCGTCTACATCCCTCGGGCCCCAACCTCACCGGGACTCGCCGAAGCAAGGCCAGAACCCCTGTGCCCGGAATGCGGCGCGCCGCTCGTCCGGGCCTCCGCCTGTCTCGGCTGCGCTCGTTGCGGCTGGGGTACCTGCGGATGACGCCGGCGCTGATCCGGGCCCGGAACAACCAGAGGCCGCAGCTGGATCTGCTCCCCACCCTGCCCGTTATCAAGCCCGGCCTCACACCGCTTGATCGCCGCGCAAGGGGCACCGAGTTCCTCTCGATGCCGGTCCGCTCCGTGCTCAACTCCCCGCTCGCCACCGGCATGGGCTTCTGGTCGCTCAACCCGTACGTAGGCTGCGAGTTCGGTTGCACGTACTGCTACGCCCGGGACACACACCGCTACGTCGTCGAGCGCATGGGCGGCCAGGCTGACCAGATGGACTTCGAGCGCCGTATCCTGGTGAAGCCCGACGTCGCCGATGCCCTCGCCCGAACCCTCGATCCAGCCAAGCTCGCCGGAGCCCCGCTGGTCATCGGCACGGCCACCGATCCCTACCAGCCCGCCGAACGCCGGTTCCGCCTCACACGCCGCGTGCTCGAGGTGCTGCTCGGCTGGCGCGGCTTCACCCTCGGCCTCATTACCAAGTCACCGCTCGTCACCCGCGATATAGACCTTCTCCAGCGGCTGAGCGAGCGGCACGACCTGACCGTGAACATCTCGCTCGCCACGCTCGACGCTCGGCTCGCGCGCCGACTCGAGCTCCGCTCGCCCGTGCCCGCTGCGCGGCTCCGCGCGCTCGCCAGGCTCACCGGCGCCGGCGTCAACACGGGTCTCATGGTCGCGCCGGTCGTCCCCTGCGTCACCGACGGCCGGGCCGCGCTGGACGCGCTCTTCCGGGCGGCGAAGGAGGCCGGCGCCCGCTACGTGATCGGGTCGGCGCTCCGACTCGGCCCCGCGGCGCGGCGCCGCTTCCTTCCCCACCTGGCCCGCGAATTCCCCGAGCTGGCCGAGCGCTATGCCCGCCATTACGCCGGTCGCCAGTCGGCCGATCGCGTCTACCGCGAGGCCCTCTCCCGCCGCCTCCGCGCGTTGCGCCGGAAATACGGATTCGCCGCCGACGAGCGGCGCCCCACCCCCGACGCCACCACTCCCGACGCGCAGACGCTCCTGCTCTGACTCTCCCGCGCCACCTCCGTCCCTCCCTCTCCCCTCTCGCTTCCACCTCCTTACTTCTCACTCCCACCTCCCCACCAGCTTCCCGAAATTCTCGTTCCGCTCCATCACCGCGTGCGCTTCCCCGAGCCGATCCATCGGGTAGGTCCGCTCCACCACGGGCCGGAGCTTGGGCGGGCCCCCATTGGACTCGAAGAGCGGCAGCATCCGTTTCGCGAACTCCGCGACGAGTGCGGCCCGCTCCTCGGGGCCGCGACTTCGCAGCACGCTGCCGATGACCTCGAGTCGCTTGTGGAGCAGCCGCTCGAGGTCAACCTCCCCGCGGCGCCCGGCCATTAACCCCAGAATCACCAGCCGGCCCCGCGGGGCCAGCACCGAGAGATGCGGCGCGAGCGCCGGGGCCCCCAGGACGTCGAGCACGACATGCACGGGGTCGCCCACGGCGTCCTCGAAGGCGGTGCGGCTCGTGTCGATCCCGACGTCCACTCCGTAGGCCCGTGCGCGCGCCAGCTTCTCCGGGCTCCGTGAGGTACCGATCACGGTCGCGCCGAGGTGCTTCGCGATCTGTGCCGCCGCCGTGCCCACGCCGCTGCCTACCGCGTGGATCAGGACCCGCTCGCCGGCCGCGAGCCGGGCGCGGGTTACCAATGCGTCGTACGCGGTGTAAAACACTTCGGGGATCGCCGCGCCCTCGACGTACGAGAGGCTGGGCGGCAGCGGCAGAATCTCCTCCTGCCGGACGACCACCGCCTCCGCCTGGCCACCGCCGCCGACGAGGCCCATGACCCGGTCGCCCGGTCGCCAGCGGGTGACGCCGGGCCCCACCGCGTCCACATCCCCGGCGTACTCTAGGCCGGGGATGTCGGCCGGCCAGCCCGGCGGAGCCGAATAGCCGCCTCGACGCTGGTAGATATCGGCACGGTTGAGACCGGCCGCCTTGACCCGCACGCGGACCTCGCCCGCGCCCGGCGTCGGCGTGGTCACTTCACGGATCGCGATCACCTCGGGCCCGCCTGCGCCCGTATACACGATTGCGCGCATCACGGAATCCTAATGGCCACGGTTCGCTGCCTCCCGGGCCTCCTCGTCGCAAGCCTCGCGTGCGGGAGCGCCACCGCCCCACCGACCGACAACCCGCTTCCCGACGGTGACCTCCCACTTACGCTGGAGCCCGTGGCGACCGGACTCGACTTCCCCGTCGACCTGACGACGCCGCCCGGTGACCCGCGCCTCTTCGTCGTCGAGAAGACCGGCCGGATCCGCGTGGTGAAGGACGGCGCCGTGCTCGCGACGCCCTTTCTCGATCTCCATGCTCGGGTCTCCGGCAGCGAGGAGCAGGGCCTCCTCGGCCTGGCGTTCGATCCGGCGTACGCCCAGAACGGCCGGTTCGTCGTCAACTACACGAATCTCACCGGGGACAGCCGGATCACCGCGTTCCGGGTGTCGAGTGACCCCGACGTCGCCGATCCGGCGACCGAGACCGTGCTCCTCGCCGTCGCCCAGCCGTTCGCCAACCACAACGGCGGCCAGCTGGTCTTTGGTCCGGACGGCTATCTCTATGCCGGCCTCGGCGACGGCGGAGGCGCGGGCGATCCGGACGGCAACGGCCAGAACTTGGCGACGCTGCTGGGGAAGCTCCTGCGGATCGACCTGAACGGCGGGACGCCGTACGCCGTGCCTGCCGACAATCCCCTCGCCGCGACCGCCGGCCCGGGGACGCGAGGCGAGATCTGGAGCTGGGGCCTTCGCAATCCGTGGCGCTTCAGCTTCGACCGCCTCACCCATGATCTCTACATCGGTGATGTGGGACAGGACGCGCACGAAGAGATCGACGTCGCGCCGGCGCCCGATGCCGGCCGCGGTCTCAACTTCGGCTGGAACCGGATGGAGGGAGCGCATTGCTATCCGCCCTCCGCCGGCGACTCCTGCGATCGCACCGGGCTCACCCCGCCCGTGCTCGATTACGATCACTCCCAGGGTTGCTCGGTCACCGGGGGCTACGTCTATCGCGGCGCGGCCATCCCGGCGCTTGAGGGCACGTACTTCTACGCCGACTTCTGCCAGGGCTGGGTGCGCAGCTTTCGCTTTGCGGGCGGACGGGCGACGGACCAGCGCGAGTGGCAGGCCCTGCACCCGGGTGGCAACGTCACGAGCTTCGGACAGGACGCGGCGGGAGAGCTCTATGTCCTCACTTCGCAGGGGGGCGTGTACCGGATCGTGAGGCGGCCCTAGACGAAGAACGTGGGTGTAGTGCAGACGTACGCCTCGAACCGCCCCAGCGGCGCGTCGCTCATGAACAGCACGACGAACGTGCCCATCCGGAACCCTTGCGCCAGCGCGTAGTCCACCACGGCTCGGTTCACGAGCGGCACGTCCAGCCCGAACTCTGCGCCCGGGGGCGTTCCCGCTTCCGCCGCCGCGAGCATGGCGGGGAGGTCCGCCTCGTCGAACGCCGCGAACGGGCCGTTGCTCGGCCCCGCGTACCCGTAACCCGCGAGCCGGCCGCCCCGCCGGTACAGAGCGCCCCGGCGGGTCCGCATGAGCCAGGCGTGGTCGACGTCCCGCCGGAAGCCGAGGACGCTCTCGTCGATCTGCGCGAGCAGCTCGAATGTGCGGGGCGAATCGTCGAGCGGCTCGACGTCGAGATCCGGAGCCGGGGGCTGGGGGCGCGCCGGGCGCGAGAAGTAGTGGATCGGGAAGCGGGCGTAGCACCCGGCCTTGAGGTAGTGGACGAGCCCGCGGACGTCCGGCGTCGCGATCACGACGCGGCGGCGCTCGCCGGCGCGCGGGAAGGCGCGGGCCAGCAGCTCCCGCCCCACCCCGGACGACTGGCTGCCCGGCAGCACGAAGAACTCGGTGAGCTCCAGCACGCCGTCGTGCAGAGTGGAGCGGGCGTACCCGATGGGCTCGCCGGCGGCCTCCGCGATCCAGAAGTGCGCCCCGGTGCGGGCCAGGTGCTCGAACAGCGGCCGCCGCTCCTCCCACAGGCCGGCGAGAGTCGCCGGGTCGTCTCCCCCGGTGATCGTGGTCACGCCCAGGCGGCTGCCGAGCTCGGTCACCGCGTCCCGGAAGACGCGGAAGACCTCGGGAGAATCCTCGAATCGGCCGGGACGGAAGGTGACCGCCATCGGTAGCTGGTTTGGGTGCAGGGAAGATAGACTAGGGCAGGCGGTCGAACCGAGCCCGACCGAACAGGGAGGTACCATGCACATCCGAAACCGGAGTCATCGGCTGGCGCGTGCGGCCGCCGGACTCGCCGCCCTCATCGCGATCAGCGGCCCCCGAAGCGCCGCGGCCCAGGGCGGCGCGATCACCGAGTGGACGGTGCCGTGGCAGCAGACCCGCCCGCGCGATCCGTACCTCGATCCGCAAGGGCTGGTCTGGTTCGTGGGCCAGGTGGGCAATTACATCGCCCGGCTCGATCCGGCCACCGGCCAGTTCAAGCGCTACGAGCTCGACCCCGGCACGCTCCCGCACAATCTGATCGTGGACGCGAAGGGGACGGTGTGGTATGCGGGGAACGGAAACGGCACCATCGGTCGACTCGACCCCGGCACCGGCAAGATCACCCGCTACCCCATGCCGAACCCGGCGGCGCGGGACCCGCACACGCTGGTCTTCGACCGGAACGGCGACATCTGGTTCACGGTCCAGCGGTCCAACTTCGTGGGGAAACTGACGGTCGCCACGGGCAGCATTCGTCTCGTTCCCGTCCCGACCCGGAGCGCCCTGCCGTACGGCATCGGGATCGACGGGAAAGGTCGGCCCTGGTTCGTCGAGTTCGGTAGCAACAAGCTCGCGACCGTGGACCCGGTGACGTTCAAGGTGACCGAATACACCCTGTCCGACGCGCGGGCCCGACCAAGGCGGATCGCGATTACCACGGACGACCGCGTCTGGTACGTGGACTACGTCCGCGGCATGCTCGGCCGGTTCGATCCCGGGACGGCGAAGTTCTCCGAATGGGCGATGCCGGCCGGCGGGAGCGCCCTCCCGTACGCCATGGCGGCGGACGACAGGAATCGGGTGTGGTTCGTCGAGACGGGACCTCAGCCCAACCGGATCGTCGGCTTCGACGTGAAGACGGAGAAATTTCTCGGGGAGATGCCGATCGCGGAGAGCGGCGGGCTCACCGTCCGTCACATGGTCTACCACACGGGCACCAAGGCGCTCTGGTTCGGCACCGACGCGAATACCATCGGGAGGGCGCTCGTGCCGGAGGCGCGCGCGCTTCCCTGACCCACCCGCCTTGCCCTCTTCCTGGACGGCCTGTATAGTTTGATTTCGGTATTTATTCGGTATCCACGCTCGATCCACCGCCATACGAGCCATGCCGGCTGCCCGCGTTGCCTCTATTCAAGCCGTTCTGGCTCAACGGTTTCCGGATGCGATCCCCAGGAGTGGGTGGGCGCGGGGAACGATCTCCACCGGGATCGCTGCCCTGGATGGGATACTGCCTGACGGCGGATTCCAGCGCGGGCGGATCGCGGTCTGGCTCCCGGCACCCGGCGCGGCAGCGTTACTCCGGTCCACCTGCCTCCGGACCGTGGCGGGTGGCGAGCGCGCCGTGTGGATCGACGCCACCCACACCGTGACCGGCGCCGGATGGTGCGAGGGGCCGCTCCTCATCCGGCCCGACGGACCGGTCGCCGCGCTCCGCGCCGCGGAAGAGCTCACCCGCTCGGGCGGCTTCGGTCTCATCGTCCTCGACGGCGTGGACCCCGAGACTACTGCCCTGGTCCGCGTCTCCCGGGCCGCGCACGAGGGCGGCTCGGCGCTGGTGCTGCTCACCCGGACTACGTCGCTTGCGAGTCTCCGGCTCGCGTCCCGGTCGCTGCCCGGTGCCTACGTCTGGCGCCGGAGTCCACTCGGCGAGCCCGCCGCCGTGACGGCGGTGAAGCTCGTGATCGAGGCCCGCGCGTCGGGATGGCTCGCCTCCACCGAGCTCACCATTCCGGTGTGGCACGATGACCTGCGTCTGTCCCTCGAGACTTGCTATCCCGACCGGCGCGGCGCCGTCAACGGACGGGAGCCTCCACCCGTGGTGCCGAAGGCTTCGCCATCCGGGTCAGGCCCCACGCCAGCATCAACGACACCAGCAGGACGATCAGGGCCCAGCCGACCACCTGGGCCCCCCGATAGATGCTCGCCATCCCGCTCTGTGCGAGGACATCGATGACCTGGTATTGATCGAGCACCTGCCCCGGCAGGAGGTCTTGACGGGATCAGTAGTGCCCCATGTAGCGCTCCACCTCCCACGGGCTCACCCGGCCGATGTACTCCTCCCATTCTTCGCGCTTCGCGTCTACGTACCGCTCGTAGATGTGCTCGCCGAGAGCGTCGCGGATGACCCGGTCCTTCTCGAGGTAGTCCAGGGCCTCGTGCAGGTCGCGGGGAAGGTCGTCGATCCGGTACTTGCGGCGCTCCCGGAAGCTCATGCGCGCGATGTTCTTGTTCACCGGGTCGCCGGGATCGGTCCGCTCCCGAATACCGTCCAGGCCGGCCGCGAGCTGGACGACGAGAGCCAGATACGGGTTCGCAGCCGGATCGGGGAGCCGGTTTTCACAGCGCACTGCCCCCTCCCGTGCGGTCGGGACCCGGACGAGCGGGGAGACGTTCTGCGTGGACCAGGTCACGTTGACCGGCGCCTCGAACCCGCCCACCAGGCGTTTGTAGGAGTTCACCAGCGGGTTGGTGACGGCGCAGTAGCCGCGGGAGTGCCGCAGCAGGCCGCCGATATACCAGCGGCCGACTGCCGACAGCTCCAGCGGCGCCCCGGGCTCGTGGAACGCGTTCTTCCCGTTCGCCAGCAGGGTCTGGTGGGTGTGGAGCCCCGACCCGCTCCAGCCGAACAGCGGCTTCGGCATGAACGTGGCCACCAGCCCGTGGCGGAGGGCCACGTTCCGCACCACGATCCGGACGGTGGCTAGATCGTCGGCGGCGGCCAGCGCGTCGGCTGGCGCCAGATCGATCTCGTGCTGGCCGGGCGCCACCTCGTGGTGTAGGGATTCGGGCGCGAGCTGCATGTCCTCGAGGGCGGCGGTGATCGCCCGGCGGACGCGCTCGCCCCGGTCCATCGGCTGCAAATCGAAGTAGCTGCCCGTATCCGCCGTCGTCGTCGGAGGTGCCCCCGGCTCGAAGATAAAGAACTCCACCTCGAAGCTGATCTGCGTGGTGTAGCCGGCCTTCCGCGCCAGGTCGAGCTGCCGCTTGAGCGCGGTCCGGGGACATCCCTCGAACGGGCGGCCGTCGGGATAGCGGATGTCGCACACCAGGCGGGCGACCCGCTCGGTCGGATCCCGGCCGGCGTCGGCGCTCCCCGGTCCCCAGGAGAAGACGCGGAAGGTCGCGAGATCGGGCGCCAGCAGCGCATCCGCCTCTTCGGTGCGCGCGAACCCTTCGAGCGCCGACCCGTCGAAGATGGTCTGCCCCGCCAGCGCGCGCGCGAAGTGCGCCGACGGGACCTCGACCGCCTTGTTCACACCGAGGAGGTCGGTGAATTGCAGGAGCAGCGAGCGGATTCCCTCTCGCCGGAGCTCCTCCAGGATGTTCTCTTGCGAACGACTCTCGGGCATAGGCGGCCAGCGGTGAGGGGGAACGCGGGAACGAAGGGTAAGCTAGCGCGCGGCGAGCCGGTTGAGCCAGCCGCCGAACCCCGGCCTGGGGGGTGCCAGCGGGCACGCCGGCACCGACAGCACCTGCACGCTGGCGTCGTCGTCCCCGCCGGCGTCGACGACGCGCCGCAGCAGAATTTGGGCGGCGGTCATGGCGT
>Ga0070708_100005516_pt1 | contig 10029 bp, 8 predicted proteins | sample KBSK5503metaG_FD_65469 | JGI IMG/M metagenome (GOLD analysis project Ga0070708, IMG submission 65469) | Corn, switchgrass and miscanthus rhizosphere microbial communities from Kellogg Biological Station, Michigan, USA - KBS K5-50-3 metaG | ecosystem: Host-associated > Plants > Roots >... | reverse complement strand
GCGGCCCGCTGGTGCGGGTTCTCGCCGTAGCGGAGCGCCCCGACGCGCTCGAAGGCGAGGACCAGGTTCTCGGGAAACTCGCCGCCCTTCGGCATCTCCGAGAGGGAACGGGCGATGGCTGCGTCGTACGCCGCCGTGCGAGCGAACGCCCGCCCGGCCAAGCGGACTCGGGTGGCCAGCGTCGTTCCGCCCGTCGAACGGATCTCGGAGAGCAGGTCTTCGTAGTCCTCCGGGTCGACGGCCACGGCCACGCGCGCGTGATTCTTGGCCGCGGCGCGGATCAAGGCCGGGCCGCCGATGTCGATCATCTCGATCGCCTCGGAAGGGCGCGCGCCGCGCGCGACCGTCTTCTCGAAGGGATAGAGATTGATGACGACGAGATCGAAGGCTTCGATCGCGGCTCTGGCCAGGTCGCTCGCGTGGTCGTCGCGCGTCTCGTCGGCCAGCACGCCCCCGAAGATCTTGGGGTGAAGCGTCTTGACCCGTCCGCCGAGGATCTCCGGGAAGCCCGTCGTCTCCTCGACCGACTCGACTTCCACCCCCTCGGCCTGCAGATGCGCGGCCGTGCCTCCGGTCGAGACGATCCGGACGCCCCTTCCGGCGAGCTCCCTCGCGAGTCGCGCGATCCCGCTCTTGTCGTGAACGGAGATCAAGGCCCGTCGCACGGGCGAGACCGAGGACGGAAAGGGGATGGGCTCGGGCATCAGGAACGGAATATAGCCGAAGGCGGGAGACCGAGAACGGAAGGGGGAAGACGATCGGGAAAAGTCGGTTGATTCGTCTGCCATTTCCCGTCTACCGTCTTGCCATGGAGACGCTCGTGGACGCGCGCGGGTTGCTCTGCCCGCTCCCCGTTCTGCGGCTCGCGAAGGCGTTCCGCGGCCGGCCGGCGGGGAGCGTCGCCCGCCTGCTCGCCACCGACCCCGCCGCCGTCGAAGACGTCGAGGTCTTCTGCCGGGAACGCGGCCACGCGCTCCTCGAGTCGCGCCGGGACGGCGACGCGTTCTCCTTCCTCGTGCGAAAGGGCGCGGGAGCGGATCCCTCGCTTCGCTCGAGATGACAGGCCGGGTCAGAAGAGCTTCAGGAGCAGGACGGTGATGACGACGCCGCGCACGCCATGGCTGACGACGGGGGTGCCGACCTCGGCGCGCAGAAGCGAGTTCTGCCAAGGCCCGTTGACCGAGGCGAGGAGGCCGGCGCCCGAGAAATAGGTATTGTCGAAGCCCGAGCGTTTGTCCTTCACGATCGCCTGGTCGTAGAAGCCTTCGAACCGGATGATGTCCTCGATGTTCAGGCCGTACGAAACGTTCGCGACGAAGGCGGTCTCGGTGCGCAGGCTCCCCGACTTGTACCCGCGGACCGGGTTGCCCGAGAAGCTTCCGAATTCGTACTTGGAAAAGCGGTCGAGGTCGCGCCCACCCAGGTACGCCACGCCCAGGTGCAGCTTGCGGAACCCCGAGAAGTACCGGTCCTTGGAGATCGAAAGGGAGTACTTCCGGTATTGCTGCTGGTCGGGATCGAACTCCGACGTGCCGGGAATGCCCCAGAACTCCCATTTCCGGCGGCGGTACAGCGATCCGCTCGCGATGGCGTTGAAGCCCGAGAAGTTGGCGATCAGACGCAGCTCCGCGCCGTCGGTGAAGGTGTCGACCGGCGTCACGAAGTCGGGCCCGGTCTTCTTGTCGCGCTGAAAGTCGTCCCACTTGGTGAACACCCCGAGGCTGGCCTTCAGGTAGGGGCCGATCGGATGGCCCACGTTGACCTGAAAGACGGCCGGCAGGTGCTTGACCTTCTCCGAGGCCACCTCCTGGCCGTTTCGGTAGGAGACGTCTCCGAAGGCGAATGCGACCGCGAAGAGATCGGCCCCGAGATCGAAGCGGCTTCCCGCGAGCGAAGGGTCCGTGTAATTGGCGGTCAGCAGCGCCCCCCCGAAGAAGACGGAGAGCTGTTTGCCTTTTCCCCAGAGATCGAAGTTGAAGTGCTGGATCCCCAGGAGCGGGAGGGGGTAGTCGAGCGACTCGTCGTAGAAGGCGCCGAGCAGCCCGAAGGTGCTCTTCTTGGAGATCTTCTCCTCGACGACGCGCTCTCCCGGGTGTTCGCGGTCGGGCACGAGGTAGCGCATCCCCCGGTCGGTGTCGCGGATCATCTGGGCCTGCGAGGCGTAGGCGGCGGCGCGGCGCTCGCGGAAATCGGGGGGCTCGATCAGGACAGTCTTCATCGTCACGTCCCGCTCGATCGCGGTCGTGCGGCCGGCGGTGGAGAAGACCTGCTCGCCTCGGATCTCGAGCGGCAGGAACACGTCGGGATGCCCCGGCACCGGCCGGTAGAATTCGGTCTGAACATTCGAAAGCGTCTCTCCCTTCAGGTTCAACTGCACCGAATCGCGCCGTAGGAGGGCGAAGGTCTCCTTATCGATCCAGAGGCTGCCTCGATAGACCGGCTTGTCTCCAGCGGCCGACTTCGGCGCGAAGGAGAGGTGGTACGCGCGGCGCTCCGCGACCGTGGTTTCGCCTTTCAGCGAGTAGTCGTAGTCCTCGGTCAGCCGGATGTCGAGCGGCAGCGTCGTGACCTTCTCGGGCTGGAGGATCGGCAGTTTCGGCAGGGTCTTCCCTTTCCACTTGACGCCGTTCAAGTAGAACTCGTCCCACTCCCAGTCGGGCGCCTCGCCGCGCCGGTAGTAGAGCGGACCGAGGATCGTCAGGTCGAACGTCTCGTTGACCTCCGCGATGCGGAAGCGCAGGGAAGTCTTCAGATTCGCGATGTAGGACGACACGAGCTCCCGCTGCCCGGCGTCCCAGGCGCGCTCGCGCGCCACGATCTCGTCGGCGGTCAGGCCGCGCGCCGCTCCGACCTCAACGCTCGATCGGGTCTCGCCGCCCGGCCGCCGGGCGGGGTGCAACACGGCGGCCAGGGCGCCCTTCGAGAGATCGAGTGTCAGGATCTTCGCTCCGGTCAGGGCGAAGTCGCGGCGGGCGCCGCTCTCGACGTTCTCGACGGAGGCGCTCGCGTAGGTGTTCGGAGGCAGCTCCAGCTCGATGCGGGGCGAGGCGCTCCACGCCAGGAAGAGGATCGGCGTGAATGCCTTGGCGTCGAAGAACTGGACGACCTCGTAGGGTTTCGTCTCCCATCCCCGGGGAGCGGAGGAGTTGGCGATCCATTGCGTCGCCTTCAGGGGCGAGGGGTCGCGCGAGACGTTCTCCTTCAGGTACGCCTGGAGCCGACCGAGCGCCGCGAAGTCCGGCTCGCCGAACCGGAGGTCTGTTTCGCGGTTCTGGAGGAGCCCGGCGAGAGCGACGGACACCCCCGCGGCGTGCTCCCGTCCGATCGCCCGGATGAGATCGCTCGCCGCGGTCGAGCCGCCTCGGCGGTCATGGGTCGCCAGGACCCAGCGGCCGGCAATCGCTTGCGCCGGTGCCGGCGGACGCTCCTCGCGGTCTACCAACGCATCCACGTAAGCGGCCAGATCCTCCTCCAGTGCCGGATCCAGCGAGCCCCCGGCGTCCAGCCCGACCGGCGCTGCCGGAGACTCGCCGCGGAAGGCGGATGACAGGCGTTTGACCGCGTAGGCGGCGCGCGTCGCGTCGGAGGCCGGAGGGATCTCGAGGATGACGCCCCCGGCCAGCCGCAGAGCCGAGAGCCGGCCCGCCGCCTCCTCGATCGAGGAGTCCTGCAGGTTCGGCAGCCTCACGAGGAAGACACACGAGGAGGCCGCGATGCCGGGCGGCGGGGCCTCGTCTAAGCGGGCGAGAACGAGAACCTTGGGATCGCGCGAGCAACTCCCATCGCTCCCCTCGGCGGCGAGACGGAGACGCTCCTGCCCGCGGGCGACGGTGCAGAGGCCGAGGAGAAGAGCGACGGCGAGCAGCTGGGTCGGGGGGGGGATGCGGGGTGTGCGGTGCGCGGTGAGCGGGAACGGTGGGCGCGGGCTGCTCACCCCGACACCGAACACCGAAAACCGAACACCGATTCCTTACCTTCTCGCCTTCTCCTTCTCCCGCGCCGGTTCGGGAGGCACGGCGGCGGGTTTCTCGGCCGGCGGCGCGGAGGCCATTGGGGCCAGGTTCAGATGCTTGCGCAGCTTCGTCTCGATCTCGGCCGCGAGCTGCGGGTTCTCCTTCAGAAACTGCTTGGCGTTCTCGCGGCCCTGGCCGATTCTCAAGTCGCCGTAGGAGAGCCAGGCCCCCGTCTTCTCGACGATCTTGGCCTCGATTCCCATGTCGATGAGCTCTCCCTCGCGTGAGATCCCTTCGCCGTAGGTGATGTCGAACTCTGCCTGCCGGAACGGGGAGGCGACCTTGTTCTTGACGACCTTGACTTTCGTGCGGGATCCGATGACGGTCTCGCCGTCCTTCAGGGACGCGATCCGGCGGATGTCGATCCGGATCGAGGCGTAGAACTTCAAGGCCCGGCCTCCCGTCGTCGTCTCCGGGTTGCCGAACATCACGCCGATCTTCTCGCGGATCTGGTTGATGAAGAGGAGCGTCGTGCGGGACTTCGAGACGATCGCGGTCAGTTTGCGCAGGGCCTGCGACATCAGGCGCGCCTGCAGCCCCATCTGGGCCTCGCCCATCTCTCCCTCGATCTCGGCTTTGGGGACGAGCGCCGCGACCGAGTCCACGACCACGACGTCGATGGCGCCCGAGCGGATGAGCATCTCGGCGATCTCGAGGGCCTGCTCCCCGTTGTCCGGCTGCGAGACGAGCAGGTTGTCGGTGTCCACGCCGAGCTTCTTGGCGTAGTCGGCGTCGAGTGCGTGCTCGGCGTCGATGAAGGCGGCCAGGCCGCCGGTCTTCTGGGCCTGCGAAATGATCTGGAGGGAGAGCGTGGTCTTTCCGGACGCCTCGGGCCCGAAGACCTCGACGACGCGGCCCCGCGGAATTCCGCCGACCCCCAGCGCCGCGTCCACGGCGAGCGACCCCGTCGGGATCACCGAAAGAACCTGCGCAGGCTGGTCTCCCAGCCTCATGATCGAGCCCTTCCCGAACTGCCGTTCGATCTGCGTCAGCGCCGTTTCGACGGCGCGCCATTTCTCGGTGGATTTCACGCTGGACATTTCCTCACCTTTCTTGCGGCGGAGCTCTGGCTCCGCTCCGATAGCGCGTCTCTGTGAGATCGCGATTATAGACTCCAGGCGGGATTTCGAAACGATGAGGACGGGAAGATCATCCCTCGGCCGCAGCACGCTGTCAACGGCGGAAGTCCTGCGCGCGTTTCGAGAATCTCCGGTCTCCACTCTGTTCTCCATCGGCCTCGGCGCGGGCCTATCGCCCTTTGCGCCCGGCACGGCCGGGGCGGCGCTGGGTCTGGTCGGGGCCTGGCTTCTGGCCCGACCCTTGACGACCACGGCTCCCAGTTTCGCCGCGGCGGCCGGACTCTTGATGTCCGGGCTCCTCGTCGGCCTGGCGGGCGTTCCTGTCTCCGGGCGCACGGCGCGCCTGCTCCAGGCGAAAGACCCGGGATGCATCGTGATCGACGAAGTCGCCGGGCAACTCTTCGCCTCGGCGGCGGTGCCGCTCTTCCGGTATCCGACGCTCCGGGCGGAAGCCGGCGCCTGGATCGCCTCCTTCCTGCTCTTCCGTCTCTTCGACGTCTGGAAGCCGGCGGGGATCCGCCGCCTCCAGGATCTGCCCGGGGGATGGGGGATCGTCGTGGACGACGTGGCGGCGGGGTGTCTCGCGGCGGGCTGTCTCGCCGCGGGCGCCGCCGTTCTGGGCTGGTGGCCGTGAAGCTCGAACTGTCGCCGGAGGATGGAAATCTCTTTCCCGATGCGCCGCTCGCCCCTCGCACGACGTGGAAGATCGGAGGTCCGGCGCGCTGGCTCGGCCGCGTCCGGACCGAAGCGGGGCTCGCCCGCTCGCTTGCAGCCGCGGCGGAAAGCGGTACGCCCGTTGCACTCCTCGGGATGGGATCGAACATTCTCGTCTCCGATGAGGGGTTCCCTGGACTGGTGGTCCGTCTGGAAGGAGACTTTCTGCGGATCTCGATCGAAGGCGACCGGTTGGCCGCCGGAGGCGGCGCGGGCCTGGGCGCGGTGTGCGCGGCCGCGGCGAGGGCGGGACTGTCAGGCATCGAGCCGATCTCCGGGATCCCCTCCTCTCTCGGCGCCGCCGTCCGGATCAACGCGGGCGCCTACGGCGGGGAGATCTTCGACGTCCTGGCCGGCGCTCGCCTGGTCTCCCGCTCGGGAGAGGCGCGCAGCGCCTCGTCGGATGAGATTCCCCACGGCTACCGCTGGACGAGGCTCGTCGAAACGCGGGAGATCGTCGTTTCCGTGACGCTCGCGCTCGCCCGCGCGCCGCTCGGAGCGATCGAGGCGAGGACGCGCCTCGTGGCCGAAAAGCGCCGGGGCGCGCTTCCGTCCGAGCCCAATGCCGGGAGCGTCTTCAAGAATCCGCCCGGCGATTTTGCCGGGCGCTTGATCGAGGCCTGCGGCCTGAAGGGCGCGCGCCGGGGCGGAGCCCTCATCTCGCCGCGTCACGCCAACGTCATCGTCAACGACGGAGGCGCGAAGGCGGCGGACGTCCTGGCCCTCATGCGGCTGGCCCGGGACGCCGTGAGAGACCGTTTCGGCATCACCCTTGCTCCCGAGGTGGAGCTGTTGGGAATGACGTGGGAATGAAGTCCCGACCGGAGGCCCCGGACGCGGAAACTCTCGACTGCCGGCCGAGGAGTAGCCGCCCCAGCCGAAAGTCATGAGAGCTCTCTTGCTCGCCGGAGGAGGAGGGACCCGGCTGTGGCCTCTTTCGAGCGAAGAGAGGCCCAAGCAGTTCCTTCCTCTCCTCTCGGAGAAGAGCCTACTCACCGAGACGTTCGAGCGGATCCTGCCCCTGACCGAAGACATCTTCGTGGCGACGTCGGAACGGCACGCCGATCTGGTCCTGACTCATCTGAAGTCCCTGCCGGCCGACCGGGTGCTGCTCGAGCCGTCGCGGAGGAACTCGGGCCCGGCGCTGCTCTCGGCCGCCCTGCAGTTCGAACGCGACGGAGACGTCGTCACGGCGGCGATCCCTTCCGACCAGACGGTCGCCGACGCGGAGGGCTTCCGCCGGGCGCTTTCTGCCGCTGCGCGTGCCGCGGACTCGGCCTCGACCGTGGTCCTTGGTGTGCCCCCCAGCCGGCCCGAGACCGACTACGGCTATCTGGAGCTCGAGGAAGGCGCGTCGGGCGAGGGATTGGCCGTCGCGCGTTTCATCGAGAAGCCGGGGCGCGAAGAGGCCGAAGCCTGCGTGCGCGATGGATGCTTCTGGAACGCGGGGATCTTCGTCTTCCGTCCCTCCCGTTTCCTGGCCGAGGCGCGCCGCGTGGCCAGGGACCTCGTCGAGCAGGTGGAAAACTACCGCTCCCGCCTCCGGGAGCGTGACGACGAGGCGGCCCGGCTCGCGTGGGGACAGATGCCCTCCGTCTCTATCGATTACGCCGTGATGGAGAAGGCGAGCCGGGTTCGGGCCGTGCCGTTGCGCGCTGGTTGGAGCGACGTCGGGACGTGGAGGTCGGTGCGCGAGCTGCGAGGCCCCTCAGACGACCGCGGGAACCTGATCGTGTCGTCGGCTCCCGTGCTGGCGCCGGGAGTCCGCGAGACCGCGATCATCGTTTCGGAAGACGGAGTGCTCATTCTCCCCTTCGACCGCGAGAACGAGCTGCGTCTCTCCGTCGAGCGCCGCCGGACGCGGAAAGGGGAGGGGGGCAAGACCAGCCCGTGGGCCTGAGGCCTGCGGAGAGCCACGGCCCCGATGCCCCGATCCACTCCTCCCGGCTATCCCGTTTGCGTTCAACGTCCAAGGCGCGTCGTGCCGGGACCTCGCACGCGATGAGGCTCTTGCTTCGGGACCTCGTCTAGGGGCGACTGCGCCGCGAAGAAGGCGAGGTTTCTCATTGAATTCAAAGGCTTTCGCGCTTACCATGACCTCTTTCACGAGAAGGGCGCAAACCGGCTCCCCGGACGGGAACGGGTTTCGCCGGCCTGAAGACACAAGAAATGAAGACCGAGCTCGCGGCGAAGAAGACCGAAGCGGCCAGCGGCCTGACAAGGCTGCGGGAGAACGTGCGATTGATCTACAGGGGAGACGCGCGCGCGGTCGATCTCGCCCTGACGGCGCTCCTGTCCCGCGGTCACATCCTGATCGAGGACGTGCCTGGCGTGGGGAAGACGACTCTCGCGCGGGCCCTCGGGAGGAGCCTGTCGCTCGAGTTCCGACGGATCCAGTTCACCAGCGACACGCTTCCGGCCGACGTGCTCGGCATCTCCGTCTTCCACACGCCCACCGAGCGGTTCGAGTTCCATGCCGGTCCGATCTTCGCCAACATCGTACTGGCCGACGAGATCAACCGCGCCACTCCCAAGACGCAGTCGGCCCTGCTCGAGGCGATGAACGAGGGGGCCGTGACGATCGAGTCCGAGCGGCGGCCTCTCCCGCAACCGTTCATGGTCGTCGCGACGCAAAACCCCGTCGAGTACCTGGGCACCTATCCTCTGCCGGAGTCCCAGATGGATCGCTTCTTCCTGCGCCTCTCGCTCGGGTACCCGACCGAGGACGAGGAGAAGATGCTCCTGCGCCGCGGAGGAACGGAGAAGGCGCTCAACGCGATCCCGCCGGTGCTGGCTCCCGAGGAAGTCCTGGAACTGCAGGAGCGGGTCGAGGCGGTGACGGTCTCCGATCGCCTGCTCGAATACCTCCATTCGATCGTCCGCTCCACACGGCGGGCGGCGGACCTGCGGCTGCCCGTCTCGACCCGGGGCGCGCAGGCGCTCTTCCGCGCCACGCAGGCCTACGCCCTGATGCAAGGGAGGGATTTCGCGGTCCCCGACGACGTCCAGGCGGTCGCGGAGTCCGTACTCGCGCATCGCATCCTGTCGCTCTCCTCCGACGGCTTCGGCTCGGGCAACCACGAGCGCGAGGTCGTGCGGAAGATCCTGTCCCAGCTGCCCGTCCCCCTGTGATCCGTAAGACGTCAGGCGTTAGGGGTGAGGCGAAGCCCATGACGCTGGTCCCGGGTCCTCGCCTTACGCCTTACGACTTACGCCTTACGATCCTGTCATGACCAAACTGATTCCGGACTGGGAGATCCGGATCACCAACTTCGGGCTCGGCTATATTCTGATGTGCCTGGTCGTCGCGATCGGAGCGACCAACACCGGGAACAACGGGCTCTATCTCGTGCTGGCGGGGATGCTCGCGGCGATGGTGGTTTCGGGGGTGATCTCGCGCCGCAACGTGCGTGGCGTCGATTGCCAGATCGAACCGGTCGGGGAGATCGTCGCGGGTCGCCCGGCTCTCCTGAAGGTTCGGTTCGAAAACCGCCTCGCGACGGCGACCGCGCAGGCCCTTTTTTTCCTGCACGAGGGGTTGCCCGGTCCCCTCTGGGTGGACCCCTTGAAGCCCGGGGAGCGCCGGGAAGTCCTCCTGGAAGGGATCTTCGCCAGGCGCGGCGTCTTTCGCGAGGCGGACGCCGGCCTCCTCTCGCGTTTCCCGCTGGGGCTCTTCCGGAAATACCGGCGGGCTCGGCTCGCCCGGGAGGTCGTAGTGTACCCGGCGCCGGAATCGAGCCCGGTGCCGGAGCTGCCACCGGAGGATTCCCGGGGCGGCCGGCCGCACCCGCGCCGACGCGGCGGAGGCTCCGACATCCGGACTCTGCGCGACTTCGTGCCGGGCGACGATCCTCGGGATCTCCACTGGAAGCAGTCGGCGCGCATGAGGCACTGGATCGTGCGCGAGCGGGAGGCCGAGAGGGACCGGGTGATCTTTCTTGCGCTCGACAACGCCATGGCCGACCCGGGCGATCCTTCGGCGCTCGAGGACCTCGAGCGCCGGATCTCGCGGTGCGCCGGCCAGGCCCTGCTGCTCCTCTCCCGGGGGGGAGAGGCGGGGTTCGTGTCGCGAAGCGTGCTCGTCCCGGCCGCGGCGGGACGAGCGCAGAGGGGGCGGATTCTGGACGCGCTCGCTCGCCTGGCGCCGGTCAGCGCTTCGGCCGCTCCCGCGTTTCCGCCGCTGCGACACGGCGACCTGCGGTGGTACGTCTCGTGACGAACCA
>Ga0070708_100005513_pt1 | contig 10029 bp, 8 predicted proteins | sample KBSK5503metaG_FD_65469 | JGI IMG/M metagenome (GOLD analysis project Ga0070708, IMG submission 65469) | Corn, switchgrass and miscanthus rhizosphere microbial communities from Kellogg Biological Station, Michigan, USA - KBS K5-50-3 metaG | ecosystem: Host-associated > Plants > Roots >... | reverse complement strand
AAGCATGGCCATGCACACTACTGTCAGCCAAACGGCCCGGCTGGTTTGTCTTCTTCGGGATTTCACAATTCTCTTGCTATTAGATGCAGCAATCCTGCTCCATAGTAGCTAACCCTTGGGGAATCTCAGTGATTCTAGCATTCAGTGGGCAGTCGAGCCGTTGATCAGACTGCAGCCGCGCCCCAAGTGGGAATGGTGGAAGGGGGTGTTTCACCCTCTGCGCCGGGCTAACCGACTTGAGGCCAAAACCGCTCTATCGAGGTTCTGCTCCGCCAGCCCCGGCATTTTCGGCCGCAGGCACAACGATCGCCTGGATGTTTTGCCCAGCCACCATCCTCTGGAATTCGGCCAGGTCGGTCCTCTGGATTTCCGCCCAATGTGCGAGATAGTCTTGAGCCTGCTTCTTCAGCTTGTCGAACTCGCGCTGCGCAGCCTCGGTGGGAGCGGAATCGTTCAGCCCACCCACAATGGTGGCGAGGTAAGCCAGTTTGCTGTCCACCTTCTGAGGATAGGCCAGAGAATCTTCGTTGGCCCTGACCTTGAGTTGAATCAGATCATCGCGAACCGAAATTAGCCTTTTATCCAGGCTGCTGGCTGCGATCAACACCGGTTTCGTATTGCCGGTTTCGGGCAGGCGCTTCTTCAGCCCGTCCACCTGCGCGCGCACGTCCTGAATCTGGTTCACCGCGTCGTAAACGTGGCTGAGTTCGTCGCGGATCTGCATGAGAAGATCAAATTGCTTTTGCAAGTCCGCTTGGGCAACGTTTACGCGAGGATCGAGTTTCAGTTCGAGCGGCGCCGCCTGGCTCTTGCCATCGACCGTCAAACGCACCTGGTACTTGCCGGGCATAGCCAGTGGCCCGCGACTGCCGCCCTTGTATTCGTAGAGATAGTAGTCCGGCACACGGCTGGCGCCTTCGTAACGCAGGTCCCAAACGAAGCGATTCAAGCCGGCTTCGCCCTTGATCTGCTTCTCCGGCTTCTTGTCCTCCGGATTCAGGGGCTCGTCCAGTTCCTCCGTCTTGTTGCTCGAGTACTTGCGAACCACACTGCCGCCGGAATCGAGGATCTCGATTGTGCTCTGACCTTTCGGAGCTTCCTTCAGGAAGTAATAGATCACTGCTCCGGGGGGCGGGTTTGCGCCGACCAGAGATGGGTTGGGCGGCACTTCCTCATTCTCATTCGGGTTGTGCATGCGGTAGGCGGTGGCTGGAATGTAGAGGTGGACATTCTGCCCGGCAAGCTCCCCACTGAACTGCCGCAAGGGTGAAAGATCGTCGAGGATCCAGAACGAGCGTCCGTGGGTGGCCAGTACGAGATCGTCGTTCTTCACCGTCAGGTCATGAACCGGCGTGGTGGGCAGGTTGAGCTGAAGCGAACGCCAATCCGCGCCGTCATTAAACGAAACGTACATCCCGGTTTCAGTGCCGGCGTAAAGCAGACCGCGCTTCCCGGGATCTTCGCGGACAGCCCGAACGAACGTGGTTTCCGGGATTCCTTTCGTGATTTTGGTCCAAGTGTTGCCGTAGTCGCTGGTTTTATAGATGTAGGGATGGTAGTCGTCCAACTGATGTCGATCCACCGCAACGTACGCTGTCCCCGCGGCATGCGGCGAACCGTCGATCAGGCTGATGCGGCTCCATTCCGGCAAATCTTTCGGGGTGACGTTGGTCCAGTTCTTCCCGCCATCCCGCGTGATGTGGATCAGCCCGTCGTCGGTGCCGGCCCAGATCAGATCTTTCACCACAGGTGACTCGGCGACAGCGAAGATCGTGTCGTAATACTCAGTACCAGTGTCGTCAACATCGATGGAGCCGCCCGAAGCCTGCTGCTTGCTCTTGTCGTTACGAGTGAGGTCAGGGCTGATGGCTTCCCAGTGCATCCCGCCGTCGGTGGTTTTAAACAGGCGCTCGCCGGCTTGGTAAAGCGTGTTGGGATCGTGCGGCGAAATCAGGATGGGCGCCGTCCATTGAAAACGGTGCTCGAGATTCGCTGCGCCGCTGCCGTCACTTAATTCCGGATGGAGCGTGATGTTCTTGGTCTGGCCGGTGCGCTTGTCGAAACGGGTAATCAAGCCCTCGTAGTCGCCGGCGTAAACAATGTTGGGGTCGGGAGGATAGGGGGCGATGTAGCCCGCTTCCCCACCGCCCACCGCATACCAGTCGGCACGATCGATGGAGCCGTCGTCGCTGCGGCTGGCGATGGCGATGGTGCTGTTGTCCTGCTGCGAGCCGTAGACGTAGTACGGCGTTCGAGTATCGGTAATGACGTGATAGAACTGCGCCGTGGGCTGATTGTCCTCGCGCGTCCAGGTCTTGCCTGCATCCAGACTCACGGTGACGCCGCCATCGTTGGAAACGATCATGCGGCGCGGATTCTTGGGATCAATCCACATGCCGTGGTTATCGCCGTGCGGGACCCTGACCTTGTTGAAGGTGCGCCCGCCGTCGGTCGATTTATAGAAGTCCACGTTGGCGACATAAACCGTGTCGGGATCTTGCGGGTCGGTGATGACGTGCATGTAATACCACGCGCGCTGCCAATTCGAACGACTGTCGTTCACCAGTTGCCAGGTTTCGCCGCCGTCGTCGGAACGATAGAGCCCGCCCTCGTGGGCTTCCATGAGTGCGTACACCCGATCAGAATTGGCTGCCACGGCGATGCCAATCCGGCCGTAAGGACCCTTGGGGAGCCCGTGTTCTTCGAGCCGCTTCCAGGTGGTGCCGCCGTCGTTGGAGCGATAGAGTCCGCTGCCCGGCCCGCCGCTCGAAAGGTTCCAGGGCGTGCGCCGGGCTTCCCACAGCGAGGCGAAAAGAATGTTGGGATTATGAAGATCGAAGGCGATGTCGATTCCACCCGTGTTTTCATCTTTGTAGAGGACTTTCTCCCAAGTCTTGCCGCCATCGATCGTGCGGAAAATTCCGCGGTCGGTATTTGGGCCAAAAGGATGACCCAGCGCCGCAACAAACACGATGTCCGGATTGCTAGGATTGACAATCACTTTGCCGATGGCGCGTGTGTCACGCAAGCCGACGTTTTTCCAGTTCTTGCCGCCATCGAGCGTTTTATAGACTCCATCGCCATGCGAGATGTTGCCGCGGATGCAGGCCTCGCCGGTGCCAACGTAGACTATGTTCGGGTCAGAAGGCGCCACGGCCAGGCTACCGATCGAGGACACGCCTTCCTTGTCAAAGACTGAACTCCAGGTGACCGCCCCGTCGCTTGATTTCCACACGCCGCCGCCCGTCGCACCAAAGTAATAGGTAGTGAGGTCTCCGGGGATGCCTGCCGCGGTCAGGGATCGGCCTCCGCGAAATGGGCCGATGGCACGATATTTCATGCCCTTGAAGAGCGGATCCTCGTTCTTGACGGAGGCAGCGGCGTTTTGGGCTGGGGTGGGTGGCTCAGCCGGTTTCCTTTCTCTTTCTGATTTGCTCTGCGCCAGGGTCATGTTCCCGCCAAACAGAGTTAGTGCGACCACCAGCCATGCCATCCTGCCTCTACTCGTCTCGGTCCGGTACATTTGTTTCATCTCCAGGGAAGAAGTGGAATCGCTTATGTTAATCGTTTGGGGCACATGTGGGAAAGGTATTCCGTGCATAAGCCAGGAGCCTTGACACACGTTTGGACGAAAGAGGAGCGGGAATGGACTCAAAGAAAAGCGGGAAACATGCGCGGTGATGGGACCTGCCCGTCGTTTTCCTCAGCCCTTCTTTCCTTCGAGCATCGCCGCAGCGGCTTGCAATTGCTTCCTCTTCTCAGGGTCTAGCTTGGGATAAGACAGGTTCAATTCTTCCAGCGCATCGACGATCGCGGCAGCCACCACCAGGCGCGTGAACCATTTGTTGTCAGCGGGAATTACATACCACGGCGCGTGTTTTGTAGCGGTCTGGGCAATCATGTCTTCGTAAGCGCGCATGTAGTCGTCCCAGTGCTCGCGTTCGCGCACATCCGTGGCCGAAAATTTCCAGTTTTTCTCCGGCTGCTGCAGCCGATCCAGGAATCTTCTTTTTTGTTCCTTCTTAGAAAGATTGAGGAAGAATTTGCGGGTGACAATGCCGTTGCGGGAAAGATAACGTTCCAAGGCGCAGATATCCTGGAAACGATCTTCCCACATGTTCTTTGTGATTAGAGAAGAAGGGATCCTTTCATCCTTCAGGAGCTCCGGGTGAATCCGCACTACCAGGACCTCCTCATAGTAGGAGCGATTGAAGATACCGATGCGGCCGCGCTCAGGCAAGCGCTGCATGGTGCGCCAGAGATAATCGTGATTCAGTTCCTCGGAAGAGGGAGTCTTGAAAGAATAGACTTGGCAGCCTTGCGGGTTCACGCCGGACATCACGTGCTTTATGGCTCCGTCCTTTCCGGCGGCGTCCATGGCCTGGAAGATGAGAAGTAAGGTCCAACGATCCTGGGCGTAGAGCTTGTCCTGCAGTTCGGACATCAGAGCAATGCCTTTCTCCAAAAGCTCCCGGGCATGCTCCTTGGAGTGCAGTTTTCCCGTGTCTCCGGGATCGAAATCCTTCAGGCGAAATTCCTTGCCGTCTTCCACACGGTAAGGCTTCGCCAGCTTGCCTGCCCAACTCATCAGGAGCCTCCGCAATCTTCGCCTCTGCGCGAAGAGTTTGCAGTGTACAACATCCTGCATTTTCAACTAGCGCGAAGGCTCTTTTCTCCAGTTGGTGAGTTTTCCACAACCTGCATCACGGCAGCTTCTCCTTGCCGATCCGTACCGACTTGGGCACTGCTTCCCTCATTGCTTCCTAGAGGACAAATTTGATCCTTATTTTTTCCTAATGTAAGCCGGACATTTTTCCCCTGGCTTTATGCTGGGAGCACGTCATGGAGAGAAAGTTTGTGTCTTAGTGGCTAGCCGACCTCGGCTCATGCGGGAGTTGGTGCTGGCGACGATTTCTGAGAAGCCGGATATAGAAGTGATTCGCGAAATTAGGGAGGACCCCGAAATTGCACATGTGGTCGGGCAGTCGCAGCCCGATTTCATGATCATCGCACTGGACAGAGCGGACGAGCGCCTAACTCTCTGCGCTGACCTGTTCAGGCGGCACCCGCGCATGAAGATTCTTGCCTTGGCACCGAAATGCAACAGCAGCATATTCTTCTGGCCAGTTCTCGGCATTCGTTCGGCACACATTGAGAACTCGGAAGAAGGCATCTTAAGTGCACTGCGAGGTAAGGCTCACGTGATTGCGCAGTAGCAGGTGGGCCGACGAACCGATCGCAATTGTCGCCGTCTGGGGCTTTAAGCGAAAAGGCGAGATCGTTCGTAAGTGTTTGACCGCTAAAAGCCACGTCACGATCGCCTCTGTAACTGAAGGGGCGAAGCTGTACCTGGGAAGGCAAAGATGACGGTCCCTTTTGAATGCGATTGGAATGCGGGTGCGGCTCCGGGTTCGGAACTTTTCCGCTCTCATATTCCCGGGTTGGAACCGCGCACCGAGCACTGGTATGCGGCGTTCACCTGCTCCCGTTACGAGAAGTGTGTTGCCAAACAACTGGAAGAAAGACGGGTGGAGTGTTTCCTGCCGCTCTATCGAAGCTGGCGCCGCTGGAAAGACCGCCGCAAGCAGATTGACCTGGCGCTGTTCCCCGGTTACGTGTTCGTGCGTATGGCATGGCAGGAACGTCTGCGCGTCTTGGAGCTCCCAGGCGTGGTTCGCCTGGTGAATTTCAACGGCCATCCTGCACCCCTGCCCGAGCAGGACATCGAAGCACTGCGCAACGCGCTGGAACAGCGGATTTACGCGGAACCTCATCCCTATCTCCGGATTGGCCGCAGGGTGCGCATCGTGCATGGCCCGCTGGCCGGAACGCAGGGCATCCTGGTGCGCAATAGGACAAGTTGATTCGTCACGTGCAGGCCGAGGGCATCAGCCTGAAGCTGGTTCCCGAGACCGACGAGGACCAGAAGATGGCAATCAGCACTGGACAAACTGCAAGGCACTCCGGCTTCTGGGCGTTTGGTTATCCACATTTCCTCCGACCTCAAGCGCTGGGCGAACACCTCTGCGGACATCGAAGTGCGCGCCGGCGACATGCTGGTGGTTCCCAAGACACCGAACTTTGTGCTGGTAAATGGCGCCGTCTACAACCCAACCGCTCTCGCGTTCCGGCCGGGAAAGAGTGCGGGCTGGTACCTGAGCCAGGCTGGTGGGGCCACCAACGTCGCCAACAAGAAGGCCATCTTCTCGATCCGAGCCGATGGTTCGGTGGTGGCGGGGTCTGGGGGCGTCTGGAGTGGCGGAGTGCTGAGTGCCGGGGTGCGGCCGGGCGACATGTTGGTAGTTCCGGAAAGGGCTTACAGCGGCACGACCCGGTGGAAGAGCACCCTGCAAGTCGCGCAGTTGGTGTCTGCGGCAGGCATCGTCATCCAGGTGGCCAAAGGCCTCTGACGCAGGCGGGATTCTGATGTCGCGCCTGAAACTCTGGTTTCTAATCGTGCTCCTGTTCGCCGGCTCCGTCACGGTACTCAGTCAGACGGAGAGCGCCGCAACCAGCGATCCATCACCTGCCGCAAACAAAGACGTGGCAGCAATCCAAACTGTGAAAATGCCGGACGCAGCAGCGTTACCCGAAACAGAACGGGAAAGCGGTGTGCTTCCTCCCGGCACGGACCCGCAGAACACTCTCGGTTGGTCGTTCGTAAAGCATCTGGCTTCAGATCAGAAGGCCTTTTGGAAGAGCGGGCGAGATCTGGGCCGTGGAGACGCCAAGGCAGTCGGTGCCTTCGCCGGTTTCACCGCGCTTCTGATCGCGAGTGACAGTTGGCTGGCGAAGCAGGTGCCGGACAAACCTAGCCAACTAAGGCGGAGTAACCACCTCTCGCAGTACGCAGCTTATTCCCTGGCGGGAGCAGCCGGCGGATCATTCTTCTGGGGGAATCTAACCAAGAACGATCACCTGCTCGAGACCGGCCTGCTGAGTGGAGAGGCATTGCTAAACAGCACGGCAGCGACCTATGCCTTCAGAGGCATCACGCAGCGGGAGCGGCCGTTCGACGGAGATGGCACGGGAAAGTTTTTTCAGCGAGGAAGCTCGTTCCCCTCGGAACACTCGGTTGCCGCCTGGTCGGTCGCCAGTGTAATGGCCCATGAGTATCCCGGGCCGCTCACGAAGTTCATCGCTTATGGGCTGGCTTCCGCCGTAACCATGACCCGCGTGACCAGCAAGCAGCACTTCGCCTCCGACGCCTTCGTGGGCAGCGCGCTGGGCTGGTACGTGGGGCGGCGCGTCTACCGCGCCCACCACGATCCCGAACTGCGCGGCGGCCCCTGGGGCAGCTTGCTGGAGAAAACCGGCGAAGCCAGCCGCAAGCCGGAAAACATGGGCTCTCCCCACGTTCCCCTGGATAGTTGGGTCTATCCGGCGTTTGCGCGGTTGGCGGCGCTGGGCTATGTGCAAACTGCGTTTCTCGGCGTGCGTCCCTGGACTCGCATGGAGTGCGCCCGTTTGCTGGAAGAAGCCGGCGACCAGCTCACATACGACGGCGAACCGGACAGCGAGGCGCAGAGAGTCTACCAGGCGCTGGCGGATGAGTTTGCCCTCGAGGCCGGGAGGCTCGATGGTGATCCAAATCTCGAAGCCAGCGTGGACTCGATTTACAGCCGCGTCAGCGGCATTTCAGGGCCAGCGCTGCGCGACGGCTATCACTTCGGCCAAACCATCGTCAACGATTACGGCCGGCCTTACGGGGAAGGATTCAACGCAGTCACGGGTGTGACCGCTCATGCCGTGGCGGGCCCGCTTTGGCTTTCGCTTGAGGGCGAATACCAGCATGCTCCCGCGACCGTTTCTGATCGCCCCAACGTACTCGCAGCCACGGCCAAAGAGGATGGAGCAGTTCCCCTGCCGAACGGGAGCAGCACCGTGAACCGCTTGCAACTCTTGACCGCAACTGTGGGCATCACCGCAAGAAATATTCGATTTTCTTTCGGCCGGGAGAGCGCTTGGCTGGGGCCGGGCGAAGCCGGCCCACTTTTATTCAGTGACAATGCCGCGCCCATCACCGCGCTGCGCATTGATAGTGCCTCACCCCGCAAAGTGCCACTGCTCTCGCGCTGGCTGGGTTCCGCGCGTACAGAACTCTTCCTCGGCCAGCTATCCGGACACCATTGGGTATTCGCCAACGACCATTTGGTCGGCCCCCGCATCAATCCGCAGCCTTTCATCCACGGCGACAAAATCAGCTTCAAGCCCACCGCCAACCTGGAATTCGGCATGGGGATCACCGCGGTGTTCGGGGGGCCGGGCCTGCCCTTCACCTGGGGCAACTTTTTGCGGACTTATTACTCGCACAAAGCCAGCATCGCGCGGAATCCCGGGAAGCGGTTTTCGGCTTTCGATTTTACCTATCGCGTGCCCGGCCTGCGGAAATGGCTGACCCTATACAACGACTCTTTGGTAGTAGATGAGTACTCGCCCATCGGTTCCACTCGTCCTACGCTCAATCCAGGCCTATATCTCCCCCAGATACCGAAGATCCCGAAATTGAATTTCCGCGTGGAAGCTCTGCGCTCGGCGCGCGATCATAAGTTTGGACCGGGCTATGTCTATGCCGACGACCGCTATCGCTCGGGCTACACCAGCGATGGCAACCTGCTGGCGAGCTGGATCGGGCGGGCGGGGACGGGAATGCAGGCGTGGAGCAGTTACTGGTTCTCTCCCCGGAACCGCCTGCAGCTGGAATATCGGCACCTGGGAGTGGAACGCACCTTTCTCGAGGGCGGGCACCTGAACGATCTTGGCGCCCGCGGTGAAGTGCTGCTCCGGTCGAATCTGGCGTGCGCGGCCTCTTTCCAGTACGAGCGGTGGGAATTCCCCGTGCTCTCGTCGCAATCGAAATCCAACCTGACCGTGTCGTTCCAGCTGACGTTTCTGCCGCATTGGAGGATTCGCTGAACCAGCTCCAAGAGAGTCACGCGAGTGGAGGCTTCGCGACCATCCGCTGTTAAGGCTGCTATGTTGACCGCGCAAGAGCCAGAAAGACCCGCTTTTCCCACTTGGGTGACTCCTGAGAACGAGTACATCGATCTTCGGGTACGCGACCGGGTCTTATTCTGTGCCCGTCTGCTCTGGGGCCGGCGCGGCTTGCTGGCGCAAGCTCTGGCCGTTGGTCTTCTGCTGGGCCTCTTGCTGGCGTTTTTGTTGCCCAAACGCTACGACTCCACCACTCGACTCATGCCGCCGGACAACAATCGCAGCCTGCCCATGGCCATGCTGGCCGGGGTGGTGGGCAATACACTGGCTATGCCGGGAGCGGATTGGCTGGGACTCCGCACTTCCGGCGCCTTATTCATCGGGGTTCTGCGCAGCGAAACCGTGGCCGATCGCCTGATCGACCGCTTTGATCTGAAGAGAGTGTACGGCGAGCGGCAGATGCGGGATGCCCGCGAGAAACTGCGCGACCATACCGCCATTTCCGAAGACATCAAGAGCGGCATTATCGACATCACCGTCTCCGACTCTGATCCTACGCGCGCCGCAGCCTTGGCGCAAGCGTATGTGGAAGAACTGAACCGGCTCAACGCCGAATTGCCGGGCTGCGCGATCACTTCGATATTGTGCGCTCCCATGCGCTCGGCGCCCTGATTCGCAAGGTGGTGGATGCCAAGCGCACCGGGATCGAGGAAGTGGAGATCTGGGGTACCGGCCGTCCGGTGCGCGAGTGGATGTACGTGGAGGACGCAGCCGAAGGCATCGTGCGCGCCACCGATCGGTACGACGACATTGAAATCCTGAACCTGGGCAGCGGCCAAGGCTGCTCCATCCGCGAACTGGCCGAAATCGTGCGTGAGGAGGCTGGGTGGACCGGCGAGTTCGTTTATGACCCGAAAAGGCCTGACGGGGCTCCCTGCAAGATTCTTGACGTAAGCAAAATGAAGCAGGTGCTGGGCGGATGGACGCCGACCACCGGGCTGCGCGTAGGCATACGCCGCACCATCGGCTGGCTGGTCGAGCATGAGGAAGAATTTCAACCCGGGGTTCTCCGCGTGGCGCGGTAGGGGGCAGCGG
>Ga0070708_100005510_pt1 | contig 10033 bp, 7 predicted proteins | sample KBSK5503metaG_FD_65469 | JGI IMG/M metagenome (GOLD analysis project Ga0070708, IMG submission 65469) | Corn, switchgrass and miscanthus rhizosphere microbial communities from Kellogg Biological Station, Michigan, USA - KBS K5-50-3 metaG | ecosystem: Host-associated > Plants > Roots >... | reverse complement strand
AATCCGCAATTGCTCTACACACCAAAGGCGCTCGCAGCCTGCGAGAAAGCCTTGAGGACCATCCTTAAGAAAATTGGACCCTGGGGCACGCAGCTCATCTTGATCGGCGGCATGACTCCGAAATACCTGGTCGGTAACGCTCCGAAAGACATCAAGGAACACGTGGGCACCACTGACCTCGATGTCGTCGTGGGCGTCAGCCTTTCGACGGAAGAAGAAGAGGCCTATCGGACGCTGCAGCAGAATTTGAAGGAGAGCGGATTTGCGCCAGGGAAAAATCCAGAAACCGGTCAAGAGGAAACGTTTCGCTGGGTACGCGATGTCGACGGAGTGAACGTAGCGCTTGAGTTCTTTTGCCCTGTTGGTGATGGAACGGCGGGGAAGCTGTACCGGAATCCCGGTAAAAACGTCGGCTCAAAGATCAGCGCCATCCGCACCCGAGGCGCGGAACTTGCAGGGCAGGACAATTTCACAGTGATGCTCAGCGGGGACACGCTTGATGATGGAGAAATCAAAGAGGGAGTGGCTGCAAAGGTGGCTAACTTCCTTCCGTTCCTCGTGCTCAAGGCGTTTGCCATCGAGGAGCGGGACAAGCCCAAGGACAGCTACGACGTGATTTGGACGCTCAACGCGTATAAGGGTGGCCCTCAATCAGTCGTCGAGGAAATCACCAAGAGCCCGATTCTTGGTCACGGCGATGTTGGCGTTGCAGTCGGATACTTGCGAAAGAACTTTGCCAGCATCGATCATTCTGGACCCGCCCAATACGCTCGGTTTGAACAATCCGGCGGCAGCGAGGAGGAACGTACTGTTTTGCGCCGATACGCGCATGGAACCATGACGGAATTCCTGAAGCACTGGGATGAGCGGAAACTACCCTCGCAAGGATGAGAATAAAAACAACTGCTCACAACGCCTGGTTTCGGAGGCTGAGCGAAAATGGAGTGAACTCATAGAGTGAGACACCAGTGTGATGCGCACTTTGCGTTGGTAGACCGTGTACCTGGCGTGTACCTCGCTTCGGCGAATTTGCGCTTTTGTGCCATTCTGACCGTTCGCGGAATCAATAACTTACGCGGTTTCAATATCGCTTTTGGTTCGATCCCCACCGCCCCTACCAGAAACCGCGTTGATTCAGTTGCCCTTGCGCTATCTAGTGCTGATTCAGGGCCACAAAAATAGGGGTTTTGGTCCAAAGTTGGTCCAAAGCCTCGAACAAACAAAGAAAGAGGCCGACTCTCGGCGAGTCGGCCTTTCTCTTTCCAGAATCATTGCATCACCCCGCTGAAATTGTACTTTCTTTGGAGACGCCATTCCGGATTGCGCATTAACGGACATCCAGGCGCAGAAGGGCGAGCGGAATCCTAAGTGGAAAGAGGCTTGTGGTCCGACTTCATTGCTCCTAGCACCGGTGTCGTCGCATACACCGAGACGCTAATAGGCGCCCTCACCTCTTCCTGCTGGCCAGTGGCGGATGGTCCCGGGGGACCGGATCGCACCACGCGTGCATACACGTTCAGCCTGTCGCTGGCTGCGTAAGGTACGGCTTGCGCGGATGCAGTTCACGGGACTCGGTGCTAGAATCCACGCATCGCGGGGTGTTCAGTCGCCAAGTCACTGCAGGAATGAATTCGGGGTCAATGCCGGCGACTCAGGAACCTGATCGCAAAGCTCCCAAGGAATGTTCCCAATCTGTCGTGTTTTAAGATGACTTTTCGTCCATGCCGAATCTCGCTTCTGCTGAGTCTCGCAGTCGCGTGCGCCGCTTTGGCGTGCTTGACCGGTGCGCAGACAAAATTTCCAGACGAAGTTCTCGCCACAAAAGATGTAATGGTGCCCATGCGGGACGGTGTTCGCTTGGCCACGGACATCTATCGCCCGTCCCGCGGAGGCGTCGCAGAATCCGGGCGTTTTCCCACTATTCTCGTACGCACTCCTTACACCCGTTCCTATCGTGCGGAGGAAGCGGACCAATTTGTGTCTCGCGGCTACGTTCTCGTCGTGCAAAGTGTCCGCGGGCGGTATGGCTCCGAGGGACATTGGCGATTTTTCCAGGACGATCCTGCGGATGGCTATGACACGTCCATGTGGATTGCTTCGCAACCTTGGAGCGACGGCGCGATTGGCACCACAGGTGGCTCCTATGAAGGCGGAACGCAGCATGCCATGGCGCTGGCGCAGCCGCCTGCTCTGAAAGCGATGGTCCCGTTTGTCGCTGCCTCAGACCCTGGACGGTACGGCATTCGTCATAATGGCGCTTTCGAATTGCGCTTCTTTACCTGGCTCTTCACTGTCGGCAATCCGGTGGATTCCCCGGATTATCCGGCCTACTACCCTGGCGACGAGGTCACACAGCAAGCTCTCGCCGCGGCAGCCAAACAATATAAGCAGTACGTAACAGCACTGCCCATTCGGCATGGCGCCACACCGCTCCGTATGGCTCCGGAGTACGAATCAACCTTGATTCAAGTAATGTCGCATGGTGATTACGACTCATATTGGAAAGATATTGGCATCGACGTCGCCGCTCACTTGCATGAACACAAAGACATTCCCGTTCACCACGTTAGCGGCTGGTACGATTCGTGGGCGCTTTGTGTGGCCAACTTGAACTATGCCGGACTCGCGAAAACCAAGAAGAGCCTGCAGCGGCTCACTATGGGCCCGTGGACTCATGGCGGGAATGAAAGCAGCTTCGCCGGTGAGGCTGCATTTGGACCAGAGTCAGTAGTTTCTTCCAAAGATCTGGAGTTCGCTTGGATGGACCGCTGGTTGAAAGGCATCCAGAACGGAGTCGACAAAGAAGGCCCAGTGCGGATTTTTGTGATGGGCGGCGGCGATGGCCACAAAACGCCGGAAGGACGCGTCTTCGTCGGCGGCCACTGGCGGACAGAAACCGAATGGCCCCTGTCGCGCGCCCTCGCCACACCGTACTATTTATACGGCGATGGAACCTTGCGCACTGAAAAGCCGGGCGCAGATCCGCCATCCCAAATCCAATTTGATCCAAAGGATCCCGTACCCTCTATCGGCGGCAACGTCTCCTCGCAAATGGGATTGATGGAAGCAGGAGCATACGATCAGCGGTGCCGCCCGCATGTCCTAGGTTGCGCAAACGACCGCCGCCTCGCTTCTCGCAACGACGTTCTCGTTTTCCAGTCGCCGCCGCTCGCTGAAGACATGGAAGTCACCGGACCCCTCGTCGTCAATCTCTGGGCCGCTTCCAGCGCGGTGGATACGGATTTCACCGCCAAGCTAGTGGATGTCTATCCGCCCGGCAAGGATTTTCCGGAGGGCGTCGAGCTGAATATAGGCGACAGCATTGTGCGCGCCCGCTACCGCGACTCCCTCGAGAAAGCCAGCCTCATGACGCCCGGCCAAATCTACCAGTTCCGCATCGAGCTTTACCCGACCTCGATTCTCTTTGCCAAGGGCCATCGAATTCGCGTGGATATTTCCAGCAGCAACTTTCCGCGCTTCGACGTTAACCCGAATACGGGAGAGCCGCTCAACCAGAACCGCCGCACGGCTGTGGCCGTCAACTCCATCTACCACGACACGGGGCATCCGTCGCATATCGTGCTTCCGGTCATTCCGAAGCGGTAGGTATAAACAGCCATCGGTGAACAGCGCTCAGGCACCATGAGCCCGGTGGGAAAGGTAAGTCTAGAAAGCTTCCCAAGCTTCGGACGTGGGTTCGATTCCCATCGTCCGCTCCATAAATCACTGGATGCAGTTGGCTTTACTGGCTTCCACTCCCGAAAACAGCCTATAACTGGCGCCACTCAGGGATTTCCCCCAGCTGCTCCTTGCCGAACAAATCCCAGTTAAGCGCTATGGTTTCTTCAAGCTGCACCATCATGATAGCTAGCGGATTAGTCGGCGTCTTCGGCTTGGCAGTTGCTGCGAAAAGAAAAACGGTCCAATGTTTCCGGTCCGAATGCAAAGTTCAGCGACTAGCGGTAGCTCACAGACCATTCCGGCAAAAGTCGGGAATACATAGTTCTCCGTTTGTAATAGGTGCGCGTTCCACCAGATTCGACGCGCCGCAGAATGTAGTCAATCATCTGAGGCCGATCTTTTTCACTAACGCTGCCATAGACCAACATCAGCAAGTCGAAATTTGTGCCGCTGAACTGGAAAATGTGAGGTGTTTCTGTAACAGGCCGCGGGCTTTCTTTCCTTTGAGCTGCCAAGTTTTTTCGCGGAACTGACGTGATTTTATTCCATGCAGTAATCTCTTCGGGCGTCATTTCCTTGTATCGTTTGACCCACTCGTCCGCGATGTCTTCATACCCGATCGTGGGACGCTCACATTCTTCGGTCAGAATCTGGTCAGCCGCTAGTTTCGCTTCGGGAAGTTCCATGCCCTGAAGAATACCAACGCCGAGCTTCGAACGTCCAAGCCGTTTGCCCTGACACACGGACGGTCGCAATCCCGACCGTGCCATAGCCTCGGTTTTGCTTACGTCCCTGCTGTGGCTCGGTGGCTGCAAAGCTTCGATGCGAACATCATTCCTTGTTCCAAAAACAACTTGATTTTGGAGCGACCGATGACGGATGTACAATTCAGCTCAGTGAAGGAAAACCCCTCTTGCAGTAGGCTCGGCACTGTCGTCGGTTTGAGTGCGGGCGCGCAAATGATCTGGTTGATAACCATCGTGATATTTCTCGGCGCGGTAGTTACCGTTATGCTTGTGTTCTGGTTTCTTTCCCAGAGAGAGCGGATTCTAGCAGCACTAAGAAAGCCCGAACAGCAACGAATGGAAGCTCGGATCCCGACGAGAATTGGGCTGGAGCTCTCTGATCCAGATGAACCTCTCATTTACGAAATCACCTTCACTGAGAATGTCAGTCGTCAGGGAGCACGCGTCCTCACCAAAAGGCGCTGGAGCCCGAACGACAGCGTTCTAGTTAAACTGCCCCAAGAGTGCCTCTCCTCCCGTGCGCGGATTACTTACTGTCAGCCCTTGAAGGGAGATGAGTTCGCAATGGGTTTGCAGTTTTCCTTTGTGGTTTACGACCCGCCCTCATTCTTCACCTCGGACCGCAAAAGTACTTGAATGGATCTCCCTTCGCGCCTGGGTCGACGCGCTGAATCATGCTTCAAGCATCCACTCCGCTATTCGCTGTGGGTGATCGGGTTTTCGGCGTACATGTTTGTATAATTTACGTAGATATTCCCCAGCTTCGGAGAAAGTGCGGCGTAAAATCGAAGAAATGATCTGCGGCAAGCTTGAGCTTAGGATTTAACCCCTCGTTCTCAAAAAACCATACAAATACAATCTTTCCGAGTCTTTGTACCCCAGTGGAAATCGCAAAAACTGAGGAGTACGCTGTCCCGTAGGGGCGACTCGCGATGACGTATGCGTCTCGCACAGCGACCGTGATCCTCACGGGATTATTGGCAATCGCATCCACTTGCGGGCGCGCCGCCGGGCAGGGCGGGGGACACGGTGGATCCGGTGGCGGCCATGGCTTTGGCGGGCACGCTGGACACTCGGCGGGGAGGTCTTCTTCAGCGCACTCCTCAGGTCATTCGATTGGACACTCGATCGGACACTCTTTCGCTCATATTTTTGGACATCACGGCCAAGGAGCCAGTTCCGTAGCGCTCATAAAAGCACCGGCAAAGCCCTGGAGTGTTACTCCGTCGCCGATCTCCGTCCCTCAGGCGTTACGCCCTCAGCCGAGAAATCCGTTCATTTTCCGGCATCGCAACGGTTTCTTCCCTCGGCGCCGAACTTCCGGCTTTGCCGGATGTCCCTACGGATGGTTCGATTTTCATTTCCGCTTCGACGACAATTGGAATTGTCCCAGCGATGCCTTCTTCTTCGATCCATTCTTCTCCGGCTGGTCTTCCGGACCGATTCTCTACGGCTCTCCATTTGGCAGCACAACATGGTTTGAAGGTGGGACGGCGAGTGGCTCAACGGTGCAATCTCCAGCCGAACCAAACCCGGCGTATCCGACCACGAATTCGGACGCAACAAACGAGACACCGCAGCATTCGAGCGGCACCACCATGTCATCACCAAACGGTATGAAAGCGAAAGCCGGGCGTCCGATCACTTTGTTGCAGTTGCGCGACGGATCCATGTACGGCCTCACCGACTATTGGGCGAAAGACGGCGAATTGCATTACACCACCACGTACGGAGGCCAAGACTCCGTGCCCTTCGAGCGCATTGATCTTGAAAAGACCTTGCAGCTGGACGCGGACCGCGGCGTGCCATTTGTGTTGCCCAACTTAGTCTCTCCTTTCACTCGCCCCGCGTCTCGCCCGCACTTAACCTTGAACGCTGGGATCGTATCCGAGTTGCCGACCAATTCAGAATCTGGGGTGGATAACTGTCCGGTTTCGCGACAACTTTTCTCGCAACCGGACAATGCGACCGTCGCCCCCCTTTTGATAAATCACTAAGTACAGCCAACACATAGAGATAAAGAAGATAAGGTAGGTAGAATAGGTGCTTCCACTCTGGAAATCGGGAGGATGCGCATGCAAACACTTTGGCAAGACCTGCGGTATGCGGCTCGCATGCTGACAAAGAGCCCCGGATTCCTGATCGTTGCCGTGCTGACCCTGGCCATGGCTATCGGCGCAAATGCAGTGGTCTTTAGCGTGATGAATGCGCTGATCCTGCACCCGCTGCACGTGCCAAACGCGGACTCCCTTTACGCAATCCAGCACGGAAACGAAGCTTCCTTGTACGAGTCTTATCCCGACTATCTCGATTTACGTGATCGAAACCGGAGTTTCGAGGGCCTGGCAGCGTTTAACATCGATCAAGCGGGGGTAGACACCGGTGAGAATCCCTCTCGCATCTGGCTCTCGGAAGTCAGCGGGAACTATTTCGACTCGTTAGGTGTTCAGCCGTACCTCGGCCGTGTGTTACACCCTTCCGATGAGCAGGGGCCAAACAGCGCTCCTTATGTTGTGCTTGGCTATTCGTATTGGCACACGCATTTTCAGGATGACCCCGGCGTGATCGGGCGTGTCATCCAGTTGAGCAAACACCCGTTTACGATTGTCGGCGTCGCGCCGCCGGAGTTTCACGGAACTCTGGTGTTTTTTGATGCCGATTTGTTCATACCGATCGTAAACGCCGGACAACTCGGAAATGATCTGAACGCGCGCGGGAACCGGTGGGTATTCATGACGCTCGGACACTTGAAGGCGGGAGTCAGCCGGGAGCAGGCGATTGCCGATCTGAACTCGATTGGCTCCTATCTGGAAAAAACCTACCCCAAGGAAGACGCTCAACGTACGTTTACGCTGGCGCGCCCGAGTCTCTATGGCGATTATCTTGGCCGGCCGATGCGTGCTTTCATGGGCGCCCTGATGCTTTTGGCCGGGCTGATTCTGTTGGCTGCCTGCGCCAATCTAGGAGGCTTGTTTGCCGCCCGAGCCGCGGATCGGTCGCGAGAACTTGCGTTGCGACTCGCGTTGGGCGCCGGCCGCTTGCGCATCTTGCGGCAGCTTTTCACTGAAGCTGGCGTGCTTTCCTTCCTTGGAGGCGCCGCCGGGATTTGGGGCAGCGTTGTGTTGCTCCATGGGCTCAGCGCGTGGCACCCAGCTTCCAAATGGCCCGAAATGCACGTGGCTGTCAACCCTGATGCGAATGTCTATGCAGTAGCTCTGCTGCTGACGTTGGTGAGCGGAATTTTGTTCGGCGCGGTTCCGGTCAGGCAGATCCTTCATACCGATCCGTATCAGATCGTCAAGTCCGGATCATTGGGCACGGTCGGACGGCGGATTACCGTACGCGATCTGCTGCTTGGCGTGCAGATTGCGATTTGCGCAGTGCTCATCACTTCCTCGTTTGTTGCGGTGCGGGGACTGGTCCGGTCGCTACACAGCGACTTCGGTTTTGAGCCGCAGAACGTTTTTTTGGTGGACACCGACCCGAGTCTAGCGGGGTATCGCGGCGACAGCGTGCCGGAAATGCAGCAGCGGATGATCGATGCCCTCGAAACAATACCTGGCGTGCAGTCGGTCGGACTGATTGATAGCGCCCCATTGGTCGCGGGCGGCTACAACGGATCGCTTGTTTTTGCCGATGAGGTCATGGACTTCAGGCCCTCGAATGCCGCTGCGCACTCCTTCGTGTTCAGCATATCGCCCGAATATTTCCGCGCTGCAGGCACCACTCTGCTGTCGGGAAGAACACTGACGCGCCATGATGACAAAGACGCACCCCTTGTGGCAGTGGTCAATGAATTTTTCGCTCGCAAGGTTTTTGGCTCGCCAACAAACGCCGTCGGCCGATACTTCAAAAGGCCTGATGGAACACGCCTTCAAGTAATAGGCATTGTGGAGGATGGGAAATACGATCACGTTGCCGAAGATCCGCAGCCGGCTATGTTTCTCCCGATCCTGCAGGCGCCCACGAGCAGCACATGGGTAGTAGTGCGCTCGGAATTCGATTCGCGTCAACTGAGCTCGCCTATCAGAAAGGCTTTGCGAACCCTGGATTCCAGCCTACCGGTTTACGTCGATACCTGGAGCCAAGGACTGGAACTTGCTCTGTTCCCTTCGCGTATGGCGGCCATAGCGCTGGGCGTTATGGGTCTCATGGGCGCGATGCTCTCGATCACCGGGATTTTCGGCATGGCGGCGTATTCCGTGAGCAAGCGGCTGCGCGAGTTGGGAATTCGTATGGCGCTAGGCGCGCAGCGAAAAGAGGTGTTGCGAGCGGCCTTGGGAAGACCGTTTCGATTGCTTGCTTTTGGGTCGGGTGTTGGACTGCTCCTGGGAATTCTTGCGAGCCGCGTTCTGGCTCACATTGTGTTTCAGGCGACGCCGCGCGATCCTTTGGTGTTAACTGGCGCTGTGCTGGCTATGGGCCTGCTCGGGTTGGTAGCGACGTGGATTCCGGCGCAACGCGCGCTCTCGATTGATCCGGCGATCCTGCTGCGCGAGGAGTGAAATCGGCTTTGTCCCGGGCGGTTAACGGGCATCAACCCTTCCGTAATCAGATAACTGAAGGTTTGGCGACAAGCCTGGCCATAGTCCATGTTGCGTACCTCTTAAGTCTTGGCTACAATGTAGGTACGTTTCTACATTAAGGACGGCTTTCATGGCCACTACCAAACTATCCAGCCGAGAGTTTAATCAGGACACAAGCAGGGCGAAGAGAGCGGCCAAACGCGGTCCTGTCTTCATCACTGACCGAGGACGTCCGTCTCACGTGCTACTAACTGTTGAGGAATACCAGAAGCTTACCGAGGGGCAGAAGACCATTGTGGACCTGTTGGGAATGCCACAGGCCGCTGAAGTTGAATTTGAGCCGCCTCGCATGAAAGGCAATCTCCACCAGCCGGCAGATTTGTCCTGATGTATCTCCTCGATACCAATGTAGTTTCCGAGTTAAGAAAAGCTAAGAAGGCGGATCGCGGCGTCAGAATGTGGGCCCAGGCGCTTCCCGCTGCGAACCTTTATCTATGTGCGATCTCAATATTGGAACTGGAGATAGGAATCCTCCTCATCGAACGGCGTGACCGGAAACAGGGCGAGGTTCTTCGAGCCTGGATGGATGGCCATGTTTTGCCCGCGTTCGACGGTCGCATCCTTGCGATTGATACTGCTGTTGCCCAGCGGTGCGCCGCGCTCCACGTGCCCAGTCCTCGCTCCGATCGTGACGCTCTCATCGCGGCCACTGCCTTTGTTCACGGCATGACGGTTGTGACCCGAAATGTGGATCACTTTCAGCCCACAGGTGTGGCCGTAGTTAACCCCTGGCAATCCTGAACGCATTTATTCAGGGCTTCGGCTAAATTGATCCTCTGACTGTACTACCCCGGGATAGAGAGCACTATGAGAAAACCCGGCTTCGTTAGCTGCGCCACCAGAGAATGTCTGTTCGGACTTGTATGCGGGGAATAGCAACAATGGAGGAGTGAAATGCCAACAAAAAAATTCGTACAGACATTTGTCCTACTGACTATGATGCCATCTGCGATTCTCTGGCTGCACGCCCAATCGAGCCAAAATGTCCCGGGAATAGCTCTTGACCAACTGGAGTTGCAC
>Ga0070708_100005509_pt1 | contig 10034 bp, 8 predicted proteins | sample KBSK5503metaG_FD_65469 | JGI IMG/M metagenome (GOLD analysis project Ga0070708, IMG submission 65469) | Corn, switchgrass and miscanthus rhizosphere microbial communities from Kellogg Biological Station, Michigan, USA - KBS K5-50-3 metaG | ecosystem: Host-associated > Plants > Roots >... | reverse complement strand
CCGTTGAGCACATTCATCACTGAGGGCACCCGTGCGTGCGAGCGAGTCTGCGGCGCGCCATGTCCGCGCCTCCCGGCAAGAGCTCGACGAGGCGCAGCGCCAATCGCACCGCCGACTCACGCTCGCCCGCGGTGGTAATGTGAAGCAGGAGCGCGCCGGCGGCGTATGCGAGTGAGAAAACGACGCCACAGATCACCAAGATCAGGATCGGCCTCAGGCCGAGCAGTGACGAGCGAAGCAGGGCCGCCACCAGCGCCGCCCCGAGAGTGGCAATGCCGATCTTGCCGATGTCGGCGAACAATCGGAGGTCGCTCCACCGCGCGTGGAGGATCTTGGCGGCCTTCCAGACGCTGATGACGCGGACCACCACATTGGCTGCGACGACGATGGCGATCGTTCCCACCAACCCGGCGCGGCGGGTCCCGATCGAGAGCACCGCGAACAGGATCGCAAACAACGGGATGTACAGCTTCAACAGGAAATGGCGCTCCTCCGCGAACGCCCGCATGATCGGGTCGTAGAGCAAGATCCCGAGCGGCAGCATCCAGAGGTTCACCGCGAACACCGGCCAGCTGTCCAGGTATCGCGAGGTGAACAGGAGCTCGATGAACTCCCGGCCCACGACGAGCAGAAAAGCGAAGATCGGGAAATAGACGAAGGCGAGCTTGCGCATCGCCCGCGCGGTGAGCTCGATGATCTCCTTATTCGCGCCCTGGTGCTGGAGGACGCTCACGCGCGAGATCATGACCTGCCCGATCGAGTCTCCCAGGATTCCGACCAGTGGCAACTGAAAGCAGCCGATCGAGTACACCGCGAACAGCGCGGCGCCGAACGTCCTCGAGACGAAGTAGTTGTGAAGGTCGTTTTGGAATGTGTAGAGCAGGCCGGCCAGCCCAAACGGCAGGGCGTAGGTGAGCTGCCTGGCGAGAAGCCTCGCGTCGAAACGTCGCCAGAAACCGGGGAAGCGGGAGCGGACATAGAGAAAGAGCAGGCAATCCTGCACCACGCCATACACGGCGGCCGCCAGGAGCAGGGACTTCACCGTGCCGAGAAGAATGGCCGCCCCCAGGATGAGCACCGTTCGCGCCATCTGCGAGGAGACGATGAAGAGCATCGCCATTCGCGGCTCCCCTCGCGCGATCGGCACCACCTCGAGGAATCCGCCGATCAGCCAGAGGAGGATGACCACGCCGATCTGAGGGGCGTAGTCGAGCAGCGTCGCGTCCTTGAACAGCATCACCAGCAGAGACGGAAAGAGATTGAGAAGGACGCAGGCGATGCCGCCCATCAGGGCGCTGAAGAGGATGACGTTCAGCACCACCGGGCCCGCCCGCTCCCGCTCGCGAGGCAGGAAATAGAAGGCGCTCATCCCGAAACCGAGCGGCAGGGTCGCCACCGCGGTGTTGATCACCAGGAAGACCTGCTTGTAGATGCCGAAGTCGTACTTTTCCAGCCGGCGAACCAGCAGCAGCGGCAGGGCGACAGTGGTCGCGAACGCCAGGGTCTTGGCGACGACCAGCCAGGCTGCGCTCGCAGTGAGGCTCGGTTGATCGGAGGATGACATCGGACTAGCGATTGCCCCCCCGCCCCCGGCAGGGCTCGCCCCTCGTCCTGTCGGCGCTGATTCGACCGGCGCGCCGGCGCTGGAGGAGAACATGCCGTTTCGGGCGGGAGACGGGTCCTGTTCGAGTCTCTGCCGCAGGCACCTCAGCTCCTTCCCGGGGGCTTTCTTGACCATGACTTGGTGAGAACTGCCTGCACAGGGGTAGGTACTGGCGGCGGGAAAAGCAAGCGAGCTGGCGCGCGCCGCTGGCCGATTGTGAAGCGCAAAGCGCAATCGCAGCTTCGCAAGCAGGTTTTGCAGGGCGCGCGCTAATCAGCGAGAGCCTAGGGCAGAGCAAGTCCAGCGATCAGCAACCGGCCTGCTCCGAGCGCCGCGATGACGCCAAAGTTCCAGACCGCCGCGCAGATGCGGAGGCGTCGCAAGAACTCCTGCGCACGAGGATCAGTCCGGATCCAAGACGGCGTAACAAAGAGCCACTTGATCGAGACTACGTTCGCGGCGATGCCGGACCGCAGAATATCCCGCCGTGTGAACCACCCGAACGACAAGCGTACCCGCCGCTCGGGCGATTTCAGCGGAGGCAATTCATGAAGGTCTCGATCAAGCTGCTTGCGCTCGTGCTGGCTGCGCTTCTTCCTGGTTGCCGCGGTGGCGGTGCGTTTCTCCTCGGTACCGCGGTCGGCGCGTCGGTCGTCACCGCCGCTGCCATCAGCTCGCGGCCGCCGCCTCCGCCGTACGCGGTGTACCCACCGCCGCCGCGACCTGGTTACGCCTGGCAGCCGGGCTACTGGGTGCTCCACGACGACAGGTGGGAATGGATCGAGGGGCACTGGGTACCCATTCACCCGGGATACGTGTGGGAGCCCGCCCAGTGGGTGGAAGAGCCCGATCACCGCTGGCGACTGATCCCCGGCCAGTGGGTCGCTGTGCCGTAGCCGCGGAAATCGCCTCCGGGAAGTCGATATGGATCGTGAATCTCGATTCGCCTCTCGATGTCATCCAAAGTATTTCGCGCTCGATCTTTCAATCCACTAGGGACACTGACGCCGGCATCGATCACGGTGGGGGACTTCAATGGCGACGGTTGGCTGGACCTGGCCGTAGTCGACTACCCTTTCAATGACGTCTGGGTACTTTTCGGTAACGGGGCTGGAAGCTTCCCCACAGCGCGCCCTTCGCGGTTGGGAAGCTGGCGCTACCATAAGCGAAGAACAGGATTCGCTTCATGGCGGCCCCTCCGTATTGGTGAGTGCGCGTCGACTGCGGGCGGCCGCGCGCTCCCGATTCGATGACAGCTGCTCGATGAAAACAGCGCTCCACCGAAGGGTGCAGCATTTGAAGGGTGCAACATTGGCCTTGTAGCGCTCCAGATGCAGTGTTGCATCTGCGGCGTTGCAGGGAGCCTGGACGAGCATTGAATCATCGGGCATCTCCTTGATGCAAAGCCACTCACGCCGCAAATAAGAGCCGTTCACGACGGGCACGGCTCTTGCTCGTGGCGCACGTGGGGCTCGTTCACGCAAGCCCAAAGAGTGACGGGAGTAAACCTGACTTCGAGCGAAGGAGAGCGCATGCCCAACAATAAGGAGCCATTCACCCGCCGTTTTGGCTGGATTCCCGATGTTCCCGACCAGCGCGACCATATCTACGCCGCAACCCCCATGGTGGCGCCGCATAGGTTGCCGCCCCACCTGGACCTGAAGCCCGGATGCCCGCCGGTGTACGATCAAGGCGATCTCGGCAGCTGCACCGCGAACGCCATCGCTGGGGCCGTTGAGTTCGATCTCAAGCGGCAGAAGTTGCCCGACTTCGTGCCGTCGCGGCTGTTCATCTACTACAACGAACGCGTCCTCGAGGGAACGGTCAGCAGCGATTCAGGCGCGATGATCCGAGATGGTATCAAGACCGTCGCGGACCAGGGCGAGTGCAAGGAGGCATTGTGGCCGTACGACATCACCAAATTCGCTACTCCTCCGCCGCAGGCGTGCTACCAGGAGGCCGCAAGGCACAAGGCCGTGCTCTATCGGCGCATTAGTCACGACGTGAATCTGATGAAGGGATGTCTGGCAGAGGGCTATCCGTTTGTCTTCGGCGTGTCCGTTTACAATAGCTTCATGACTCAGCAAGCACACCAGAGCGGCGACTTCCCCCTGCCCGCACCGGGCGAGGCTGGCCCGGGTCCGGGCGGCCGCCCCGAAGGACATGCAATGCTCGCGGTTGGATACGACGAGCCCTCGCGACGCTTCCTCATCCGCAACTCCTGGGGAACCGGCTTCGGCAAAAAAGGGTACGGCACCATCCCTTACGACTACCTGGCCGACCCCAACCTCGCAGACGATTTCTGGACCATCCGCATCGTCCAGTGACGTCCTGAAGGCGCCTGTCCCACAATGGCCGGGCGACTCGGTTGGCAATGGGCCGAGTCTTTCTCTCGGATTGCGACTCTGGTATGCGACCCAAATGAAAACGCGGAGAGGGGTTGCGAGGCTCATCGACCCAGAGCGACGCGGCAGCTGTGAGTGGACCACGCTGCGCCTCGAGACGAAGGCAACCCGGGGCGCCGGTTCGACGACCTGGGGCAGGCAGGCTTCTGGACTCTGCTGGAAAGCGGCGTTGGCTGCGGCCATTTTTCTGCTCATCGGCGATGCGCGCGCGGCCGAGCTCAAGGTTTGGAGCAGCATGGCCTTCGACGACGCCTGGCGCGAGCTCAAGCCGAAGTTCGAGGCCCGCGGCCACAAGCTCGATCTGGTGCTCGGGCCCAGCGGGATGATCGAGAAACGGGTGTCTGCCGGCGAGGGAGGGGACGCGATTGTCACCACCGCGGACGGCCTCGAGCGCTTGACCCGGGATGGCAAGGTCGTCGTTGGAACGGGCGCGCCGGTCGCAAGCTCCGCGGTCGGCATCTCCGTGCGCAAGGGCGCGCCGAAGCCCGACATCTCGACTCCCGAGGCGCTCAAGCGGACGCTGCTGTCGGCGAAGGCGGTGGCCTACTCGGATCCCGCCGGGGGCGGCGCCAGTGGAATCCACTTCGCAAAAGTTCTTCAGCGACTCGGCATCGCCGACCAGGTCAACGCCAGGGCGAAGCTCGGCCGCGGCGTGCCCAACGGGGAGGCCGTCGCCAGGGGAGAGGCCGACCTCGCGGTCCAGCAGATCCCGGAGCTGGTGCCGGTCGCCGGCACCGAGTTGGTCGGCCCTCTGCCGGGCGAGCTTCAGAGCATCACCACGTTCTCGGCGGGCGTGCTGGCGAACACCAAGCACCGCAAAGATGTCCAGGCCCTGATCGAATTCCTGACGTCCCCGGACGCCGCGGCGGTGCTCAAAGCCCGGAGCTTTGACCCTGCGAAATCCAAATGACATGACTGCACGCATCGTCGGTTTGGGCGCAGCGCTTTGCGCCATCGCAGGCGCGGGCTGCGGCGGTAGCAGCGGGAACAGCTCCGCGACTTTCAGTTGCAACAATGCGGCAGGATATCTCTGTTTAGACGAAACCGTTCCCTCTTCGCTCAACAGCTCGGAGGTGACGCAGCTCCAGAACGTCTGCACCAACAGCGGTTGGACCTTTTCGAGCGGCGCCTCCTGCCCCTCGACCAATCGCGTGGGGTCGTGCGCGCTCGCCAACACCACCGGCGTCTCCGGGGTGAGCGTGAACGAGCGATTCTACTCGCCGGGCTACACCGCGCAGAACGCGCAGCAGATCTGCACCCAGCAGAGCGGGACTTGGACGCCAGGATAGTCAGAGGGCCGAAAGCCCAGCACGGGCGTCCCTCCGCGTTCGCCTGGAATCAGAACCAGGTCTGTCCGCCGTCGTAGCTCACGAAGATGCCGGACCCCTCGGTTCCGGCGTAGAGGATGCCGTCGGCAGAATCGATCGCCAGGGTGTTGATCATGAGGGTAGGGAGGCCCGCATTCGCCGGCGACCAGGTCTCGCCTCCGTCGCTGCTGGCGTAGATGCCGTTGTAATCGAAGCTCGCATACACCGTGCCGGGATTGGCGGCGTCGAACACGATCGCGGAGCCGTAGGGAACGTCGAGCGTCGTCCGCCACGTCGCCCCGCCATCGGTGCTCTTCATCAGGGAGTTGAAGCCCGAGCCCAGCACGGCCTGATGATCCGTCGGGTCGATTGCTACGACGGTGCTGATCTGGGACACGGCGGTTCGGTTCCAGCTGTACCCCCCATCGATCGACTTCATCAAGCCATGGGTATTGGTCGCGATGTACATCGTGTTCGTCGCGACGGGATCCTGCGCGATGCCGAGCACGCCGGTCGCGAAGTCGAATTGATAGAGGGTCGCCCACGTCGCGCCGTAGTCGACGCTTCGATAGATGTCCCGGAACGCGCCCATGGTGAGCACGTTCGATTGGACCGCGTCGATCGAGATGGACTTGACGGTCTGGTGGTAGGAGCCTTCCCCGTGCACCCAGTGGTCGCCGCCGTCGGTCGTCCGGAAAACTCCACCGGTGTTGGTGCCCAGGTAGACCTTCGACGAGTCGGTCGGGTCCACTGCGATGTTCGAGTAGATCGAGCCGCTGATTCCGTCGTTTGCCGGCGACCAGCTCTGTCCGCCGTCGGTCGACTTGAAGATGCCGCCATCGCTGGTGCCGACATAGAGAGTCCCGGGGGCGGTCGGATCCACCGCGATCGCGTAGACGTCGGAAGTATCGGTCGGCCCGATCGTCGCCTGGGCGCGTGGCGCCAGGAGAAGGAATAGGGCCAGGGTGACGAGCTGCGGGAAGCGAAGCGTCGAGGCGAGTATCACGGCAGAGGCCCTCCCTTAAGAACTTAGGGCCGCACTAGCTTGACGGTCTTCGTGGTGTCAAGCGAGCGTCCGACATCGAGGCCACTGGCAAATGGGGTCGCCCCGTAGCACCCTAGGGCCTTCGCATGAAACACGGCGTCGAGGTCACGAATCGAGGCTCCACCTTCCGGGTCTGGGCACCCCGGCACCGCTCGCTTTCTTTGGTGCTCGACGGTCGGACCCTCCCGATGAATCCGCAGGGACAGGGACAATTCTCGCTCTACAGCCCCGAAGCATCCGCCGGAACCCGATACGCCTACCAGTTCGAGGATGGCAGGATCCGACCCGACCCCGCGTCGCTGCGGCAGCCCGAGGGCGTGCACCGCGCCTCGGCCGTCTTCGATACCAAGGCATTTCGGTGGCGGGAGGAGGGCTGGGAGGGCATCGACCTCGAAGCGCTGGTCTTCTACGAGCTTCACGTCGGCACTTTCACGCAAGAAGGAACGCTCGATGCCGCCGCCGCCTACCTGGCCGAGCTTGCGGAGTTGGGCGTCACCTGCGTCGAGCTGATGCCGGTCCAGCCATTCGCCGGCGATCGCAACTGGGGTTACGACGGCGTCCTGCCCTACGCGGTGCACGAGAGCTACGGCGGCCCGGTTGCATTGCAGCGATTCGTCGATGCCGCGCACCGGGCGAAGCTGGCCGTGTGCCTCGACGTCGTCTTCAACCACTTCGGGCCGGAGGGAAACTACCTCGGCGAGTTCGCGCCCTACTTCAGCTCCCGCCACCGCACGCCCTGGGGAGACGGCATCAACTACGACGGCGAGGACTGCGGCCCGGTGCGCGAGCTCGTGGTCGGGGCCGCGACGCAGTGGATCCGCGATTTTCATCTCGATGCCTTAAGACTGGATGCCGTCCACGCCATCCCCGACGAGAGTCCGCGGCGCATCGTGCGCGAGATCGCCGACGCCGTGCGAGACGTCGGGCGGGAGATGGGACGTAAGATCTACGTGGTGGCCGAGAGCGACCTCAACGATCGGCGCGTGGTCGAGCGTAGGCCGGGGGGATGGGGTACATCGTCGGCCTGGGCCGACGACTTCCACCACGCGGTGCACGCATTTCTGACCGGGGAGCGCAGCCACTACTACGCCGATTTCGGCAGCCGCGAGGACATCTCCCGGGCACTCGAAGAGGGCTTCGTCTACCAGGGCCAGTTCTCGCCGTTTCGAGGGCGTCCGCATGGGACGCCGACGAAGGGCCTGTTGCCCCCGCAGTTCGTCTTCGCCCTCCAGAATCACGATCAGGTGGGGAACCGCCCGCTCGGGGAGCGCATGATCGCGCTCATCCCTCGCGAGGCGTGGCCTTCCTTGGCTGCCATCCTGGTGCTCGGGCCCGCGTTGCCGCTGCTCTTCATGGGCGAGGAATACGGAGAGACCCGGCCGTTCCTCTACTTCACGAGCCACTCGGACCCGGCGCTGGCGAAGGCGGTCTCCGAGGGACGCAAGCGCGAGCTCATCGCCGCCGGGGTGGGCGACGTGCCCGATCCACAAGACCCGGCGACGTTTCTCGCCTCGAAGCTCAGCCACCGGCGGGATGGGGACCACGGCGTCATTCGCGGCGTCTATCAAGAGCTCCTTCGAATGCGCCGCCGATTCCAGCGGTGCATCGCGGAGGAGTGGCCGCAGGCTGCTTGGGCGGGCAACGTGCTGGCGATCTCGCGATCGCAGTTCTCGCTGAGGGCGAATCTCGGCCCCGACGCCGCATCGGGCCTTCCGCCCTGGGGTTGGCGCGTCGAGCCCGCCGGCGGAGCTTGACAGCGGCGCCGAGGATTCAAACCCTACTGGTCGGAAGCTCGTCCCGAATCGGTCGAGTGTGGCACTTCGAACGGTTCGCCCGGGCGAATCAGGGGAGAAAGACGATGGAACGCGAGGGGTTAGTGACCAAGCTTCGTGAGCTGGCGCAGTTGGATGTCGATGCGATCAGCTTGTACGAAGAGGCAATCAATCGAATGACCGTGCCGCTCATTTCCGAAAGGATCGCGGAGTTCCGGGTCGATCACCTGCGGCACGTGCAGGATCTGAATGACGAGATCGTCGGGCTCGGTGGGCAACCGGTTCCACCGTTGCCAGACCTCAAGGGGACCCTTTTGAGGGGCTTCGCCGCAGTCACCAGCATGATGGGCACACAGGCGGCGGTGATGGCGATGGTCGCCAACGAAGAGCTCACCAATCGCACCTACGAGTCGGCGCTCAAGATGGATTGGCCGCCCGCGCAGCGAGCCCTGATCGAAAAAAACGCTCTGGACGAAAAACGCCACCTCGCGTGGTTGAGGTCGGCCGCAAAGCAGAGAATCTGGGAAAGCGAAGCAGCCGGCAGCCACGCCTAAGGCATCGTGCTCCAGGGCGGGGTATTTCGATCGCCGTCTCGTTTGGGGCTCGTTTGCCGAAGCGTCATCTGCGAGACACCGCGACGTTGGGAAAAACGCCGCATCCCAGATCTTCCGGATCCCACAATTGCATCGATGCAATCGGATGCAATTGAGAACCGCTCGCAAGTTGCAGGTGGCCCGTTTGGGCACCGCAGATTCGGCGGATTCCTGGCGCGTGAGGGCGGGCTGGCGGCCCGCCTTTGGCCCCGGCCGCCATCTCGACAGCGCCATCACTGTCAAGTGGCCCCTTCGAGTGGCTGGACAGTGAGAAGATTCTCACCGGCGTCCCAACATCCGTAAGATTTTTTCTTACAAAGAGAAAAAATCTTACGGAGAACGGCCCGAGTTGGTGATTCGCTGACAGAGTTCTCACCGACGAGGCTGGCGTGGGAAATCCATCTCAACGCTCCCACGCAAAAAGCGCGCCGGTGAGAAACCCGTTCCAACCGTGATGGCCTGGGCCATCAAAATTTACCGTGGCTGAATCAGGGTGATGGCTTGAGCCATCACTTATCCACAGCCCTGGTGCGGCTGATGGCCTGGGCCACCACTAAAAACGGTCATCGGATGCGAGGTGTGTGACATTGGCGGCCCCGGCGGGCCAAAAATGTCCACAGTTCGCTGCTGTCGCCGGCGCTCGTTCCGAGTGAGTCACGACTCCTCCAGACGCCCCCGGTGCGTTGGAACAAATTTCCAACACCGGTCGCACGTTGGAACAGATTCCCGGCGCCTAGACCAGCGACGTTGGGACGCATTTCCAACTTGGAAATCCGTCCTAACGCGCGGATAGCCTGGGTCATCACAGTCGACCGTGCTGAATCAGGGTGATGGCTTGAACCAGGCCCGGGCTACGGGTTGATCGGCGCGTCGGAACAAACGCTAGAACGGATTCCCTGTGCAGAGAATCCGTTCTAGCGCTCAGGCTCGAATTGGAGCCACGGCTTTGACGCCCAGAGATTCTCACCGCCGTATTCCTCGAGGAATACGGGCGGCCAGGATGAGCCTGGAGCGACAGAATAAAACTCTGCCAGCGGAGTTTTGTTCTGTCGTTTGTTCCGACGCGCCGTCCTCGCCGGCGGCCGGGCCACCACCCCGAACTCCTTCCTTGTTTCGGTGCCTCCGCAACACGGCGCTCCAGGGAAATCCTGATCAACGCGGGGCGGCTTTACGTGTCAAGGGCTTCGTGGCATGCATTTGCGCGAAGCGCCTGTTTGGCGGTCCCACGTCCGTGGAACGCCGGGCAAGCAGGGGAATAGACACGTCGCTGCTTCAGGGAGGGTCTTTATGCCTGGTCGATACGTGCCGT
>Ga0070708_100005507_pt1 | contig 10037 bp, 7 predicted proteins | sample KBSK5503metaG_FD_65469 | JGI IMG/M metagenome (GOLD analysis project Ga0070708, IMG submission 65469) | Corn, switchgrass and miscanthus rhizosphere microbial communities from Kellogg Biological Station, Michigan, USA - KBS K5-50-3 metaG | ecosystem: Host-associated > Plants > Roots >... | reverse complement strand
GCGAAGAACAACTGGTTCGGGTTCTTTTCGGATCGGAAAGATTCCACCGGACTCCATGGTGAGGACTGTCTATTCTCACGGAGGCAAACAGAACCCTAGGCTTGTCCTTGGACCGGGAATTGGCAGAGATACGGCCGTTGTGAGACTTGGGAAGACGCTGGTAGTTTTGACGGCTGACCCGGTCACCGGGACGACCAAGCAAATCGGTGAGCATTCCGTTCACATCAACGCCAACGACATCGCCGCGACTGGAGCAAAACCGGTTTGGTACATGTGCACGGTACTTCTACCGCCAAGCACGAGTGAGAAGACTCTAGCTAGGATAATGAGTGGAATAGACCTAGTGTCACGAACTCTAGGAATCACGGTTGCTGGCGGACACACGGAGGTGACGCGGGGCCTGGAACGGCCTCTTATTGCAGGATTCATGATCGGTGAGATTGGAGGCAGAATCCTCAGCTCGGCCAACATGCGTGTTGGTGACTGGATTCTGATGACGAAGACCGCAGGGATTGAGGGGACTGCGATCCTCGCGTCCGAATATTCGGAACGGTTGAAGAGGATTAAGAGAGAGATGGTCCTGAACGCTCGGAGTCTCGCGAAACAGATCAGCGTAGTCCACGAAGCGATGAGCATCTCGAAGATCGCAGGCGTCCACGCGTTGCACGACCCGACTGAAGGCGGCGTTCTGAACGGTTTGTGGGAATTGGCTGAAGCTTCAGGTCTGGGAATAGAGGTCTGGGCGGATCGGATTCCTTTGGCGGAGGAAACGTCAAGGATTTGCTCGGAGCTGCACTTGGATCCCTTGAAGCTGATGAGTTCTGGCTGCCTCCTTGCAGCAGTGGCGCCAAACAGCGTAGGGCGCGTGATGAAAGCGCTGAGGAATAGGGGAGTAATGGTATCGGACGTCGGCCGAGCCAGCCCCCGCGCCAAGGGGCGCTTGCTCTTGAAGGGAGGCAAGAAACTGGATCTCGTGGCGGTGCCGCAAGACGAGTTGTACAAGCTAGCTTGATGCTTTCGAGTTTGCTTTGAACGGCTCTCTAATCCATAGAATCAACAACATCATCGCCAAGGCAAAGCCGCCCATGAAAAACCAGCCGGGCGTGTAATTTTGCCCATTTTGCCCATAGGCGTTCACGAGAAATGTGAAGACTATTGGGATTGGAAAACTGCCAAGTATCTGGACAGAGTTGATGATGCTTATTCCGAGAGGCGCGTACTCATGGCCCACATCCGGGTACTGGCTTGGGCTGGCGTACATTGTGGAGAAGACGATAGCATCTAGGAAGCCGACGAGAGGTATGAGGAACCAGAGCTCAAGTGGCTGAGAGACCCCGAAAAGGATGATTCCCAGAGATCCAAGCATTCCCGGGACAAGGATGAAGATCTTTCGCTTTCTAAGTCGATCGGACAGATAGCCTCCAAGTGGTCCGCCGAAGATGCTTGCGAACATGATCGTTGAAGCCATCAAGCCCGATATGTATGGAGAGATTCCGTAGGTATCTTTCGTGTAGGCTTCAAGAAAAGTGGACGATGAAAAGATGGCTCCCCAAAACCCTAAGACTCCGAAGGAAATGAGCCAGATGCTTCGATTTCTGAAAACTGGTCTCATCGATCGCCTCTGAGCTCGCGGTATTACTTTGTCCCTTGGAATCACAATCTGTCCGATAAGGACTGAGATTACACCAATCACTCCACCCAACACCAAGCCACCTCGCCATCCGAGGAAGTCTGTGGCAAGGACCCAGCCGAACAGCCCGATAGCCCCGCCGATGTTGAAACAGCTATTGTACAGCCCCAATACTAGCCCCTCCTCTTCCGGACGGAACAGTGGAGTTAGGATTCCGATCGCGGGCGCGAAGAAGAGGGCTGCTCCCAGTCCTAGCAGAAATCTCGACCCTAAGAGCACTGGGAAGTTGGGGGAGAGCCCTTCGCCTATTCCAGATAGTGAAAGAATCAACATTCCCAGTTGAGAGGTGTTCTTGGGTCCCCATCTTGCCGAGACGATTCCTGCGGGAATCTGGAATATTCCCGCGCCCAATAGGAATGAAGATGTTAGGAGCCCTTGGGATGGCAGATCAATGTTCAGGGCCAGAGCGATGAGCCCCGTGGCACCGAGTAAGGGAGCAATGTTGAACCAGTTAATGGTATAGATGACGCGCGACGTCAGGACAGACCCAAGGACAAGCCATCGTCTGCTTGACACTGCGGCTAAAGTCTCAGTTTGCCGCTTCATCGTCTCGCTAGTCTCACTGTCATCTCGTCTTGTCCTTGGTGGTTCTGATTTTGAATGGGTCCTCGCTCATTCTCGCCCGTGGTGACGGGTCTCAAGATCCACTTCATCCAGTCCCATAGGACTTGTCCGCTGGGCCAGAGATTTCATCCACTATATCCAAGATTACCGGACATGTGTCGGCATTCTTGCCCGTCTTCTGAGCGGTAGAACGAGCTTCTCATTCCCTTAGGCGATTGGCGTTTTGTAGTTTTGTAAATAGGTTGTGTTGTCGTCGGCTAGAACGTGATGTGTCGGACGTGCCATAGTCCTCAAGACATTAACAAGTCATTGCCACTGAACTCAACTGCCATCCGTAGCGACACCACCTTGTAAGGTAGAGGAGCGTTACCCCCAGAGCAGCATAGTTAGTATCGCCCCTCAACTTCCTAACGTCCGAGCCGCGGTGGATTCTTCCCCAGCAAACTTAGCCGCGGCCACACCCGGAGCCTCACTATAGTATCCAGCCCTCAACCCCGGAACAGCCACAGCATCCCCGCCTTTCTCGTCTATTAGGCCAGGAGCTCCATGAAACTGAAAAACTGGGAGATCATAATCCTTCGGCGAGCTTTTGCATTCGAACAGCAATCTCCCTGAGCTTTCCCTTCACCTCTGCGTTATAGCCGCTCTTGGCGACGTGTAGTGCTAGACTGTTCAGCTCAGATCGAATAACTGAGAGAGGGTCCTTCTTGTCCACTCGAATCATTCCTCCGAAACACGTCTGACAAACCCACGCATGGAAGTATGGATCGTACTCATGATAAGTCGACTCCTCACAATAGTGGCAGTAGGGATGGTTCGGGTCAGACGGGCGTTGCGACAATTGGAAGGCTAACTCTCTTCGAAAGAGTTTGGTCGATAGGGGGATAATAGCTGAGTCCAACCGGGCCGCGACAAACTCGGTGACAATTTGACATCTACGAAAAATAATGCGTCGTGCGATTAATCTACAGACCGTTGATCTGGAAGATACTAGGAGAAGCCAACCTCGGCTACAATAACGGTCACGCCCTTGGCGTTCGAAAGCGTGGGAGTCCGTTCAATGTGCACTCTGGTGCGAACTCGGGACGTGACTGTATTGTTGGATGCTGGGGTAGCTTTGGGTCCCAGGTTCCGATTGATGCCCCATCCTCGAGAGTTCAGAGCTAGGGATGGGGCTCGTGGGAGAATCAACGAGGCCGCAGCCAAAGCCAAGGTTGTAACGATCTCCCATTATCACAACGATCATCACACGCCAAACTACCTTGACCCTGTCTGGCTTGGAAGCACTCCTGAACTGTGTGAGAAAACATACGCTGGCAAGATTATCCTAGCAAAGGACTTTCGAAGCAACATCAACACGGCACAGCGGCGGCGGGGTTGGATGTTCAAGCAGGCCGCTGAAAAATGGGCTGAGAAATTCGAAACTGCCGACAACCGAACATTCGAATTTGGAAAAACAACCATCCGCTTCCCGCCTCCGCAACCACACGGTGAAGATGAGTCGGGCCTTGGATGGGTCTTGCCTTGCATTATCGAAAAATCAGGAGAAAAAATCGTCTTCGCACCCGACGTTCAAGGGCCAATCTCGAAAGAGACTGTAAAAGTCATACTTGACGAAAAACCCAGTTTGGTGATCTTGGGAGGACCACCCACGTATCTGCAAGGATTCCGAATAGGTGAAGAATTCTTTCGAACGGCGTTGATTCACATGGAAATGATCGCAAAAGAAGTCGAAACTCTAGTCGTGGATCATCACCTGCTAAGGGACGAGGGCTGGTACAAGTTCCTTGAACCAGTGAGAAAGTCCGCTGAAAAGATTGGGCATCGGGTGATCACGGCTGCAGAACTCGCTCGTAAGGAGCCGAATCCTTTGGAGTGTCGTCGAAAAGAACTCTATGAGGAGGAGAAGCCCACTGCCGAGTTTCTCAAATGGGCCAAGCTTCCCAAAGAGAAATTGAGCGATACTGCTCCGCCGCTCTAGGCGGATACCTTGTTCTTCTTCGAGTAGAACTCCTTTAGCACCTTTTGCATTTCTCCGTCTTCGTACTCTTCTATTATGATCCTGAGTCCTTCCTCAGCCTGATCCTCGACCAACTCTTTCTTCGCATAGACTTCGCAGATGTAGCTGTCCTCTTCCAGCAGACCCAATCCTTGCTGCCCTTTGCCGAGAACATCAAAAATTATCTTCATCAGATTGTCCAAGTCTTTCACGGCACGAGTATTCGTTGTCTTTGTAGAGCCTTTCCAGAGAAAGAATCCTAACGTGATAGTCACGAGATGTCCTTTCAGCGCTTCCTTAAACTTCGAAAGCTCAGTCTGCGAGACTCGTTCGAGAATCGCGGTTCGAAGCCTGCCTTGCTTTTCTCCAATGTCCTTTCCACTTCCCGTAGTGGGGGGCTCGAAAGGGATCACAGGAATGTCGACTAGGGTCCTGCTTGACGCGACTCGTTCAGGCGTCTCCGTTGCGGTCTCTCCAATCTCTGGCTCGTCTTCTGCCAGCTCTGCTTCTTCGTCGTCCATGGCTCTTGGTTCAGAAAAGCATGCATGTAAAAGCACTCCTATTCGAGTGGCAATGGCCTGGACAAGTATTCCGATCGGTTCTTGCCTGATATTCTTATATCGACTGTTTCGGCTCGGTCTGTTTGGGCGGTGGTGGGGGACTGGGAAGCTGGTCGTTTCCTGTTACCCGAAATCGACCTATGCGGGAGTCCGCTAACGCTGGTGAGCGGTAGCCTCGACTAAGCAGAAGACCCGGCTGTCAACTATGAAACTCTGCCCTAACAGGTCGGCGGCGGAGGAGCGCTCTCTGAAGAGGGGGTTGCTACCTTCTCACGGTCGAATCCGGCGAGGCCCGGAAGGGAGCAGTCGTAAGGTCGACGTTCGACGCAGTTGGGATCCCAGGGTCGAGACGACGACAGGGACACCCTGCCTAGAAGAGATGCCCATCACCAACGGACGCCACCACCGCCTTTGTGCATAACCACGTCTCCCAGCTGAAACCAGGAAATATCAGCGGAAGAATCATTGACAAACGATCCGAGACATGAGGGAGTTGGTAAGAGTTAGCCTAGGGAGCTTTCTTGAGTTGACGAATTACTCTTCACGTATGGACGACAGTTTGAATAAGGATGACTTCTGGCGACGCCGAAGCCGGGCCCATTCGCAACTCGATGAAAGAGTGCTTCGATACCTCGTCAGCCATCCTCAACGAGCGACGCTTCAGCTTACTGGAACGATCTCACGGGCGAGGTATCCTGGGTGGTGCCCATTCGGGCGCTCCAACAAGTCCACTTCCCATTCTACCATGTATCGAAGACCTTTGGGCGTTTTCCTAGCAGAAACTACTGTTCCAACCTTACGTTCTACTATTGCCCGCGGGGTCTTGACCCACACCCTATCACCAGGTTTGACTTTCTTCATCTATTCACCTCCCTCAGAACAACAAACGCTCGCACAGAATTTCGCGTAAACTCGCGTTTCAGGCAGAGCATCTTCTGACTATGTCCTGAGCTGGCCCACAGTGATTGCGAGCTTCGAGTCTCGTTGTTTAGAAGGCATCGAGGGTTTCGTCTGGTGCGGCGTAATTTGCATCGTAGTCTGGGTGATGATGGAGGGCTGCAGATTTTCCCTAGCCCATTCTGGCACAATTACGGCCCTCAAGAGTTCTTGTACTGTCACGCCTCTTTTCTCTGCTTCAGAAGATATTATTGCGAATGCCTTTTCCCTCATGCTAAGCATGAACTTGGGCACAGCCAAAGCACTTCCCGATGGGGTCAGCTGAGTTTCATTCCATACGGTATGTATATAACATTTTATACACCATCTAAAGATGACCAAAAACCTTTCCATGTTAAGAAAAACACTTCAGAAGTCGTAAGAGTTTACCGTTTCAGATTGCGTCTGAGCCAGTAGAAGCTTCGCCAAGCAAGGTCAATCGCCGGCCCTCCTGTACACCCTAAAGGGATGATCTATGATCGCGTAACCATGGAACCCCATTAGCTTGTCTAACTGCTTCGGGTCAATCACGTTCGAGACGTCATACCCACAGAGTATCGTCATGTTCTCTCTAACCCGAAGCCCGATGTTTTGTTCCACCTCCAAGAGTCCTTTGGCAGACCCATCCTGAAGAAGCCAGGAATAATCCTCCACTGCAATTCTGGTCGGAAGGTTCGACTTGTTCGTTGAATGGACCTGGAACATCCAGTCTCTTATCTTCCTCGCAGCCGTCTGCCTGTCTGGACCAGACACCTCCTCAAGCAACAAGTTACTTACAGATTCAATGTTCGTCGGTTTCGCAGAGAGGAGTCCATTGGCGGCCTTTCCAGTCACACCCGGGTCGAAGAATTCCGACAGCACAATGTCGAGGAATCCTTTTTCCTCCCAGAGGAGAATAGCGTGTTCACTCTTCGGCATATGTCGTATACGTGACTCTAACATTTCTGCCTCATGAATTTCGCTCAACATCTGGCGTATCCTCTCCGCCTTTGAAGCGATAGGCGAAAAGTTGAGACTATCCAGAGTCTCCATCACATGTTGGTTACGACTTGGCAATGCTTCCATGTCAGGAAGCCGGTAGCCGCTCTTTCCCGTCTTGTCTATTATCAAAGCGTCTCCTTCAATCCGTACCGTGAGATCCTCGTTAGCACGGAATGGGAAGGTGCTATCTTCCACTAGATCTTTAGCTAGGTAGATAGTGTGGCGCGGGCCCACACGGTGAATCTTTGCCTCCGCTTGTGTAACCATCTCTACCAACTAGAACCGGGAAGGAGGCCGGAGCTCCATTGCTCAATCCATTAAAGGTTGAGGATGCGCTTTTATATTCTGCTAAGCCTAGTCTGACGTCGAGAAGTATCCTCAAGCGCTCCTGGAATGGCCCAAGAACTAGCCGATCGTAAAAGGCCCATGAACAAGACGAGGGGTGCTACTCGGAGGGAGCAACGAAGATCTCGGCTGCCACGACCGTCAACGCCTCGAAGCGCGAGGATTCTTGACGACAACGCGTCTTCCATGGAATCCTTCCCGGTCGTGGGCATTGGAGCCTCTGCCGGAGGTCTCGAAGCTTTCACTCAACTCCTTCATGAACTCCCGCCGGACCTCAACATGGCGCTGGTCCTGATACAACACTTAGACCCCACGTACAAGAGTATGTTGTCTGAACTTCTCTCCAAGACGACCAAACTGTCAGTCGCCGAGGTCACTGATGGCATGCAGGTAAAGCCGAGACATGTCTACGTGATCCCTCCGAATACGAGCATGACCATTTCCAACGGAGCGCTTCACCTCGCCCCCCGTGTGGAGGTTGACCGCCGGCACATGCCCATCGACCTCTTCTTACAATCCCTCTCCCTAGACCAAAAGGGCCGAGCGATTGCCGTGATCCTGTCCGGGACCTCGCTCGACGGTGTTCAGGGACTGAAGGCAATAAAGGCAGAAGGTGGAATCACAATTGCTCAGGACGAAAAGTCAGCAAAGTACTACGATCTACCCCGGAGCGCTGTCGCCGCAGGCTACGTGGATCTAATACTCGCGCCCAATGAGATAGCCAGGGAACTCACCAAGCTCAGTGAGCATCCCTACGTCCCGTACTTAGAGACGGAAAAAGCCGAAGAGCTTTTGCCTCAAACCGACCTCGAAAAGATCTTCAGCCTCTTGCGAAAGGGCAAGGGAGTTGATTTCACCGACTACAAACACGCTACAATCAAAAGACGAATCCTGAGGCGGATGCTCATTCTCAAAATCAACAGGATGGAGAATTACCTGGAGTATCTGCAGACGAACCCTAGCGAGCTGAACTCCCTCTTCCAAGATATTCTGATCAACGTAACCTCGTTCTTCCGTGAGCCCAGTACCCTTGAGGCTCTGAAAACCGAGATCTTTCCCAACATTTTGAAAAACAGGCCTGTTGAAGACCCTATTAGGATATGGATCCCCGGGTGTTCGACGGGTGAAGAGGTCTATTCCGTAGCCATAAGCCTGCTCGAGTACTTGGACAATGCTCGCGTCAAGCCGCCGATTCAGATCTTCGCTACAGACATAAACGAGAACGTGCTAGAAAAGGCACGGCAAGGCCTGTACAGGCCGTCCCACTCCATCTCCGCAGAACGACTACGTCGCTTCTTTGTTAAGACGAACGGTTCCTATCAGATAAATAAGACAATCCGGAAGATGTGCATCTTCGCCAAGCAAAACGTAACTGCCGACCCCCCATTCTCGAAGCTTGATCTCATCGTCTGTAGAAACTTGCTAATATATCTCGGGCCACTTCTCCAGAAGAAACTGCTTCCAATATTCCACTACGCCCTCAAACCCACCGGCTTCCTTGTCCTCGGAGAATTCGAGACCATTGGGGAATTCGACGACATCTTCTCGATAACAAACAAACGGCTCAAGATATATTCTAAGAAACCTATGGTTCCCCGTACTCCACTCGACTTCTCTATGAAGTACGGCATCGAGCCAGGGCATGTAAGCGGGTTAGAGGGCGGCCGCATTGAAGAGCTAGTCCCGGAACAGGCTATTTTCAAGGAAGCGGACCGAATCTTGCTAACGAAATATTCCCCTGCCACCGTCATCGTGAACAGTGACTTAGAGATTATCCAATTTCGCGGACGCACCGGTCCCTTCCTTGAGCCCGCACCTGGAAAAGCCAGCCTCAACGTTCTGAAAATGGCCCGGGAAGGATTGATGACGAACCTGCGGGCAGCAATAGATAGGGCAAAGACCAGTGGCGACACCGTTAGGAGGAAAGAGATTGCCGTTAAGTCTGATGGCAAATATATCGACATCAACGTAGAAGTCGTTCCGCTAAAGACCTCGACAAACCGGCCTAGCTTTCTAATAGCGTTCGAAGAAGCGTTGCCAAGACCGATTCCTGGCGCAACGGGCAGGGCCCGGGGTGCAAAGCATGCGAAGGACCAGATGGCAGAGGATCGCAAGTTGCTACAGCTTGAACAAGAGCTTTCTGCAAACAAGGATTATCTCCAGTCGATTATACAGGACAAGGAATCGGCAATCGAAGAATTGAGGGCCGCCAATGAGGAAATACAGTCCAGCAATGAGGAGCTTCAAAGTACCAATGAGGAGCTGGAGACAGCCAAAGAGGAGCTTCAGTCCACAAACGAAGAGTTGACGACAGTTAACGAAGAATTACAAAACCGGAACGTCGAACTTACCCAAGTAAATGATGACATAACTAACGTTCTGGTCAGCGCGAACCTGCCGATCATAATGCTGGGCAATGATCTTCGGATACGCCGTTTCACCCCCCACGCAGAGAAGATGTTCAACCTGCTTGCGACCGACGTCGGACGCTCCATTATCGACATCAATCTGAACCCGAAGACTCCCGATATGGGCAGTCTGATTACCGATGTGATAGACAGCGTTACCCCTAAGGAAATAGAAGTCAAGGACAACAACGGCCGCTGGTATTCCATCTGGATAAGGCCATATCGGACCGCTGACAATAAGATCGACGGTGCCGTGATAGCGTTCGTTGATATCGACCGAATCAAGCAAGCCGAGGAGAGGCTTAGGGCTCACACTGACCAATTAGAGGAAGTGGTTGAGGAAAGAACCAGAATGCTGAGAAACTCAACTCGCATGGCAGCGATCGGTGAGACAGCAGGGATGGTAGGCCACGACCTCCGCAATCCGCTCCAGACGATAATCAACACAATCCATCTAGCTACGCAGGGCATAAAATCGGGAGGAACCGCGCAGAACTCGCGCATAGAGAAATCGCTGGAAACCATTCGGGAGCAGGCCGACTTCATGAACAAGA
>Ga0070708_100005505_pt1 | contig 10037 bp, 8 predicted proteins | sample KBSK5503metaG_FD_65469 | JGI IMG/M metagenome (GOLD analysis project Ga0070708, IMG submission 65469) | Corn, switchgrass and miscanthus rhizosphere microbial communities from Kellogg Biological Station, Michigan, USA - KBS K5-50-3 metaG | ecosystem: Host-associated > Plants > Roots >... | reverse complement strand
GCGCTCGCAGCGTCCTCGAGCTGCCATCGGGCTCCACTGCGGAAATCGACCTGCAGCGCGGCGATCAAGTTCTCATTTCTTAGCGGGCTGGACCGCCCCCCACCCGAACCCTCCCCCTGCGGGGGAGGGCGCTGTTAAGGGGCGCTTGACGGCCTGCATAACCTCGGTGAGTGCGCGGGCGGTTCCTCGACTTCGTGCTCCCGCCGCGCTGCGGAGGATGCCTCACAGTCGGCTCGTGGCTGTGCGCCACATGCCGCGGGCGCATCCGGCGGCTCCACGAGCCGCTGTGCCGCCGGTGCGGCGCCGAGGTGGAGTCGGTGCGCAGCGAGTGCGGCTGCCGCAGCCGGCTCAAGGCGCTGACGCGGCTGCGCTCGGCGGTGGCCTACGAGGGCCCCGTCGAGCTCGCGCTGCAGCGTTTCAAATACCACGGCTGGAAGCGCCTGGCCGAGCCGCTCGCCCTCCTGCTGGCGGAGCGGCTGGTCGTCGAAGGTTTAGCCGCGCCCTGGGCGGTCGCCGTCCCGATGCACAGCGCGCGGCTGAAACAGCGGGGATTCAACCAGTCCGAGCTGCTGGCCCGTGAGCTGCGCAAGCGCCTGTCGCTGGCGGAGCCACCCGGCGCGCTGGTCAGAACCCGCCACACGCCGCCGCAAGTTGGACATGACCGGCGCTGGCGACTCGAGAACGTGCGCAACGCATTCGAATGGCAAGGTTTGAATCTCGAGTCGCGCTCGATACTGCTCATCGACGACGTTTGCACGACAGGCGCCACCCTCGACGCCTGCGCGACCGCATTGAGAGCGGGCGGATCGGGAGCGGTAATAGGGGTCTCAGTGGGGAGGGTTACCGTATAGTGTGCGGTCGTATCAAATCGCCTGCGGAGGCTAGCCAATGGCAGTCCGGATCCCCGGAATCAATATCGATGAGTACTACCAGCAGCTAGGGCCCATCGAGCCCCTGATTCGCGACGATCGCGTAACCGAGGTCATGGTCAACGGCAATGACCACGTCTACGTCGAAATGGCCGGCAAGGTCGTCCTGACGAACATCAAGTTCGTCGATGAGGACCAGCTGCTCAACGTCATCCAGTTCATCGTTCGCACGGTGGGCCGCCGCATCGATGAGCGCCAGCCTCTCTGTGACGCGCGACTCGCCGATGGCTCCCGCGTCAATGCGGTCATCCGGCCGCTGGCTTTGAACGGACCGCTGCTGACCATCCGCAAGTTCTCCCGCGATCCGTTCCAGGTCGAAGACCTGATCCGGTTCGGCAGCTGCAACGAGGCGGGCTTTGGCTTCCTCAAGGCCGCGGTGCTGGCCAAGGCCAACATCATCGTCTCGGGTGGCACCGGCACCGGCAAGACGACGTTCCTCAACGTGCTCTCCGGCTTCATTCCCGTCGAAGACCGCATCGTCACGATCGAGGACGCGGCGGAGCTGCAGCTCCACCAGGAGCACGTGTGCCGCCTCGAGACACGGCCGAGAGACATCAACGGCGAAGGCGAGATCACCATCCAGCGGCTGGTCATCAACGCCCTGCGAATGCGCCCCGAGCGAATCGTCGTCGGCGAGTGCCGCGGCGGCGAGGCCCTCGACATGCTGCAGGCCATGAACACCGGCCACGACGGCTCGATGACCACCCTTCACGCCAACACCACCCGCGACGCTCTGGCCCGCCTCGAGACGCTGGTGCTCATGGCCGGCGTCGACCTCCCGGTGCGCGCCATCCGCCAGCAGGTGGCGAGTGGTATCAACCTCATCTGCCAGCTGAACCGCCTGCGTGACGGCTCGCGCAAGGTGACCGCGATCGCTGAGATCGTGGGCATGGAGCAGGAGATCATCACCATGCAGGACATCTTCATGCTCGAGCAGAAGGGCGCGACCCCGGAAGGCAAGGTGATCGCCGAGTTCAAGCCCACCGGCCTGCGGCCGAAGATTCTGGACCGCATCTTCTCTCAGGGAATTCCCCTTCCGAAAGAGATCACGGCCCTTTTCCCGCCGCCTCCGGGGTACAAGCCCTCGGCTCGGTAGGGTCATATACTCGGGTTGTGAAGGTCGTCCTGCACGACCGCACCGACGGGGTGGGGCAGGAGGTGCGTGAGACCGCTGAGCGCAAGCTGACGCGCCTGGTCCGGCACTTCGGAAAAGTGGCCGACGCCGACGTGGACTTCTCTGAAGAGCGCAAGCGCAGCGGCCTCGCCACCATCGTCTGCCGGATCAATGTCCACCTCGACGGGCGTCGCACCCCCGTGTTGTCCGCGCACGAAAGGGGCGCCGACGCGATGTCGGCGCTGGACCTGGCCCTCGACAAGATCGATCGCCAGGTGATCAAGTACAAGGACAAGGTCACCCACCGCAAGAAGGCGCTCTCACCACTCCGCGTCCCTGCCGTGGACGACGCAGGCGAAGCCAGGTCCCCCGAGCCGGAGAGGATCCGGATGAAGCTCCGGCCCATGAGCATCACGCAGGCCGTCGCCGAGCTCGAAGCCGACGGGCAGGCGTTCCACGTTTTTCTCAACGAGGACTCCGGGGCGATCGAGATCGTGGCCCGGCGGGCGGACGGCACCATAGCCGTTATCGAACCGATAGTCACCTAGCCTGGCCGCCCGCCATGCGGGGAGGTCCTGCCGCGCCCGCAGGGCGCCGCAGGGGAGGGGGATTCGGACTTCTTCTGTCCGGGTACCCTAGATCTAGCTGTGCTGTCCCCCCTGACAAGACTCCTGGACCCGAACGAGCGCGAGGTCAAGCGCCACCTGTCGGTGGCGAAAGCGATCACCGCCCTTGAACCCGAGCTCAAAGAGCTCGACGACGCCACCCTGCGGGCGCGCTCGGACGAGCTGCGCGAGCGCGCCCAGGCGGAAGACGCCGACCTCGACGACCTCTTGGTGGAGGCCTTCGCCCTCTGCCGTGAGGCCAGCCGGCGCACGATCGGGCTCAGGCACTTCGACGTGCAGCTGGTCGGAGGCATCGTGCTGCACCAGGGAAAGATCGCCGAGATGAAGACGGGCGAAGGCAAGACCCTGGTGGCGAGTCTGGCCCTCTATCTCAACGCCCTGGCGGGGAAGGGCGTCCACCTGGTTACCGTCAACGACTACCTCGCCCGGCGTGACGCGGGCTGGATGGCGCCGATCTACCACCTCCTCGGGATGAGCGTCGGGGTCAACGCAGGCACGACAGCAACCTATGTCTACGACCCGGAGTATGTCGATGAGACCCATCCGGACTCGCGGCTTCAACATCTGCGCCCGGCGACCAAGCGCGACGCCTACATGGCCGACATCACATACGCAACCAACTCAGAGCTCGCCTTCGACTACCTCCGCGACAACATGGCGCACGACCTGTCGCAGACCAGTCAGCGTCCACTGACATACGCGATCGTGGACGAGGTTGACTCGATCTTGATCGACGAGGCGCGCACGCCCCACATCATCTCCGGGCAATCGGACGAATCAACCGAGAAGTACTACGAGTACGCCCGTTGGGCAGGGCGCCTGGCCGAAGGCGAGGATTACGAAGTCGACCTCAAGCACAAGTCAGCGTCGCTGACAGAGGCCGGCATCGCGAAGATGGAACGCTGGACCGGCATCCGCAACATCTACGACCTCGAGAACGTGGTCGAGGCGCATCAGATCAACCAGGCGCTGAAGGCCAAGACGTTGTTCCACCGTGACGCGGAATACCTCGTCAAGGACGGCGAGGTGATCATCGTCGACGAGTTCACCGGCCGCACCATGCCCGGCCGCCGGTGGTCCGACGGGCTTCACCAGGCGGTTGAGGCGAAAGAGGGCGTCAAGGTCCTGCAAGAACAGAAGACGATCGCGACGATCACGGTCCAGAACTATTTCCGGCAGTACAAGAAGCTCGCCGGCATGACGGGCACGGCGTTGACCGAGGCGGAAGAGTTTCACAAGATCTACGGGTTGGATGTCGTCATCATCCCGACGCACCGGCCGATGGTTCGCACCGACAGCTCCGATGTGATCTACAAGACCGAGCAGTCGAAGTTCGAGGCCGTCATCGACGAGATCGTCGAGATGAACAAGGTGAAGCGCCCGGTCCTGGTGGGCACCGTGTCGGTCGAGAAGTCCGAGCGGCTTGCGCGCATGCTCGAGAAGCGCGGCGTCAAGCACAACGTCCTCAATGCGAAGCAGCACGAGCGCGAGGCGGGCATCATCGCCGAGGCGGGTCAGCCCGCCGCGGTCACGATCGCGACCAACATGGCGGGACGCGGCACCGACATCGTCCTGGGCCAGGGTGTGACGCACGTCGGCGGTCTGCACATCATCGGCACCGAGCGTCACGAGAGCCGGCGGATCGACAACCAGCTTCGCGGCCGCGCGGGGCGCCAGGGCGACCCCGGGTCGAGCCGCTTCTTCATCTCGCTGGAAGACGACCTGATGAAGATCTTCGGTCCGGCCGCAGATCGGATCGGCAGGCTGATGGACAGCCTGGAGGTCGAACCCATCGAGCACCCGTGGGTCGCCCGTTCCATCGCCGGCGCCCAGAAGAAGGTCGAGGGCATGCACTTCGACGCCCGCAAGCACGTGGTCGAGTACGACGACGTGATGAACAAACAGCGTCAAATCGTGTACGAGGAGCGGAGCAAGGTCCTCGCGGGCGCAGACGCGCGAACGAACATCCTCGCGTATGCGAAAGACATCATCGCCAAAGGCGTCGAGCAACATTGTCAAAGTCGGCATCCCGAGAACTGGGACCTCGACGGCCTGGTCAAGTACTTGAATGCGTACCTTCCGATCGCGCCCGACTCGCAGATCCCGGACGAGGCCCTGCAGAGTGGGCCGGAGGGCCTGGTCGATCACCTCTACGCGGCGGCGGTCGACACCTATGACAAGAAGGTCGAGGAGGTCGGCGCCGACCTGATGCCGCTGGTCGAGCGGGACGTGATGCTGCGCACGATCGACTGGCAGTGGATGGAGTACTTGACCCAGATGGAACACTTCCGCGAAGGGATCGGTCTCCGCGCCTACGGCCAGCGTGACCCGCTCGTCGAGTACAAGAACGAAGCCTTCGAGATGTTCAATGAGCTGCGCGAGCGCATCCAGGCGTCGATCGTGGCCCGCATCTTTCGGGTCCAGGTCCAGCGCAATGCGCCGACGCCCCCGCCTCCGCCGCTCGTGCGCAGGGTGCTCGAGAGCGGACCAGGCGAGCCCGATGGCGCGGACGGCGCGGGCCGCAACGGCGCGCCGCGGCAGCGACCCGCGATGCCGGTCGGTGCCGGCGCAGCGTCGGCCCCTGGTGCGGCCCAAGCTAAGATCGGCCGCAACGACCCGTGCTGGTGTGGGTCAGGGAAAAAGTACAAGCGGTGCCACGGGCGCTAACCGAGCCACAGAGTTTCTGGAGATTAGATGGACGCTGAACTGAACCCTAAAGAGCTACTCGAACGGATCCTGCAGCTGAAGGAGCACCTTTGACCTTCCAGCGAAGGCCAAGCGTGCCGAAGAGCTCGAGGCGCGGATGGTTCAGCCAGGCGTATGGGACGACGCTGCCCGCGCCGGGCAGATGGCGCGTGAGGCTGCCGAACTCCGCCAGCTGATCGCAACCTGGGACCGCCTCGAGAAGCGTGCCCGCGACCTGATCGAGCTCGACCAGCTGGCGGACGGCGATCCTGAGCTGGAACAGCAGCTGGCCGAGGAGAAGGCCGCGATCGCGAATGAGCTGCGCTCCCGCGAGCTGGACCTGCTGTTCACCGACCCGTACGCCAACCACAACGCGGTGGTCACCCTGTCGGTGGGACAGGGAGGGGTCGAGGCGCAGGACTGGGTGGAGATGCTGATGCGCATGTATCTCAAATGGGCCGAGCGCAAAGGCTTCGAAACCGAGATCCTCGAGACGTCGCCGGGGGAGGAGGCTGGGCTCAAGAGCGCGACGTTCATCGTGCGGGGTCCCCGCGCGTACGGCCTCATGCGGTCGGAGCACGGCGTGCACCGGTTGGTGCGCATCTCACCGTTTGACCAGAACCACCGCCGGCACACGTCCTTCGCCCTGGTCGAGGTCATGCCCGAGCTCGAAGGCTCAGACGAGAGCGCAGTCGTGATCAACCCGCAGGACCTGCGCATCGACACCTACCGCTCCACGGGCGCGGGTGGCCAGCACGTCAACAAGACCGACTCGGCGGTTCGCATCACGCACCTGCCCACGGGCATCGTCGTCACCTGCCAGAACGAGCGTTCGCAGATGAAGAACCGCGAGATGGCGATGAAGGTACTCAAGGCGCGCCTTTTCCAGCGCCAGCAGCAGGAGAGCGCGGCCCAGCTCGACCAGATCCGGGGCCAGGTCATGCCGGCCGAGTTCGGCTCCCAGATCCGGAACTATGTGCTGCAGCCCTACACGCTGGTCAAAGACGTCCGGACCGGCCTGGAGGTGGGGAACGCGCAGGCGGTGCTCGACGGTGACCTCGACCCCTTCATCGAGGCCTGGCTGCGCTGGCGCCTGGGACAACAGAACGGAGCCCCTCAGCAGCCCAGCGCAAGCAAGTCCGAACGCCCGCGTTAAACACGTGTTTGTCTCTCTGGGAAGGGGTTGGACTACAAGGGGGCATCGGCTATACTGCCCGCGACTTAGCCGCACGCGCCCCTGGGCGCGGAACGTCACAGCACGAGACGCACTTTATGGTTCTAACACCAGATTTCGAGACACGGCCGGTGATCAGCTTCCAGCACGTCTGGAAGACTTATCCCACCGGGACTGAAGCCCTTCGCGACGTCAATCTCGTCGTGCCCGAAGGCGACTTCGTATTCCTGGTCGGGCCTTCGGGGGCGGGCAAGTCCACCCTCGTCCGGCTCCTGATCCGGGAGGAGAAACCCTCCAAGGGCAAGATCTTCGTCGACGGGGTGGAGCTCGGCCGCATGAAGCGCCGCCAGCTCCCGCACTACCGGCGCAAGGTCGGCCTGGTGTTCCAGGACTTCAAGCTCCTCCCCAACCTGACGGTCTACGAGAACGTGGCCTTCGCGCTCCGCGTTCATGGCGAGGCCGAGACCACGATCCTCGGGCGCGTCGCGGAGGCGCTCGACACCGTAGGCCTCTCCGGGAAGAACCAGACCTATCCCGCCAACCTTTCAGGTGGCGAGCAGCAGCGGGTGGCGATCGCCCGCGCGCTGGTGCACGCACCGCGCTTCATCATCGCCGACGAGCCCACGGGCAACCTCGACCCCGCCACCGCCTGGGAGATCATGCAGCTCTTTCTGCGCATCAACGCGCGTGGAGCGACCGTCGTGATGGCGACCCACAACCGAGAGATCGTCGACCTGCTGCGCCGGCGTGTCGTCGCCATCGACACCGGGCAGGTAGCCAGGGACGATCGTTCAGGCCGATACCACGATGATTTATCGAAACCTCAGATTCGCGCTCAATAGCGCCTGGCAGAGCTTCTGGCGGAACCTCGCGGTCAGCATGGCCGCGGTGGTTTCGATCACGCTCATCCTCATCCTGGCGGGCGTCAACCTGCTTGTAGGCCACGCCTTCTCGCAGGTGCTCGACAGCTTCCGGGCCAAGGTCAGCGAGATCTCGATCAACGTCGCCGACGACACGCCGCTGCAAACGGTCTACGACTTCCAGCAGCAGCTCTCCCTCGATCCGCGCGTGACGCAAGTGCGGTTCGTCACCAAAGACGAAGCGCTGGCCCAGTTCAAGGCTGACCCGAGCAACGTGGTGCTCGCGCAGCAGATCGACGGAAACCCATTGGACGCGAAGCTCGAGGTGCGCGTGGCCAATCTCAGCGACGTGGCCGCCATCGACACTCTTGCCCGTCGATGGTCGGGGGTCGACCCCACCGATCCGACCAACTACCAGGGAGATTTCGTCAACCGCATGCTCGGGCTTTCGCAATGGCTCGGACTGGCGGGCGTCGGGTTGCTTGCGATCCTGGTCGTGGTTTCAATCGTCGTCGTGATGAATACGATTCGCACGGCTGTCTATCACCGGCGCAAAGAGATTGAGGTGATGAAGCTGGTCGGTGCGACGGAGTGGTTCGTGCGCGGCCCGTTCGTGCTCGAGGGCGTGATGACCGGGCTGATCGCGGCCGCTTTCGCCCTTGCTCTACTCGTCATCGCATACCAGCCCGCGGTGGACCGCTTCCGGTCGGACATCGCGTTCATCCCGCTGTCGTATGACCCCGCATTCGTCGCGAGCCTGGCCCGCGACCTGCTCCTGGGCGGCGCGCTTCTCGGTGCGCTCGGCAGCTACATCGGCGTTCGCCGCTACGTGAAGCTGTGAAGACCCAACTTCGCGTTGTGGCCGCGGTGGCGATCGCTGCGATCTCGTGGATTCCGCAGTCCCTGCAGTCGGCGCCGACGGTGTCCGCCCTCTACTGCTGGCCCGGCGATCCCCCTGCCGTCTACGCGGCGTGCCTCGAGTACAACAAGGGCATCGGCCAGCAGGTCGCCAACCAGCGCGAACTGCAGCGCATCCAGTCCCAGATCAGCAGCGCAGAGGCCCAGATGAATGCGATCGGCGCGCTCATCAACAACCTGAACAAGCAGATAGCGGCTCAGCAAGCTCTGATCGCTCAGACCCAGGCGACGATCGACGACTTGAACCGGCAGATCCGGCTGGGCGAGGCCGGCGTGACTCGACTCAGGGCGCACATTGGCGTGCGGGACGAGCTCTTGAACCAGAGGCTGCGCTACGTAGACGCTCACGGTGCGATGAACTACCTGCAGCTCGTGCTGACGGCGAACAGCTTCAACGAGATGATGAACCGGATGGTGGCCGCGCAGCAGGTGGCTGCCTCGGACCGGAGGCTGCTGACCGACCTCGCGCAGCAGCACTCGGAGGTGACGCTCGCGAACACCGCGCTCGATGACAAGAAGACCCAGGTGATCGCGCTGCTGCAGCAGCAGAAGGCCGCCGAGGCAGACCTGCAGAAAAGCTTGAAGGCGCAGGATGCGGCGCTCGCGTATGCGAAGCAGCTCGAGGCTCAGCTTACGGCGCAGTACGCGGCCGTCCAGGCACAGCGCGCGGCGATCGACGCGCAGGTGGCACAGCTGCAGCAGCAGTACCAGGCGGCGGCGAAGGCGGCAGGAGGCGGTACGGGTCAGTTTGAATGGCCTGAGCCGCAATGCGGTTTCGGCTGCATCAGCCAGGGCTTCGGCTGCAACAGCTACTGGTTCGAGCAGTACGAGCCGAGCTGTCCGTACCCACATCGCATCCACACGGGCATCGACATCGCCGGGCCGTATGGGACGCCGGTCATCGCGGCTGACACTGGCGTCGTTTACTTCTACCCCGGGACGTTCGGCTATGGGAATTACATCGTGATGATCCACGGCAACGGCTACTCGACGCTGTACGGGCACCTGTCGAGGTTCAACACCAGCATGTCGAGCGGGGCGATCGTCGCCCGCGGCGATCTGATCGGATACGAAGGGTCCACGGGCAACTCGACCGGACCGCACCTGCATTTCGAGATTCGCACGAACAACATCTGGAGGAATCCCTGCGCCTGGCTCGGCTGTTAGTCCCGCGATTTCGCTAGTCTGCTGAACATGAATCGCCGCGCCGCCCTTCGGGGTGGCGCCGTCCTCGGACTCCTGATCGTCGTCTTCTTCGCGGGTGTCTACACCGACCAAGCATACCCCGACTACCTACCGTACTTCGGCCACCGGTCGGTCAACAATGTCGACCTCACGGAGCTGCAGCAGGCCATCCGCCTCGTGCAGGCGGACTACGTGGATGCCAATGTCGACACCCAGAAGCTTTCGCACGGGACGGTGCAGGGTCTCATCTCAGCATTGGGCGACCCGTTCTCCGCCTATCTCGACCCGGAGCAGTACAAGAAGCTGCAGCAGAGCTACCAGGGCAACTACTCGGGCATCGGGATCTACGTGAGCTTCACGGCCAACTATCCCGTGATCACTGGGATAGTGCCGGGGTCACCTGCCGCGGCCGCCCGCCTTCAGGCGGGCGACCAGATCGTGAAGGTGGGGGACAAGGACATGAAAGGGATCGCCGCCGACCAGGCCACCACCTTGATCACGGGCCCGGACGGGACCAAGGTGACGCTCGAGATCTCGCGCGGCGGC
>Ga0070708_100005504_pt1 | contig 10040 bp, 6 predicted proteins | sample KBSK5503metaG_FD_65469 | JGI IMG/M metagenome (GOLD analysis project Ga0070708, IMG submission 65469) | Corn, switchgrass and miscanthus rhizosphere microbial communities from Kellogg Biological Station, Michigan, USA - KBS K5-50-3 metaG | ecosystem: Host-associated > Plants > Roots >... | reverse complement strand
TCGATCGACTGGGCGACGACGCCGCCGAGACGCTCCGCCGGCGCCACTTCGCCATCCTCCGCGAAGCCGTCGCCGCCCAGGGTGGCCTCGAGGTCAAGAACCTGGGCGACGGCCTCATGGTCGTGTTCCGCAGCGCCGTCGACGCCGTGGCCTGCGCGGTGGCCATGCAGCGCTCGATCGCTCACCACAACGCCACCGAGCGCGGCGCCCGTCTCCAGGTGCGCGTGGGGCTGCATGTGGGCGAGCCGATCCGCGACGAGGACGACTACTTCGGGATGCCGGTGGTGATCGCCGAGCGACTCTGCGGCCGCGCCGGCGCCGGCCAGATCATCGCGTCGGAACCCGTGCGGGAACTGGCCTCGGCGCGCGGCACCTTCGACTTCCGCTCGCTAGGTCCCATCGAGCTGAAGGGCGTGGCGGTGCCCGTCGCTGCGTCCGAAGTCGCGTGGGAGCCACCCGCGGGAAGCATGACCGGAACGCTCCCGCCCGAGCTCGCCCTCGGCGAACACAGCTTCTTCGTCTCCCGCGACGCCGAGCTCGAACGCCTCACATACGCGTGGAAGGAGGCGGCCGCAGGAACGCCACGAGCCGTGCTCATCGCCGGTGAAGCCGGCATCGGCAAGACCAGCCTGGCGGGCGAGCTGGCCCGGCGGGCCCATGAAGAGGGCTGGACGGTCTTGTTCGGCCGCTGCGACGAAGAGCCGGGCCTCACCTACCAGCCCTTCGCCGAGGCCCTCCGCGGCTACGTCTCCACATCCTCGCCCGAGGAGCTGCGGGCGTTCCTGCCCGCCGACCTCGCCAACCTGGTTCGCATCGTGCCCGACCTCGCCGGGCGCGTCCCCGGCCTCCCCGAGCCTCCCCGCGGCGACCGGGAAAGCGAGCGCTACCGCATGTTCGAATCGGTCGTGCGCGTGGTCGCGGGCGCATCGCGTCGTGCTCCGGTGCTCCTCGTGCTCGACGACCTGCACTGGGCGGCCAAGCCCAGCCTGCTCCTGCTGCGTCATCTCGTCCGGGCCGCCGGGAGCACGACGCTGCTGATCGTCGCCACCTACCGCGACAGCGAGGTGCACCGCGGCCACCCGATCGCCGACGTGCTCGCCGACCTCCGCCGCGAGCCGGCCGTGGAGCGGCTCTCGCTCGACGGCCTCGACGCTGCCGGCGTGGCCGCCTTCGTGGCCGCCACCGCCGGACACGAGCTGGAGCCCGACGAGGCCGCGCTGGCCGAAACACTGCACCGGGAGACAGAGGGCAACCCGTTCTTCCTGCGCGAGATCCTCCAACACCTCTTCGAGTCCGGTGTTCTCGACCGGACCGGCGGCAAGGGGCGGGTCCAGCTCGACCTGTCCGAAATCGGGATCCCCGAAGGAGTGCGCGAGGTCGTGGGCCGCCGCCTGTCGGCGCTCTCCCCCGAGGCCAACCGCGCCCTCTCCGTGGCCGCCATCGTCGGGCCGACCTTCTCCTTCGCCCTCCTCGACAAGGTCGTCGACGGCGACTCCGACGAACTGCTCGATGTCCTCGACGAGGCGGTGGTGAGCCGCGTAATCGTCGAGACCCGTGACCGCCCGGGGAGCTACTCGTTCTCGCACGCCCTCGTCCGCCAGGTGCTCCTGGCCGAGTTGAGCTCGGCGCGCCGGGTCCGCCAGCACCTCCGCGTCGGTGAGGCCCTCGAGGCCCAGCCGAGCCGCGACGAGAGCCTGTCGGCGCTCGCCCACCACTTCGCCGAAGGCGGTGAGCCCTCCAAGGCCGGCGACTACGCCCTGGCGGCGGCGGCCCGCGCCGCCGACGAGCTGGCCTTCGAAGAGGCTGGCTCCCACCTGGAACGAGGGCTGCGGGCGCTCGAGCTCGCAGATCCCGCCGACCACGCCCGTACCGCCGACCTGCTGCTGGCGCTGGCCGAGGCCCGGCTCGACTCCGGCGACGTCACTGGGCACAAGGACGCGACCCGCCACGCGGCCGACGCGGCGCGCGCCGCCGGCTCGGCAGAGCGGCTCGGCCAGGCGGCGGCCCTCCATATGCACCTGAGCGTGGTGGGTACGCCCGACCCCGCGGGTGCGACCATGTGCGAGAGCGCGCTCGAGGCCCTTGGAAGCGACCACCCGGCGCTGCAGGCCCGCGTGCTCGCCGGCCTGGCCTATTACCGGGCGCTGTCGGAAAGCCAGGGCATCGCCGCCAGCGAGCTCGCCCAAGAGGCGTTGGACCTCGCCCGCACCGCCGGCGATCCCGACGCCCTGGCCCTCGCGCTGTTCGTGAGGGCGATCTGCCTGACCGGCTCGGTCCAAGTGCACGAGCGAATCCGTTTGGCCGACGAGCTGCTCGAGCTCGCCGCCGCCACCGGCGACCTCTTCCACCGATCCCAGGGGCTGCGGGTGCGGGCCCCGGCGCGCCTCGAGCTCACGGATATCGCCGGGTTCGAGGCCGACGTAGCCGCGCTCGAGCAGGTGGGCGCCGAGCTGCGCTCCTGGTTCTGCACGGCACTGGCCGCGGAGTGGAAGGCGCTGCGGGCGATGATGTGCGGCCGCTTCGCCGACGCCCAGGTCCACGCCGACGAGGTCATGGAGCACGGCGGCCGGGAGCAGAACTTCGTCAACGTCTGGACGACGCAGATGTTCTTCCTCTACCGGGAGCTGGGCCGCCTGAGCGACATCTACCCGGTCGCCAAGCCCGCCATCGACGCCAATCCTGGCATCGTGGCCTTCACCGCCGGCTTGGCACTGATGCAGCTCGAGCTCGGGATGGTCGACGAGGCCACCGCCGTCTATGAGGACATCGCCGCCGGCGAGTTCGCCGTCGTCCCCCGAGACGGCACTTGGACGGCGTGCATGACCGTGCTGACCGAGGTCTGCGTGGCGCTGGGCGACGCCGGCCGGGCCCGCGTGCTCTATGACCTTTTCCTCCCGCGACGGGGCAGCCTGGCCGTGTGGGTTTGGGGTGTGGCCTGCGCCGGCGCGGTCGACCGGTACCTGGGGATGCTGGCCGCCACCATGGGCGACGCCGCCCTCGCCGCCGAGCACTTCGAGGCGGCGCTGGCCCACGAGGACGGCATCGGCGCGCGGCCGCTCGTCGCCCGGACGCGCTATTGGTTTGGCCGGCTTTTGGTCGAAAGCACCGAGACCGACCTGCGCGACCGCGGCCGCCTGCTCTTGGAGGAGAGCAGGCGGTCTGCCGACGAGCTTGGTATGGCGGCCCTGGCGTTAGACGCCGCCGGCACGGCGACCTAAACGACTAGGTCGTCGCGGTCGATTCCGCAGCGGCGCGGGCGAGGCTCATGGCCGCCAGTACCAACAAGCTCGTCGGTGTCTGGTGAAGGTCGCCCGGGAGCCATGTCTCCTGGGTTGCACGCCGAAGCGATGAGTGCAGGGCGGGGCGACCAACCCGGCGGCGCCTGAGTTCCTGCGCGAGCGAAGTCGAATCGACGTACACGCGACCTCCTGGCCCCACCCTGGCCGCGCGACCCTGTGGGGAACAAGAGGGCAATCCTGTGGATTTTCCCCTTCGCGCCTGTGGACGACGGCCACCGACGCTCAGAGGTTCGGTACGAGCTAGCGCGCCAGGGCGGGGGCGTCGTCGTCCAGACGTTGGATGTAGATCTGGATCTTGCGGATGCGGCCGTCGGGCGCCAGGTCGAAGACCAGCGCCTCGGGCGTTGGGATCTTCGTGCCGTCGACCTCGATGGTCTCGGTGATCTCGGCCACGGCGACGCCGTCGCTGTACATCACCCGGTGCACATCCATCGCGTAGCCGGGGAGGCGGGGCATGAGGTCGGCGAGGAACTCCAAGTAGGGCACGAGCGGCGACTTCATGTCCCCGAAGGGCCCGATTCGGACGATGTCGTCGGTCAAAAGATCAGCGAGACGGTCGAAATCGTGCGCGATGAGCAGTTCGAAGTACTGCTCGACGACTTCACTCACCTTTGAACGGAATGGCCGTCGCGCCACTCGCGGAGCACGAGGAACGGGCCCTTGAGGGCGGCGTGGTCCCAGGGGCCGAACCCCATAACGGTGCCGGGGCGGCCGCTGGCTGCCGGGAGCCGCTTCACCGACTCGAGGCCGTCGCGCAAGCCGCGGCGGGTGAGGTGGTCGGCGTTGGCGATCCCCTCGCCCAGCAAGCGGCCGATGTCGTACGCGGCCACGCCCAGCGGCCCGGCGGCGGCATGCCGCGAGGTCTCGCGCAGCTGTTGTCGCGCCGGGTTGTCGTCGGCCACGGTGTCGACGTACACCCACCCTTCGAATCCCGCCCGCCAGTCGCGGTTGGCGTAGCCGAACATGAGCGCGGAGTTGGCAGCGACGGGGATCTTCCAGTCGGCTTCCTCGACCGCCAGCGCCAGCGTGCGTGACGCCACGCCCAGCCCGAGATAGATGAGAGCGTCGGGGCCCGGGCTCTGCAGCCGGGTCACGACGGCCGACGCGTCCTCGACGATCGGCGAGACCGGCGCTCGGGCGACGACGTCGATGCCCACACGGGCGGCGGCGTTCTCGAACGCCTCCATGTAGCCGCGGCCCACCGGCGATCGGTCGTAGACGGCAGCGACCGTCGAAAGGCCCTCGGCCAACAAATGCTCGGTGAGCACGACCGGTTCCTCTGCCAGCGAGCCCACTTGGTAATGGAACAGAAACTCGCTGCGGCACCGCTCGCCGCCGGTGAAGTTGATCGTCGGAAGGCCGAGCGAGTCCGCGACCGACTTCACGACGAGCCCGTTGTCGCTGATCGACGGGCCGACGATGGCGACGACACCGTTACCGGCCAGCTCGGTGAACACCGCCTCGACCTCGTGGGCCGTGCCGAGCGGAAGCCCGCGCGCCTGGCGGGTGATGAAGTGGACCGGACGGTCGAGACGGCCGCTCGCCGCGACCTCCTCGATTCCCAGCCGGCACGCGGCTTCGAACGACGCGCCGCCGTCGGCCTGGGGGAAGTCGTGCAGCAGCCCGATGAGGATCGGGGCGCCTCTGGCATCGAGCGCCATCGAATCGAGTGTACGAGTTGGCGGCGGGTACCGTTCAGGCCGTGCTCAACCCGACAGCAGTCGAGGCTCTGCTCGAGCGAGCGCGCAGAGAGGTCGACGAGGGCCTCCTGCCCGGCTTCCAGCTCGCACTCGGGATGGGCGGCGAGATCGAGGTCTTCGAGTGCTACGGCGACGCCAAACCCGACACCCGCTACGTCGTGTTCTCGTGCACGAAGCCGATCGTCGCCAGCGCCATCTGGCTGCTGCTCGCGGAGGGTCTCGTCGATCTGGACGAGAAGGTCACCGCCTACCTTCCCGGGTTCGGCACCAACGGCAAGGACGTCGTCACCGTCGAGCAGGTGATGGTGCACACCAGCGGTTTCCCGCACGCGCCCATGGGGCCCCGGCACTGGACGACGTACGAGTCGCGCCTGGAGCGATACGGCGAGTGGCGACTCAACTGGGAGCCGGGAACGGCGTCGGCCTACCACCCGTCGTCGGCCCATTGGGTGCTGGCCGACATCGTCCAGACGGCGTCGGGCATCGACTACCGCGACTTCATCCGCGAGCGAATCTGCGATCCGCTCGGATCACCCCGCATGCAGCTGGGCGTCCCACGCGATCAGCAGGGCGACGTCGCCCCGCTGATGTCGGTCGGTGAGGCGATGTCGAACAAAGAATGGAAGGAGGCCACGGGCAACGACGCCCTCGACCTCGGCGAGGTCACCCAGGACAACCTCGTCGCCTTACACGACCCCCGGGCACTGGAGGTGGGGCATCCCGGCGGCGGCTTGGTGTCCTCGGCCGCCGACCTCGCCCGCTTCTACCAGGCGTTGCTGCACAACCCCGGCGAGCTGTGGGAGCCCGCCCTGCTCGCCGACGCCACCTCGCGCGTCCGCCACACGCTCAAGGACGAGACGCTCATGATCGTGGCCAACCGCACGCTCGGCCTGATGGTGGCGGGCGATGACGGCCTGGCGGCCTGGCGGGGGATGGGGCGCACGGCCTCACCCCGCACGTTCGGGCACAACGGGGCCGGCGGCGAGATCGTCTGGGCCGACCCCGACACCGGCCTCTCGTTCTGCTACGCCACCAATGGCCTCGACGCCAACCTGCTGCGCCACGGCCGTCGCGGCGTGGCCCTCAGCTCCCGAGCGGCGGTGACCGCTCAGTAGTAGAAAAACGCGTCGAATGCAGCGACTGAGCGGCCTCGACGCCGGGTTCCTGTACATGGAAACCCGCACGCTGCACATGCACACGCTCAAGATCGGCGTGGTCGACCCCTCGAGCGTGCCCGGGGGCTATTCGTTCCAGAAGGTCAAGGACATCCTCGCCAGCAGGATGCATCTGCTACCGCCCTTCCGCCGGCGGCTGGTGACCGTCCCGCTGAGCCTTCACCACCCGCTCTGGATCGAGGACCCCGATTTCAACCTCGATGACCATGTGCGGCGGGTGGGCGCGCCCGCCCCCGGCGGGCCCCGGGAGTTCGGAGAGCTGATCTCCGAGGTCGCCAGCCACCAGCTCGACCGCAGCCGCCCCCTGTGGGAGCTGTGGGTGGTCGAGGGCCTCGAACACGGGCGCGTGGGCTTCATCACCAAGATCCATCACTGCGCGGCCGACGGCGTGGCCAGCGCCGCCCTGCTCGCCAACGTCTTCGACCTCGAACCCGATGTGCTCGAGGCGCCGCCGCCCAAGGAGCAATGGGTGCCCGACCAGGTGCCCACCGGCCTCCAACTGGCGCTACAGGCCCTGATGGCGATCCTGCGCCAGCTGCTCACGGTTCCCCGGCTGCTGCAGCGGACGTTCACCGGCGTGCGGGATGTCGCCGAGCTGCGGCGGTCACCCGACACCGTCAACCCGCCGCCGCCGTTCAGCGCGCCGCGGACGTCGTTCAACCGGGCGCTGACGCCGCGCCGCATCTTCGCGTTCACGTCGCTGTCGCTGCCCGACGTCAAGTTCACCGGCAAGGCCGTCGGCTGCACGATCAACGACGTGGTGCTGGCGGTGTGCGCCGGCGCGCTCCGCGAGTACCTGAAGAGCCACGGCGGCGTGCCCGACCGTCCGTTGGTCGCCGGCGTTCCGACATCGACGCAAACCGACGCCGACTCCGGCCGCCTGCACGGCAACAAGGTGTCCAACATGTTTACGTCGGTGCCGGTGAACATGACCGATCCGGTCGAGCGCCTGCGTCACGTGCACGACGTGACCAAAGGGGCCAAGGAATTGCAGAACGCCCTCGGCGCCGAGATGCTCGAGGCGTGGTCGGAGCTCACGCCACCCGCACCGTTCGCCGGGTTCATGCGCCTGTACTCGCGCTCAGGACTGGCCAACAAGCATCGGCCTCCCATCAACGTGGTGATCTCCAACGTGCCCGGGCCCCGCGTGCCGCTGTACATCGCCGGCGCCCGCCTCGACGCCCTGTACTCGGTCGGTCCCATCCTCGAGGGGATCGGCCTCAACATCACTGTGTGGAGCTACCTCGATCAAATGAACTTCGGCTTGATCGCGTGCAAGGACGCCATGCCCGACCTCTGGGATCTTGCCGACGGGCTGCACGACGCGCTCGAGGAGCTCCAAAAGGCAGTGGCGACAACCGCCAACGAATAGGGGGAACAACGTGGAACGACTGAGCGGCCTCGATGCCGCGTTCCTGTACCTGGAGACGCCGAGCAACCACATGCACGTGTGCGCCACGATGGTGCTCGACCCGTCGACGGTTCCCGACGGCTACTCCTTCGACAAGTTCAAGGAGATGATCCGCGGCCGGCTCCACCTGGTCAAGCAGTTCCGCCGGCGCCTCGTCACCGTGCCGTTCCAGATGCACCACCCGATCTGGATCGAGGACCCCGACTTCGATCTCGACTACCACGTGCGCCGGCTGGCGGCGCCCGCGCCCGGTGGCGAGCGCGAGCTGGCCGAGATCGCCGGCGAGGTCGCCAGCCGCCCCCTCGACCGCAGCCGGCCGCTGTGGGAGATGTGGATCGTCGAGGGCTTGGAGAACGACGCCGTCGGCGTCGTGGCCAAGATGCATCACTCGACGATCGACGGCGTCTCCGGCGCCAACATGATGGTCTACCTCTTCGACATGGAGGCCGACGCCCCGCCTCCGGAGCCGCCCGAGGAGGAGTGGAGGCCGGAACACAAGCCGTCGGACTTCGAGCTCGTGGGCTACGCCGTGCAGTCGCGGGCCAAGCGACCGCTGCAGATCCTCGGCGTCATTCCCCCGACGATCCGATCGGTCGTGAACGTGGCCCGGGGGCGCATCGGTGGCGGCACCAGCCGAGCGGGCACGCCGTTCGCCGCTCCGGCCACGTCGTTCAACGGCTCGATCACGCCCTACCGCAAGGTGGCGTTCTCCAACGTGCCGCTGGACGAGGTGAAGATGGTCAAGAACGCCTTCGGCACCACCGTGAACGACGTCGTGCTGGCGCTGTGCTCCGGTGCGCTCCGTCGCTATCTCGAGGCCCACGGCCAGCACCTCGACAAGGCGCTCATGGCCACGTGCCCGGTCTCGGTAAGAGGCGACGACGAAACCAAGCACGTCGGCAGCAACCAGGTGTCGGCGATGTTCACGTCATTGGCGAGCGACATCGACGATCCCGTCGAGCGGCTCATGGCGATTCACGACTCCACCAAGGACGCCAAGGAGGAGCACAAGGCCGTCGGCGCCGACACCCTCGTCAACCTCGGCGAGTTCGCCGCCCCCAACCTCTTCGGACTGGCGGCCCGCCTGTACTCGAATATGAAGCTCGCCGACCGCCACCGCCCGGTTCACAACCTGGTGATCTCGAACGTGCCGGGGCCTCCGTTCCCGCTGTACTTCGGCGGTGCCCGCCTCGTGGCCATGAACCCGCTCGGTCCCATCTTCGAAGGCAGCGGCCTCAACGTCACCGTGCTCAGCTATCTCGACCTGATGGGATTTGGCTTCATGGCCGACCGCGAGCTGGTTCCGGACGTGTGGGATCTCGCCGCCGGTGTGAACGAGGCGCTCGAGGAGCTGAAGAAGGCTGCCGACGCCAAGGAGGGCGCGAGCTCCTCGTGATCGTGCGATGACGCGGGCCGACGAGGGCGTCGACCTCCTCGGCCAGGTTGACCTCTTCGAGGGGTTGACCAAGGGTGAACTTCTCAAGATCTACATGCTGGCGAGGGAGGAACGCGTTCGGCCCGGCCGGTCGCTGGCGACCGAGGGGGAGCCTGGAGGCCGCTTCTACCTCATCCTTGACGGCGAGGCCGAGGTCACAATTGGCGGTGACCTCTTGGGCACGCTCGGGCCCGGCGAGTACTTCGGAGAAATCTCGCTGATCGACGGCGAACCGCGGTCGGCCACCGTCACCGCGACATCCGATCTGCGGGTGCTCTCGCTGGCGTCGTTCACGTTCGCGCCCCTCCTCGTCGAGCACCCCACGATCACCCGCAAGATCCTGCTCGAGATGTGCGCCCGCCTGCGCCGCGCCGAGGAGGCGAAAGCCTGACCTAACGTCGCGGCGATGGCCGGCGTCACCGTGCAGCGTCCGATGGTGCGCATCGCCGGCGGTGATCGCAACCACGGCTTCGACACGCTGGTGGCCGAGGAGCCGCTCGAGATCCGCATCGGCGGAGAGCCGGTGGCGGTGACGATGCGCACGCCCGGCAACGACTTCGAGCTCGCCGCCGGCTTCTTGCTGACTGAGGGCGTCGTCGCGCGCGGGGACCAGATCCTCGAGATCCGCTACTGCGTGGATGACGAGCCGCAGCAGTACAACGTGCTGTCGGTAGCTATCGCCGCCGACGCTCCAGGGACGGCCGCCAGCGGCTTCCGCAACTTCACCACCACGTCGTCGTGCGGCCTGTGCGGCAAGGCCACCATCGACGACGTCCGTCAACGGGCGAGCTTCGACGTCGCCGTCGACGAGCTACGCGTCTCGGCCGCGAAGCTGCGCGGCTTGCCGGAGGCGCTGCGCGATTCGCAACAGGTATTCGAGCGCACGGGCGGCCTCCACGCCGCGGGGTTGTTCGACGCCGAGGGATCGCTCGTGTGCCTGCGCGAGGACATCGGCCGCCACAACGCCTTCGACAAGGTCATTGGCTGGGCGGCCACCCACGGGCGCTTGCCGCTCACTGG
>Ga0070708_100005503_pt1 | contig 10041 bp, 8 predicted proteins | sample KBSK5503metaG_FD_65469 | JGI IMG/M metagenome (GOLD analysis project Ga0070708, IMG submission 65469) | Corn, switchgrass and miscanthus rhizosphere microbial communities from Kellogg Biological Station, Michigan, USA - KBS K5-50-3 metaG | ecosystem: Host-associated > Plants > Roots >... | reverse complement strand
TATACCGGCGTTCCCATGACGATCAATTGGGCGAAAGCTGTGAGCGAGGGCGACAAGCGAAAGGTCGGATTTGAAGTCCTCCTGGCGCCCAACTCCGGGGTAATCGATGAGAGAAACGGCAACAAGCTTAGCCTCGAAATAGTTGCGGTTGCAACGGACAAGGACGGAAAGAGTGCCGGACAGTTTTCACAGGCTGTTAGTGGCAGTCTAAAGCCTGAAAATATGATTCAAGTGAAAAAGGACGGCATAAGCTATGCGAACCAGTTGATAGTTCCTCCCGGCGAGTACAGCGTCCGATTTGTGGTGCGCGATAGTCTCCGTGGGCGTATTGGCGCGATCACGGTGCCGCTCAAAGTGTCATAGTTGGATCCCTACCCTCCAAACATTGGGTAATGGCTCGCTGCTCCCATAAAGAACAACATTGGAATCGACAGGTATGCGTTTGCGCGAGACATCAGGAACGCCATCCGGGCCATGCGCTGAGCTTGCGCTGGAATCGGGGTGCCGTTTTCGGCATTGGCTTTTGTCCAGGCGATCAGGCGCTTTTGGATGCGCCAGACTACTCCCCAGGCGTTGAGCATCATCATCCAGCCCAGTCCACCGCCAATGCCGATGGAGAGCAGACGATTGCTCTCCCAGCCATGCGTGTTCAGGTGCTGGAACAAGTGAGCCGAGTGAGCAACGATTATGGTGTACAGGATCGCCAAGACCCAGCCTTTGTCCAGGATGCCCTTGCCGGGCAGCAGCAGGGCGTAGAGGATCCCCCAGGTCGCAGTCCAGATCAGCAGGAAACTCACCAGCGCGGTTGTAGGAGCCTCGCCGGCATTTCTAGCATCCGAGGCGACAATGCTTCCCCAATAGGTCATCCCCGCAAGGACCGTGACCACAGCGGCCCACCGGAACCACCACAAAGCCCGCAGCATCAGGCCAGGCATGATCTTGCCCTTGGTCGCGGCGTCGAGTTCCTTCATGAAAGGAACATTGACCAGATTGAAGAAATACAGCAGCCCGATCCAGGTGATGCCCGCGAGAAAGTGTATCCAGCGAAGGAGCATCAGGAAGTTGGTCTGGGCGTCAGTGGGAAACGAAATACCGGCAGAAGCGTAAACCATGGGCAAAGCCCTCCGGAAGAACTTGCGTCGCGGAAAACAGTACAGGAAAGTGTGGGGAACGGCAAAGGCGGCCTAAAGCCTAACGCCGCCTTACTTCAGTGCATTCAGGCGGGCACTTAGACGGGACTTGTAGCGGGCAGCGGTGTTCTTGTGCAGCACACCCTTTTGGATGGCCTTGTCGAGGGCCGAAACTGTCTTACGAAAAGCTAGTCCGGCGGACTGCTTGTCACCCTTGGTGAGCGCTTCACGCATCTCGCGGAGAACCGAGCGCAGCCGTGAGTTGTTGCTACGATTCCGCAGGGTGCGAGTTTCAGTTTGACGGGCGCGCTTTAACGCGGAAAAATGGTTTGCCATTTGCTGATGGGTGCCTTTTCAGTAGGATGCCCAGCCGAGATGCATCCTTGCGGAACCTCGCGGCAGGTTTCGAATAAGCTATTTTACTGGAGTAAGTTGCAGGCGGTCAACGGCACGTTCGCGATCGATCCAAATCTTGGAGCATGCCCAATAACCATGCCCTATAACAAAGACCTGGCGTACATCCACGACGCAGGGTTCACGGAGTCCGCTCGACAAGCGGCAGATACTGTGCTGAAACTCCTGCGAGAAAAGAAAATCAAGAGCGGGCTGGTCGTTGATCTTGGTTGCGGAAGCGGGGTTCTGGCCGACAGACTAACGCGCGAGGGATTCGACGTGCTTGGGGTAGACATTTCTGAGGCCATGCTGAAGCTGGCGCGGAAGCGCGCTCCAAAGGCGAAGTTTAAGCGCGGATCTCTGTTTCGGACGAGGCTGTCTAAATCTGTGGCGGTCACCGCGATTGGAGAGTGCGTAAATTATCTTTTCGATCCCGGTGGCACAGCTTTACTTGCGAACTTCTTTCGGCGTGTCTACCGCGCACTTCTTCCCGGAGGAGTGTTTGTTTTCGACATTGTCGAACCGGGCAGCACTCGGAAACCATCCATCCTCCACTGCGAAGGCAAGGACAAAGCCAAAGACTGGGCGGTTCTGGTGAGCAAAGAGGAGGACGCCCGACGGCGAGTGCTCACCCGAAGAATGACGATATTCCGCAAAGTTGGACGGCTATATCGAAGAAGCCAAGAGGTGCATCGGCAGAGGCTGTATCCACCAGCACAAGTTGCAAGGAAACTGAAGATGGCGGGTTTCAATGTTTCCAGATTGCCTGGTTATGGGAAAGAGCCTTTCGCTCCCGGGCGCTCTGGTTTCGCCGCCTGGAAACCGTGAGACCTAAACCCGCTTTCCGCTAAGTCGAAGTGGTTGACGAGCACCGTCCCCGGGGGTACGCTTTTAACAGAACTGTTATCTGCTCACCTCATGCGGCGAAGTACAATCTGTGAGAGGGATGCCGAAGCGGCTATTCCCCGATCCTCCTTTACGACATCTAATGAGCCTGATTAGAAGCAGCGCTTCCGCGCCCGAGGTATGAAACCGGAAACTGAATGAAGAAGAGTATTGAAATCAGCTCCAACATCGAAACCCTCTTCGGCACTCGTGATGAAAATCTGCATGTGCTCGAAGATGGCTTGAACCTCAATATTGACCTGCGCTCCAATTCCATCGAACTGGAAGGGACCCCCCGCGACATAGCCCGTGCTGAGCAAGTCTTCTCCGATTATGACCAACTGCAGCGCGGCGGACACACTTTCAACAACGGCGACCTGAACAGCATGCTGCGGGTGCTGGTTGCGGACCCAAAGACCACGCTGCGAGGACTGGCCGAAGCCGGGCGCCAGCGTTCGTTCGGACGGCGCACCGTGCAGCCCAAGAGTCTGAACCAACGCCGGTACCTGGATGCCATCGAAAGTCACGACATGGTTTTTGGCATCGGCCCAGCGGGGACCGGCAAGACTTATCTCGCTGTGGCAATGGCTATTTCCGCTCTGATCTCGAAGCGAGTGAACCGAATCATTCTGGCGCGTCCTGCGGTGGAGGCTGGCGAGCGGCTCGGATTTCTGCCAGGAACTTTGCAAGAAAAGATTGACCCGTATCTGCGTCCTCTCTACGACGCGCTATATGACATGCTCGATCCGGAAAGGGTGGACCGCTATCTGGAGAAAAATGTCATTGAAATTGCGCCCATCGCCTTCATGCGCGGCCGCACGCTGAATGATTCATTTGTGATTTTGGACGAGGCGCAGAACACAACTTCTGAGCAGATGAAAATGTTCGTAACCCGCCTGGGATTCAACTCGAAGGCGGTCATTACCGGTGACGTTACGCAGATTGATCTGCCGACCTCGCGCCGAAGCGGATTGCTGGAGGCGGTCGACGTGCTCAAGAATGTTCAAGGACTGTCGTTTGTTTATTTCGATGAAGCGGATGTAGTGCGGCATCACCTGGTGCAGCGCATTATTCGAGCTTACGACGAGCACAAGACCAGGGTGGCGGAGGAGCAAATGGAACTTCTGGATGCGAAGAATGCCGCAAACGGGAACGGCGCATCTGCGGCAGAGCAGACCGGTGCAGCGATAGGCCAGGAAGAAGAATAGATCTCTTAACATGAGGAGGGCCGGAAACTCGCCCTCCTTTTGCTTTGGATCGCATTGCTTTGGATTCCAGATCGGCGAATGGAGCCAACCATCATTTTGAAACGGCCCGTAGTGGGCTTGAATCAGCGAACGTTAGCCGCTTTTGTGGTGCAGGCCTGCCGGGCCGTAGGGCTCAAAGGCACGGTGACGGTGATGGTTACTGGAAGCCGCGAGATGCGTTCTTTGAATTTTCGGTTTAGTGGCGAGAGCCGGGCAACCGACGTGCTCTCGTTTCCCGCGCCCGCCTTCGTGAACGGCTTTGCCGGGGACATCGCGGTTTCTCTCGACATCGCCGCGCGAAACGCGCGCGCCTTAGGGCACTCGGTCGCTGAGGAAGTTCGAATCCTGGTCCTGCATGGGGTTCTGCACCTTGCAGGGTATGATCATGAAGACGACCAGGGCGCGATGGCGAAAAAGGAGCAATCTCTGCGAAAGCGTCTCGCGCTTCCGACAGGATTGATTGAACGCAGCTCTGCTTCAGGCGGACGGCATAAGAGAGCGGCCTCCCGCGTCCGGCAAAAGCAATCACGCGCATGAATTTTGCCATTGCAATCACGCTGGTGTTATTGTTCGCGCTCCTGACGTTATCGTCCTATGTTGAGCGGGTTTACGCAGAAATTGGGAAGTTTCTCTCGCGCGAATTTCAAGACAATATCGATGCCTTCGAACAGCAGGTTGAGCCGAAACTTCGAGTGAGCCGGACGCGGGCAGCATTGTCTATGTCGGTGCTGACGCCACTGCTCATGGCCGCGATCGCCATGGTGGTTGCCTTCGGCGTATTCCGCGACGGCGGATGGACTGCCGATGAGATTCTGGAAGCGGTTCTGGGATTAATTCTGATCGTCATCGTTTTCAACCGATTCCTGCCCTTTGTTTTCTTTTCTCGTACCAAAGGCGAATGGCTGGTGCGATGGGTGCCGCTCTTGAGGGTGCTGATCTACCTGGTGCTGCCCATCACCCTAATTCTCGGATTTCTTCAATCCGTCACTGCGTTGACCCGTGAGCACTCCGATGAGCAACCGGAGACCCAGGCAGAGGCGGTCGACGCGCTGATTGAGGCAGGCCAGGAAGAAGGCATTCTGGATGAGAGCAACCGCGGCTTGATCCAATCGGTAGTGCAGTTCAGCGAAAAGACGGTCCGCGAGGCAATGAAGCCGCGTCCGGAGATGGTGACGGTAGCTGCGGACACGACGGTGGAGAAATTCATCGAATTGCTGCGGGTGCGGCCGTTTTCCCGTGTGCCCGTGTTCGAGGGCAGCATCGACAACATTGTCGGCGTCGTTTACGCGCAGGATGTGCTGCAAGTTCCCGATGCTCAAGCACACAACCAGACCGTGGGCTCACTCATGCGGAGGGACGTTTATTTCGTACCTGAGACCAAGCTGGGCAGCGACTTGCTGCGTGAAATGCAAAAAAAGAAGGTACGCATGGCGATCGTGATCGATGAATACGGAGGAGTGGCGGGACTGGTCACGATCGAAGATCTAGTGGAGGAAATCGTCGGCGAGATCAGCGACGAGCACGAAGCTGCTCAGGTGGTTCGTGAAAATGAGACGTCGTATCTTGTGCCGGGCAATATGGACGTGGACCGGCTGGAAGAGTTGCTGGGAGTGCGTCCCGATCGCAAAGGTGCGGCCACCGTAGCCGGCCTGGTAAGCGAACTGGCTGGGCGCATCCCGAAAAAAGGCGAAGTTATTGAAGAAGATGGACTGCGCCTGGAAGTATTGCAGGCGAGTGACCGGCGGGTGGAACGCGTGCGGGTGTCGGTTGCTCATCCCCAGCAGATGAAGCTGATATAGTTCCCGGCTGAGACTTCAAGAATGGCATTTCACTCAGGATTCGTGTGCATTCTCGGACGGCCGAACGCCGGCAAGTCCACGTTGCTGAATGCGCTGGCGGGCGAGAAGTTGGCGATCGTCAGTCCGAAACCGCAGACCACCCGTGCGCGCGTGTTGGGCGTTATCCACGTTCCAAAACAAAAGGGCCAAGCCGGGGCGCAAGTGGTCCTGATTGATACTCCTGGGGTGCACCGGCCCGATAGCTCCCTGGGGCGCAAGATGATGTCCGAGGTCCGGGAGGCATTGGACGGATGCGACCTGCTCCTGGTGATCGAAGATGCCGCCAGGAAATCCGTGCCGGCAGAGCGGTTTTTGCTCGACTTGGTGAAGGGAACGAAAACGCCCGCGTTTCTACTACTGAACAAGGTTGATCTGCTGCGCACGGAAAAACGCAAGCTGCTTCCCTTGATCGAACAGCACGCGAAACTTCATGACTTTCAGGAGATCATTCCGATTTCCGCGCGCAAGGGCGAGGGCCTGGATGTGCTGCTCGAAAAGATAATTTTGGCTTTACCCGAGGGCCCGCACTACTTCCCGGAAGATCAGATCACAGACCAACCTGCCCGATTTATGGCTGCAGAACTGATTCGCGAGCAGGTTTTGATTGAGACCAGCGAAGAGGTGCCGCACTCGACTACGGTCGTCATTGAGCAATTCGAGGAAGGCGCAAAGCTCACGCGCATTGCCGCGGCGATCTATTGTGAGCGGGAGGGGCAGAAGCGGATCCTGATTGGCCGTCAGGGGCAGATGCTGAAAAAGATTGGGACAGCCGCGCGGCTTCAAATGGAGCGCATGCTGGGAATAAAAGTGTTTCTCGAGTTGTTCGTGAAGGTCCGGCCCAACTGGCGTGAATCAAGAGCATTCGTCGAGGAACTGGACTGGCGATGGCAGTTGGAAAATCTAGTCAGCGTACATGGTGAACCCAGGCAGCCGGATTAGCCGGTCACTCCTTCACCGCGATTCCCAGGGTTTTCATCTTCCGGTACAAATGGCTGCGCTCGAGACCCAGCACTTCTGCCGTGCGGCTGATATTGCCGTGATTGTCATCCATTTTTTTCAGGATGTAGTCACGTTCATAAGCTGCGCGTGCCTGATGCAGGGTCAGGAAGTCCCCTCCGGCGCGGCGGCTGCCATCGCGATAGACGAGTGGTGGCAGGTGTTTGCGCTCGAATCGGCTGGTGGTGGGATTCATGATCACAATCCGTTCAATCAGGTTGCGCAGTTCGCGCACATTGCCCGGCCATGCGTAGCGCATTAAGGTCTCAACCGCATCATCGGTAATCTCGCGTGGGTGGCGGCCGTATTGGCTGGAAAATTCCTTCAGGAAGTGTCGCCCGAGCAGGGGAATGTCCTCTTTGCGTTCGCGCAACGGCGGAACAGAGAAGGGAATCACGTTCAGCCGATAGAAAAGGTCTTCGCGAAAGTTGCCGCGGGAAATTTCTTCTTCCAGATCTTTGTTTGTCGAGGCGATCACCCGGACATCTACGGTGACGGACTCATCGCTGCCCACCGGCGTGAAACTCTGCTCCTCGAGCGTGCGCAGTACTTTTGACTGGGTCTTCAGGCTCATATCTCCGACTTCGTCGAGGAAAAGCGTGCCGCCATTGGCCTTGAGAAAAGTCCCCTCTTTTTCAGCGGCGGCGGAAGGAAAGGACCCTCGGCGATGGCCAAATAGCTCGCTTTCGATCAGGTCTTCCGGAATCGCAGCACAGTTCACCTCGACGAACATCTCTTCTTTCCGGGGACTCTGGGAATGAATCGCGCGTGCCACCAACTCCTTTCCGGTGCCCGATTCGCCGAAGACCAGCACGCGGCCGTTAGTCGGGGCCATTAGCTGGATCTGCTGGCGAAGGGCCTTCATGGGAATACTCTCTCCAACGATGACGCTCTTCGGCGCGAGTTGTTTTTTGAGATCTCGATTTTCCCGACGCAACTTCTTGGCTTCCACAGCGTGCCTAACCAAAATAAGCGTCTTGTCCAGTGAAAGCGGTTTTTCGAGAAAGTCGAAGGCCCCGAGCTTGGTCGCGCGGACGGCAGTTTCAATTGTTCCGTGGCCGGAGATGATGATTACTTCTGGCGGATTGTCCAGTTCGCGAATTTTCTGTAGCGTATCCAGGCCATCCATTCCAGGCAGCCAGATGTCGAGTAGGACGATGTCAAATGATCTCTTGCGCAGGAGTTCCATGCAGGCTTCGCCGCTTTCTGCGGAGGCGGCCTTGTAACCCTCGTCTTCGAGCACGCCTTGCAGCGACTTCCGGATGGCGGACTCGTCGTCAACGATGAGGACATTAGGCATGCTGGGTAGCCGGAGCGACGGTCCTATCAGCGGCAACGGGCAGTTCCACCACAAACCTGGCGCCGACCGGTTTGTTCTCTTCGACGCGAATCGAGCCGTGATGGTCTTCCACAATGCGGCTCACGATGGCGAGCCCGAGGCCCGTACCGCGCTCTTTCGTGGAGAAATACGGCAAGAATAGCCGCTCTTTTAATTCCCGGGTGACGCCGTGACCGCTGTCCGCAACGCTGATTTCCACCGCATCGCGGGAGCCGACCAGGGTAGTAGAAACTTCGATTTCTCTGAGCATGGAGTCCTCGAGCGCCTCGGCTGCATTGTCTACGAGGTTAGCAACCGCGCGTTTAATCGCTTCTGGATCCGCTAACACCTTTGGAAGATCGCTCGCAAACAGCGTACGCACCCGGATTCCATCCAAACGGCCGTTGAACATGGCGAGCGCGCTCTCAACAATTCCATTGATGTCTGCTGGCCGCGGTTCCGAAGCCGGAAAACTGGCTAGGGTCGAAAACTCATTGACCAGCGTGCGAACGGTCTCGACCGCGCCACCGATAATTTCCGCACAATTGCGCACGACTTCTATGGAGGCAGCATCCGGCCGAGCGCCACGGTCCAGATGGCGCAGGATACGCTCGGCCGAGAGCGCAATTGGCGTAAGGGGATTCTTAATTTCATGGGCGACACGGCGGGCCACTTCTCGCCATGCGGCCTGCTTTTGCGCGCGTAATACGTCAGACAGATCTTCGAATACCAGCACATAGCCCATTCGCTGCTGATTGTGTTGCAGCGTGGCCACGGTAACCGCTACGTTCAACTGCACCCGCTGAACCGCGAATTCCAGCTGAGTGGTGGTGGTGCTCATGCGATCGGCGCGCCGCAAGAGTGGTTCGAGATCCTCGAGGACTTCGGGCGGGAACAGATCACGCAAGGACGCGCCAACCAGGATCGCGGCAGTCTGGGCTGGCTCTTGTGTGGGCCTGAGCATCCGCAGCAAGGCTTGGTTAACGTGGGTGACCAGCAGCCCTGCATTAAGAGAAAGCACTCCGGTGGGAATACTTTCAAGCACAGTTTCAATGTGCTGGCGCCGCTGCTCGAGTTCGACGTTAGCGGCACTCAATTCCTGGCTGGAGGCTTCGATCTGACGGCGGCTGATTTGGAGTTCCTCCGCCATCTGATTGAAAGAGCGGACCAGATCTCCGAGCTCATCAGCCGCCGGAACTTCGACTCTGTAGTTGAGGTTCCCGCGGGAGATCTCCTGGGTGGCCTCAGCAAGTGCGACCACGGGGCGGGTGACCAGCCGGGACAGGAATAGTGCAAGCCACATGCTGGCGAACAGCACCATGCCGGTCAACAGCCACAGTACGACCATGTACTGCCGGCGCACCTGGCGGCGGTCGCGCGCCAGTTCAAGGTAGCGGCGCTGGCTTGCCTCAAGCTGCTTCTGAGTTTCTGCGAAGTTCCTGGGCAACGGCATCGCCACCAGAATTTCTCCGTGATCGCCAACCGGGGCACTGCCCAGGATGTATTCGACTCCATTCCAGTTAATGTGCTGTGGCCGGTCGGAAGTGACCGGCAGCGGTGGAAGGTTCGGCTTCAACATGGGCCACGCGGCGGGAGCGTCGAGGCTCGCTTCAGCATTGCCCGATTCAATCGCAATTGCGAAACCGCCTTGAAGAGTCGCTTCGTGGTCCCGGAATTGGTTCAGCACGCCGGAAAAGCTGTGGCCTGCGAAAGCGTGCTGTGTCTCCGGTGAAGCAGCGATCGACAACGCTTCGGTGCGGGCATTCTCGGCTGCATACTTGGAAATCAGAGTCGCCATGAGCGCGGTGTCCTGCCGCACTTCTTCTACTGGAGTGGAGAACCACTTGTCGATGGAGCGGTTCATTAGTCCGTATGCGAACCAGAACATTACGATGACGGGAAGGAAAGAAAGCAGAAGGCTTCCTACAACAAGCCGGGTGCGAAATTTGGATCCCAGGACACCCAGGCGGCGCTCGGCAAATAACTTCAACAGGTTGCGCCAAAGCACGAAGGTGAGCACCACAAATAACAGGAAGACGATCAATGAGAGCGCGACCAGGAATACCGTCTGCTGGTTGGTGGCGGGATTGATGAATGGCAGGTCGAAGGACGATTCAGAAAGCAAGACCCCAAATAACAGCAGGCTTCCGATCGTCAACAGAATGATGATCTTCTTTCGGCTGGGCTTAGGCCGGATTGTGTTCGGAGAAACCATCCCGGAAATTCCGCTGGGC
>Ga0070708_100005501_pt1 | contig 10043 bp, 8 predicted proteins | sample KBSK5503metaG_FD_65469 | JGI IMG/M metagenome (GOLD analysis project Ga0070708, IMG submission 65469) | Corn, switchgrass and miscanthus rhizosphere microbial communities from Kellogg Biological Station, Michigan, USA - KBS K5-50-3 metaG | ecosystem: Host-associated > Plants > Roots >... | reverse complement strand
CGGATAGATCTCCTTCTTGTCCCAGATGTGGTTGCCGGAGGTGATCACGTCGACGCCGATCGCAAAGAGCGCGTCGGCCAGGTTCGCAGTGAGGCCCATCCCGCCCGCGAGGTTCTCGCCGTTGGCGGTCACGAAGTCGATCGAGCGCAGCTCGCGAAGTTGCGGGAGGAGCGCTTCCACGGCGAGCCGACCCGGCTTGCCGATCACGTCGCCGATGAGGAGGACCCGACAGGCTCCAGCCGGGCGCGGTGCGTTGCCGTTCGCCGGGTTGCCGAGCCGGACGCGACCGGCGGCCCGGGAATCCGGGGGAGTCTGTGGCACGCGGGGAGGCTAGCACTCGCGAGCGGACGGCTGCCCCGAACGATGACGAGCCGGAAGCGTCGCGACCTTGGTTGACGCTGCAACCGGCTCGGGAGTACGGTCGCGCTCCCCGAAGACATCCCCGCCAGGTTCCGTGCCGTGCCCCTCGACCATCCGACCACTCCCCTGCCCACCCCGCCACGTGCCGCGCAGATCCGCGGGCGGGCGCGGCGCGCCTTCGCGGCCGCGCTGCTCGCGCTCGGCGCGGCGCTGACCCTGAGTGGCACCGCATTCGCCGTCTCGCCCGAGCGCGACGCGGCCGACGTCGTGGTCGACGCCCCGGCGTCCGACACTTCGTCCGTCGTGGACGTGTCCGCCCAGGGGAAGCCGGGCGGCGGCCCGAAGCCGAGCCGCGGCTACGACATCTCCTACCCGCAATGCAACGGGCAGCTTCCGTCGAACCCGGCGTTCGGCATCGTCGGCGTCAACGGCGGAATCGTGTTCAGCGCGAATCCGTGCCTCTCGGCGCAAATCGCCTGGGGCGGCGGTTCGGCCGCGGGGCTGTACGCCAATACGGGCAACCCGGGGCCGGCGCTTTCGACCCATTGGCCGAACGGTCAGACCTCACCGCGGGCGTGCGATGCCGCCAACCCCGACACGGACGACTGCGCCTACGACTACGGCTGGAACGCGGCGCAGGACTCCTTCGGGACCGCGCAGAGCGCGTACACGTCGCTCGGCCTGACGGCGAGCCCCGCCGGGACCGCATGGTGGCTCGACGTCGAGACCTCGAACAGCTGGCGCGACAACAACCTTCCGTTCAACGTCGCCGCGCTCCAGGGCGAGGTCGACTACCTCCTCGGGTCCGGCGTCACCGAGATCGGCTTCTACTCGACGACGTACCAGTGGGGCGTCATTACCGGCGGCACCAAGGTCTTCGCCGCCTACCCGAGCTGGGGCGCCGGCGCGCGCAGCGAGCGGGTCGCCCGGAACCTGTGCCAGACGACCACGACGAGCTTCACGGGCGGTCCGCTCAGCCTCGTCCAGTACCCGTACTCGGGCTTCGACGCCGATATCGCCTGCTGAAAGCGTCCGTGGGGCCGGCGATGGCCGAGCCCGCAGGACGGCAGCGGCCCCTTACGCTGATGTCGTGTTCGATCGAAGGAATCCGCTCGGCGGCAGCCTGATCGTCGTCGTTGGCGCATGCCTGTTTGCGACGCTTGGCGTCCTGTCGCGTGTCACCTACGACCTCGGCCTCACGCCATACGGCTTTGTCACCTGGCGGTCCGGCGTCGCCGCCATCGCGATGGCGGCTCTTGTCGCGATCACACTGCGCCGCGGTGGCCGGCTCGTCGGCTGGCGTTCACTCGCCCCACGCGATCGGGTCGCGCTCGGCGTGGCCGCGCTCGCCGGCGCCTCGCTGGACGTGACCATGTTCCTGGCCTTCGCGCGCGTGTCCGTTGCAATCGTCCTTCTGTGTTTCTACCTCTTTCCGGCGATCGTCGCGGTCGGGTCCGCGCTGCTCGGCTGGGAGCGCATCGACCGGACCCGCGGGCTGGCGCTCGTCATCTCGCTTGTGGGCATGGTGGCGGTCGTCATCGGCGGCCAGGGCACCGGCGCCCTGGCCGGGCTCGACCCTGTCGGCGTCCTGCTCGCCCTTGGCTCGGCCGTGAGCCAGGCGGTATTCGTGCTCGTCGCGCGGCGCGGCTACCGCGACGTCCCGACCGAGCAGGCGATGACGGTCGTCCTGGTCACGTCAGCGTCGGTGGCCATGCTGCTCGCGATCGGCGGGGGCGCTGGCGCGCTGTCGTCCGTGTGGCTCCCGCTCTCGTCACCGACCCTGTTCGGACTGATGGTGGTCGCCGGGGTCTTCGCGGCTGCCGTCCCGAGCTTCCTGTTCCTCGCGGGAATCCGGTGGATCGGCGGTGTTCGGACGGGGATCCTGATGCTGGCGCAGGCGCCAGTCGGCGTCGTGCTCGCTGCAATCTTCCTCGGGGAGACCATCGGTCCGGTACAGGTCGCCGGTGGCGTGGCGATCCTCGTCGGAGCGGCACTCATCCAGCGCGCTGCGGCCCCGGAGGCCGGGCCTGCGCCCGACGCGGTGCCGGCCTAGCTACTTGGCGTATTCGACCGCCCGCGTCTCGCGGATGACCGTGACCTTGATCTGGCCCGGGTACGTGAGCTGCTCCTCGATCTTCTTGACGATGTCGCGGGCGAGCCGGGTGGCGGACAGGTCGTCGATCTCCTCCGGGCGCACGAGGATTCGCACCTCGCGCCCGGCCTGAACGGCGAACGACTTCTCCACCCCGCCGAAGCTCTCGGCGATCGCCTGCAGGTCCTCGAGGCGCTTGACGTAGGTCTCCATCGTCTCGCCGCGCGCGCCGGGCCGTGACGCGCTGATCGCGTCGGCGACCTGGACGATCGGGGCCTCGAGACAGGCGTACTCGACCTCCTGGTGGTGCGCGGCGATGCAGTTGATCACCTTGAACGGGAGCTCGTGCTTCTGGGCGATCTGCGCACCGATCGCGGCGTGCGGCCCCTCGACCTCGTGATCCACGGCCTTGCCGATGTCATGCAGGAGGCCACCCATCTTGGCGGCCATCACGTCCGCCCCGATCTCCGACGCGATGTTGGCCGCGAGGAAGCTCGTCTCGATCGAGTGGAGCAGCACGTTCTGGCCGTACGACGTCCGGTATTTCAGCCGGCCGAGGAGCTTGATCAGGTCCGCCGGCAGTCCGGGCACGCCGGCGTCGTAGGCGGCCTGCTCACCGGCCTGGCGCATCGTCAGGTCGACCTCGGCGCGAGCCTTGGCGACGACCTCCTCGATGCGGCCCGGATGGATGCGGCCGTCGCCCATCAGCTTCGTGAGCGAGATGCGGGCGATCTCCCGTCGAACCGGGTCGAAGCCCGACAGGACGACCGTCTCGGGCGTGTCGTCGATGATCAGGTCGACGCCGGTCGCCTGCTCGAGGGCGCGGATGTTGCGCCCCTCGCGACCGATGATCCGGCCCTTCATCTCGTCGTTCGGCAGGTGGACCACGGTCACCGTGTGCTCGGCCGTGTGGTCTGCGGCGACACGCTGCATCGCCGTGAGGATGATGTCCCGCGCCTTCTCGGTCGCCTCCTCGCGCGCCTGGCGCTCGATCGCCCGGCCGAGCTTCACCGCGTCGTGCTCGGCCTCGGCTCGGATGGCCTCGAGCAGGATCGACTTCGCGTCCTCCGCGGACAGGCCGCTGACCTTCTCGAGGGCCTCGACCCGCTCGACATTGAGCTTCTCGAGCTCGTCGCGACCCCTATCGAGCTCGATCTGCTTCTCGAGGAGCTTTCGGTCACGCTGCTCGAGCATGTCCGAGCGCTGGTCGAGCTGCTCGTCGCGGGCGTGCAGCCGGCGCTCGAGGTTCGTCAGCTCGCCGCGCCGCTCGCGCGCCTCATCTTCCGCCTCACGGACGAGGCGGATCTTCTCTTCCTTGGCCTCGAGGATGAGGTCCTTCTGTCGTGCGTTTGCGTCGGAAACGATGCGCGCGGCCTTCTCGGTGGCAGCCTTGATCGACTGGCTCGACAGTTGGCTCCGGGCGATGTAGCCCAGCCCGAGACCAATGGCAAGGCCGACCAGCGCCCCGAGGGCGAGGGCGGTGTAGTCCATCTTCATCCTCCCATCCGGCCGTTACGACCGGACGCGTTGCTTGCTGCGCGTAAGCCTACTACGGGGCGGGTTCTGCCCCGGTGCGGGCGCGCCAGGCCTCGAGCGCGGGTGTCAGCAAGGACCCCACCCCGAGAGCGACCCCGATCTGGCGCTCACGTTGAAGGTCATCGGGTGCCATGCGGGCAGCCGCCGCCTCGAGGGGCTCCACGATCGGCGGAATCCTCGGCATCTCGACCCCCACCGTACGTGCGCCGGCCTCGACCGCCGCGGCGATCCGGACGGCCTGTCCGTCGTCGCCGCGGCGCGCAGCGAGCGCGCCAAGCGCCAGCAGAGAGGTCATCTCGCCGCCCATTTCCCCGTCGCGCTCGAACATGTCGGCCGCCTGCAGGACCATCGATTCGGCCCCGTCGAGATCGCCCTCCAACGCAGTCAGCATTGCAAGGCTGCTGAGCGCCCATCCGCGCCCGTACAGATCGTGGAGAGCCTCGAGAAGTGGCAGCGCCTCGAGGATCAGGCGCCGGGCTCTCTCAGGGTCCCTGAGCATGATCAGCGCATTCCCACCCATGGCCCAGAGCGATTCCGCAACGCCCCGCCGGTCGTCCAGTGCGCGAAACTCGACGAGGGCCTGCTCGCGGAGCGCCGTCGCGTATTTGATGTTGACCCCGCTGGTGTCTGGCGCCGGCGTGAAGTCGAAGGCGAACGCGAGGTTGTACTTCGCCCAGGCGACACGGCGACGATCACCGGACTCGATTGCGTGCTCGAGGCTGGCGTTGTAATGGGCACGCGGCGCAGTGCGGTCGCTGGTCGTCCAATACAGGATTCCGCCAGCCGCCTCTTCGGCGCGGCTCAACACGATCGCGCTGACCGCTGGTGCTCCGGGCGCCGCAGCCGCCTCGAGCAGTCCATCCAGGCGGTCGCGGCCCTCCATGAGGTGGCCGCGCAGCTGCCAGAACCGCCACAGGTCGGCCGCCACGTCCAGCGCGGCCTCGAGGTCCCCCGCGGCCTCGAGCTCATTGAGCGCGGCCCGCAGGTTGTCGTGGTCGTCGGCAAGCCGATCGCCCCACAGGCGCCGATTCTGGACATACAGCTCAGGCTCCGCCCGGCGAGCAAGCTCGCGATAGATGCTGGCGTGGCGGGCGACGACCCTCGCGCTCTCACCCGCCTCATCGAGCAACTCGCGGCCGTAGGCGCGCATGGTCTCGAGCAGCCCGTATCGGTCGCCCCCGGCCGATTCGCGCCGCGTCGCCACCAGGCTCCGGTCGACGAGCGTCTCGAGCGTTCCGATCGCGTCCAGGATCGACGGCTCCACGCCCGCGATCGCCTCGATCTCGGGCAAACGTGCGCCGCCTGCGAAGACCGACATTCGGCGGAACAACCGCTGCTCTGAATCACCGAGAAGCTCGTAGCTCCAGGCGACGGTCGACCGGAGGGTCCGCTGCCTGGCCGGGAGGTCATCGCGACGGCTTGCGAGCGCGTCGAGCCGATCGGTGATCCGGTCGAGAATCGCCGGTGGAGACAGCAGCTTGACCTGGGCGGCCGCCAGCTCGATCGCGAGCGGCAGCCCATCGAGCCGGGCGCAGATCGCGATCACGGCCTCGACGTTCGACGGATCGAGCGCGAAGTCAGCGCGAACGGCGCGAGCCCGCTCAACGAACAACCGGACCGCCGGGTTGTCGCCGACCTCGCCGATGTCGCGGGTTCCGCCCGGGCGCTCGTCCGGCAGCGGCAGCGTCCCGAGCGCGTACTCGTGCTCACCGCCGACGTGGAGCGCCGCCTGGCTCGACGCAAGGATGGACAGCGTTGGTGCTCGATCGAGCAGGAATCGAACGATCGCTCCGGCTCCCGCCAGCTGCTCGAGGTTGTCGAGAACGAGAAGCGTCTTCCGAGCCGAGAGGTGCTCGGCGAGACGATCGATCGGCTCGCGGGCAGCGGCCATATCGAGCCGGAGGGCACGAAGGACCTCGCCCGGGATGAGGTCTGCGTCGGTCAAGGCGTCCAGCGGCACGAACGCAACGTCCGTGCTGTCTCGACCAGCCACCGCCCGGGCTACCTCCTGAACGAGCCTCGTCTTGCCCGTTCCCCCGGGCCCGGTGACGGTTACCAGCCGGGCGCCACCCAGGAGCCCGTGTACCGCTTCGACGTCCGCATCGCGCCCGACGATCGTCGTCAGCTGTGCGGGCAGGTTCGTCACGGTGCGCGCGATGGAGCGGATGGGTGGGAAGTCCGCGGGCTGACCGTCGATAACCAGCTGATAGAGGTGCTCCGGCGCCGGGAGGTCCTTCAGCCGATGCTCGCCGAGGTCGCGTAGCGTCAAGTCGGACGGCAGGCCGCGTTCCGCGAGGATCCGTGTCGACTCGGAGATGAGCACCTGGCCGCCATGCCCGGCCGCGGCGATGCGGGCGGCACGGTGCACGTCCATGCCGACATAGTCGCCGTCGACCATGCGACCCTCGCCCGTGTGCAGCCCGATCCGCACGCGCACCTTCGCCCCGGGTGGCCAGTCCGTGGCTGCGAGCGCGCGCGTCGCGTCCGCGGCGGCAACGACCGCCCGATTGGCGTCAGCGAATGCGACGAAGAACGAGTCCCCTTCGGTCCCACGCTCCGCGCCCGCGTGGGCGGCGAACGCGCGGCGCATGGCCTCTCGATGGCGTTGGAGCACGTCGGCGTACCGGTCGCCGAGGGTGTCGAGGAGACGGGTCGAACCCTCGATGTCGGAAAACAGGAACGTGACCGTCCCGGTCGGCGGCCGAGAATCGTGCTGCTGTGAGGGCTCGGGCATCGCGCCGAGATGATGGCACCGGCTCGGATCCAGGGGGGTGCCGCCACAGGTCATTTCCGAGAGCCGACGGGAACGGCGGCGACTACAGGCCGAGGATGCCTTTCACGACGGGCCACAGCAGCTCTGCCTGCGCGGCCTGCCCGCGAGCGTTGAAATGCGCGACATCCGGTGAGAAGTTCTCGATCGTATCGACGTATGCGCGACGGACCCCGCCGTCGTCGTGGCAATTGGGGACCAGCCTGCAGGCGCGGAACTGGGCGTCCTCATAGCGGTCGATTGCAGCCGTCAGCATCGCGAACGCGGTTTCGTCGAGGTTGCCCTTCGCGTCGTAGAAGGAGCACGGATCCGACCAGGTGAAGATGCTGCTCTTCGTCCCGGGGAACTTCGCGACAACAGATTTCACGAAGTCGACGCTGGGCCGTCCGGCCTGGTCGACGACCAGGATCTGCGAGTTGGGTGATGCCTGGTGGACGTACGCCAGCGCATCGGCGATCCATTTCGAGACCTGCTCGACGTTCGACGCGTCGCACTGGATGTCGTTGTCGATGGTGTCGATGACCACAAGCGCGGGCGCCGGTACGACGGCGAGTGCCCTCCTGGCCTGCGCGACCAGAGTCGACGCCGAGGCTCCGCCTGCTGCCTGATTGGAGACATGGCCCTCAGTCGCCGGAAGGGCTACGACCATCCGCAGGTACAGACTGATCACTGACTCGAGCGTCCCCGTCGCCCACGACGCCGCCAGATTCGGCTCGATGGGGCCGGCCGTCCCCTCGCCCGTCAGGGCGGAATGGCCGATGGCGATGATGCCGACCGGATGCTCGAGATCGGCCGTCGGCGGTGCAGCTGTGGGCGGGGTCGTCGGCGAAGCGGTGATCGACGGCGCGACGGTCGGCGCGGAGGTCGGCGTGCCCGATGCGCAGGCGGCGAGGACGATCGCCGCCGCAAAGGTCAGCAGGGCCCGAGAGCGTGCCATCGTCAACAGCGTACCCAATGCAACCGGTCGGCTGAACGTGTTTGGACATTGCGTGGCGCAACGAACCGACGCAGCACGGTCACTCCTGGAGGAGCTCGTTGATCGCCGCAACTGCGATCTCCGAGTCGAATCCGTTGCGGGCCAGGAGCGCGTAGGCACGCTGGCGTCGCGCCCGCGGATCCGTCATCCGCGCCAATGCGCTGGCGTGGCGCGACAGGACACGCCGAGCCGCGTCGGCGTCGGCGTCGGGCTGGTCGATCAGCCGCTCCTCCAGCACGTCGTCCGAGACCTGCCGGTCGATGCCCTTCTTCGCCAGCTCGGACCGAAGTGCGCGTTCGCCACGCGGCCGTGCCCGGTCGCGTGACTCGACCCAGCTCCGCGCAAATGCCTCATCGTCGAGGATGCCGAGATCGCCAAGGCGCTCGAGGCAGCCCTCGACGAGATCCTGGCGGTACCCGTGGATCAGCAGCCGCCGGCGCACCTCATCGGTTGAGCGTGGCCGTGCCTCGAGGAACCGCACCGCAGCCGCGAGCACCAGCGACGGGTCGTCGATCTCGGCCCGCTCGGCGCGCCGCGCCTCGAGCGACTTCTGCCGCCGTCGAACCCCCACCCAGATGCTTAGCGCGCCCTCAGGCGGTCCGGATGCAAGGCCGCGGCGAGCACCACTCGCGAGCGCACTTCAGGCGCGTGAGCGGGTGGGCGGAGCCGCGAACGCCGCAGGCGGGCCGCATCAGGGCGCGCTACTCGGCCTCTTCGATGCCTTCGACCGGAACCGCAACATCGCCGCCGGCGACCTTCGCGCGGATCTTCGACTCGATCTCCGTCCCGATCGCCGGGTTCTGGCGCAGGAAGTCCTTGGACGCCTCGCGACCCTGGCCGAGGCGCGTCTCCGCGTAGGTGAACCAGGCACCGGTCTTGTCGACGACGTCCATCGCGACACCGACGTCCAGCAGGCCGCCCTCCTTCGAGATGCCCTCGCCGTACATCACGTCGAACTCGGCGACGCGGAACGGCGGCGCGACCTTGTTCTTGACGACCTTGACCCGCACCCGATTGCCGATCGACTCCTGGCCGCTCTTGATCGTCTCGACGCGGCGGATGTCCAGCCGGACGCTGGCGTAGAACTTCAGCGCGCGGCCGCCTGGCGTCGTCTCGGGATTGCCGAACATGACGCCGATCTTCTCGCGCAGCTGGTTGGTGAAGACCAGCGACGTGTTGGAGCGGCTGACCGCCCCGGTCAGCTTGCGGAGCGCCTGGCTCATGAGCCGGGCCTGGATGCCGACGAACGAGTCGCCCATCTCGCCCTCGATCTCGGCGCGGGGCACGAGCGCCGCCACGGAGTCGACGACGACGACGTCGATGCCCCCGGAGCGAATGAGGGTCTCGGTGATCTCGAGCGCCTGCTCGCCGGTGTCCGGCTGGCTGACCAGCAGCTCGTCGACGTTGACGCCGCACGCTCGCGCATAGCCCGGATCGAGCGCGTGCTCGACGTCGATGAACGCCGCGACGCCACCCTTGCGCTGGGCCTCCGCGATCACGTGCTGGCAGAGGGTCGTCTTGCCCGACGACTCGGGCCCGAAGACCTCGGTGATCCGGCCGCGCGGGATGCCGCCCACGCCGAGGGCGAGGTCAAGCGCGATGGAGCCGGTCGGGATCGTGTCGACCTGCTGCCGCTCGGCCGAGCCCAGCCGCATGATCGAACCCGTGCCGAACTGCTTCTCGATCGCGAGGATCGCCGCGTCCACCGCGCGTCCTCGTTCGGCGCCTGCCGCCTTCTCGCCGTTCCGCTCCATCACCGCCATCGTCGCGTCACGCTCCTGTCCATGCGGGGGCGTGACCGATCAGGTCTCGTCCCGATTCTCGCCTTCGTCCCAGCGCGGCTTGCGCTGCTTGCGGATCAGCTCGACATTCATCGGCGGCTCCGCCATTGGCTGGAGCTTCGGCGCCGCGGACCTGTCCTTGGGCGCCTTCTTCTTCTCGCGGCTGGGTCGATCTCGAGAGCCCATCGAGGGTTCCTCCGCGGTGGATGGACGGTATCCGGCGCCGCTTCACTCCGGCTCACCTGGCGCTTCGTCGAGGCTGCTCCGGCCCGCACGGAGGCGTAGCTCGTCGAGCGATTCGGGGAGTTGTCCGGCCGCGATCGCGGTGCGGATCCTGAGCATGAAGTCTAGGGTGAAGGTCAGGTTGTGACAAGTTGCGAGGCGGTACGCGAGGAGCTCGCGCGCCCGGAAGAGGTGGGCGACATACGCCCTCGAAAACCTGCGGCAGGCGGGGCACGGGCAGCCCTCCTCGATCGGCCGCGGATCGTCCAGGTACACGTCGCTGCGCAGGTCCATCCGGCCGCCCGG
>Ga0070708_100005498_pt1 | contig 10047 bp, 8 predicted proteins | sample KBSK5503metaG_FD_65469 | JGI IMG/M metagenome (GOLD analysis project Ga0070708, IMG submission 65469) | Corn, switchgrass and miscanthus rhizosphere microbial communities from Kellogg Biological Station, Michigan, USA - KBS K5-50-3 metaG | ecosystem: Host-associated > Plants > Roots >... | reverse complement strand
GTATCTCCAGAACGACAACTGGAACCAGGTCTGTAACGGCGGCTTGATCGCCGCCGCGCTCGCCGTTGCCGAAGACGAGCCGGAACTGTCGCGAACCATACTCGGGCACGCGCTGGAGTCCTTGCGACGGGCGATGAAGTCTTACGAGCCCGACGGCGGTTATCCGGAAGGGCCGAACTACTGGCACTACGGCACGACCTACAGTGTGCTCGCCATCAGCCTGCTGGAAGGCGCTCTCGGGTCGGACTTCGGCCTCTCCAGGGCTCCTGCCTTCGACAGGACGGCCCTCTACCGTCTCCACTGCCAGGCCCCCTCGGGGGCGTTCTTCAACTACGCCGACTCTCCGGCGCTGACGGACCCCACCCCCGCAGCCGCGTGGCTCGCGGAACGCTATGGGCCGGACTTCCTGCGCGCCGACGCGCGGCGAATCCTCACGGAGTTTCTGCGCCGTTACAGAGTCGAGACGCTCAGCATGCACGAGTCCGCCCGCTTCTTCGCGCTTTACGGCGTCTGGTTGACGACCGTCGTGAAGGGCGACTCGAGCCCGCCGCCTCTCGACGCCCATTTCCGCGGTGACGCCGACATCGCCGTTTTTCGCGGCGCCTGGCGCGATCCCGATGCGGTGTGGCTCGGCTTCAAGGCCGGCACCAATGCCGTGCCGCACAGCCATCTGGATCTGGGCTCCTTCGTCCTCGAAGCGGGAGGCGTCCGCTGGGCAGAGGACCTCGGGCCCGATGACTATGGTCTGCCCGACTACTGGGATGCCGGCAACGGCGGAAAGCGCTGGACTCATTTCCGCCTGAACAATTTCGGCCACAGCGCGCTCACGGTCGGAGGAGCTCTCCAGGACGCCAAAGCAAGAGCGCCGATCCAGAGATTCACATCCACGCCGGAGCGAGCGGCAGTGATCGCCGATCTGACCGAAGCCTACCCCGGCGCCGCGAGTCGCATCCGGCGCGGCATCGCCTTGCTGCGCCGCGAAGAAGTGCTCATCCAGGATGAAGTCGCGGGATTGAAGTCCGGGACGCCGCTGCGCTGGGCTCTGACCACCCGCGCGGCGATCACACTAGGCCCGAGAACGCCGCGGATCGCATTACTCCAGAGGAGCGGGAAAGCCTTGCGCGCGGAAATCCTGGAGCCGCTCGATGCCGCCTTCACGATCGAGCCGGCGCCCCGAGCCGGAGGCCTCGAGTACTCCAACCAGGGTGTGAGCCAGCTCCTCGTTCGCTGCACGCCATCCTCCTCCGATGCGCGGCTCGTGGTGATGCTCTCCCGGCCGAGCGATCACGAGGTCCCGGCCGCTCCGGTGCAACCGCTCTCGAAGTGGTGAGGTCGCGGTCAGTCCCTTACGTTCTCAACGTCGCGGGAATTGGGCCAGAGTCCCGAGCAGGATTTTGCAGTCCAGCCAGAGAGACTGATTGTCCACATACTCCACGTTCAGTTCCAGCTTCCTGGGCACCAGCACCCGCACGTAGTATTCCTCGGGGTTCGGCTGGCCCTCGAGCAGGGCCGCCTCGTCGAAGTGGCCGCGCAAGATGTTCAGATCCGTCAGACCGGGGCGGACCTGGAGGACACGGCGCTGCCTCTCGTCGTCCGGAAGAATGTACCGGGGAACCTCCGGCCGCGGCCCGACCAGGCTCATGTCGCCTTTGAACACATTGACCAGCTGCGGCAGCTCGTCGAGCTTGAGCCGCCGCAGAGAGCGTCCCAACCCGGTGATCCGGGGGTCGCTCGCGCCATGAGTAATCTGAGACTCCGAACCCGAGCCGGGCCTCATGGAACGGAACTTCCATAACTGGAAGGGGCGGCCTCCCCGTCCCACCCGCGTCTGCCTATAGAGCACGGGCCTTCCGTTGAACAGGAGGACGGCGAGTCCGACGAGAACTCCCACGGGCAGAAGAAGCACGATCAGGGCGCCGCTCGCCGCGATGTCGATCAGTCGTTTCAGCAATGACGATTCCGTCTTCCCGGAGGGCGGGTCCTGGAACCGGTCATGCGGATGGCAACGCCTCAGCGCGTGGGAACGGGAGCGCCCGCCGAGACCGCCAGAGGGCGGCGGTGACGGGCACAGACATCCCGGACCGCGCCGACGACGCGTTCGCGTTCGGCGTCGGACATCGAGGGGAAGAGCGGCAAGGAAATGAGGCGCGGCCAGAGGGCGGCGGCGACGGGAAAGTCTTCCGGACGGTAACCATAAGTCTCGGTGTAGTAACGGTGCATGTGCAGGGGCCGCCAGTGGACGGAACAGAGGATGCCCCGTTCTTTGAGCTCCGAAAGGAAACGGTCTCTGTCGATCGAAAGCGCGGCGAGGTTCAGTTTCAGTACATAGAGGTGATGGGCGTGAAGAACGCCGGTCCGGCTGGGGAGCGTTTCGAGCTCGTCGATACCGGCGAAGGCCTCATCGTAGAGCGCCGTGATCCTCTCGCGGGCAAGGCGCAATTCCTCGGCGCGCGCGAGCTGGGCGAGCCCGATTGCCGCGGCGACGTCCGTCAAGTTGTACTTGAACCCCGGAGCGATCAGATCGTAGTCCCAGCTTCCGGCCTCCGAGTAGCGGTTCCAGGCGTTCCGGCTCATCCCGTGCAGAGACATGACGCGGATCCGGTCCGAAAGCTCCGGCTCGGCGGCGACGGCCATTCCCCCTTCGCCGGTTGTGATCGTCTTGTTGGCGTAGAAAGAGAAGCACGTGACGCGGGAGGTGCCGGACCCGATCAGGCGCCGGCTCCCGTCGGAAGCGATCCAGCCCGCCGGAAACGCGTGCGCGGCGTCCTCGACGACGGCGGCGCCGTGCTCTGTCGCGACGCGCGTGACTCCCGCGAGGTCGCAGGGCTGCCCGCCATAGTGGACGGGAACGATCGCGCGCAGGACACCCCGCGGACCAGTGCCCAGACCGGGCACGGCCCGACCCTCGACGAAGTCGCGTGCGATGCGCCCGAGGCTCTCGATCGAGACATTCAGGGTGTCCGGCTCGCAATCCGCGAAGATCGGGACAGCGTCGAAGTACCGGACGACCTCGGCGGTCGCGGCGAACGTCATCGTGGGAACGATCACGGCATCGCCCCTCCGGACGCCGATCGCCTCGAGCGCGAGGTGGAGCGCCGCCGTACAGGAGTTGAGCGCGACGCATCCCGAGGGAGAGACGCCGAGAGCGGCCGCGAAACGCGCCTCGAACTCCTTCGTCTTGGGGCCCGTCGTGAGCCATCCGGATCGCAGACACTCTTCGATTCCGGAGAGCGCGGCCGGGTCGAACTCCAGGCGGTAGAAAGGGACGACTCCCTCTGCGCGGGTCATGCGGATCTTCCCTTCTCGGACGCGAGGCCCGGGGCCACAGGTTCCCGGGTCAACTTCGAGAACCGGCCTTCCGCGCGAGGCCGCGAAAGGAGCCCGGCCAGGAAGCCCAGGCCATATCCGAAATGGTAGCAGGCGAAGACGAGCGGGAGCACCGGGAAGAGCGCCCATCCCGCCCTCGAAGCCGTGCGCAGAGCGGCGGCGAGCATTGCGAGCGCATAGAGGGCCAACAGGATCGCCGCAGCCTTCGCCGCGGGCATCCAGAAGACGCCGGCGACGCCGAGAGCCAGGAGCGCGGCGAGAAAGAGACCCGGGACCAGGTGACGCGGCGAGGCGGGAAGGCGATGCTTCCGGATCACCCCGACTTTCCAATAGCCGTACTGGAGATACTGGCGAAAGAGCGCCGGGAGCGATTCGCGCACGCTGTACTCGCTTCGGATCCGAGGGGACTGCCAGATCCGGCCCCCCGCCCTCGTGAGCCTCAGGTTCCACTCGTCGTCCTGATTGCGCACGAGGGTTTCGTCGAAGAGACCGATCCGGTCGAAGACCGCGCGGCGCCAGCAGCCCAGATAAACGCTGTCCACCGGGCCTTCATAACCGGAATCATGGCCTCTGGCCCAGCCCACCGCGAAAGGGGACTGGAAGGCCGCCGCGATCGCACGGCCGATCAGGGTCTCGCCCCGCGCCACCCATGGGCCGCCCACGTTGTCGGCTCCGGTTTCGTTGAGGACTTCCAGGCACCGGCGGACATAGTCGCGCGCGTATCGCGTATGGGCATCGAACCGAAGGAGGATCTGGCCCCGCGCCGCGGCGATGGCCGCATTCAGGCCCGTGGAGACGATCCGGCCCGGGTTGTCGATGACCCGGACTCGCGGATTCTCTTTGGCCATCCGCTCGAGGACCGGGCGCGTTCCATCGTCGCTCATTCCATCCGCCACGATGATCTCGAGGTCCCCGCCGGGAGTCTCCTGCTCCAGGATCGAGCGCAGGGCGCCTTCGATCGAAGCCCTCTCGTTGCGGCAGGGGACGATCAGGGAAACGAGAGGAGGATTCACCTCTCCGCCGGTGTCCGGCGAAGCACGCCGAGGAAGTGGGTGTTGAAGAGGCGCAGGTTCTCCAGAAGGAGCGCGCCGATCCAGGTCAGCGGCGCGACAAGGCGGGCGAGCGGCGGAGCCAGCGTCACCCGCTCGAGGCCGATCTGGAAGCCGGGAAACAGCTCCCGGATTTCCGACGCGCCGATCCCGCGCACATTCGGGTTTCGCGGATTGTCATAGAAGAAGTCGTACCACAGGAAAACGCCGGTCGGTTTCAAGACTCTCGCGATCTCGGTCGAGACCGATTGGCGCATCGCGCCGTCCAGGATCGAGGTCAACACGGTCGCCTGGACCACGATGTCGAAGCTCTCGTCGGGCCACGGCAGCCGCGACGCGTCCCCGATGCGGATGTCCGCGCCGCCGGAGCCGTCGGAATGCGTCGCGCCGAGCCGGCACCGGGCGACTTCGGCGCGCGCCGGCTCGAGCTCCATTCCGGCCAGGTTCTCCCGGCGCGCTCCCCAGCTCTCGAAATCCGCGAGCCACCCCCCGTGACCGCATCCGACATCCAGGATTCTCCGGTCGGACAGGGGAAAACACCCGGCCACGGAAAGCGCCCGCACGAGGCGCCGGACTCGCTGCAGAGTACCGAAGAGATGGCCCGGATTGCGGACGGAATACAGCTCTTCCGGGATCTCGCGCGCCCGCCTCGCGTATTCGACCCGGATTCGATCCGCTTCGTCGGCCAGCATTGTCACCCGATCTCTCATTGCCGCGACCGGCTCAGGGCCATCGAGTAGACATCGTCCAAACGCCGGCCCAGGACCTCGGTGGAAAAATGGCGCGTCACCGCCTCCTGCGCGGCCCGCGAGATCTCCGCCCACTGCTCGGGTTTCGCGACCAGGTCCCGTAACTCGGAAACGAGCTGCGACGCCGTCTCCCCGACTCGCAGTCCGTCGTCCCGACCGAAATCCATCCCGCGCGCGCCGGCAAAGGTTGTCACAACCGGAACGCCGGCCGCAAGCGACTCGACGACCTTCAGCGAGATCCCGGTGCCGTAGCGCACCGGGACCAGGCTCGCCCAGACCCCCTCGAAGGCCGTCGCGGGCGACGCGACCTCGCCGAGGACCTCCCAGTCTTCGCCGGCGGGCCAGGAAGCAACGGCGGCCCGGGAGTCTCTTCCCGCAATCCGCAGGCGAAACGGAATCCCGGACTCGCGGAGCAAGGGGAGGATTTCGCGGCGGGTCCACTCGAGCGCGTCGCGATTGGGCGGATAGGCGAAATCGCCGAAGAGCAGCAGGAGAAGTTCCCGGGGAGTCGGGGGCCGGCTTGCCGGCTCGACGGGCATCGGAAGAGCGACGGTCTGAAATCCTGCATCGAGCTCCCGGAAAAACCGGGCATCCTTCTCGGAGATCGCGATAGAGGCTGCCGGCGGAGAAAGCCGGGCCAGGCAGGCGAGCACCCGGGATCCTTCATGACGCAGAAGCGCCCGGATGCCGCGGGATCGGAAACGCGCCGCCGACTCGAGGTAAGCCAGCGGCCAGTCGCAGAAATCCACGACGACCGGAACCGCGGCCTCGGGCATCGACGCCGCCAGATGCCACTGGTAGACATGCACGAGGTCGGGCCGAAACCGCTCGCGTTCCGCGCGGTACGCGTTCCAGAATTCCTCGCGGTCGAAGTACTCGACGGAATAGGGGCGGCGCCGAAGCTCGCTCCGCAGGTAGAGGGCAGCCTTCGCCGGGAACTCCGCCGGCGACAGCGGAACGCACGTCGCCCCCGCGAGAACCCGGGCGGCTCTTTCCGTCTCGACCCGCTGCTCGCTTCCGATCGTGTAACAGAGGAGGCGGACCTCGTGCTTGCGGCCCGCCAGCCGGTAGAGGCCCTCGGTCCGGCGCTGGCCTCCGGAACGGACGGGATAGGGCGCTCTCTGCGAGAGATAGAGAATCTTCACTGCGCGGTCTCGCCGGCGGATGCGGCCATGCCGGTCAGGAGCCAGAAGAGACCGGAGAGATGCACCGTCGCGAAACCGTTGTTCTGCGGGGCGGCGATCAGAAAGTCTCCGAACAGCGCCGCCACCGCGAGCCCCAGTCCCCAAGGCAGGAGCCCCGGCCGCAGGCGCCGCTCGAGACGCGACAGTGCCCGGAAGGCCGCCGCCAGCCAGCAGAGAAAAACCGCGAGGCCGATCAAGCCGCTGTCCACGAGCACTTCCAGATAGTTGTTGTGGACGCTTCCGATGAAGTCGGGCCCCGCCTCCCGCACCGCCGTCGCGCTCGTCAGGAAATAGAAGTTTCCCGGGCCCGTCCCCAGAAGGGGAGACGCCCGCCACAGCCTCCACGCGTCCCGCCAGATCTCCGTGCGGAGGAAGATCGTGTTGTAGGCCCGTCCGGGGACGATCTGATCGAGCACGCGCTCCCGCAAGGGAGGAACCGTCACGGCGGCGAGCGCCAGGACGGTCACGACGGCGAGCGCGAGCGGACGGCTCCGCCGCCAGAGAATCACGAGGCATCCCGCGGCCGCGAGGATCCAGCCGGACCGCGCGAACGTCGCCAGGAGCGCCAGGCCAAGGACGGCCAGACCGAGGAGGTCGGCGCCCCGCGGTCCCCGCCGGTCCAGCCGGGCAAAACACAGGATCAGGCCGCCGGCAATGTATGTCCCAAGGAATCCGCCCGAGAGCGCCGGATTGATCTCGATCCGCTGTTGCAGCTCGAAGCCCAGGCCATTGGCCTGCGCCGCGGCCATCACCAGCACGGCCACCGCGACGGTCCCGACCGTAAACAGATGCAGCGACACCGACCGCATCAGCCGCCGCTCTCCGCCCGCGCGCCCCTCCCGCTCGCCGATCGCGAAGAAGGAAAGGTAGATCATCAGGAGAACCGGGTGTTTCAGGCTCGTCGAGAGAGACCGAAAATGGATCAAGGCGCTCGCCAGGGTCACGGCGAAGAACAGTCCTCCCAGTCCGAGAAGCCTTCTGCCGGCTCCGGTGCGGCCTTCGGAATCGAGCGCGCAGACAGACCCGCCCGCGAGGACCGCGTACGCGATCAGATCCAGCCGCGCGAACGGCTCGGGCAACGCCGGGAAAAGGACGAGCCACGGCGAAAACAGGAGCAGGAAGGCGCCGAGAAGTCCCGTCAGGGCAAGAGCGATCCCGAAGAGAAGGGCGAGCAGGACCAGGGCGATGTCGGGGGACCGCGCCGCGAAGATCCCGACGATCGCCGAAAGACCCGCCAGCGCTACGATACTCCGCGGCGAGGGTCGCGAATCGGCGACGGCGCCGAAGACCCGGCTCATCGGGAGGACCGCCCCGCCGACGCCGGGCCCGACTTCTCTTCCCACACGCGACGTCCGCTCCGGCGCCGCGCGTCCTCGCCCAGAAATCTTTTCGCGGTCTCCGCGAGGCGCCGGACCCGCTCGACCGCCGGCGGAACCCGGCCCCACATCTTTTCGTAGAGCAGCTTCTGGCTGCGATTCTTCTCGACGAAGAGCTTCGGATTCGCATGGTGCCGCACATAGCCGGAATCGTGGAAGACCCTCCAGGATCTCCAGATCTCAGAGCGGTAGCCTGCCCGTGCGATCCGGAGGCCCAGATCGACGTCCTCCCAATACAGGAAGAAACGCTCGTCGAAACCCCCGATCTCGCGGAAGACAGATGTCCGGATCAGGAGGGCCGCTCCCGTCAGCCAGCCGACCCGCAAGCGCGCCGGCGACTTCGTGAGGCGGCCGGCGAGATCGAGCCACGGGTGCACGAGAAAACGGGAGATCTCGCTCCACCGCAGAATCTCGCCGGAGATCGTCGGCAGCTTCGCCTCGTAGCGCCGGCGCCGCCAGGAAAGCGAGCCGCGAGTGGGATCTTCCAGCCAGGGTCCGAGCGCTCCGAGCGACGCATCCTGCTCGAAGGCTCGAAGCAGATCTTCCGGGAAGTTCTCGAGGCGGGCGTCGGGATTGAGGAAGAGAAGGTACCTGCCGGAAGCCCGGGAGGCGGCCTCATTGCAGCCGGAAGCGAAGCCGGAGTTCACCGGCGAGGCGAGAACGGTGATGCGAGGATCGGAGGGAATCACCGACAGCGTCCTGTCGGGCGACGCGTTGTCGCGGATGACGACCTCCCAGGGGATCCCCTCGAGGAACTGACCGACCGATTCCAGGCACGATCCGATCGTGCCGGCAGAGCCGTGCGTGACGACGATCACCGAAACGACCGGGGATGATGCCTCACTCAAGGGAACTGCTTCGCTCGGCAAAGAGCAAGGCCCGGTACGCGCGGCGGGGGCGAAGGAGGGAAAAGAGCGGGGAAAGGATGACGAAGACTCCGTAATTCAAAACGCTCCAGGGGAAACCGTCACGGAACTGCACCTCGAGGAGCCAGCGGGTGAGCCAGAGCGGGCCATTGGGCCGCCGATCCATGACGACGTTCCCGTTGCCTCGGGCAAGCGCTCTGCGGAGCACGTTCTCGGATTCCTGCGGATCCGGGAGGGTATTCGCCACATGTTCCGCCAGAAAGGCTGCCGGCGCCGTGCGGCAAGACGCATGGCGCTCATGGAGCGCGCGATCGAGACGCGCCGCCGCCGCCCCGGCCGGAAACCCGAGGATGACGCATCGCCGCGCGACGCGGCAGAGCTCCCCGATCGCAGACGTCCGCGACGCCGGCGGAATGTGTTCCAGCATGTCGATCGAGACGACCCAGTCAAAGCCCTGGTCGGCGAAGGGAAGCTGAAGGGTCGAGGCCTCCACCTTGGGCCGTCCCTCCGGCCTTCGAAACAGCCGCAGATCGGTGAGAACGAATGGGCCCGTCCAGTAGGGCGCGAGACCGTAGTCTCCGCCCCCGACCTCGAGCACGCGCTCTCCCGCGCGAACGCGCCGACGCAGGAAACGAGCCACCGGAAGATAGCGCATGGCCGTGTCGGCGGCCCAGTTTGGAAAATGACGTGCGAGCCATGCCTTGGCGATCGTCCTCATTGATTTCGAGCGGAAGAGCTCCTGAAAGAAGCGAACGGGGAACGGACTTCGGTCCAGCGCAAAGCGCCCGCGGCCAGACTCAGCCCGAGGAAGCTCACCTCGAACACCGCGCCGACGAGCACGAGGACGGCGAAGGCGGAAAAATGGGATGACCCGAGCCGCCCGCAGAAGAACGCGAGGCAGGCCGCCATCAGTCCCATCGACCAGGGAACGGCCACGGGGCGGAGAAAAAGCTCTCGCTTCGGCAGCTTCAACACCCCGGCCATCACGCTGCCGAAGTATACGGTCAGGCCGACCGTCGTGACCGCGGAACAGGCGAGCAGCCCGGTCAGACCCAGCGCGGCGGTCGCGGCGACGCCTCCAAACACCAGCGCGAGGACCAGCAGCGTCGTGTACCGGGTTTCCAGCCCCGGAGACCCGATGCCGCGGGCGATCGCCGAGAGGACGCCGGAGGAGGCATGAAACGCGGCCACAGCCGACAGCGTCGCGAGGACCCGAACGGAGTCCGGGTGGAACTGGCCGAGCCACACTCTCAGGAAGTACGGGGCGCCCACGGCGAGCGGGCCCGCGAGAAACAGGCTGGCCATCGTCAGAAGACGAGTGCCGCGAACGGCGAGGTCTCGCAGACCTTCACCCTCTCCTCTGCTGAATTGACGCGAGGCGCGCGGAAGAACGGCGAGGCCGACCGGACCGGAAAGAAGCCGGGAAACATTGCCGACGCGAGCGCCCACCTCGTAACGCGAAACGGCGATTGCGCCAAGCAAGGACCCGACGATCA
>Ga0070708_100005497_pt1 | contig 10047 bp, 8 predicted proteins | sample KBSK5503metaG_FD_65469 | JGI IMG/M metagenome (GOLD analysis project Ga0070708, IMG submission 65469) | Corn, switchgrass and miscanthus rhizosphere microbial communities from Kellogg Biological Station, Michigan, USA - KBS K5-50-3 metaG | ecosystem: Host-associated > Plants > Roots >... | reverse complement strand
TCGCTCGATCCGAACCTCTTCTGGTTCTGGGCGAACCCGATGCCGGGTGAGACGCCGGAAGCGCTGGAGCAGGCGCTGCTCGGCGAGATGGAGCGTCTGAAGCAGGAGCCCGTCTCGGACGAGGAGCTGACGCGGGCGAAGAACCAGATCGAGGCCGGCTTCGTCTTCCAGGAGGACTCCGTGCACAGCCGGGCCTCGCTGCTGGCCCGTTTCGATCTGCTCGGAGGCTTCGGGCTGAAGGACGGGTTCGTTCCGAAGATCCGGGCCGTCACCGCCGAGCAGGTCAGGCGGGCCGCGAATACCTACTTCTCCGACAGCGGAAAGAACGTCGGTATCCTGATCCCCAAGTCCAAGTCCTGACGCGTGCGCGCCTGGTACAACCCGGGTCACCTGCAGCGGCTCGACTGGAAGCGGATCGCGTGAGACGCCTGAGCCCTACGGAGTTGCGCGCCGAGCAGGTCCGGACGCTCGCGACGCCGCGCCGCCCCTACGGCTGGCTCGCCCGCCTGCTGTTCCGCGGCTTGGATCTCGTCTACGGCCGCCCGCGCACGCTCAGCAAGTTCAAGGTGCTCGAGCTGATCGCACGAGTGCCCTACCAGGCGTGGGAGCAGGTCGCCTACGTGGCGATCACGCATACGTCGCGAGTTCCCGACTTCGCGCGGCGCGTCTTCGATCGGGTGCGGGAGGCCCGCGCCCAGCAGGACAACGAGCAGTGGCACCTGCTGATCTTGGAGGAGCTGATCTACGCGCGCGGGCTCCGGGAAGGCGTCGTCCGGTACTGGCTCCTGCCGCAGGCGATCGCCTTCGTCTACTACCAGATCGTCTGGCTGCTCTATGTGGTCCGCCCCGCCTGGAGCTACCGCCTCAACGCCGACTTCGAGGACCACGCCGAACACGAGTACATGGAGTTCGTGCGGGAGAACCCGGACCTCGACGGAGAGCCCTTCCAGAGCCTGTTCCGCGAGGACTACGGGCCGTTCACGTCGCTCGGCGACGTGTTCCGGCAGATCGGCTATGACGAACGGGTCCACAAGGAGGAAAGCCTGGCGCGCCTCGCGAACGCGCGCTTCGCGTGAGGTATATGATGACCGCGATGGCGATCGCGCGCCGGCTGGGCCTCCTGCTCCTCCTCCTCCTCGCGACGACGGCGGCGGGACCCATCCCGCGCCGGGAAGTGCTTCCGAACGGGATCGTGCTCCTGGTGGCGGAGCGGCCGGCGATCCCGATCGTCGCCGTGCGCGCGTACTTCCGCGCGGGCAGCGCCTTCGACCCGCCCGACGCGCCCGGGCTCGCCAACCTCACCGCCGACTTGCTGACGCGCGGCACGGCCACCCGCGCGGGCGAGGAGATCGATCGGGCGATCGAGGCCGTCGGGGGCGGCCTCGCGTCGGACGCCGGCCGTGACGGCATCACGGTGTCGCTGACGATCCTCAAGAAGGACCTCCCGCTCGGGCTCGACCTCCTCGCCGACGTCGTCCGCCATCCTACGTTTCCGGAGCCCGAGCTCGCGCGGGCGAAGAAGAAGATCCAGGCCGGCATCCAACGGTCCGAGGAGAACCCGGAGGCGGTGGCGGGCCGCGAGCTGACGCGACTCGTCTACCTCGATCACCCGTACGGGCACCCGGTGGACGGGACCCGCGCGTCGGTGGCGGCGCTGACGCGCGAGCAGGTGGTCCGATACTACGCCGAGCACGTCCGTCCCGACGCGGCGATCATCGCGGTGGTGGGTGCCGTCACCCTGGACGAAGCGCGACGCGAGGTCCTCGCCCGCTTCGGGGACTGGGCGCGGCCGACCACGCCGCCGCCGGCGGTCCCGAGCGGGTCCATCGCGTCGCCACCCCAGGCGAAGACGATCACGCGCAACCTGAGCCAGGCGACAGTCTCCATGGGGCGGCGTGCCATTCGGCAGGATCACCCGGACTACTTCCCGCTCGTGGTCGCCAATTACATCTTGGGGGGCGGGACCAGCTCGCGCCTCTACTTCCGGGTCCGGGAAGAGCGCGGCCTCGCCTATGCCGTGTACAGCTACGTCTCGCCAGGCCGCTACGGGTCGGCGGCGGTCGTAGGGCTCCAGACGCGGACGGCCGAGGTGACGAAAGCGCTCGGCATCGCGCGGGAGGAGATGGCGCGGATCGCCCGGGAGCGGGTGGGCGCGCACGAGCTCGACCTGGCCAAAGCCTACCTGATCGGCAGCTTCCCGCTCCGCCTCGACACCTCGGCGAAGATGGCCAACTTCCTGGTTGGCGTCGAGGAGCAGGGCCTTGGGCTCGACTATGCCGAGCGGTTCCGGGAGCGCATCTCCCGGGTGACGGCCGAGGATGTCCGTGCGGTCGCCGAGCGCTACCTCCTCCCGGAAGGGTTCGCCGTCGTCACGGTCGGCAACGTCTCGCCCGTGAGCGGAACCCGGTAGGCGATGGCGCACGCGCGGGTCGCGGTGCTCGTGCTGGCGGCGTGCGCCGCGGCGCAGGCCCCGGCCGCGGCCGCGTCCTTCGCGCTGACCGCGCAGGAGCAAGCGGAGGCGCTGCGGGTGGGGGAGCAGAGCGTCAGGAACGAGGCGTTCGGCGGCGAGTGGTCGTCCTCGAACGAGTGGGGGGACATCACGGTCGTGACCCCCTTTCTCCGCCTGGCGCTGGCGGCCCGCCAGGCCGGATTCAAGCAGAAGCCGATGACGCCGGCCGACGTCGATAAGGTCCTGCGCGCGGACAGGGAGCGGCTGGTCTTCTGGGTCTCCCTGCGCGGTTCGCGCGGCGACTTCGCACGCTTCTACGCGCCGGCGCTGATCGTCGGCGGCCCGGGCGAACTCCGCCCTACCTTCGTCCAGAACGAGCGCAGCGCGCTGCGTCAGGAGGATGGGCGGTATCTGGCGCGCTGCGTATACGGGTTCGCGACGGCGGCGCTGAACCCGAAGGGGCGCGTGATCCTGGTCGTGCGTGATCAAGGCGGCAAGGAAGTGGCGCGGTTTCCCGTGGACCTGGGGGCGATCAATTAACCCACGGAACCTGCTGAAGGTCTAGGGTGCCGCGTCACGGGTGGGTGGGCCTCGGCGTGATCGCGATCGCCGAAGCCCTCCTGCTCCGGGGCCAGGCGCTCGTCGGCGAGTGGTTCACGCCGATCGTCTGGACTGGCTACGTCCTCTTCGTCGACGCCCTCTGCGCCCGCGTGACCGGCGGCTCGCTGCTGACGACCGAGCGTGGGCAGCTCGTCGGCGTGGCGATCGCCTCGGTCGCCTGCTGGTGGCTCTTCGAGTGGTACAACGCGCCGAGGTTCTGGCGGGACGGCGCCGACCAGGCGGGCCTCTGGTGGCGGTACCGACAGCTCGAGCCGAACCCCTTCCTCCGGCGAGTCGGCTACGACTGGGCGTTCGCGACGATCTTCCCCGCGCTCTTCCTCACCGCCCGCGTGCTCGCCGCCACCGTGTTCGCCGGGGTCCGCGTCCGGCCGGTGCGGCTGCCGGCGTGGGCGCTCTCGGGCTCGGTCGCGGCCGGCGCCGTGAGCGTGGCCCTGCCGCTCGTGGTCGTGTCTCCGTGGCTCGTCCCGCTCGTCTGGACGGGGTGGGTCCTCCTGCTGGAGCCGGTCAACCACCGCCGACGGGCCGTCTCGTGGCTCCGCGAGCTCGAGCACGGCGAGGCGGCGACCGTCCTCGCGTTGCTCGCGAGCGGGCTCGCCTGCGGGCTGCTCTGGGAGTTCTGGAACTACTGGGCGCAGACGAAGTGGACGTACTCGCTCCCGTACGGGGAGGGCGCCAAGCTCTTCGAGATGCCGGTGCTCGGCTATCTCGGGTTCCCGCCGTTCGCGCTCGAATGCTACGCCATGTATAATTTCCTCCGCTTCGTCTTCGCGGACCGCTCGGCAGGAGGAGAGACATGAAGGCCGTACGAGTCCACACGCCCGGCGGGCCCGACGCGCTCCGCTTCGAGGACGCGGCGGAGCCGAGTGCCAGGGCCGGTGAGGCCGTCGTCAGGATCGACGCGGCCGGCCTCAACTACGTCGACGTGTATGTCCGGACGGGTCTCTACAAGCAAGAGACTCCGTTCACGGTCGGTTTCGAGGCGGGGGGCACCGTGGCGACGGTCGGTCCGAACGTCACCGAGGTGAAGGTTGGCGACAAGGTCGCGTACACGGGCGTGCTCGGCGCCTACGCGGAGTACGCCGCGGTGCCGGCCGCGCGCCTGGTCCGCCTCCCGGCGGGTGTCAGCACGAAGCAGGCGGCGGCCGCGCTGCTGCAGGGAATGACCGCGCACTACCTCGCGGGCACGACCTGTCCGCTGAAGCGGGGCGACACGTGCGTGGTTCACGCCGCCGCCGGTGGCGTCGGGCTGCTCCTCTGCCAGATCGCGAAGCTCCGCGGCGCGCGCGTCATTGCCACCGTCTCGACGGACGAAAAGGCTCGGCTGGCGCGGGCGGCGGGGGCCGACGAGGTGATCCTCTATGCGACGCAGGACTTCGAGGCCGAGGTGAAGCGCCTGACGGGCGGCAAGGGGGTCCAGGTCGTCTACGACGGCGTCGGCAAGACCACGTTCGACAAGGGGCTCAACTGTCTGGCGCCCCGCGGCATGATGGTGCTGTTCGGGCAGGCGAGCGGCCCGGTACCGCCTTTCGACGCGAGCGTGCTCAACGCCAAGGGCTCGCTCTTCCTCACGCGGCCGAGCCTGGCCCATTACGTGGCGACGCGGGAGGAGCTTTCGGAGCGCGCGGGCGACGTGCTCGGATGGGTCCGGGACGGCAAGCTCACCCTCCGGATGGAGACCGAGTTCTCCCTGAAGGACGCCGCCGAAGCCCACCGCGCGCTGGAGGGCCGGAGGACGACGGGGAAGGTGCTCCTCGTCCCGTGAGCCGTCACCCGTCCTCCTGAGCCGTCATGCTGAGGTGGGTCGCGGCAGCGATCGCTGCCCTGCTGGTGCTGGGAGTCGCCGCAGCCCTGGCCCTCCCGTACATCGTCGACAGCCCGCGGGTGCAGACGCTGATCTCGCATTCGGCGTCGCAGGCGCTCGGTCGCCCGGTCCGGTTCGCCGCCCTCTCGGTGCGTGTGCTCCCGCTGCCGGCGGTCTGGCTCAAAGACCTCGAAGTGGCCGAGGACCCCCGCTTTGGCTCGAAGCCGTTTCTCACCATCGAGAGCAGCAGCTTGCGGCTGCGCCTCCTGCCGCTCCTGCGCGGCCGCGTGGAGTTCGGCGAGCTCGCGCTCGAGCGGCCACAGGTCGCACTGATCCAAGACCGGGCCGGCCAATTGAACGTCGCGACGCTGGGTACCCCCAGCGGCCCGGCGCCGGCAGTGCACCCGGGCAGTGGACGGGCGGGCTCTGGGGGCGGCGCCACGCCGGTGGTCTCGCGGATCCGCATCGTCGACGGCGCCTTGAGCTACACGTCGGGTGTCGGTGCGGCGGCGACCGCCTACCGTCTCGACGGCCTGAACCTGAGGTTCCGGGGAATCGGCTCGGCGTCGGCCGTCGAGTTCAACGGCCAGGGGCGGCTCTTCCCCGGGGAGCTCGCGCTCACGATCGCCGACGGTAGGCTCGCGGTCGGCGCCGGCCGCTCCCCCATGGAGACGCCGCTCAGGGCGCGCGTGGCCTTCGAGGGCAGGAATATGACGGGGCTTCCGGGGCTGGCCGGGCGCACATCGCCGCAGCTCGGCGGTTCCCTCCGGGGGACCTTCACCGTGTCGGGGACGCTCGGATCGCCCCACCTCACCGGCGAGGCGGACTTCACCCCGCTCACCGCGACCCAGCTCCGGGTGGGATGCCCGGAGCCGCGTCGGCGCACGCTCAGGCTCGACATGCTCCGGCTGCCGATCACGTATGCCGACGACGTGCTCACGAGCCAGCCGCTGACGACGAAGCTCGGTGGCGGTACGGTGACCGCCCGGCTCCGGTGGAGCCTCCACGATCGCCCGCTCCTTCGCGTGAGCGACCTCTCGATCCGGGCGCTGCCGCTCGGGCCCGTGCTCGTGGATTACCTCTGCCAGGGCTACGCCGTCACGGGGCCGCTCGACCTCACGGGAGAGGCGTCGGCGCGTCCGACCGCGCTTCTGGCGACACTGTCGGGCTCGGGCCAGCTCCGGATCGGGCCGGGCAAGGTCGTCGGCGCCCAGGCGCTCAGCCTGCTCGGCGCGGTGATGCAGATCGGGGGTACGGTCGTCTCGCTCTTGAGCATCGATCTGCCCGCTTCGCTCTTCCATTCGCCGCTCGACTTCGAGTCGATCACGGGGAGCTACACGATCCGGGACGGCGTCGTCACCACCGACGATCTGCGATACACGAGCCGGGCGATGCAGATCAACGTGGTCGGGCGCTACGGGCTCGCGGACGGTCGGGTGAATGCGGACCTCGCGGTGAAGACCGGTCGCGCGAAGATCGCCGCGAAGGTGATCGGCAGCGCCGCTTCCCCCTCGATCCGCGTGAAGCCGGGCACGCTGCTCCCGGCCCGCGGCATCGAGGAGGGCGTGCGCGATCTCCTGAAGCGCCTGAAGTAGCGGGGGACCGCGCCCGACGTCGCGCGGTTGACCAGTCGTGCACGCTGGTGTAAATTCCGCCGCATGAAAAAGGCGAAGAAGATGGCGGCGACGAGGCCCGCCGCGAAGAAGCAGGCTTCGAGGAAGTCCCCGGCCAGCAAGTCCGCCGCGACCCGCGCCCTCCCCCTGAACGACGGGCCGGCTCTGCGGAAGACCTGGCAGCCGCCGGGGCCGCCGGTTGGGCTCGGCTGGCCGGCCTTCCGTTACCCGCCCGTCTAGGTCGGGTCTCAGGCGGTTGCGCTGAAGCGGCCGCCGCCGAGCTTGCCGTCTTCGACCAGGCCGACGAAGAACGTGTAGAGCTGGTCGAACTCGTCGTACCACGCCTGGCCGAAGCGGGCGACGGTGGTCGCGCGCAGGCTCCGGTACATCTGGAGCCGCTCGCGGAGGATGCGGCGGAGCGACACCGAGAGGTCCTCGGCCTCGATCGCCGCGAAGCCGTTCCGCGCCAGCAGGGCACGGTAGCCGTCGAAGGTCGGCACCGTCGTCGCGGCCATCCACTCCCAGAGCCGGGCCCGCTCACCGTCGGCCAGGCGCGGGTGGGCGATCCAGTCGGTGAACGCGAGGCGGCCCCCCGCGCGGAGCACGCGTCGGCACTCGGCCAGCACGGCGGCCTTGTCCTCGACGTGGAGCCAGGCCTCCTGGCTCACGCAGGCGTCGAAGGCGTGACCCTGGAGCGGCAGCGCGGTGGCGTCGCCGCGGACGAAGGAAGTCGCGCGCTCGAGCCCGACGAGGCGGCTCAGACGCGCGGCGGCCTCCACCCGCCCGGCGTTGAGATCGACACCGGTCACGACGCAGCCGTAGCGCCAGGCGAGAAACCGTGCGGGGCCGCCGAGGCCCGCGCACACGTCGAGGACCCGGCTCCTGGGCTCGATCCGGGCCAGCCGGGCCAGGCTCTCGACCGCCGGGAGCCCGCCGAAGTGATCCTGGTCGAAGTCGAAGAGGTCCGCGGGGGCGAGCCGACCCGGCAGCCGTCCGCTCCGGCGGAGGGCCGCCAGGACCTGCTCTTCGTTGATCGGGTGTCGATCGTAGAACGCGATAGCATCCACGTCGCCGTACGCTACCGCGAAGCACGCCTTTGTGGTAGAAGCGACGCGGGAGACACGGGATGATCGCGGCGGGCTCGGGCCTGATCTCCGGCAAGCGCCCTGACGAGGCCGCTCGCGACGCGGCCCGGGTGGCGATGGAAACGAGCGGGGCCGCCCGCGCGGAGCTGGCGCTCGTCTTCACGACGGCCGACGCTTACCGGCAGGGGGCAGAGCTCCTCCGCGCGGTGCGCGCGGTCACCGGCGCCACCTCGATCGTCGGGTGCAGCGGCGCGGGCGTGCTCAACGAGTGCGGCGAGGCCGAGGGCGTGGCCGCGGTCGCGGTCCTGGTCGTGAGCACCGGTGGTGAGCCCGTGGTCGAGCCCTTCCTCGTGGCGGGGATGGACGCGCTCGGCGGGGACGCCGGCGCGGAGATCTCCCGGCGTACCGGCATGGCGGGGTCGGAGGACGGGTGCCTCCTGATCCTTCCCGACGCGACGAATCTGAGCCCCGACGATTTCCTCCTGGGCCTCGGCAGCCGTCTCGATCCGGTGCCGGTCGTGGGCGGAGTGGCGGCGGGCATGCCGCTCTTCGAGCTCTACGATGCCGACGTGATCCACGGCGCCGTCACCGGCCTCGCGGTCTCGGCGCCGCCCATCGTCGGCGTCGCTCAGGCCTGCGAGCCGATCGGCGAGCCGTACGTGGTGACGGACGTGGTGGCGAGCGCGATCCACTCGATCGGGGGCCGGCCGCCGGTCCAGATCCTGCGCGAGGCGATCGAGAGCGTGCCCGACTACCAGGAGCGGGTGCCGCGGGCCGGTGTCTTCGCGGGCCTCGCGGTCGACCTCGGCAAGTCCCCTCTCGGCCGCGGCGACTTCATCGTGCGCAGCCTGGCCGGTCTGGACCAGGCGAGCGGGGCGATCACGCTGGCGGAGCCGGTTTTCGTCGGACAGACGATCCAGTTCCAGATCCGGGACGCGCGCGCGGCGCACGAGGATCTCGAGGCCATGCTCGCGCGCGCTCAGGCCGCGCTCGGCCGTCGGAAGCCCGCCTTCGGCATCTACTTCAACTGCGCCGGCCGGGGCCAGGAGCTCTACGGCCTCCCCCACCACGACGTGACGCTGGTGCGCGAGCGCCTCGGGGAGTGGCCGCTCATCGGCTTCTTCGGGAATGGCGAGTTCGCGCCCGTCGGCAAGGAGAACTTCTTCCACACCTATACGGGCGTGTTGGTTCTCTTCCCGCAGCCGGTCTGAGTGACTCGGGGCTCGCCTCGCGACGGGCTCGCAAAAAGACTCGCCGGCGTCGCTCGGCTCGGATTGACTCGGGTCTCGCCTCGCAGCGGGCTCGCAACAGCCTCGCCGGGCGCTGCTCGGCTCGAACTGCTACTACATGTTGGCAGCTTGACAGTTCAAAGCCACCACCTGTATGGTTGGGCGGTATGTCCGACATCCCCGTTGGGACCGAGCAGCGGATCGCGGGCAAGGATGGCAGCCTCCGATGAGGTACCTGGAGCAGGTCGACCCGGAAATCGCCAAGGCGCTGCGCGCCGAGGCCGAGCGCCAGAGCCGGAACCTCGAGCTGATCGCGTCGGAGAACTTCGTCTCGGAGGCCGTGCTCGAGGCCATGGGCTCGGTCATGACCAACAAGTACGCGGAGGGCTACCCGGGCCGGCGCTACTACGGCGGCTGCGAGATCGTGGACATCGCGGAGAACCTGGCGATCGCGCGCGCCAAGGAGCTCTTCGGCGCCGAGCATGTCAACGTCCAGCCTCACTCGGGCGCCCAGGCCAACATGGCGGTCTACTTCACCCTGCTCAAGCCGGGAGACACCGTGCTGGGGCCGAACCTCTCCCACGGCGGCCACCTCACCGCGGGGAGCCCCGTGAACTATTCCGGCAAGTTCTACTCGATCGTCGCCTACGGCGTGCGGCGCGACACCGAGCTGATCGATCTCGACGAGGTCCGGGATCTCGCACGTCGCCATCGCCCTCGGCTCATCATCGCGGGCGGGTCGGCCTTCCCCCGCGCGATCGACTTCAAGCCCTTCGCGGAGATCGCGGGGGAGGTGGGGGCCGCGCTGATGGCCGACATCGCGCACCCGGCGGGGCTCGTCGCCGCCGGGCTCCACCCGTCGCCCGTCGGGGTCGCGGACTTCGTCACGACCACGACCCACAAGACGCTGCGCGGTCCCCGGGGCGGCCTCGTGATGTGCCGACAGGCCCAGGCGGCGGCGCTCGACAGAACGGTGATGCCGGGCGTGCAGGGCGGGCCGCTGATGCACATCATCGCGGCCAAGGCGGTGGCCTTCCGCGAGGCCCAGACACCAGAGTGGCGCGCCTACCAGCAGGAGGTCGTGAAGAACGCGAAGGCCCTGGCGGCGGCGCTCCGCGAGCGCGGCTACCGCCTGGTCTCCGGAGGCACCGATACCCATCTCCTGCTCGTGGACCTCACGCCGAAGGGGCTCACCGGCAGGGACGCCCAGGAGGTGCTCGATCGGGCGTGGATCACCGTGAACAAGAAC
>Ga0070708_100005496_pt1 | contig 10048 bp, 11 predicted proteins | sample KBSK5503metaG_FD_65469 | JGI IMG/M metagenome (GOLD analysis project Ga0070708, IMG submission 65469) | Corn, switchgrass and miscanthus rhizosphere microbial communities from Kellogg Biological Station, Michigan, USA - KBS K5-50-3 metaG | ecosystem: Host-associated > Plants > Roots >... | reverse complement strand
GCTCTTTGCCCTTTGCCCCTTGCTCGTCGCCCTTTGCTCTTACCGGTCCCGATTCAGCATGAACATGACTGAATGCCCCTGTGCAGTCCAGCCCTCTTGCGTGTGAGCGATAGGTAAATCAACCAGGTCAACTGCATTGCTGCCTTCGGCCCAGATACCGCCTGAGACCGCCTGACACTTGAGCAGGTAATGCTCTACGCCTGTAAAGACGCTGCGCCAGTAACCACCGTAGAGGGTCTTGTAAACAATCCCGCCGACTTCGACATAAACTCTGTTGCCGGTGAGAATTCTGTAATTGATCAGGCCCAGCAATCGAAAGAGCCGGGTCCGCTCTCGCGCATCCGGAGTGACTACATCATATTGGTGTTGCTCTTTGCCCTTTGCTCTTTGCCCTTTGCCAAAATCCGCAATCCGCAATTCGCAATCCGCAATTCCGACGGTTTCATCATCGCGCCACGCTCCTACTTCATACGTGTGCGCTCCCTTCCAGGATTGCTGCGTTCTTTGTGCGGGCCTTTCATGTTTCATGCGATACCACTCTTATGATATGCGCGGTTACTCGGAATCCGAGGGTTACTGCAAACAACGAAAGAGTATTACGATTTGAAATATTCAGCAATATTAAGCGGTTATCGATCTCATCGGTTCGTTACGCAACCGCAACGCGGTTCGGCCGAGCGGGCATTAGCCGCGGCACATCTAAAAGCCTTCACCGGCAGACGCTGTTTCGCGGCTGGTTAAGATGTATAGGTGTTTATTCGTCAGCGGCGCTGCCGAGTTGAGTCGTCGCGTCATTATCAGAGTAAATGTGGTATACTGTTTTCGTAATTCGGGCAGTTATTTAAATCGACTCTCGACATCAGGACTTGCGCGGGCTGCTCTTCTCCTTGTGCCGTCTGTTTTGTCAAACGCTACTGCCGAGGAGGCTCGTGACGCGCGCATTCGCAGGAACCCAAAATTCAAGCAATAACGCACGTTTTCGTCTTTCCTCGATCAATGTGAGGCCTTTGCCGATTACTGTGTAACGATATTTTTGACTATGGAAGATAACCTGAAAATGGATTCACACTTTCTGCTGATCGCCGTTGCGGCTTTGAGACACAAGCAGCTCGTACGCGGTGCGCTGCCGCGGATTGTTGCGGACGCGCGGCGACATCGAAATACGAGCATCGCCCTCGAAGAAGTCAAACAAGGTCTGGTGCCGTTCACCAACAACCATGACGTACCAGCGAATACTGAACAAAAAGGATAGCTAGGATGAACGGACTGCGAGTCTATCTGAATGTAGGAGGCGTGGACACCCGCAACGGCCAGAGAGTTTTCTACAGCCGGCGCGCGGATGGGCCATATTATCGCTGGTGGTACGAGGAAAAACTGGGACAGTGGCGCGGCTCCCGCGTGCACGCTTCTGACTTCACACCGCGGGCACTGTCAATGGCCAGTTGGAAAGTTGTGCCGATGGAATTACAGGCCAGACTCGACGAACACTACCTCGAATAACGACGCGCAAGAGATCTGAAATAACCAATCAAGAACCGCTGGCTGAATTCCAGGCCAGCGTTTTCTTATAAGACTGTGTCTTCGTTTGTGAATCTGCGCCCTTGCGAAGCAAGTTCCCAACTTCCTGGTTTTTGAGCAAACAAGTAGTTGTGCTTTAAGCCCGATTGATTGGGCTTTCCCCAAAGGGTTACTAGACCGGCCGTTTGACTCCCGGGATAAACTAACGTTGCCGCACTTCCCAGCCGTAAAACGGCTGGTCTAGTAACCCTGCGGGCAAGCCGCATGAATGCGGCTGCAGACGTTGATCGCATCTTCACCTTCTCCACGCATTTGGTTGCCGTCTTGCCGCTGTGTCTCTCCGGTGAATCCTGGCCGCGAAAGCTCAGAGCGGAGATGTTTTGAAATTAGCTTTTTTTAAATACGAAACCCTCCCGCAACCCAGCTTGTGGTATCTTGGCTCACGAACACGATCAAATTTAATATAGTGGCTGAATTGCCAAAGGAGATGAACGATGTCTAAGGCTCCCAAACTGTTCCGTGTAATCCTGCAAGTGTCCGATCTCGACAAGGCGGCTGACTTCTATGCGAAGTTGCTGGGCGACAATGGCCGGAGGATTCCGCGTGCATCACGCCACTACATTGATTGTGGTCCGGTGATTTTGGCGCTCGTCGATCAGAGTGCGGGCGGCCTGAAGGCAAAACCATTGCCCGATTACATCTATTTTGCCGTAAAAAATCTTGAGCAGCTGCATGCTCGCGCGAAGGAATTGAAGTGTCTCTCCAAGGAGGATGTGCACGGTGACCCCGCGGGCAAGATCGTGAAGCGACCGTGGGGCGAGCGGTCGTTCTATGTTGATGATCCGTGGAAGAATGGGCTCTGCTTTGTAGATGAAAAGACTTTGTTCACGGGGCGGTGAGCAAGCTCCATTCTTCCAGCAACCGTGTTTTACGAGCCCTCCCTGCCGCGCAGCCGTAACCTTTTCGCAACTCGTGAGTTTATATAATTGAGACAAGAGAATGGCCGTCGGAAAACCTGCAGCGAAGGGTCAACCGGAGGAGGCGCAGGAGCGCCTTCTGGTTGAAGCTGCGCAGAAAGACCCCGCTAGATTTGCCGAGCTTTACGAAATTAACTTCGGGCGTGTGTATGCCTTCATCGCGCGGCGCGTCCCCAACCGCGACGAGGCCGAGGATCTGACTTCCGAAGTATTTCATAAGGCGCTCGCGAATCTGCCGCGGTTCAAATGGCGCGGGGCGCCTTTTGCTGCCTGGCTTTTCAGGATCGCCGCAAACATGATTGCCGATCGCTCGAAACGTACAACGAAAGAGCGGGATATTTCGGAGGCGGATGAACCTACTGACCTAACACAAATCAGTCTCGAAGAAATCGAGTTCCGGGCGCAGATCTTCCGGCTGGTGGACGCGCTCCCCGTCGATCAACGTCGGGTTATCGCAATGCGCTTTGCTGAAGAAAAGAGTGTCCGCGCAATCGCGGATGAGATGGGCCGTACCGAAGGCGCGGTGAAACAATTGCAGTTTCGAGGTCTGCAACATTTGCGGGCCCAGTTGAATGAACAGCCAGGTGATAGAAATGGCTAACGAGATCTTGATAGAACAAGTCGATCAGGCAGTGGAGGCGATTTTGGCCAATCCCGATGCGCTGCTGCCGAACGTGACTGATGAGGTCGCGCCGCTGCTGCACGTTGCCGTCGCGCTGCGCGATCTGCCGCGCGAGGATTTCAAAGCACGTCTGAAGAATGATCTGGAAAGGAGCACGTCCATGGCTACCGAAGCGAAACTAGCAGAGGCCGACAAAACAAAGACGGTCAGTTCCATCCGCGAAGGCTTTCGCACCGTGACGCCGTACCTGGTGGTGGCGAACCTGCACGAGGAAATCGACTTCATCAAGAAAGTGTTTGGCGCCGAAGGCAAGATCTACGGCCTCGGTTCAGCGGGAGGCTTTCATTCGGAATACAAGATCGGCGATTCGATGTTGATGATTGGCGGCGGAGGCAAAGGTTCCAAATGGCAGGGAACGCCCATGCCGGCTTCGCTGCACTTGTACGTCGAAGACATTGACGCCGTTTACGAACGCGCACTGCAGGCGGGTGCAACTTCGCTTCACGCGCCAATGGATCAGGAGTATGGTGAGCGTTCCGCAGCCTTCCTCGACGTCGGTGGCAATCATTGGTACCCTGCCACGCACCTGGGCGCGCACTACATTCCGGAAGGCTTACAGAACTTGATGGCCTATCTGCATCCGCGTGGCGCGGCCAAACAGATTGATTTCTTGAAAGAGGCCTTGGGCGCTGAAGAGGTTTTCCGTCACCAGGCTCCGGACGGCATCATCTATCATGCCAAGGTCAGAATCGGCAACTCGATCGTCGAAATGGGCGAGGCACACGGCCAGTGGCAACCGATGCCTGGAATGTTCATGCTGTATGTGGATGATGTCGAGGCCTGGTACGCGCGCGCAATGAAGGCCGAGGGCGCGATTTCAATGGGCGAGCCGAAGGATCAATCGTACGGTCGTGTCGGTGCGGTGAAGGATCCATTCGATAACCTTTGGTACATCGCCAGTCAATCAGGAGCATGACACCGTAAGGAGACACTTTGATGTCGCAACAATTTCTCCGCTGGTCGGCTTCTTTGCTCTGCGGGCTGTTGATAATGACGGCGGCAGCGGCGCAGAAGCCTCCAAACTCCGGCCGGCAGTCACGTCATGCTTCGCTGGATGGAACGCGGATTTACTACAAGAGCTACGGCAAAGGCAGTGAAGCTCTCGTCCTGATTCACGGCTGGGGCTGCAACCTGGATTACTGGCGCGATCAAATCCCCGACTTTGAGAAACGAAATCGAGTAATCGCCATCGATCTTCCTGGACACGGTCAAAGCGACAAACCGCAGCTTGTCTACAGCATGGATTTCTTCGCGCGCGCCGTCGATGCCGTGCTGCATGACGCAGGCGTTAAGCGCGCGGTGCTGGTGGGTCACAGCATGGGGACACCGGTGGCGAGGCAGTTTTACCGGCAGTTTCCCAAGGAGACTTTGGCGATGGTGATTGTCGACGGCGCATTGCGTCCGTTCGGTGATAAAAAGATGGTGGAAGGCCTTATGGCGTCTTTGCGCGGACCGAATTACAAAGAGGCGGGCAAGCAGATGTTTGCCGCGATGGCCGGTCCGCAGCTCTCGACCGAGTCTAAGGAGCGCATCCAGGCTTCATTTCTAAATACGCCGCAATACGTTTTGGTAAGCGCGATGGAGGGAATGGCCGACGATTCGAGTTCGATTTGGGCCCAGGACAAGATCAACGTGCCCGTGCTCGCAATCCTGGCCAAGTCGCCGTTCTATCCGCCCGACACGGAGCAGTTCTACAAGAGCATCGCGCCGAACCTCGATTTCCAGATGTGGGAGGGCGTGGGCCACTTTCTCATGATGGAAAAGCCTAAGCAGTTCAATGAAACGGTAATAGCCTTTCTTGATAAGAACGCGCTCTTAAAGAAGTGAGTGCGTTGTCACGCAACTGACGCGGGCATCAGAGTAATCTCGCAACGAACAAAACCAGGGAGGACTGAAAATCTTATGAGCAGCAACGTAAAACCAATTCCGGATGGTTACCACACTGTAACACCGTACTTGATCATCAAAGGCGCCGGCGACGCGATCGATTTCTACAAGCGAGCGTTCGGCGCAACGGAACTCTTCCGAATGGATCATGAGGGAAAAATCGGCCATGCGGAGATCAAGATTGGCGATTCACCGATCATGCTGGCTGACGAACACCCGGAAATGGGCCACAAGAGTCCGCAGACATTGGGCGGCTCACCGGTGAGCATTCTCCTCTATGTCGAAGACGTCGACGCATTGTTTAACCAGGCTGTTGCCGCGGGCGGAAAGATCGATAGGCCGTTGGAGGACAAGTTCTACGGCGATCGCGGCGGCAGTTTGACGGATCCTTTTGGACACATCTGGCACATTGCCACCCACAAGGAAGACGTGACGCCTGAAGAGATGGAGAAGCGCATGGCTGCGGCGCACGGGTGAGTTAGCGAACAGACTTGGACTCGATCCGGTAGGCCAACAGATTCTTTGCGTTCAGCGTTTGCGATGTCGGCAAAGTAGGGCTGTGTCTTGTGACCACCTGCCCGAGCGTCCGCGCGACGACGTTAATTAGTCTGCTTCGTGCCTTTCAACTCCTTGTACATATCTTCAACGTTCGGGACGGCAAAATTCTGAAAGGCAAAGCTCTTGTACTTATCCGGGAGCTTTAGCTGCTGCTTTGCCTGATCGATTGTCAGACCATCAGCGATTCCCTGCTTCACTCGCGTGCGGAGATCGTCGAGATAGTCTTTGAAGTCGCGCATCTCTGCGGCTGTTGCGACTTCACCGTGGCCGGGGATGAACTTCGCGGTTGGATACTGAGCTAGAATCTTATCGAGCGAGGTGATCCAATCATTCACGGTCGCATCGACCAGGTTGGGAAGCGTTTTCGACCAACCCATATCACCGGTGAAGACGACGTTTGCATCAGGCACGTACGCGAGCACGTCTCCGCCCGTATGACCGGGTAGCGTAAACAACACGACCTCACGCTTGCCCAAATACAGATGGACCAGGCCTGAGCCGAAGGTCACGGTTGGATTCGTCAGCTTGATCGTCATCATCGCGTCGAGCCGGCGCAACTGCCGCTCTAACTGCGCGCGTTTGTCTTTCTGATCTGCCGGCGTCTCGTTCAGTTGTTTGGCGGCGTCCGCTTTTCTCTTCTGCAATTCCTCCGCGGCCGGCAGGAAGCGCCGGTTCTTTGTCGTTTGCCATTGCATCACATTATCGTGCGCAATGATCGGCACGCCGCGCGCCGCCAGCACTTGATTACCGCCGGTGTGATCGAGATGGTAGTGACTGTTGACTGCATACTTGACCGGCCGCTCGGTTTGGGCGGCAATCTCGCCGAGGAGTTCCTCGATCGCAGCGGGAGTGAAAAACGTATCGAAGACCAGCACGCCGTCATCGCCGACAACAAAACCGGCATTGCCCGATGCCAGTCCGCCAGACTTCGCTGTCGCCGCATAGACACCGTCGGCAACTTTAACTAACTGGAAATCATCTTCGGCCTTCGGCGAGTTCTCGGTCGTTCGCATGGCAGGCTGGGCGAGCCCGACGACAGTCGCCAACGCCAACGCTAAGATTGTCAGATTCGCTGCTCTTTTCATCGCGCTCCTCGATTGATCACGCGTTAACTTTAGCGCAAAGGACGCAAAGGGAATTCGCAAAGGAGCGCAAAGAAGGCTTTCCTCCGCGACCTTCGCGAAGACCTTTGCGACCTTTGCGTTTCAATTCTGTCTTTTCATTATTAACGACCCAGCGTCAACAGCGTGAACGTCCCGGGCAGCATTGGCGGACGCGGGCGCGGGGTTTGCGCGGTTGGCGCGGGCGCTGGGCCAAACTCTGCTGTGACCAAAAAGACCTGGTGGGTCCTGGTATCAAGCGCCATAGTGCGTGCCCGAGCCTGGGTTGGCACATTCTCCACCACGCTGAATTTGTCAGGCGAATCTTCGTGAACTACAGTCAACGTGCCTTCACCGTTGGAGCTGAAGGCATAACCGGTTTCCGGATCGAATCCAGCAGCATCAGGGCCGGCGCCGATAGGCAAGGTTGTGACGACTATACCGGTGTCGGCGTTCATCACCACCATCAACTTGTTGCTACAAACCGCAAAGAGTCTTCGGTGGTTGCGATCCATCGCCAGGCCACTCGCTTCCTCGCCGGGAGCGATGGGCCAATGGTTTTCAACCGCGAGTTTGTTGGAGTCGAATTGTATGATCTCGTTCTTGTCTTCGATGTTGACAAAGACATGCCCCTTTTCGTCCGCTGCCGCGAATTCTGGCTTGCCACCAAGCGGAATGGTGCCGGCTACTGTATCCGTTTTCGCATCGATCGCCGTTGTGTCCTTACTGGCGCCATTGAAAGTAAACACGCGCTTTGAAGCTGGATCGTAAATGATCGCATCCGGGTTCTTCCCAACAGTCACTCGGTTTAGTTCTTTCAGAGTCTTGAGATCAAAGACTGTCACAGTCCCGTCGCGCCCGTTGCTGGTGAAGCCCTTGTTCATATCGGACACGATTGCGATTCCGTGCACGCCATTTGTGTTTGGGATATCGCCAACCGCCGCGCCGCTGTCGGCGTCCACTACCATCACATGAGTGCCGCGTGACAGGTAAACGCGCCGTGCCTGGCTATCGACCGTCAGATAGTCCCAGCCGCCTTCGCCGCCGAGAACGCTCTTCTTAACGATGTGATATCCCGACGGCCCTTTCGCCGCACTCAGCCCGAAACTCAGAAGCAAAAGAAAAGTACAAAAGCATAAAACGCGCAAACCAGTACTTCGCATGATGGCCTCCTTCAAATTATTAGTGGAACGAACAAAACATACTCCCGCATACCTGTTTACATCAAGGCAGACCGGCGCAGTAAGTAACGATCCCTCAAGGGTCTGGTTCAGTATGAAATCTCATTCACACCCGGCTTCAGCCGGGTGTCGGCCGCAGAACAATGAACTGAAACCGTTTCAACGGTTTCTGGAACAATCCGGTATGAATTGCCGCGAGGAATGAAACCGTTGAAACGGTTCGTCAGCTTCGGGCAACGCCAAGTCACCGGGCTCAAGCCCGGTGTGAATGAGAAATCCGTTTATTTTCAAGCTGAATCAGTACCACACCAATCAGTTCTCAACCTTTTATTATCCGTCGCTCTGATTACGAATGCGACGCAGCGCTCCGGCGCCAGATAAGATAAACCGGGATGCCGGTGAGCACGAGCAGATAACCAATTCCTGCCGTCTTCGGAGTAAGATACGCCAGGTCAATCACCAACAGCATCGCAATTACGATATAGATAACGGGCACTATCGGGTAACCAAACGTGCGATAGGGCCTTTCCAGGTGGGGCGCCTTGCGGCGCATCACGAAAACCGCGCCGACCATTAGCATATAAAAGATGAGATCAGCCGAGATAACGTAGTCGAGTAATTGGCCATAGACATTTCCGTAAGTAAACTGTCCGGCTTTGGCCCCGGGTGTCACCGTCCGTGGCAAGGTCAGCAAAGACGTCCAGATACCCTGCGCTATCAGCGCGACCACTGGAACGTGGCGGGAGCTGAGCAGGCTCGCCCGTTTGAAAAAGAGTCCGTCGCGCGCCATGGCGTAATAGATGCGCGCTCCCGCCAAAATCAATCCGTTGTTACAACCGAAGGTTGAGATCATGATCGCGATTGCGATTATGATCATGCCGGGCGGACCGAGAGCGGCTTTCATTGTTTCCGTAGCCACGGTGTTGGGAGGCTTTTGCAAAGCAGGAAAGGCGCTCAATGGCAGCGTGACGACGTAAGCAACATTGGCGAGCAGATAAAGCGCGACGACTACTCCACAGCCAATCAGCAGGGCCCGCGGCAGGTTGCGCCCAGGTTCGCGTATTTCGCTGCCGGTGAACGTTACGTTGTTCCACGCCGACTGAGCGAACAACGGACCCACCATCGCAAGCCCCAACAGCATCACCAGCCAGCGCCAGTTCGTATTCAAGAGTCCAGCTTGCACTGAACCCGGATTCCAACCGGCGTTGGACCATGGATTCCACCACGATGAAGCATGCGCCGCGCTGCTATCATTCCAACCAAGAAAAAGACCCACGAGAATAAGGCCAAAGAGCGCAGCCGTCTTTGTGAAGGTAAAAGTATTCTGGATGAGTTTACCCGTCTTCAAACCGCGCGTGTTCGTGAAAGTCAAAAAGAGTATCAGCACGACCGCCACGAGTTGTTGCGTCGAAAGCGTAATCGCGTAACTTCCCAGATGGATGGGAGGAATAATATAGATGCTGTCTGATACGCGCGGGGTCAGAACGCCCATGAAGTTGGCGAAGGCGACTGCGACCGCGGCAATCGTGCCGGTCTGAACAACGAAGAACAGCGACCAGCCGAAGAGAAAGCCGGTTGCCGGACCATAGGCTTCACGCAGGAACACGTATTGGCCGCCGGCGCGCGGCATCATCGCTGCCAACTCCGCACAGCAAAGGGCACCTGTAATCGTCAGCACTCCGGCAATTGCCCAGGCTGCCAGTAACCATCCGGGCGCACCCACAATCGCCGCCGATTTTGCTGAGACAATAAAAATTCCCGAGCCAATCATCGACCCAATGACGATCATCGTCGCATCGAGCAGAGTCAGGCCACGCACCAACTTTTGCGAATCAGTTCTTGCTTCGCTCATTTGCCGAGCCCTAATATTCTCAATCACGCGGAATGTCAAGGATTGTTACGATTTAATGAGTGTCACGCTGCTGCGCGAGCGGCGACACTCGTCTTCTGCTATGTCGCATTGCCTGTGCGGTGATAGAATTCGACCATGCTAATCACGACAGGAAAAGTTCACGATGGCGCGATTGAAGTCGACCTCAAAGACTTACCTGAAGGAGCGACGGTAACCGTACTGGCCCACGAAGGCGACGAGACTTTCGAACTCGATGCGGCGCTAGAAGCCAGCCTCCTCGCAGCCATCGCGGA
>Ga0070708_100005495_pt1 | contig 10050 bp, 9 predicted proteins | sample KBSK5503metaG_FD_65469 | JGI IMG/M metagenome (GOLD analysis project Ga0070708, IMG submission 65469) | Corn, switchgrass and miscanthus rhizosphere microbial communities from Kellogg Biological Station, Michigan, USA - KBS K5-50-3 metaG | ecosystem: Host-associated > Plants > Roots >... | reverse complement strand
TGATCTCGTCGGCTCCGAGCAGTTCGACGACCCGCTCATCGACGCCTTCGTAACGGCCGCAGAGGACGACGAGGTGCGACCGGCCGGCCAGCGCCTGGGCCTTGGCCTGCGAGAATCGCGCCCCCTGAGGAGTCGTCAGGACCACGGTCGCGGCCCCGCCGGCGTGCGCCGCCCGGATGGCGTCCACGGCCTTCACAAACGGCTCCGGTTTCATGACCATCCCGACCCCGCCGCCGTAGGGGATGTCGTCAACCGAACGGTGGCGGTCCGCGGTGAAGTCTCTGAGGTCCCAGACCGCGAGGTCCACAAGCCCCCGCTCCCGGGCGCGCCCCAGGACGCCAACGCCGAGCGGCCCCGGGAAGACCTCGGGAAAGATGGTGACGACATCGACCCTCACGTCATCCACTCCGGGAGGCGTGCGATCAGATATCCGGCGGTGACGTCGATCGTCTGGACGTAGGTGTCGACCGCCGGGAGGAGGATCTCCGGACCCTCGGGGGGCCGGACGACGTAGACGTCGTTGCTGCCCGTCCGAAGGACGTCCACCACCTCGCCGACCCGTGTTCCCTCCGGCGTGCGGACCTCCAACCCGACCACCTCGAACACATAGAACTGGCCGGGCGGGAGCGGCATGGCCTGGGTGGCGGGGATCTCAATGGTCGCCCCCTTCAACTGCTCGGCCGCCTCGGGGGTGTCGATCCCGGCAAACTTCATCAGCACGCCCGTCCCATCCCGTTGCGACTGCTCCACCCGCACCCGCCTGGCCGTGCCGCCGCGGACCAAGACCGCCTCGCCGAGGACCAAGAGGTGCTCAGGAAAATCGGTGACCGGCACCACCCGCACCGCCCCCTGCACCCCGTGGGCGCGGGCCACCTCACCCACGATGATTAGGTCGCCGGGGTTCCCCCGCACGCCTCTACCTGCCGGCGGGCGTGATCAGGGGCGAGGCGGACGTTTCCCGAATCTCGAGCACGATCCCGTCCTTGACGATGATCTCGGTGCGGGAGATCTTGTCGAACAGGTTGTCGCCGACCGCCACCTCAACCGTGCCCTCGATCGTGCCCTGGGTAAACTCGCTATTGAGCTCGAGATCCTGAGCTTCCCGCAGCCGGGCCTGCAGCTCCATCTTCGTCGCCTCCTGTCGCTGGCGCTCGAGTTCGAGTTGGGCGCGAAGATTTCGGGTCTGCTGAGGGGTCACCTGCCGTTCGAGCTCGAAGCGCCGGACCTGCACGTCAATCTGTTGCATGATGGCGTCCACGCGCTTGATCGCATCCTCGAGATCGGCCATATACAGCCGCTTGAACGCCTCGGTGACAATCGCCTTGATGATCACCGGCCGTTGTACTGTGATCGCTGCCATCTCGTGCCTCCTATCCTCGGACGATCTCCACCGTCACGCGCTTCCCGCTCCGCGTGGCGGCGGCCCGGGCCAACGTGCGGATCGCCTTGATCACCCGTCCCCCCCGACCGATCACCTTGCCCAGATCATCGGAGGACACGCGGACCTCGAAGACCGTGCTGTTGGGCCCGTCCACCTCCCGGACCTCTACCGCGTCGGGGTGGTCCACCAGAGACCGTGTCACCCACTCGACGAGGGCTTTCACCGGCCGGCCTTTGCCCGGGTCTCCTCCCATCGTCGGAGCACCCCGGTCTTTTCCAAGACGACCCGGGCCGCGTCGGACGGCCGGGCGCCTTTCCGCAACCAGGCCAGCACTTTTTCCTCGTTGACTTTCATCGTCGACGGTTCCGTGCGCGGGTTGTAGAACCCCACCGCCTCGATGTACCTGCCACTCCTCGGGCTGCGGGCGTCGGCCACCACCAGGCGGTAGAACGGCTGCCCTTTTGCACCCCGGCGCATCAACCGGATCTTGACGCTCATTCCCGTTCCCTCCTCATGAGAACTCCCTTAGGATTCCGTGCCGATCTGCTCAGGAGGGCGGAAGCGGCATGGGAAACTTCCCCTTCCGCTGCCCCCGGGCTTCGAACTGGCGTAGCATCTTCTTGACCTCCTCGAACTGGCGCAGGAGGCGGTTCACCTCTTGGACCGAGGTCCCGCTGCCCCGGGCGATCCGGCGGCGGCGGCTGCCGTCGATGACGTTGGGATGACGCCGCTCCTGCGGGGTCATGGAGTTGATCATCGCCTCGATCCGTCCAAGCGCGCGTTCGTCCACCTCCGCCCCGCGCATGCGCGATCCCAAGCCCGGGATCATGCCGAGCAGTTGATCCAGCGGGCCCATGGCCCGGACCTGGCGCAGCTGCTTCGTGAAGTCTTCGAGCGTGAAATCGGCGCGCCGGAGCTTTCGCTCCATTTCGTGGGCCTGCTCGTCGGTCACCTGGTCCTGCGCGCGCTCGATCAGGGTCAGGACATCTCCCATCCCGAGGATCCGTGACGCGATCCGGTCGGGATGGAACGCCTCCAGGGCTTCCATCCGCTCGCCCGTCCCCACGAAGAAGATGGGCCGTTCGAGCGTGGCCACGACGGAGAGCGCCGCTCCACCTCGGGCGTCCCCATCGAGCTTCGTGAGGATCAACCCATCGATCGGCACCGCGCCGTGGAACCCCTCGGCCATTCGCACCGCATCCTGACCCGCCATGGCATCGAGGACCAGCAACGTGGTATGCGGGGCGGTGGCCTCCCGGATCCGGGTCAACTCGGCAAGGAGATCGCTATCGATATGCAACCGGCCCGCGCTGTCGATGATCACCACATCCGCCGTGGTGGTTCGCGCTCGGTCGAGCGCCTGTCGAGCGACCTCCACCGGATCCGCGCCCGCGCCCAGCGCGAACACGGGGACGCCGGCGGCCTGGCCGAGCACCTGCAATTGGGCGACGGCGGCCGGGCGATAGACATCGGCCGCGGCGAGGAGCACGCTCCGCCCCTGCTTCTTCAGGTGGAGCGCGAGCTTGCCGGCGGTCGTCGTCTTGCCCGTCCCGTGGAGCCCGACGAGCAAGATGACCGTCGGGGGTTTCGCCGCCATGCGCAGCGGGTGGTGCGTCGCGCCGAGCATCCGGGTGAGCTCGGCGAAGACGATCTGGACGACCTGCTGTCCGGGGGTGAGGCTCTTCCAGATCTGCTGCCCCACCGCCGCCTCGCGCACGCGCGTGACGAACTCGCGCGCCACTTTGAAGTTGACGTCGGCCTCGAGCAGGGCGAGCCGGACTTCCCTCAGCGCCTCATCGACATCCTGCTCCGACAGCGTGCCCCGTCCCCGCAGCCGGGTAAAGATCTCGCTCAGTCGGCCCTGGAGTTGCTCAAACACGGCGTCCCTCGAACACTCGGAATCCGCCCCCCCGGGCGACCTCGGCGACCGACTCGTAGATCTCGCCCATCAACCGGCCCAGCGTGCGCGCCCCCTGCTGAGTCCGGGCCACGAGGTACACGCGCCCTCCGGCTCCCAGGCTGGCGTGGGCCTCGCGCAGTAACCGGAGCACCACGCTGCGCCCGGCCCGGATCGGTGGGTTGAACAGGACGAGATCGAACTGCTGGTCCGCCTCCGGGGCCCACCCGTCCCGGCAGAGCACCTGTGCATTGGTCACCCGGTTCAGCGCGATGTTCTCCACGGTGAGGGCGACCGCCCGGGGGTTCACATCCACCAAGGTCACCCGCGCGTGTGGGGCTCTCCCCGCCGCGACGATCCCCATCACTCCGTACCCGCACCCGAGATCGAGGATGCGGCGCGCCTCCGACACGTCGACGGTATCGAGCAGCAGGCGCGTTCCCCGGTCGACCGCCGCCTGCGAGAAGACCCCGGGGGCCGTGCGAAACCGATAGACGCGATCGCCGTCGCGGAACTCGATGACCCCCCTCCGCGACGCCACCGGCGGAACCGGAGAGAAGTAGTGCGACGCCGCGGCGGAGATCATAGAGACTCCCGTAGGGCTTGCAGCGCGTCCCGCAGGCCCGCCATCTTCGTGCGGCCGGTCGCGGCGAGACGCGCCACCTCGCCCTCGACGGCCGCCAGCCGCGCAAGCGTGGTCTCGTGAGCGCGCGCCTGCCGTTCGCGTTCCGAGGCGATCCCGATCCGTTTCTCGAGCAAGCGCAACTCGCGGACGGACCGCCTGAGGCTATCGAAGACGGCCTGGCGCGTCACGCCGCACCGGGCGGCGATCTCTCCCAGGGAGAGATCGTCGTCGTAGTGCATGCGGAGCATCTCCCGCTGGCGCGCGGTGAGGAGCCGGGCATAGGTGTCGATGAGGCGGACCACCGCAGTCCGCCCGTCAAGCGCCCGCGGCCCGATCCGGCGCCGGCCGTTGTGCAGTCGCTGTAAAGGCATTTTCCTTCACATGATACTATGGCGGCGCCCGGATGTAAACCGCGGTCAGCCCGGAGTCGGAGTGAACAGCGCTTCTGCAAACGTCCGGGGATCAAACGGCTGGAGATCCTCCAACCCCTCGCCGAACCCTACCAGCTTCACGGGCAGGTCGAGCTCCTGGGCAATCGCGACGACGACGCCCCCCCGGGCCGTCCCATCCAGCTTCGTGAGCACGACCCCGGTCACCGGGAGCGCGGCTTTGAACTGCCGGGCCTGGGCGATCCCATTCTGCCCGGTCGTCGCGTCCAGCACGAGCAGCGCTTCTACGGGGGCGCCCGGGAGCTCCCGGCGTATCACGCGATCGACCTTCTTGAGCTCTTCCATCAGGTTGGTCTTCGTATGGAGCCGGCCTGCCGTGTCCACGATGAGCACGTCGACGTGCCGGGCCTGCGCCGCCTGCGCCGCGTCGTAGACCACCGCCGCGGGGTCGGCCCCCGCCTGATGCCGGATGACGTCCACCCCCACGCGCTCCGCCCACACCCCGAGCTGATCGATCGCGCCGGCCCGGAAGGTGTCGGCCGCGACCAGCAGGACCTTCCGCCCCTCGCCCTTGAAGCGTGCCGCGAGCTTGCCGATCGTCGTAGTTTTCCCCGCACCATTGGTCCCCAGAACCAAGACGACGGCCGGAGCGGGCGTCAGCGTGAGAGGCGCAGGCTCGCCGAGCGCATCGGTCAAGATCTCCACCAACGCCTGGCGGAGGGCATCGGGCGTCTTGGCGCCGGCTCGTGCGCGAAGACGAGTAATGACGGTCGCGGTCGCGCGCACGCCGAGGTCGGCCTGGATGAGCGTCTCTTCGAGGTCTTCGTAGAAGCTCTCGCTGACCCCCCGCCCCAGCAGGTCCTCGACTTTGGCGGTCAGCGCTTCGCGTGTCCTCGCAAGCCCGGCGCGGAAGCGCCCGAGCCACCCCGATGGGCTATCCAACGGGCTGCGGCTCGCCTGCCGCTTCCGGATCCACGAGCCGCATTGAGACCATCTGCGAGACCCCGCCTTCTTCCATCGTGACTCCAAACAGGGCGTCGCTGGCCTCCATCGTGGCTTTGTTGTGCGTGATGATGATGATCTGCGTCCGCGCGGACAATTCTCGGAGCACTTCGCCGATCTTGCGCGTGTTCGCCTCGTCCAGCGCCGCTTCGACCTCGTCAAACACACAGAAGGGACTGGGGCGGACGCGCAACATCGCGAACACGAACGCGAGCGCCACCATCACGCGCTCCCCCCCGGACAGGGCGCCGAGGCTGCGGAGCTTCTTACCGGGGGGCTGGGCGATGATGTCGATCCCCGGCTCCCCGCCGTCGAGACCGGGGACGCGCTCGAGGCCGGCACGTCCCCCGCCGAAGAGGCTGACGAAGAGATCAGCAAACTCCTTTTCTACCGCCTCATAGGTCTTGTCGAACTGGCCGCGGATCACTTCCTCGAGCTGCACGATGAGCGTCCGAAGGGCCGCAATGGTGCCCTGGATATCTTCCATCTGCGTGCGGAGGGCCAGGGCGCGCTCCGCGACCTGCCGGTGCTCCTCGATCGCCAGGAGGTTCACCGGCCCCATGACCGCGATCAACCCACGCAGCGCCTCGATCCTGCCCAAGGCCTCTTCGCGGTGGACGCTGTCTGGGACCGAACCCACCGCCCGGTCAAACGGGATGCCAAACTCTTCTTCGATCCGGCGGCGGGCGCTGCCCATTTCCGCCTCGATCTGCGCCTCGCGCACTTCGGCCTTGTGCGCTTCCTCCGCGAGGGCGGCGGACCGGTCGAGAACCTGCCGGTGTTGGGCCTCGACTTCGGCCTGGCGGGCGGCAAGCCCGGCCCGCTCTTCTTCGAGCGCGGCCTGGTCCGAGGCGAGACGCGCCCGCTCGGCATCGATCGCCTCACACCGCGCGCGCTCCACCTCGCGTTCGGCCTCAAGCCTCTCCATGTCGGTTTGGAGTTGCCGCAGTTCCCCAGCCAGTTCGTCACCGCGGGCGACGGCGTGCGCGATGCCCTTCTCAATCTCGGCCATACGTGCGCCCAGCGCCTGGCGGCGGGCACCGACCTCCGTCACCATCACCCGAAGCTCGGTCATCCGGGACGCCGCGGCCCGGCGCGCCTCCACGTAGTCACGAAGCCCGGCGGTGACTTGAGCGATCCGTTCTTCGGCTTCGGCCAAGCGAGTGCCCAGTGTCCCCGCCTCCTGCCGCAGGCGTTCCTGAAGCGATCGCTGGGCTGCCGCCTCCTGATCGGCGGCGATCTTCTCGCCGGCCAGGTGCGCGATCTCTCCTGCCAGCCGCTCGGCCTCTGCCTCGACCAGGGTGAGCCGCCGCCGGCCCTCGGCCAGGGCCTCGCTCCGGCGGGCCACGTCCGCCTCGATCGCCGTGATCGCCCCCGCAAGCGTGCGAATCTGGTCTGCGACGGCCCCCCGGCGGTGACCGACGTCGTCCACCGCGCGCTCGACGCGATCGAGCACCGCCCGCATCTCTGCCATTTCCTCAGTCCGGCCGAGGATGCCCCCCTGCTCCGGCAGCGGTCGACCGGCGACGAGCACCCCCTCGGGTCCGAGCACTTCCCCGGCGAGCGTCGCGATGCGACCCTGGTACCCAGTCGCCCGGACGCGCACCGCCGCGTCCAGATCGGCCACGATCAGCACGTCGGCCAACAGCGCAGAGATGGCCTCCGGATGCGCGCCGGAGACCGTGACGCGGTCGACCGCCCGGCCGAGCGTGGCGGGATCGGCCGCCACCGCCGGGGGCAACGCCGGCGGATCGGGCACGACCACACTGGACACGGGGACAAACGTCACCGATCCCCGCGGTTCCCCACCGAGCAGCGCCAGCGCTCGGCGCGCATCGTCCACGGAGAAGACGATGACCGCAGAGAGGCTCGACCCCAGCGCCGATTCGATCGCCGCCCGCCACTCGCGGGGCACGCTGAGATAGTCCGCGAGCGTTCCGCGAACGCCGGGCAGCCGGTCCGGATTGGCTCGCCAGGCGAGCAGGATCTCCCGAGCGCCACTGTCGTATCCGCGAAACTGCGAGTGGGCTTCTTCCAAAAACCGGAGGCGGGAGGCGCACCGCTCTCGCTCGATCTCGAGATGCCGCTCGTCGGCAAGCAGCGCCTCGCGAGTCCCGACGCGCTCGTCGTGCTCGGTGCCGAGCGACACCAAGCGCTCCCGCAGCCCGTCGAGATCGGAGGTCCCCCGCGCCGATTCGTCCGCGAGTGCCTCCCGTTGGGTGCGCGCGCCGTCGAGCCGCGCGCTGAGGCCGGTGATCTGCTGATGCAACTCGGCGCTCCGGTCGCGGTGCCCTGCCTCACGCGCTTCCGCCGCGGCGATCTCGTTCTGATATTTCCCGCGCTCCTCCACGAGCGATCGCACCGTCGTGCGGCCGGCCTCGAGTTCTTGCTCGTTCCGGGCGGCCTCCGCGTCCATGGTGTGGAGCCGGGCCTCGACCGCCTCGACCTCGGCTTGGGCGCGCGCCTCCCGAGCGGCGAGGTCGCGCCCCGTCTCGACGAGCCCCGCCTCCTCGGTCCGCAGGGCGTCTTGTTCGTCTCGGTACCGGCCGGCCTCTCGCGCGGTCCGCTGCCGTTGGGCCTCCACCCCGCGGAGCCGCTCGCTCACCAGTTCCACCGCGGCGTCCGCTGCGGCGCGGCGCTCCACGAGGGACACGCGGCCCTGCTGGATCGCCTCCCACTCACGACCGGCCTCGACCGCGCGGCGGTCGAGCGTTGCCCGCTGCTCCACCAGCGCCCGCACCACCGCGTCGATCGCCTGACGTCGCGTCGCGATATCTTCGAGTTGCTCACGCACCCGGCGCTGAGCGCGGATGCCTCGCCGGATCTCCTCAACTTGGAGCGACAATTCGAGCGCCCGCAGTTCGCGGGTCTGGGCCTGATACCGCTCCGCCGCCTCTGCCTGCGCGGCGAGTTGGGCGGTCTGGGCATCGAGCTCCCCGAGAATGTCGGTGACGCGCAGCAGGGTCGTCTCCGCGGCCCCCATCCGCCGCTCGGCATCGCGGCGCCGGCGCTTGTACTTGGCCAGCCCGGCCGCCTCTTCGAGGATCATCCGCCGCTCCTCGGGGGTGGCGTCCAGCATCTGCTCCACTTCACCCTGCGTAATCAGCGAGTACGAGTGCCCGCCCAATCCCGTGCCGAGAAACATCGTCTGGATGTCGCGCAGGCGGCACGGCAGGCCGTTGATGAAGTACTGGCTCTCCGCGCTCCGCATGGCGCGCCGGGTCACCGTCACTTCGGCGAACGCCAGCGGCGTGGGGGGCGCGTCTTCGTCGCCGGGTGCCGGGGGCAGCACGAGGGTCCCGTCTTCATTGTCGAGCGTCAAGGTGACCTCGGCCATCGCGAGCGGGCGCCGCCGCTCGGTTCCGGCAAAGATGATGTCTTCCGTCCGGATGCCCCGGAGCGTCCGCAGGCTGCCCTCCCCCAACGCCCACCGAATCGCGTCGAAGATGTTGCTCTTCCCGCTCCCGTTGGGGCCGACGATGCCGGTGATCTGCGCGGCGAACTGGAGCGCCGTCCGTTCGGGGAAGGTCTTGAATCCGCTCAGTTCCAACCGCTTCAGGCGCACGCCGTTCCTCCTCCAGATCCCTGGCCGTCAGGCCGTCGTCTGCGTCTCCGCCTTCCGGCCGAGCATCTCCTGATAGATCTCGAGCAGCTGGGTCACCACGCGGGCCTGGCTGTACGCGGCGGATGCGGCGGCGGCGCGGGCCCCCATCGTCCGCCGCAGCTCAGGATCGTTCACCAGGTCGACGATCGCTTGACGCAGCGCCGCCGGGTCCGCCGGCACCACGCGACCGGTTTCACCGTCCCGAACGATTTCCGGGATCGACCCGCCCTGCACGGCGACGACGGTGCGCCCCGCCGCCATCGCTTCGAGCACCGCGAGGCCGAGGGTCTCCGTCTGCGAGGGAAACACGAAGAGATCGCTGGCGAACAGCGCGTCGACGACGTGCGCGTGGTCCTGTTCACCGGCAAAGACGACCCGTCCGGCCAGCCCCAGTCGTTGAGCCTGCGCCTCGAGGTCCCGGCGCTCCGGGCCGTCGCCTACGAGCAGCAGCCACACATGAGCGGGAAGACCCAGCAGCGTGTCCAAGAGCAGCGGGACCCCTTTCTCGCGCCCCAACCGCCCCACGAACAGCAGCAGCACCGCGTCGTCCGGGATCCGGAACCGCGCCCGCACGGCCCCCGGCGTCGGACGCGTGAACTCATCGGGGTCCACGCCCACACTGGGGGCCACATCGATGCGGGTGCGCACGCCGTAGGATCGCAGCACGTGCGAGAGCGAGGGGACCGAGACCAGCACTCGATCGCACCGGTTGCAGTACGCGGTGGTGTACGCGATGACGAACGGCCGCGTCAACTCGCCCACGAGCGGCGTATAGTGGGCGTACTCTGCATACAGGGTATGGTACGTGAAGACGAGCGGCAGCTTGAGCGTGCGGGCGAGCCAGACGCCGAGCCCGCCCAGCAGGAACGGGGAGTGACTATGCACGAGCGCGAGCCGGAGGCTCCGAATTCTCCTGAGATGCGCCGCAGAGTACGGCACCGCCAGCGGGAAGTCCGTGTGGCCGGGAGCGGCGATCGACGGAAACCGGTAGACATCCGGATCCGTGTCGATGTGGCCGGGATAGGCGGGGGCGAAGATGTAGACTCGGTGCCCCCGTTCCCGCAATCCCCGCGCGGCGGTTTCCACCGCCCGCACGACCCCGCTGCGGCGCGGTACGTAGGAATCCGTGAAGAACCCGATATTCACTGGAGC
>Ga0070708_100005494_pt1 | contig 10051 bp, 6 predicted proteins | sample KBSK5503metaG_FD_65469 | JGI IMG/M metagenome (GOLD analysis project Ga0070708, IMG submission 65469) | Corn, switchgrass and miscanthus rhizosphere microbial communities from Kellogg Biological Station, Michigan, USA - KBS K5-50-3 metaG | ecosystem: Host-associated > Plants > Roots >... | reverse complement strand
TCCACCCGGTGCTGCTTCGCCGGATGGTGGCGAACCTGCTCAGCAATGCGGTGCGCGCGGCCGGCCCGGCCGGCACCGTGACCATTGAGGTTGGCCATGAGCACGACTTGGCGCTGATCTCGGTGGCGGACACCGGCCCAGGATTCGGGAACATCCAGAAGGGTCTCGGGATTGGCCTGGCCCAGGTGTCCAGAAGTGCCATCAGGCACGGCGGCAGGCTTGAGTGCGGCAGCGGCGCCGGCGGCGGGACTCGCGTCAGCCTCTGGCTGCCCACCGCGCCTGGGCAATCGCTGGCGGCCGGTGCCGACCGCAAGCCTCGCGGCCAGGAAAGCACCACGCTCGGATTGAGGACGACAGCTGGCTCAGCGGTAGACGGCACCCCCGGGGCAGGCTGAACATGGCTGGTTCACCGGCCTCGCCGAGGCTGCCGAAAGACCGCAAACGGGCCGGGCCGGACGATGATCCGGGCACCCGGCGCACGGATGGCGCGGTCGGCGTGATGCACGGTACCCGCGGCCTGGCAGTCGTGACGACTGTGGTCTCGGGTGTGGCCACCGTCGCGTTCGCCCTGCTGCCGCAGCTTCACCTGGACTATGCGTGGCCGCAGCTGCGGCTGGCGCTTGAAACGTCGGGGTCACTTATCTCGCTGATCGCGACGTTCTTGGTGTTCGGCAGGCTGCTTCGGCGCACCTACCTGAACGAACTGTTGCTGGCGTCTTCGCTCGCGGTGCTCGCGCTTTCCAATCTGTTGTTTGTGACAGTACCGACAGTGGCGGGGTGGGCCCCGGATGACCTGACCGTCTGGGCCGCGCCGCTGGCCCGCTCGCCTGGTGCGATGCTGTTCGCTCTCGCAGCGTTCATTCCGCGTCGCGACCTGAGGCGGGCGGGCCCCGTGCTTGCGCTGGCAGCCGTTGCCGTCATCTCAGTGCTGGCGCTGGCCACCATCTTCGTTCATGAGTTCGCCGCCCGATGGGCGCCGAAATACGCGGCCACGCTCACGCCTCAGGCAGTGGCGCATCCGGCCCTTCATGCACATCCAGCATTATTCACATTTGAGCTACTGGTAGCGCTGCTCTACGGCCTGGCGGCGGTTGGGTTCCTCAGGCGCTCCAGCAGGCTCGGCGATGAGTTCTTCGGCTGGCTCGCGATCGCGGCGATCCTGGCGGTGGTTTCACACCTCAATTACTCACTGTTTCCGTCTTTTAATTCCCAGTCCGTCCTGTACACCGGGGACATTTTCCGCTTCGCCTTCTACGTCGCCCTCCTCGTCGGCTGCATGCGGGAGATCCAGTCGTACTGGACGGCGCTTTCAGACGCAGCGGTGCTGGAGGACCGTCGGCGCATGGCACGTGACCTGCATGACGGGCTGGCGCAAGAACTGGCCTACATCTCCCGCAATCTCGATCTCGTCACCGGAGAGGCGAACGGAGACACGGTGGGGCGGTTGCGGCTGGCAGTCGAGCGGGCACAGCTTGAGTCGAGGCAGGCGATCAACGCTCTCGCCTCCCCGAGGAACCAGGCTGTGGAGGTTGCGCTAGCGGAGGCAGCATCCGAGGCTGCCCAACGACTGGGTATCGGACTCGAACTCGATCTTGTTCCAGGCGTTCGGCTGTCACCCACCCGCACCGAGGCCCTTGTACGCATCGCCTGCGAAGCCATCGCCAACGCCGCTCGGCATAGCGGCGCCAAGACGGTAACGCTCCGCCTCGAGCGCGACGGTTCTCTGGTACGGCTGCGAGTGGCTGACAGCGGATGCGGCTTCGACACAGCTGTCCCTGACAGCGGTTTCGGGCTCGTCGGCATGCATGAGCGCGCCCGGGCAGTCGGTGGTGACCTGCGCATTTGTTCTGCGCCCGGCCGGGGAAGCGAGGTGAACTTCGCAGTTTGAGCACTGAGACACGGCAGCTGCGGGTGCTGATTGCCGATGACCACGCGCCGACCCGCCAGGACGTGCGGCGCGCTCTCGACGCCGACGAGCGGTTCAACGTCTGCGCGGCGGTGGCAGATGCCCCTGCGGCCGTGCGGGCCGCGGTTCATGACCGGCCCGACGTCTGCCTTCTCGACATCCGGATGCCCGGCAGCGGCCTCGCTGCGGCGTGGGAAATCGCAGCGAGGCTGCCGCGAGCGAAAATCGTGATGCTGACCATTTCTGAGGAGGACACCGACCTCTTCGCCGCGCTGCGGGCCGGCGCCGACGGGTATCTGCTCAAGACGATGAACATGCAGCGGCTGCCGGATGCGCTGCACGGAGTCTGGTCGGGCGAAGCGGCGATGCCGCGGTTGCTGGTCGCGCGTGTGCTCGAGCGGTTTCACGGGCGGGAGCCACGCTGGCGGCCGCTCGTTGCCAGCGAGACTCTCGAACGGCGGCTGACGAGCCGGGAATGGGAGGTGCTTGAGCTGCTCGCGCACGGGTGCTCAACCGCGGAGATCGCTGACAGGCTGGTGCTTTCGGCCAGCGCGGTCCGGGCGCACATCACCTCAGTTGTGCGCAAGCTACAGGTGGCAGACCGTGCCGCTGCCGCCAGGCTCTTCAGTAAGCGCCCAGACGGCTGATCTGTCAGGGCAGCGCTTAGAGACCTGAGCGCATGGTCGGGGCAATAACAGTGTGGTTTCGCCGTCCGGGCATCAAGCTTGACCCGGGATGGTCCGAATTATGGGGGGGCAATGCGACTTGTGCTGTGCGATGACAACCTGCTGCTCGGTGAGGCCCTTGCCGCGGCCTTGCAGGCATGCGGCCATCAGGTAGTGGCGATCACGACTTCTCCGGCGGCTGGCATCGCCGCGGTGAGTGCGCACCTGCCCGACGCATGCCTGCTCGATCTGCGATTCCCTGGCGGTGAGGACGGCCTGGCTGCGGTCCGTGCAATCCGGCGGCGCTGTCCGGGCACCGCGGTGGTGATCCTCTCGGGCGCGCCCGACCCGTCGATCGTGTGTCAGGCGCGGAAACTTGGCGCGGCCGGCTTCCTCAGCAAGGACCAGAACGTGGCGCAGATCGCGCATGCGCTGGACGTGGTCGCCGCGGGCGGAGCCGTGTTCGAGTCCGCCCTGTCGAGCCATCCGCGCCCAGTGCCGCCCCACCGCGCTGACTCGCTGTATGAGCTCACTCCGCGGGAGACAGAGGTGCTGCGCAGAATCGTCTGCGGCCAGAGTACCGAGCAGATGGCCAGGGACATGAACATCGCCACCAGCACACTGCGCAGTTACGTAAAGAACCTTCTGGTCAAGCTGGGAACGCACTCAAGGCTGCAAGCCGCAGCGCTGGCCAGCCGCGAAGGGCTGGTCGCCGAGTTGTCCGCATGACCGGCACTGAACTGGCCGCATGACCGACACTGGAAAACCGGGCAGCGATCCTCCCTCAATTGGCGTAGCAGGGCCACGGCAAGCAGGGGTTCCACCGGAGTAGGGAAGTGAGCCACGCTCGCGGGCATGGGGATAAGTGTCTTCGTCGTCGATCAGGAGCGTACCTTCGCCGATGCTCTCGCGGCCCGGCTGGAGACAGAAGATGACGTGGAAGTCGTGGCGGCCGTGCACGCGCGGACGCCGGCCCAGTGCTTCATCGTGGGACGGCACGCCGACGTCATGCTGCTGGACGGCGACCTCCCTGAGCGCGCCGCGATGCGGCTATGTGACGAACTGAGCGGCCGCGACGAGGCACCGCGCGTCGTCGTGCTCAGTTACTCGTCAGAGGCTGAACGGATCGTGGACGCAGTCCGGTCGGGAGCAGCCGCGTGGGTGTGCAAGAACGAATCTCTTGACCACCTGCTGCACGTGATCCGGCGCGTCGCCCAGGGCGAGACATGGCTGCCCCCGGCTGCGGCGGGCCAGGTGCTGTGGTTGCTGATCCAAGACCAGGAGCAGCGGCGGGACAACGACCGGCTACTCGCCGCACTTACGCCACGCGAGCGGGAGGTGCTGACCTGCTTGGCAGAGGGAGCGGGACGACGGGAGGTAGCGGAACAACTGCACCTGTCCGCCAACACCGTCCGGACACACCTGCAGAACCTGATGGCGAAACTCGGCGTCCACTCCACGCTTGAAGCGGTCGCATTGAGCCGGCCGCATCTGGAGCAACTCCGCCCTGGCGTCGGCTGATCACTGCCAGGCCGGCCATGCGCAGGCGCCCTACGACGGATGAGGATGTTCCTGCGGTCGGCCCGCCGCCAGAATTGATCAATGTCACGGCGGCGCGCCGCGCTGTCCGAGGACGTCCTCGCCAGTACGCATCGGAACGGGATCCGCTCCCCCTCCGCAGCGTCGCCGGGGAGGCGGGTGGGGAGGGGTGAGCAAGTTGCGAACCGGATTCGGGCCGCACGGCCCTGCACGGTCGCCGGGCCGGAGCCGATCGGGAAGCTACCGCCTGGCAAAGTTGGCTTTCTCGATCCTCCTGGCCGGCAGTGGGGTCGCGCTTGCCGCTCCGCCCGCGTTGTCCGCGACGACTACCACCGTCGCTCTTACTTTCGACAACGGCGCGAACAGCCAGTACACGCTCGGCTACCAGCAGGCGCTGCAGCCGCATGGTGTCAACGCCACCTTCTATGTCAACAGCGGTACCGTGGGCAACGCGGCGAGGATGTCATGGGCGCAGCTCTCCACCCTGGCGACGGCGGGCGATGAGATCGGCGGCAAGACGGTCGATGGCACCAGCCTCACCACGCTCAGCACGTCACAGCAGATCAGCGAGATCTGTAACGACCGGCAGGCCATCCTTCAGCACGGGCTGAAGCCGTTCAGCTTCGCTTACCCGGGCGGTGCGTTCACCACCACGATCGAGAGCGAGGTGCAGAACTGCGGCTACGGGAACGCGCGGACCGCAGGCAGCCTGTCCCCGACCGGCGCAACCTATGCGGAGACCCTGCCCCCCAGGATCTGGCTGGCGCTGCGTGCCTATGCGCCGGGCGGGCAAGTCACGCTGTCGAATCTGGAGTCGCTGGTGTCGGGCGCGGCCTCGCACGGAGGCGGCTGGGTCCCGATCGTCATCCAGAAGGTCTGCTCGCAGACCCTGGACCCCAGCAACTACAGCACCTGCACGTCATCGGGCGGGTGGATCGACCTTGCGGACCTGAACACGTTCCTGAGCTGGGTGCAGAATGCCGGGCAGGCGGGCGGGGCACCGGCCGCGACGGGGTTCAGCACGATGGGCGCCACGGCCATCTCGGCCGACACCATTGCCCCGGCAACCGCGATTTCCTGCAACGGGTCACCATGCCAGTCCACCGCCTACACCAGCACCGTCACGGTGACGCTGACACCGACCGACACCGGCTCGGGAGTCGCGAGCACCCACTACACCACCGACGGGTCAACCCCCACCCTGTCCAGCCCAACCTATTCGGGGCCGCTCTCGCTGACCTCCTCCGCGACCGTTCAGTACCGCTCCTGGGACAATGCGGGAAACGCCGAGACCGCGCACTCCCAGGCGATCCAGATCCAGCAAGGGACTGACACCACCGCGCCGACGACCACGATCTCGTGTAACGGCGCGCCCTGCGGTAATACTGGGTATACGGCGCCGGTGACCGTGACCCTGGCCGCGACCGACAACCCGGGTGGCTGGGGGGTGGCGAACACCTACTACACCACCGACGGGTCTGCGCCGACCACGTCAAGTACGGTCTACGCCGGGCCGTTCACCGTCAAGCAGAACACGACCGTGAAATTCTTCTCGACCGACCTGGCGGGCAACGCCGAACAGCCGAACTCGCAAGCGATCGCCTTCACCACCGTGGTGTCGCTGACCTTTGACGACGGCATCATCAATCAGTACACGCTGGCATTCCAGCGCGCCTTGATCCCGCATAACACGACCGGAACATTCTTTGTCAACACTTCGGCCATCAATAATGGTCTTGCCAGCGGCGCAATGACCTGGGCTCAGCTCACCACCTTGAACAACGCCGGAAACGAGATCGCCGGGCATACCCTCGACGAGTATAATCTCGCCACCTCAACAGACACCCAGACCATGACCACTGAGGTATGCCAGGACCGCCAGAATCTGGTTAACCACGGGTTCTACCCGACCAGCTTCGCCTACCCATTCGGTGCCTACAACGCGACCGCGGAAAGCATCGTGCACGGCTGCGGATACACCTCGGGCCGGGCAGCGGGCGGGGTGGACGTCAGCGGTCCCGGCGCCGGTCCCGTATACGCCGAGACGATTGCGCCTAAGGACCCGCTTGCCACCCGGACGGTCTACAACGCCGCGACGGGAAGCCCGCCAACCGCTCCAATGCTGACCCTTTCCAACATGGAGAACGCCATCACCGGGGCCAGCCAGAACGGCGGCGGCTGGATTCAGCTGGCCTTCCACCAGATCTGCTCGCAGACCCTGGACCCCAGCAACTACAGCAATTGCACCACCTCCTGGGGGCCGGTTGAACTCGACAGCCTCAATGCGCTGCTTGACTGGCTGCAGAACGCCGGACAGGCGGGCGGCGCACCCGCGGGCACTGTAATGAAGACGGTGTCTCAGGTCGTGAACGGGCCGGACACGCAGGCGCCGATCAGCACCCTCCAGTGCGACGGGTCGCCGTGCCAGTCGTCGGCCTACAACGGCTCCACCACAGTCTCGCTGTTCCCGAAGGACCCGGGCGGCGCCGGCGTGAAGGCGACCTACTACACCACCGACGGTTCCACGCCGACCACCTCCAGCACGGTCTGGAACTACCTGCCCTTCACCATCAACAGCCCGACGACGTTCAAGTTCTTCTCGGTAGACAACGCGGGCAACGTAGAAGCCGTGCAGACCCAGACCGTGCAGGTCCAGCCCAACCCGGATCCCGTCATCGGCTCGGCTGGCGACATCGCCTGTGACCCCAGCGCTTCGGGGTTCAACGGCGGCCAGGGCACCGCCACCGACTGCCGCGCCGCGGCCACGGCCGGCCTGCTGACCGGCGTGGACGCGGTGGCGCCACTCGGCGACGACCAGTACAACTGCGGCGGGCTTACTGCCTTCGAGCAGTCCTACGGCCCGACCTGGGGAGTGAAGAAGGCCATTACGTACCCGGTGCCCGGCGACAAGGATTTCACCACCACTGGCGGCACCGGCTGCCCAAGCACCCCGGGTGCCGGGTACCAGCAGTACTTCAGTGGCAGTGGCGGGCTCTTGGGTTCCCCGGTTCCTGCGGGGGTCAACGTTGATGCTTCCACCGCCTACTACAGCTATAACCTGGGCAGCTGGCACATCATCGCGCTGAACACCTCACCCTGCGTTCTCAACACGCCGTCGTTCTGCGCGGCCGGCTCGGCGCAGGACCAATGGCTGCAGCACGATCTGGCCACCAACACGGCAAGCTGCATCCTCGCCTACTACCAGAACCCGCGCTGGGCCTCGACGGCGTCCGGCTCGGGCGGCAACAGTACCATGCAGCAACTCTGGCAGGACTTGTACAACGGCGGCGCGGATGTCGTGCTGAACGGCGACTCACACTGGTACGAGCGATTCGCGCCGCAGAACGCATCAGGCGCCATAGATAATACGTATGGCATGCGCGAGTTCATCGTGGGTACCGGTGGCGCGGGCCTTGAACAGCCAGGTACGGAAGTTCCAAACAGCCAGGTGCTGAACGCCACCACGCACGGCATCATTAAGCTGACTCTGCACAGCGGAAGCTACGACTGGCAGTTCGTCAACGACGGCGGGAGTGCTTTCACAGACTCCGGCACAGGCAGTTGCCACAGCAAGCCGCCGGCCTGAAATCGCGCGTAATTGCCGCGTACAAGGACGGCGCGCACGGCGGCTAAAGCGCGGATTCCATTTAGCCGGGCGGTGCTATTACCAGTCGCGCGCCGGGCTAGGCCACGCTGCGCGCAGCCGTGCCTGCCATCGCGCTAGGCAAGTTACTTCGGCGTACATACCATGCGCGAGCATACGTGCGCGAGCTGGCCGCCTCCAGGCTCGGGGTCCTGGCAGACAAGGGCCACCACGGAGCTGCTCCAGCCCCACACAATGCGGAATGCGGCTACGACAGATGGGGGATGCGGACTATCGGGGGTTCGCCCTAGATTCAGTGACCGACGGGTGAATTTATGCCAAAGTCCGGGAACCGCTCATTTGCGGGCCGATGTCTCGGCTGGCTTTAGGTAGAGGGCGTTGACTGAATGACGCAAGTTTCGAAGCGCAGTGCTTTCCGCGTCGCGGTGGTCGGGTGCGGTTACTGGGGATCGAAACATGTCCGCGTGCTGCACGCGGCGGGCGGCGTCGAGGAAGTTGTTCTCGTCGATTCACGTGAAGACCGGCTACGGAACCTGACCCGCAGCTACCGGACAGCTCCCTGGTACACAGCCCTGGCACACGCCCTTGAACATGTTGACGCGGTGGTGGTGGCAACCCCGCCGAGCAGCCACGTGAGCGTGGCTCTGCAGGCGATCGAGGCTGGCAAGCACGTCCTGGTGGAGAAGCCGCTGGCGCCAACGACGGCAGGCGCTCGCCTGCTGGAATGTGCGGCGTCCGCGGCGGGCGTAACCCTCATGGTTGGTCACACGTTCGAGTACAGCCCGGCCGTCCGTAAGCTCCGCGAGCTTGTCCAGAACGAGGAACTGGGCGACGTGTACTACATCGACAGTGCACGGCTCAACCTCGGCCTGTACCAGAACGACGTGAACGTTATCCTCGACCTCGCACCGCACGATATCTCCATCATCAATCACGTCCTGGGGCGCAAGCCCGTCGCGGCCCAGGCATGGGCCTCGCGGCACGCGCACCGGCGGTTCGAGGACGTCGCCTACCTGCGCTTGTTCTACGACGACTTCTTCGATGACCGCGGCCTTTCCGCCAACATCCACGTGAGCTGGCTCGACCCATGCAAGGTGCGGAGGGTCACAGCGGTTGGCAGCCAGAAGATGGCCGTTTACGACGACCTGGCCGTGGACGAGCGGATCCGCGTGCTGGACAAGGGGGTCTGCCTCCCGCCAGACGGTGACAACATGACTCAGCCGCCGCTGTCCTACCGCTACGGCGACATCGTGGTCCCGTTCATCGCACCTGACGAGCCGCTCGCCGTGCAGGACCGGCATTTCATCGAGTGCATTGGCAGCGGCGCCCGGCCCCTGACCGACGGCGAGAACGGGATCGCCGTCGTGGAGGCACTTGAAGCGGCGGAACTGTCGCGGCGGCTTGGCCGCCCGGTGCTGCTCGAAGAACTCAGCTCTAACGGCCCCTTCGCCCAGCCGTTCAGCAACGGGCATGCGCCGATCTCCCACGCTAACGGCGCAGCGCGCGTCCAGGTGGCGGCCTCGGTGGCGGGCGTCAGCCCGGAGGCGTCATGACTGGCCAGATCCCCTTCCTGGACCTAGCCGCGATGACGCGCGAGGTCCGTGCCCCGGTAGAGCTGGCGTGGAGCCGGGTGCTCGGGTCAAGCCGGTTCATCGGTGGCGAGGCGGTTGAGGAGTTCGAGGCAGCGTGGGCCGCCTACTGCCAGGTGCCGCACGCGCTCGGCGTGGCAAATGGAACCGACGCACTCCAGCTCACCCTGACCGCACTGGGAATCGGGCCGGGCGATGAGGTGATCCTGCCTACGAACACGTTCGTGGCCACGGCGGAGGCGGTCGTCCTGGCCGGGGCGCTGCCGCGGTTCGCTGATGTGAGCCCGGACACCCTCCTCCTCACGCCCGGCCAACTCGAAGCCGCCATCACCCGCCGGACGAGGGCGGTCATCGTTGTGCACCTCTACGGCCAGATTCCCGACATGGATGCGCTGTGCCGGGTCGCCGACCGGGCCGGCATCGCGGTGATCGAGGACGCAGCTCAGGCACATGGGGCAACCTGGAAGGGCCGCCGGGCCGGATCCATCGGGCTGGCCGGCTGCTTCAGCTTCTATCCGGGCAAGAACCTCGGGGCGTTCGGCGACGCGGGCGCCGTGCTGACCGCCGACGCGGGCCTGGCGGGCCGGATCAAGGTCCTGCGTGATCATGGCCGTACGGTGGGCTCTCACTACCAGCACGAACTGGTGGGGGCCAACAGCCGCCTCGATGCGCTGCAGGCAGCGGTCCTCACCGCCAAGCTCGCCCGGCTGGACGCATGGAACGAAGTACGCCGGTCAATCGCGGTGCG
>Ga0070708_100005493_pt1 | contig 10051 bp, 6 predicted proteins | sample KBSK5503metaG_FD_65469 | JGI IMG/M metagenome (GOLD analysis project Ga0070708, IMG submission 65469) | Corn, switchgrass and miscanthus rhizosphere microbial communities from Kellogg Biological Station, Michigan, USA - KBS K5-50-3 metaG | ecosystem: Host-associated > Plants > Roots >... | reverse complement strand
TCGACCTCGCGCTCGAGAGCCGCGACCTCTATCCGCACTGGGTCGAGCAGCTCTTCGAAGAGACTCAAATGGACGTCGGTTATCGCCGCGCCGGCATTCTCCGCTGCGCCTTTCCCGGCGGGGAGCCCGCGCTCGAAGTGTACGAATGGCAATGGGAGGCGGGGCTGCCGGTCGAGCGGCGCGACGCCGGCGGGATCGCCGCGCTGACGGCGGGAGCCGTGTCTGGCGCGGTCCGGGAGGCGCTCTTCTTCCCGGAAGACGCGCTCGTGGACAACCGGCGGCTGACGGAGGCCGTGAGGATCGCGGCGGAGCGGCGGGGCGTGACGTTCCTGGCGCCGATGGCGGCGCGCCGTTTCGCCGTCGCCGGCGGCCGCTGCGGCGGAGTCGAGACGGAAGAGGGTCTGGTCGAGGCCGGCCACGTCGTGAACGCGGCCGGAGCGTGGGCGAGCTTCGACCCGCGCTTCCCGGTCCCGGTCGAGCCCGTGCGCGGCCAGATCGTGGAAGTCGAATCGCGAGGTCTCAAGCTCGCGGCCGTGGTCGAGTCCGAGGAGGTCTACGTCGTTCCGCGCGGAGATTCTCTGCTGCTGGGCTCGACGACCGAGCGGGTCGGGTTCATCAAGGGGATCACGGTCGGAGCCGTTCGGCGGCTGCTCGCCGCGGCCACGCGTCTCCTGCCCCCCCTCGAGGAAGCCGGCTTCCGGCGAGCGTGGTCGGGACTTCGACCGGGGACCCCCGACGGATGGCCTCTGCTCGGGCCGTCGTCACTTCCGGGCCTCTCCCTTGCGACGGGCCACTTCCGCAACGGCATCCTCCTCGCTCCGGTGACCGCGCTCGCGCTCGCCGACGAGCTGTCCGGGAGAAGCACGCGAGACTTTTCTCCGTTCTCCGCCCTGCGGTTCGCCGAGCGTCCGGCTCCGGCGCCGATTCCGGAAATGACCTGTTAAGATAGAATCCAATTCAATTCAGCGGGCCGCGGAACAGGGCCGGCCAACCGGGAGGGATCGAAACAGAGCATGATGCGAAGAGCACTTTATGCGGGCCTCCGAAGCGGGGCAGACCTCCTCTGGCGCGCCGTCCGCACGATCGACCGTCGGTTTCCCGAGGGATCGTTCCAGCCGAAATGGGCGCCGGCACCGCTTCTGAAGCAGCGGCAGCGCTCCTTCCCGAATCTCGGCTTTCCGCGCCAGACCGACTCGCTCTGTCCGGGCTGCGTCAAGGAGGTCCGCTCGCAGATCCTTTCCGGCGAAGCGGACTGGAAGGTCCTGATCGACGGGAATCCCGGCGAGATCAAGGCCACAATCGTCGAGGAAGACGGCCGGATCGTGATGAAGAAGGAGTGCCCCGCGCACGGCCGTTTCGAGGACGTCATGTCCACGGACCCCGCGTTCTTCCGCCGGCTGGAGACACTCTACCCGGGACGCGATTTCACGATTCCGAAAGACGGGCTCCACAACCACGGGACGTCCTCGATCCGGTACGGCCGGGGCGCGGTCCTGACGATCGACCTGACCAACCGCTGCAACATGATGTGCAACCCGTGCTTCATGGACGCCAACCAGGTCGGTTTCGTCCACGAGCTCGAGTGGGATGAGGTCAAGAAGCTCTTAGACGACGCGGCCTCGGTCAAGCCCCGGCGGCAGCTGTCGGTCCAGTTCTCCGGAGGCGAACCGACGCTCTCGCCGCACTTCCTGCCGGCCATCCGGTACGCCCGCGAGCTCGGCTACTTCTCCGTGCAGTGCGCGACCAACGGCATCCGGTTCGCCCAGGAGGAGGACTTTGCGAAGGCCGCGGTCGAGGCGGGCCTCCGATTCGCCTACCTGCAGTTCGACGGCGTCGGCAACGAGAGCAACCAGCACCGCAAGGTCGGCAACCTCTTCGACGTGAAGTTGAAGGCGATCGAGAACCTGCGCCGCCATGGAGTTGACATCACACTGGTGACGACGATCGTCAACGGCGTCAACAACCACCAGGTCGGCGACATCCTGAAATTCGCGATCCAGAACGTGGACAAGATCAACGCGGTCGCGTTCCAGCCGGTCTCCTTCACCGGGCGGGACGAGGACATCGACGACGAGACGCGGAAGAAGCAGCGCTACACGCTCTCCGAGCTCGCGCACGACGCGAAGACGCAGGCCGGCCTCGGCGAGCCGATGCGCGACTGGTACCCGCTCTCCGCGTCCGGGCCTCTCTCGGATCTGAAGGATCTGCTCGGAGGCCTCGAGTCCGAATGGGGGTCCTTCAAGTGCGGCTGTCATCCCAACTGCGGCATCGGCACGATGCTCCTCGTGGAGGAGAAGACGAGGGCCGCGGTAACGGTGCCGTCGATCCTGAACGTGGACCGGCTGCTCGAGGACATCAGGGGGATCACCGACTCGGCGCGCCGCAAGACCTGGACCGCCGTCCAGACCGGACTCGCCGTCCTGAGGAACCTGCGCCCCGACGGGATTCCGGCCTCGCTCTCCCCGTGGAAGGTCCTCCGGATCATGGACAGCCACACCGGCGGGAAGCTCGGATTCTCCGAGACGCGCCGCTACGACTGGCGGGTCTTTTTCGTCGGCGGGATGTGGTTCCAGGACCTCTTCAACTACGACTTCCGGCGCACCGAGATGTGCATCATCCCGTATGCCACGCAGATGGGAGAGATCTCGTTCTGCGCCTACAACACCGGGGTCGGCTGGAGGAAGATCATCGAGGAGATGTTCCAGACGGCCACGGTGGCGGAGTGGTACAAGACCCGCGGCCGCCACGAGGTCTTCGCCCGCGGCCGCAACGTCCCCCTGCCCGGCTCCGCGCCGTCTCTCCCCGGGAGCCTCCCCGTCTACGGCGGCGCCGCCGGTAAGTAACCCGGGTCACGCCGTCGGGGCCCTGTACGCCTCGCCCGTTCCCCCAGCGCCTACGGCGTGAGGGAGCGACGGTGCCTGCGAAGGCGGCGTCTCGCTTATCCGCGCCGTCCCCAACGGGGAGACGCGGGTTTCTCTTCCACTCTGGACTTTGGAATCTGGGCCCTGGACCGCGCGGCGCGAGCGGCACGCCGCGGCCTTCGCGCCCGAGCGGCGGCGAATCGCTCGGCGATCGGAACTTCGAGTCTCTCCGCGGGCGCCGCGCGGTAGTCGAAGCCGGGAACAGTCACGCGGGGCAGGCGCTTTCCGATCGCGCGCTCGATCGCACGCAGGTCCGCTTCCTCTTCGGGCGAGACGAAGGTAAACGCGTCGCCCGTCATCTCGGCGCGGGCCGTGCGGCCGACGCGGTGGATGTAGTCGTCGGGAACCTTCGGGACGTCGAAGTTGATGACGTGAGACAGGGCCTCGACGTCGATGCCGCGCGCGGCGATGTCGGTGGCGACGAGCACCCGGAAGCGGCCGGACTTGAAGCCCGCCAGCGCGGCGGTGCGCTGAGCCTGGCTTCGGTTGCCGTGAATCCGCTCGCAGGGCACGCCGCGCCGGGTCAGCGACTCGGCCAGCCGGTTGGCGCGGTGCTTCGTGCGGGTGAACGCGAGCACGTTCTTGATGTCTCCCCGCTGGACGAGCTCGAGCAACAGAGGCGCCTTCAGGTTCTGCGGCACCGGATAGACCGCCTGCGTGATTCCGACCGCGGGAGCCGCGGCCCGTCCGAGGTTCGCGGCGAAGGGATGTTTCAACAGCTCGCGTGTCAGCGCCTGGATGGGCGGCGGCATCGTGGCCGAAAAGAATAGCGTCTGGCGTTTGCCCGGCAGGTGCTTCAGGATCCGCCGGATGTCCGGCAGGAAGCCCATGTCGAGCATGCGGTCGGCTTCGTCGAGGACGAGGATCTCGAGCCCTTCCAGCTTCGCGTAGGGGAAGCGGAAGTGGTCGAGCAGGCGGCCGGGGGTCGCGACCAGGACGTCCACTCCGGTGCGGAAGGCGTGCTCCTGCGGGCCCATGCCCACGCCCCCGAAAACGGAGGCGGCACGCAGAGGCGTGTGGACGGCCAGGGCGTTGGCGTGCTCGTCGATCTGCGCGGCGAGCTCCCGGGTGGGGGTCACGATCAGGGCCCTCGTCACGCCCCGTTTCTTTCCCATGAGGCGGTGGAGGATGGGAAGAACGAACGCTGCGGTCTTACCGCTCCCCGTCATGGCGCAGGCCAGGACGTCGCGGCCCTCCATGGCCGGCGGGATCGTGTCCTTCTGGATCGGCGTCGGGCGCGAGAAGCCCATCTCCTTGACTCCCCGCGCGAGGTCGGGGTGCAGCCCGAAACTGGAAAAAGGCATGGAACTTATGTGTTCTTTCCGCGGCGGCCTCCCGGTCGGGGTGGCGCTCGCCGCATGAAGGCTCCGGCTTTGTTCGGGAACGGAGGAATCGCCGGCGAGGCCTACGTTCGTGATGCGTTCGCCCGTTGCCTGGGGCTGCGAGGCCCCGCGTTGTCGGACGTTGAGAAGAACAGGATGTCACACCCGGCCGAAATAAGCAACCCGACGCGACTCTCGGTTCTTGAAATGTGGGGAGTCCGTTGTGGCGGGCGGCCAGCGATATGTCGGATCTGACATATCACTGTCCCCGGCTAGAGACTCAATTCTTTCGCGAAGGGCCCCACCATTTTGAGAGGCGGCCGCTCGGCAGGTCGGGAGTGGCCGACGCGCTCGGGGAATAGTGCGAGGTGTCGTTGAAGAGAGAGAGGCGGGCGTGGGTCGGGTCCCGGAAGTCCAGGATGTTCAGGGACGCGGGGCTCTGGTCCAGCCGGTCCCGGTAGACGCGCGGGTCCAGACCCAGCAGAGAGCTGACGAGCAGCCGGATCGTGGCCTTGTGCGAAACGAGCAGCGCGTGGCGGTCGCGGTGCTCCTCGACGATCGCGAGCAGGGCCGGCAGGGCGCGCGCCGTGACGGCGAGGCCGCTCTCGCCTCCGTCCGGCGCGATGGAGAAAGGGTCCGCCTCCCACCGCGCGTATTCCTCCGGGAAGAGCCGCTCGACCTCCGCTCGCTTCATTCCCTCCCAGTGTCCGTGGGAGACCTCGCGCAGCCCCGCGCGGGGCAGGACGTCCAGGCCGTGAGGCCCGGCGAGGATCCGCGCCGTTTCCAGCGTGCGACCCAGGGGGGAAGCGTACACGGCCTCGAGCGGCTCGCCGGCCAGCCGGGCCGCGAGACTCCGCGCCTGCTCGCGGCCTTCCTCGGAGAGAGCCACGTCCGTCTCGCCGGCGAAGGCATCCTCCGCGGAAAGCACCGTGGCGCCGTGCCGAACCAGGAAGATGCGCGTCGTCATGGCGCGCCTCGGGCGCGCCCGGGGCTCGGGACTCGGGACTCGGGACTCGGAAGGCAAGAATCGGCAGTCCAGCTCATCCCTTAACACTCCAGCCCTTCCCAGCGAGAAGCTCCCGGAGACGTTCGCGCTGGTCGCCTTGAAGCTCGACGAATCCTTCGCCGGCCTTGCCGCCGGCTCCGCAGGACTTCTTTAACTCCTTCGCCAGGTCTCGAAGGAAGGCTTCGTTGTTCGGCAGGCCGTCGATCACGGTCACGCGCTTGGCGGGGCCCGCGTTCTCGACGCGGAGCTTCACTGTGATCTTCGCCGGCACCGGCTCGGCGGACGGAAGGGAAGAGGAGCAGTGGCATTCGTCCGCCGGCCACCCGCATTTCGGGCAGATCCGTCCCTTCTGGCTCGAATAGATGATCCGCTCCTTCACGGGGCTCCCGGCCTTGGGATCTGGACTCTGGCCCCGGGACCTTCTTTGAGGTGGCGATCCAGGAAGTCCGCCGCGGCGCGGTAGGCCGCCAGCCAGTGCGCGTGGACCAGGAAGTCGTGGATCTCGTCGGGGAAGACGAGTTCCTCGAACTCGACGCCCTTCTGGCGCAGTGCCTGAGCGAGGTCCACGCTCTGGCTGAAAGGCACGTTGCGGTCGTCGTCTCCGTGGATCAGGAGAACGGGCGAGCGCCACGACTTGACCGCGGCCATCGGGGAGGACTCGAAGGCCAGGCGCGCCGCTTCCTGGCGCCTGACCGGATCGTAGGCCGGCTCGAAGTTCGTGATGACGTCATTCCAGTCGTGCACGCCGTGGAAGTCGACGCCCGCGGCAAAGAGGTCCGAGGCCCGCGCGAGGCCGAGCGCGGTCAAGTATCCCCCGTAGGAACCGCCCCACAGGGCGATGCGGTCCGGATCCACGTCGGGCCGGCTCTTCAGGTACAGGCCCGCTCCGAGCACGTCGTTGAACTCCGAGGCGCCGACCGCGCCGTAGTCGACCGCTTCGCGGAACTCCATCCCGTAGCCGATGCCGCTCCGGTAGTTGACCGAGAGCACGACGTAGCCCCGGTTCGCCAGGTACTGATTGAACGCGTAGGAGTTGCGGTAGTAGTAGTTGTAGTGCCAGCCGAGCAGCATCTGCCGGCGCGAGCCTCCATGAAAGAAGATCGCGGCGGGTCGGCGCTCGCCGGATCTGGCGCTCGCCGGGAGGAAGAGCTGCGCGTGGATCTTCATCCCGTCCGCCGAGGGAAAGAGAACCGGCTCGGGAACGGCGAGCGCCTTCTCGGGGAAATCGGCGGGCACCGCTCCGGGACCCAGCTCCCGCGCCGGCGCGCTGCCCGCCTGGATGACAGGCTGCGGAGGGCGCCTCGCGTCGGACCGCAGGTACGCGATCGCCTTGCCGTCGCTCGTCGCGACCGGCGACCATTCGATTCCCTTTCCGCTCGTCAGAGCGACGGGGTTCCCGCCCGCGGGCGAGACGCTCCAGAGATGACGCCGATCGATGTCGTCCTGATTCGAGTTGAAAAGGAGTCTCTTTCGGTCGCCGGAAAGCGAGACGTACTCGACCTCGAAGTCGCCCGGCGTCAACAGCCGGGGTGCGCCGCCGGCGGCCGCGACCGTGTAGAGGTGCGTCCAGCCGTCCCTCTCCCAGGGGAAAACGATCCGATCGCCGTCGGCCCAGAAGAGTTGACTCTCCGCGACGACGTTTCGAAAGACGCTGCCTCGACCCTTCTCCGCGCGGAACACCTCGCGCGCCCGCCCGGTCGCCACGTCGGCGACGCGGATGGACCAGGGCTCGGCTTCCCGATGCGGACGAAAGGACTGGATCTCGCGGCTGGCGGGAGTGCGAAGGAAGGCGAGGCGCTTCCCGTCGGGGGACCAGACGGGATTGGAATCCCGGTCCACGCTCGGCTCCAGATACGAGAGCGACTTCGCGTTCAAGTCGTAGACACCGAGGAAGCCGTGGTCGCCGCGCCGGCTGACGAACGCGATCCGGGAACCGTCCGGAGACCAGGACAGCGTCGCCTCGTCGCCGCGCCCCTTGAAGAGCTCGGCCGGTTTCTCGCTCCCGCCTTCGAGCGGGACCGTGAAGACCTGGTCCTTGTCGCCGGCCCGGGCGACGTAGGCGACGCGATCCCCCCGGGGCGAGACCGCGACCCCTCGCCCGGCGGCCAGCCGCCGCGGGCTCCCGCCCGCGAGAGGCGCGACGAAGACCGCCTGTTCGGCGCCTTCGGGGCGGGAGAGCGGGTTGGGGATTTCCCCCCGGCGGTTAGCGCCGCCTCCACGTACGTAGACGAGCGCCTTCGCGTCGGGCGCGAAGGAGAGATCCGAGATCTCCTGCCCGTCGTCCTCGGTGTATGCCGTGAGCTTCCTTCCCCTGTACTCCGGCGGCCCCGCCACCCAGACGTTGCGGACGCCGCGGTCGTTGAAGACCCAGGCGACGACGCCTCCGGAGTGCGCCGCCGTCAGGTCGGCCGGGAACGGAGCCGAGAGGACCTGCTCGAGCGTGAAGGACACCTTCGGGGAGAAGACCGGCAGAGCCGGCGCGGCCAGGCTCAAGACCGCGGCGAGAGAGAACGTCAGTCGGACGGGCATCGTCACCTCCCGGCCTGTCATTCTGAGGTCGCCGACGCGCCTAAGAATCTGCTCCCGGCCGCGGGCAGATTCTCGCTTCGCTCAGGACGACAGCCGGAACTTTATCGTGCGACCAGCGCGAGCAACTCCTTGCCGTACGCCGCGAGCTTCGCCGGCCCGATCCCCGGGACCTCGGCCAAGGCCTCGAGCGAGGCCGGCCGGAGAGCGGCGATCGCGGCCAGCGTACGGTCGTGAAGAACGACATAAGCCGGGATCGCGCGCTCGGAGGCCTCGCGGCGCCGCCAGAGCTTCAGCGCGGCGAGCAGCGCGTGGTCGGCTTCTGTCCCGCGCGGTCCGGCCTCGGCCGGCGCGGCCGGCGAAATCCTCGTTTTCTTGACCCGCCCGATCCGCGGCCGCGCGGGCTCGGGCAGCGTGAGCTCGGCGTGCGCCGACCGTCCCGCCATGACGTCGCGCCCGCGCCGGGTCAGGGACAGCGTGCGGTAGACGTCGTCGGAGACCTGGAGCAGTCCCGCGCCGGCCGCCGCGTCGATCCACCGGCCGATCTTCTTCGGTTCTTCCCCCGCCAGGAGGCCCGTCGTCGAAAGGGTCTGCAGCGACAGGGGAAGACCCTCCCGGTCGCCGACGAGCATCGCCGTGATCTTGCGTTTTCCAAACCGTTCGCCCGCGCGGGCGACACCCGACAGGATTTTTCGCAGGAAGAGAATCTCTTCCGCGTCGAGCGGCCGGCGGCGCGCGCAATTGCCGCAGTTTCCGCATCGCGCGGGCGCGCCCGGGTCGCCGAAGTAGTGGAGCAGCGCGGCGCGCAGGCAGCCGGTCGAGTCGGCGTAGGCGATCATCCGGCGCAGCTTCTTGCGGTCGAGCTCGCGCTTACTCTCCCGCTGTTCGGGATCGAGCGGGGCGCGGTGCCGCCAGAGTTCCGCCTCCTCGTCCTCCTTCTCGATGAAGAACTCCCGCGTCCTGACGTCCACGTAGTTCCAGAATAGGGTCGTCGTAGCCGCTCGCCCGTCGCGCCCCCCTCGACCGATCTCCTGGTAATAGGCCTCGAGCGATCCGGGGATCTCGAAATGCACCACCGCTTCGACATCCGGGCGGTCTATACCCATGCCAAAGGCGTTGGTCGCGCAGACGATGCGAACCGAGCCCGCCGCGAAGCCGTTCTGGACTCGCGTCCTCTCGATCTCGTTCAAGCCCGCGTGGTACGCCTCGGCTTCGATCCCGGCCGCCCGCAGGGCTTCGGCCGCGCGCTCGGTGCTCTTGCGCGTTGCCGCGTAGACGAGGGCCCTGCGGCCCGCGACGATCTCCGGCAAGAGCGTCCGCTTTTCGAGCTCCCCAGACACGCGCCGCACGTCGAAGAAGAGGTTGGGACGGTCGAACCCGGCCACGAAAACTCGGGGTTGCGCAAGCCCGAGCAGGGTGACGATGTCCTCTCGGACTTCGGGCGTCGCCGTGGCCGTAAAGGCGATTATGGGCGGGCGGCCTTCTTCGCCATCCGCGCGCCGGCACCGCGCGGCCGCCTCCGCCAGGCGTCTGTAATCTGGCCGGAAGTCGTGCCCCCATTCGGACACGCAGTGCGCCTCGTCCACGGCGAACCGCGAAAGTTGAATGTCGGCGAGGTCGCGGACGAATGAGTCCGAGGCGAACCGCTCAGGCGCGACATAAAGAAGACGAAGGTTCCCTCTTCGCGCTTCCGCCACGGCCGCTCGGCGCTCCGCCGGCGAGGCGTGCGAATGAAGAGCGGCTGCGCGGATTCCCTTGCGGTTCAGCTCGTCCACCTGGTCTTTCATCAACGCGATGAGCGGAGACACGACGAGCGTCAATCCGGGGAGGAGAATCGCCGGCAACTGGTAGCCGATCGACTTACCGGAGCCGGTCGGCATCACGGCTAGGACATCGTGTCCGGCGAGGACGGCGCGCACGATCTCTTCCTGTCCGGGCCGAAAGGCTTCGTGCCCGAAATGCCGCGTCAGGGCATGCGTGACTTCCTCTGCCGACCAGAGGGGGTGGGGGCGAAGGGCTAACCGAACCCGCTGACTATCCAAGACGGGGAATTATGCCCGGGTTCGCCCCGTTGCGAGGATTCCCGATCGCCGCCGATCCCGTAAAATGAGTAAAACCATGACCCTGGCCTCGTCCGATACCGGCACCGTCGCGCGCACGCGCGCCGACCGCCGCGCGCTCGCCATCGTCGCGCACGTGGACCACGGCAAGACGACGCTCGTGGACGCGCTCCTGAAGCAGTGCGGCACCTTCCGGGCCGGTCAGCACGTCGAGGA
>Ga0070708_100005492_pt1 | contig 10052 bp, 5 predicted proteins | sample KBSK5503metaG_FD_65469 | JGI IMG/M metagenome (GOLD analysis project Ga0070708, IMG submission 65469) | Corn, switchgrass and miscanthus rhizosphere microbial communities from Kellogg Biological Station, Michigan, USA - KBS K5-50-3 metaG | ecosystem: Host-associated > Plants > Roots >... | reverse complement strand
AGCTGCATCGCTGCCGTGGGATCCAGGGCGGCCGCGCGTTCGAACGATCGCCGCGACGCATCGCGGTTGAACCCGTAATACAGCGTGAGGCCCTGATCGAAGAGGCGCTGGGCCTCCGGCCTGCTCGTGCGAATCGGATGATGCAACGTTCCGATGCGACCGGGTAGAACAGGAGCGAGCGGTAAATGCTGCGCGGCGCGCACCGTGAACACGGCCGCGGCGCATCCCACCATTAGCAGTACAGCAACCAGTCTTGCCGTCACACGTCGCCAATCGCGACTCTACATGCGTAAGCGTACGAATTGAAATGGCGTTTCATCGTGGCGGCCCACGGTCGCAAGAACACGAAATGACGTGACAACCTTACATTCCTGTGCTTAGATGCACGCGTCCGCGTAGCCGCGGGCGACCGCGTATCCGTCGCTAACGAGCAGATCGAGTTTTTCAGAAAGGCCGCAATCGTATGACGAACTCTCGACGTTTCACCACGGCTGCCGTGCTCGCTGCGACGGTCGTCATGACTGTGGCCATGCCGGGACGCCAGGGCAGCGCTGAGCAATCCGCGAGCGGCGAGTGGCGGACCTATGGAGCGGACAAGGGCTTTACAAGGTACTCCGCACTGGATCAGATCAATCGTGAGAACGTCAAGAATCTCCGACCCGTCTGGCGCCGTCCCGCGATCGATCCGCAAGTGATGGACAAGTTCCCTGATCTCGTCGCATCGAACTACTTTCGGGGCACACCCATCATGATCGACGGCGTGCTCTATGCCCCTGACGGTGTCGGTTTGATCGAGGCGTTTGATGCCGCCACGGGTCGTACGATCTGGGTCCAGCAGCCGCTTCGGCCGACGCTGAAGGAAGCCACCGGACAAAGCACGCGCGGTGTGGCGTATTGGCGCAGAGGCACGGATGCGCGCATCATCGCGGTGCGCGGCGAATATCTGTACGCCCTCGATGCGAAGACCGGCGCGCCGTGCCGCGGGTTCGGCGAAAGCGGCAGAGTCTCCCTCAACCGCCACACGCCGGATGATGCACGCTATTTCGGGTTCCCTGGTCCCCTCGTCGTCGGCGACGTGATCGTTGTGGGCGGCAACGGCGGCGGCAAAGCTGGCGAAGGCTACGGCGACGATGGATTCGACGCCAGGGCGAAGCCCGAAGACATCCGCGGCTACGACGTCTTGACTGGTAAGCAGCTATGGACGTTCCACGTGTTGCCGCAGAAGGGAGAGCGCGGGGCCGAGACCTGGGAAAAGGGCTCGGGAGAGTTCGTTGGCAACATGGCGGCGTGGGCGTCAATAACTGGTGACGACGAACTCGGCTACGTGTACGTGCCGCTGAGCGCTCCAACCGTCTCGTACTACGGCGGTCACCGGCATGGCCAGAATCTCTTTTCCGATTCCCTCGTTGTCCTCAATGCCAAGAACGGTCAGCTGGTATGGTACTTCCAGATGGTGCATCACGATCTGTGGGACTACGACTCCGCGACGCCTCCCATACTCGGTGATATCACCGTCGACGGTAAAAGAATCAAAGCAGTGTTCGCCTCGAACAAGACCGGGTTCCTGTATGTCTTCGATCGGGTGACCGGCTCACCCGTGTGGCCGATCGAGGAGAAGGCGGTGCCGCAGTCCAACGTTCCAGGAGAACAAACCTCGGCGACGCAGCCCTTCCCGAGCAAACCGCCCGCGATCGATCGACAAGGCGTCGGTGAAGACGATCTGATCGACTTCACGCCCGAGCTGCACAAGCGAGCCCTTGAAAAGGCGAGTCACTACGTGATGGGGCCGCTGTTTACTCCTCCCACGCTAAAAGTTAGCGGCCCGAACGACAGGAAAGGCACGCTGTCGGTTCCTAACGCGTGGGGATCCGCGAATTGGAACACCGGCGCTTTCGATCCTGAAACTGGGATGTACTACGCCGCGTCCTGGGCACAGGTCGGCAGCTACGGACTGTCGAAGGCGACCGATCCACACGCCACGATGGCATACGCGATCGACTGGCAGCCGTCCCAACCGGCGCGCCACGGCAACGACGAGGAGAAGAGGGCCCAAACACAATCGTCCGAACTTTCGATTGACGGCCTTCCACTCACGAAACCGCCATATAGTCGGTTGACTGCGTTGAATATGAATACGGGCACATTGGTCTGGAGTGTCCCGAACGGCGACGGTCCTCGAAATCATCCGCTGCTGAAGGATCTTCACCTCCCGCCGCTGGGAAACCCGGGTCGTCCGGTGGGACTCGTGACCAAGACGCTCCTCTTTATCGGCGACTCCAGCGAATCGGTATTCGGTAGGGGAGGCATATCAGGGCCCGCCAAGTTCCGCGCTTACGACAAGGCGACCGGTCAGGTGATCGCGGAACACGAGCTGCCCGTGGGGACAACCGGCGGGCCGATCACCTATCTCGCAGGAGGCAAGCAATACATCGTTGTGCCGATGGGAGGAAAAGGATTTGGCGCGGGCTGGGTTGCGTTCGCGGTCGCACCAGCGTCTGAGACCATCACACTGACCAGCCTTGCGCCGGCTGCGCGAGTCGCGGACGCTGTCACGCCCGCTATTTACACTGATGCACAAGCCAAACGCGGCGAAGCGTTCTTTCAAAAGAACTGCGCGAAGTGTCATTCGCAGAGCGGCTTTGGGCCTCCCCTCCGAGGAGACGCGTTCTGGTCGTCCTGGGATGGCAAGCCGGCGCGATCGCTGTACAGCACGATCATCAGCTCGATGCCGCCTGACGATCCCGGCAGCATGACGGAGAAGAACGTCGTGGATACCGTCGCCTACATTCTTCGGATGAACCGGCTGCGCGCAGGGGACAAGGAAATCAAGCAAGCCGCCGATTTAAACGGCATCGAGCTGATGCGCCCGAAACCCTGACAAATCCGCGGCATGCGCACGCCGCGATCGACCAGACGATTGGCCGTAATGTCCCATAAGTCGGCCGAGCAAAACCTCCAGCGTTCGACGGTTCGGTCCGTCATGTAGTCGCGCGCCGTGATTGACCTGGCCTTCGCATTCAGGGGCAGGAACGGGCTACGTGAGAGCCACTGATCCGGACACGGTCCTGCCCGCGCTTGCTCGTGCGACCCGCGCGGTCCGCTTCTCCAGGGAGTCGCCCTCCAGACGCACGTGGGTCCCGGTGGTCGGAAGACGGTCAGCTCGCGGTGGTCATGCGGCCGCGTCGATTGACGGGCAGATCTCGCAGACCGCCGATCGGTTGGCCTCAACCCGTGCCCGGCGTGCGGCGGCCGCGCGCGCCGTCAACTCCGCGGGAACCGCGCTCCCTGTGCCGAAGTACATCTCGTCAGGTGTCTGTCCGCGAAACGTGATGGCGCGGACCGGGCTTCGAATGAAGCCGACGTTTCCATCTCCCCCCTAAAATTCCGTACGGCGGGTTTTCCCCAGTACGGCTTCAAGGCCAGCCTATCAGGTGCGACCTGCCGACCCGCGCGGTGAGGAACAGAGAGCGCCAACTCCCGGCCTGTCCACGCACGCACGACCCGTTTGTCATCACCCTTCGCCACCACCCTCCGAAGAAGACCAGGCTCTGAGTCCTGGTCGATCAAGGGTTTTCGCCTGCCGTTGTGCGAGAGGCTTCACCTCTCTACCCCAGGGGTCCTTGGCTCCGACGCGAGTTCTGTTGTCTCGCGCCCTCATTGCTTACTCCGACCCCATCCGCCAGTCCCGTGAGCACGCGGCAGCTTCACGGCTTGGCCGTTTATGTGCCGCGCCTTCGCTGTGCGGGAGCGCCTCGGCGACCCGCGGGACCTTCCCTACTTTCACTGCCGTTCTCTCCAGGCGTGCCGTCGACCATACGCCGGTGGGTCCGCGGTGCTGTCCCGTTGCTCGTGCGCACTCCGGTGCCAGGCTTCCTCGCTTTGTCCCCGAGTCGCCACCCACAAGAGCCCGGGACTTGCACCCGACCAGTCACGGCAGCTAGTGAGGCTGCACGACAAAGTACTATTAATCCAAGTCGGACGGCTCGTCTTCGACAGACGATACGTCACCGCCATCAGCAGAGTCGTTGAATTGTGATGCATTAACGGGACGATCCACTTGGCGCTAGAAGTTACGGGATCGTCGGTCTGGTGGACTTGATCAACACTTGGCGACTTGAACGAAGCCGCTGGCGCGGCGGCCGACGGGCAGCCAGGTAATTCGTAGCAGGATAGGGTGCATGGTCACAGGAGGTGTCTGTGACCAAGTTCCTGCAACGCTTGCGCGACGAGTTGGTGCGTCGCGACTACGCCCCGCTCACCATTCGCAGCTACGTCCAGATCGTTGAAGCATTCCGACAGCACACGGGCGGACGCCTCGATCAGCTCACGCCCGCGCAGCTCCGACGCTACCACCTGTATCTCCTCGAAGAGCGGCGGCTCGCCGTGGGGACCGTGGTCACGCAGATCTGCGCGCTTCGATTCTTCTGCCGCTATGTGCTGAAGCGGCGCGACGTGCGCGAGGACCTGCCGTATCCGAAACAGCGGCACCGGTTGCCCGTCGTGCTCAGCCCCGACGAAGTCCAGCGCTTGATCGCGAACGCGAAGAATCTCTATCACCGCACGCTCCTGCTGACGCTCTATGGCGCCGGTTTGCGCCGCAGTGAAGTGTGCCAGCTCAAAGTCCGCGACATCGATAGCCAGCGCATGGTGCTCCGGGTCGAACAGGGCAAGGGCGGCCGCGATCGCGAGATCCCTCTGAGCCCGACGCTCCTCGCCGCACTGCGCGAGTACTACCGCTGGATGCGACCACGCACCTATCTGTTCCCAGGGACACACCACGGCTGGCGGGCCGATGCGCCGATCACGACGAAGGTGATCTGGGAGGCCGTGCGCCTGGCCGCACGGAAGGCCGGGATCGACAAACGCGTCACGCCGCACACCTTGCGGCACTCGTACGCGACCCATCTGTTAGAAGCGGGCGCCGATCTGCGGACGATTCAGCTCCTACTGGGTCATGCCGACTTATCGCACACGACGGTGTATCTGCATCTGTCGCGACGGCATCTTCACGCGGCACCGAATCCGCTCGAGCAGTTGCACGTGACGCCACCACCAGTGATCCCGCGGTCGCGTCTCCTGCGGAAACCACCCCAGTCGTGAGCCGGCCCGCCGTGGAGGTGGCCGATGTCCTCCACGCGCAGGGTGATCGATTCCTCGCACGACATCCGTGGCTGAGTGTGCAGCAACGCACGGTGTTGCGCGCGCTCACGCGATGTCGGACCGCCGCGCTCGGCGGGCATGTCGATCACTGCGGCGCCTGCGGCCACCGGGCCATCTCGTACAATTCGTGTCGCAATCGCCACTGTCCGAAGTGTCAGGCGCAAGCGCGAGACCGCTGGCTGGCCGCGCGCGAACGCGAGCTGCTGGACGTGTCGTACGTGCATGTCGTCTTCACGCTCCCGCACGCGCTCGACCCGCTCTGCCGACGCAATGCGGCGCGTCTCTATCACCTGCTGTTCTCCGCCAGCGCGGCCACGTTGCTCGAGGTCGCTGCCGACGCCAAACACCTCGGCGCGGCGGTCGGCTTTCTCAGCATCCTGCACACGTGGGGGCAGACCCTCGTCCGCCATCCGCACGTGCACTGCGTGGTGCCGGCCGGTGGCTTCTCACCCGATGACCAACGCTGGGTCCGTCCGAAGTATGCGAGCTTCTTCTTACCGGTGAAAGTCCTGAGTCGAGTGTTTCGCGGCAAATTCGTCGAAGGGCTGCGCCGCGCGTACGCGCACGGCGAACTCGATCTCAACGGCGCGACCGCCGTTCTTCGCGACCCGGACCGCTGGCACGCGCTCGTGGATGCGTTGTTCCGTACCGATTGGATCGTCTACGCGAAACCGGCGTTCGGCGGACCGGCTGCCGTGCTGCGATACCTCGGTCGGTACACACATCGCGTCGCCATCAGCAATCATCGCTTGATCGCGTTCGATGGGGAGCGCGTGACGTTTCGTTGGAAGGACTACGCCCACGAGAGTCAGCGTCGCACGATGACGCTCACCGCGATGGAATTTCTCCAGCGCTTCGTCCAGCACGTGCTGCCGCGTGGCTTCGTCCGCATTCGGCAGTTTGGTTTTCTTGCGAATCACTGTCGGTCTGCGCGACTCCGCCTCGCTCGCCGTTTACTTCGCCGCACCCCGTCAGCGGATAACACCCCCTCGACAACGCCAGGATGGTGCTGTCCCCGGTGCGGCGCGCCAATGATCCTCGGTCCCATCCTCACTGCACATCAGCTCGCGCGAGCCAGTTTCGTCTTCGACACCTCATGACATCTCAATCTCTCCACTCAGCTCGTTATGCATCTGGCATGTGGCGCCACGTGACGCCCCTCGTGTCTTCGTCTCCGCGTGCCGAGCGGATTCTCGGCGCATCCTGTCCTCCACCCGTTCGACAACGGCCCCGTGCTGGTCTCGATCCTCAGACCCACCTCCCTCCGCTCGGGTGTAGCCACCAACCCGGATCCTGATTCGCAGCTCCATAGCCGGCCGCCGCGCCAGCGGCTTCCTTCAAGTCTCGTTATCGAAAGTGCCTCGGCATCGGCATTCAGCCACGCCGATCATTTCTGGCCGAGGCACTTCCGATGAACGCTAGCGACTTCTGAGGACCTACATAATTGGGTGAGCTCACACGCGATTTGCCCTCTCGCCCGCAAGGTCACCTATGACGCGTGCGGCGTTTAGGGCGTGGCAAGTCATCCTTAAACGAATCGATTGCTTTCACGTCCAGTATATGTTGACTTCCGACACGTTTGACATGTAGGCTTCCAACGGATGTCAGCCGCCAAGCGCGATGTACTGTATGGGACGCTCGGCCTGATGATCCTCAACACCCTTGAGGCGCTGGGGCCACTCCACGGCTATCGCATCGCGCGGAGACTCGAGCAGATCAGCGGCAACGCCCTGGCCTTGAATCAAGGAACGCTTTATCCGGCGCTCGTGCGGCTGGAGCAGCTCGGTTGGGTTTCGACGAAATGGGGCGACTCGGACACAGGCCGCCGCGTGAAGGTCTACGCGCTGACACGCCAAGGTCGCAAACAGCTCCAGGCGGAAGAAGACGAATGGCGCCGCGCGGTGCGCATCGTCGACCGGTTCTTCAGAATCTCCGAGGACCTGTCGTGAGCCGCGTGAGGGCTTTTCTGCGCCGTGTGTATGCACTTCTGCATCCGCGTCACATCGATCGCGATCTGGATGAGGAAATCGCGGCGCATCTTGCTGAAGCGGAGGAGGAGTACGTCCAGCAAGGACTCTCGCCGCCGCACGCCCGGCTTGCGGCGCTCCGCGACTTCGGCGGCGTCACACATACCAGAGAGCGGCACCGGGACGTGCGCTCGTTCGTGTGGCTCGAGAACGCATGGCGTGACTTGCGCTACGGCTCGCGCCTATTGTTGCGGAACCCTGGCTTCACGGCGGTGGTCGTCTGCTCGTTGGCGTTAGGGATCGGAGCGAACACCGCACTCTTCAGCGTCATGGACGCGATGATGCTCAGAATGCTCCCGGTCCCGCGCGCCGATGAGATCGTCCGGTTCCGCACGCCGCTGTCTTACCCGGCCTTTCGCGCGATTCGCGATCGGACCGAAACGCTTGCCGGTATGTCCGCTTTCAGCATTTTTCCCGCGAGCGTGCGCCTAGATGAGGATGCGGAGCAGGCCGTCGCACAGATGGTCTCGGGCAATTTCTATGCGATGCTCGGCGTCAACGCTGCCGCCGGCCGCTTGCTCTTGCCCGACGACGATCGGATTCCAGGAGTCGGTGGACAGGACGGCCCAGTTGCTGTCATCAGCTACCAATACTGGCAGCGCCGCTTCGCGTTCGATACATCGATCGTCGGACGAACGATCACACTTAACGGCGTCCCGGTCACAATCGTTGGCGTGGCGGCGCCAAAGTTCTTCGGCGTGTTGCAGACGCTTTCGCCGGATTTCACCCTCCCGATCGCATTGCAGCCTCGCGTCTCCCCAAGCACGAACACCGAACTATGGGTCCATGGTGACGAGGGATCGATCCTTACGTACGACCTCACCGACGAGTACGGACCGTCGATCGTCGCACGGCTGAAACGCGGCGTTGCAATCGAGCGGGCGCAAGCGGAGCTCACGGTTCTCTATCAACAAGTCCTCGCGGCGCGCGGTAGCACGCGGTCCGAGGAGCAACAACGTCGTCGCGAGCATGCCGAGCAGAAAGTCCAACTCACACCCGCCGGCAACGGCTCCGGTATGTTTCAACCCCAGGAGCGGAACCTTCTTCTAATCGTGATGTCAGCAGTGCCTGCCGTCGTCCTGCTCATCGCGTGTGCGAACGTGGCAACGCTGCTGCTCGCGAGAGCGGCCGCGCGTCAACGTGAAGTCGCCGTTCGGCTGTCTATTGGATCCGGCCGCATACGTTTGATCCGGCAGCTGCTGACCGAGAGCTTTGTGCTGGCGATCGCTGGCGGTGCCGTGGGCCTCCTGATAGCCACCTGGGGGCGGCGCGTGCTGCTCACCTGGATTTCATCGCGGGCGGGCCCGTTCTTCGCGCTGCAGGCAGAGACGGATACGCGAACACTGGTCTTCACGCTGGCGGCGTCGATCACCGCGACGCTCCTTTTTGGAACGGTGCCGGCGATTCGGGCGAGCAAAACGGACCTGGTGTCTACACTCAAGAACGGCGGACGAGGCGTCACCGGTAGCCGTGGATGGGAAGCTGGGAAAGTCCTCGTGGCGGCGCAGGTCGCTCTCTCGCTGATGCTACTTGTCAGCGCCGGCCTGCTCGTGCGAACTGTCCGCAATCTGCAAGCCTTCGACCCAGGGTTCGATCGGGAGGGGCTGTATCTCCTGCACACGATGTTCCTCGGGTACAAGGGTCCGCAGACTGGAACGCTGTTAAAGGAAGTCTGGGAGCGGATGTCATCCCTGCCCGGTGCACGAGCGGTCGGCATCTCGCAGGAGGTGCCGCCGGACGGTCGTCGGCTGCGCGTCACGGTCGACGACGCCGTGAACCTTGCGCAGGACAGGATGTACGTTGATCGGCTCATGGTCGGCCCCGGTTTCTTCGACGCGATGGGCATTCCGATACTGGCGGGCCGCGCGATCACGGCGCGTGACGATGAGCACGCGCCGAACGTGTGTGTCGTCAGCGCGGCGATGGCGCGTACATTTTTCGCGGATCGCAACGCGATCGGACGCCATTTCACATTCAAGCGTACGGGCGCTGAATACACCGTCGAAATTGTCGGCGTCGCGAAGGATTTGAAGCGGGCCGATCCGCAGGGCGAGTGGCGCCCGGTGTACTGCCCGATGCTGCAGGATCTGCCGACGCTCAACGCCGTAGTCCTCATTCGGGCCAGCGGCGACGCGTCCGCCGTTCTCGCGGCGGCCAGGCGACAATTCCGCGAGATCGACAAGAATCTCTTCGTCGACGTCCTCTCGATGGATCGCCGGATCGAGGACAACGTCTTCTTTCAGCGATTACTGGCGACGCTCGCGAGCGTATGCGGGGGATTAGCGGTGCTGCTCGCGTCGATTGGTCTATATGGCGTAATGGCGTATTCGGTAGCGCGCCGATCGAACGAAGTCGGCATTCGCATGGCGCTCGGCGCCGATCGCCGAAGTGTGGTCGTCAAAGTGGTTCGCGAGACAATGACCGTTGTCGCTGCCGGTGTCGTCGTTGGCTTGGCGGCGGCCTGGGGTGCCACGCGACTCATTGCGAGCACGTTGTTCGGCGTAACCGCGATGGATCCGCCGACGCTGGCGCTCGCGATCGCGGCGATGATGACGGTCGCGTTGCTGGCCGGATTCATCCCCGCCCGGCGCGCCGCCGCCGTCAATCCCGTCATTGCTCTCCGGCAAGATTGAAAGGTGCCCGGATTTAGGTCACTTCGCGCATGGCCTTGGCCATTGTGGCTTCATCCCATAGATGGTTCAGGTACCCATCTGGATCCAGAACCTCGGCGCCATAGCCCCAAAACTGGCGCTTCGGCGGACTGACGAACGTCACACCAGCAGCGGTCAGCTCCTGGTGCTTGCTGTCCACATTGCCGACCTGAATGGTGAGCGTGATCTTTGTCCCGCGAGAGAATCGGTGGCT
>Ga0070708_100005490_pt1 | contig 10053 bp, 7 predicted proteins | sample KBSK5503metaG_FD_65469 | JGI IMG/M metagenome (GOLD analysis project Ga0070708, IMG submission 65469) | Corn, switchgrass and miscanthus rhizosphere microbial communities from Kellogg Biological Station, Michigan, USA - KBS K5-50-3 metaG | ecosystem: Host-associated > Plants > Roots >... | reverse complement strand
CGGACGCCCAGCCCCTCGACCTCCTCACCGGCGGCAAGCTCGTAGACGAGGTCTTCAAGACCTACGCGGAGCCGCACCTCGTGCAGCCGACGCTGGTGATCGACCACCCCAAGGTGCTCTCCCCGCTCGCCCGGGTGCACCGGGGGGACCCGGCTCTGACCGAGCGCTTCGAGCTGTTCGTCCAGGGGTTCGAGGTGGCCAACGCGTTCAGCGAGCTGAACGATCCGGACGACCAGCGGGCCCGATTCGAGGAGCAGGGCCGGCAGCGCGCCGCCGGCGACGACGAGGCGCAGCGGTACGACGCGGACTATGTGCGCGCCCTCGAATACGGGATGCCCCCGGCCGGTGGGGTGGGCGTCGGGGTGGACCGGCTCGTCATGCTGCTCACGGGCCAGTCGTCGATCCGGGACGTGATGCTGTTCCCGGCGATGCGGCCGGAGGCCTGACGCTCCATGAGCCCTCCGCCAACTCCAGGTCGGGGCGGACCCGCCGGCGACGACACGCCGATCGGCGGGTCGGCGGAGTATCGCTCGATCCTCCGCTGGCCGACGGCGCTGGAGCGGCGGATCGCGGGCCGGTATCTCCGCTCGCGCCGGTCCTCGTGGGCGTCGCTCAACACGATGATCGCCACCGGGGGCGTGGCTGTGGGGGTGATGGCCCTGATCGTCGTCCTGGGAGTGATGAACGGGCTGCGGGACGACCTCCGCGAGCGGATCCTTGTCGCGAACCCGCACCTGCGGGTTCTCACCTTCGGCGCCGGGCTCCGGGTGGACGAGTGGCGCCGGGTGCTGGGCGAAGTGCAAAAGGAGCCCGGCGTCGTCGCCGCGGCGCCCGAAGTGATCAGCCAGGCCGGGATCAGCGCCGGGCACGACTACGGCGAGGGCGTGAATCTCCTCGGCTTCGATCCGGACACCGGGGCGCACTCGGTCACCACCTTTCCCCAGTCGATCAAGAAGGGCGATCTCTCCTTCCGGCCGACGCACACCGACGTGGACGGCGCCGTGCTCCTGGGCACGCGCCTCGCAAGCCGGCTCACCGTCTACCCCGGCGACGTCGTGACCCTGGTGCCGGTGACCCAGGCCAAGGTGAATCCGGCCCTTGGCGTCGCGGTGCCGAAGTTCTGGCGGTTCGAGGTGACGGGGCTCTTCGACACCGGCATGTTCCAGTACGACAACCAGTTCGTGGTCATGTCGCGGGAGATGGCCCAGCGGTTCACCGGCCTGGGGGACGCGGTCTCCGGGCTCGCGGTCCGGGTGACCAATCCCGATCTGGCGCCCGAAGTCGGCCGGCGGCTGGAGGACCGGTTGGGGTATCCCTACCGCACGCTCGACTGGCAGACCCAGAACTCGAGTCTCTTCAGCGCGCTCGAGCTCGAGAAGCTGGCGATGGGGCTGATTATTTTCTTCATCATGGTGGTGGCGGCGTTCAACATCGTCGGGACGCTGACTATGGTCGTGACGGACAAGACGCGCGAGATCGGCATCCTCCAAGCCATGGGCCTCACGGCGCCCTCGGTGGCGCGGATCTTCCTTGCGCAGGGCGCGATCATCGGCCTCGTGGGCACGACGCTCGGCCTGCTCGGCGGCCTGGCGGTGTCGTACGTCGTGGACCGGTCGGGCTGGATCCGGATTAACCCGGCCGTCTATTTCATCGACCATCTCCCGGTGCATGTCGAGGCGCTCGACGTGCTGGTGGTCGTCCTGGCGAGTCTCGCGATCGCGGTGCTCGCGACCCTCTACCCGTCGCGCTCGGCCGCCCGGCTCACGCCGGTCGAGGCGATCCGGCACGAGTGAGGCGCGGCGACCATGGCCATTCTTGAGGCGACCGGCCTCCGCAAGGTCTACCGCGGCGGCGACGGCAACCCGATCGAGGTGCTGTCGGGCGCAGACTTGGCCGTGGGACGGGGCGAGTTCGTCGCGATCGTGGGGGCGAGCGGGGCCGGGAAGAGCACCCTGCTTCATCTCCTGGGGGCGCTCGACCGGCCGACGTCCGGCACCGTCCGGCTCGACGGCCAGGCGTACGGCGAGCTGACGCCGGCGGAGCTGGCGCGGGTGCGGAACCGGAAGCTCGGATTCGTTTTCCAGTTCCATCACCTGCTACGCGAGTTCACCGCACTGGAGAACGTGATGCTTCCGCTGCTCGTCGCCGGGTCGACGGACGCCGAAGCGCGGTCCCGCGCCGAACAGCTGCTCGCCCGGGTCGGCCTGGCGGGGCGCATGACCCACCGGCCCTCCGCGCTGTCCGGGGGTGAGCAGCAGCGAACCGCGGTGGCCCGGGCCCTGGCGACGGATCCGGTCGTCGTCCTGGCGGACGAGCCCTCCGGCAACCTCGACTACGGGCACAGCGAGCTGCTCCACGATCTGTTCGCGGGCCTCGCCCGGGAGTTCGAGACGGCCCTGGCCGTCGTGACCCATAACCGGCTGCTCGCGGCCCGGGCGGACCGGGTGCTGAGCCTGGAGAGCGGCCGCCTGGTGCCGCTGTCCGGCGTGGAGTCGATGCCCTGATGGAATGCGACAGCTGCCACGAGCGCGACGCGGTCGTCCACCTGACGCAGATCGTGAACGAGCAAGTCACGACGCTGCATCTCTGCGAGCGTTGTGCCGCGGAGAAGGGAGTCGAGAGCACCGGCTCGGTCGCCGCCAAGAGCCAGATCGGCTCCTTCCTGGCCGCGATGACCAAGGGGCTCCCCGATCCCGAGCTGGTGCCCGCGTCGGGCGACCGGCACGCCTGCCCGCGCTGCGGGGCCACGCTCCAGGACTTCCGCGAGAGCGGCCGTCTGGGCTGCGCCGACTGCTGGCGGGCGTTCGAGAGCCCGCTCCGGGATCTGCTGCGCCGGCTCCACGGCTCGACCGTGCACATGGGGGAGCGTTACGCCCAGCAGGCCGGCGCCGAGCGCGATCCGGTCCGCCGCGCCGCGGAGCTCCGGGAACAGCTGCGGCTCGCGGTGGAGACGGAGAACTTCGAGCTCGCCGCCGAGCTGCGGGATCGTCTTCGGGTAGCCGAATGATCGACCTGAGTCTGCTGACCGACGGGGGGGTCGGCTGGCTGGACGCCAGCGGGCCGATGAGCCATCTCGTGCTCTCGACCCGCGTGCGCCTTGCCCGCAACCTCGCGGACCACGTGTTCCTCGCCCGGAACTCGGAAGCGGAGCGGGAGACGATCCTGGAGCAGGTGCAGGCCGCGGCGCGCGACACGGTGCTGCTCCGCCGGGCGGTGGCCTTCCGGTTGGACGCACTGGACCGGACCGATCGCCAGCTGCTGCACGAGCGGCACTTGGTCAGCAAGGAGCTGGCGGGGCTGGATGCCGATGGCCGGGTGCGGGCCGGCGCCTGCCTGCTGGTCCAGGACCGGATCGGGGCGATGCTGAACGAAGAGGACCATCTCCGGCTACAGGGGCTCCATTCCGGCTTCGCGCTGGAGGGTGCCTACGGTGAAGTGGACAGGCTCGACGCCGAACTGGGACAACGACTTCCGTTCGCATTTCACCCCGAATTTGGTTACCTTACCAGCTGTCCCACGAACGTGGGGACGGGACTCCGGGCGTCGGTGTTGATCCATCTGCCGGGGCTGGTGCTGACCAAGGAGATATCCAAGGTCCTGCAGGGGCTGGCACAGGTGGGGCTCACCTACCGGGGGCTGTACGGCGAGGGGAGCGAAGTCGTCGGCAACTTCTTTCAGCTCTCCAACCAGACCACCCTCGGCAAGTCTGAGGCGGAGCTCCTCGATCACCTGGGCAAGATGGTGCGCCAGGTGATCGACTACGAGGAGCAGGCGCGGCAGGTGTTGCTGCGGGATGCGCCGATGGTCATCGAGGACAAGGTCTGGCGGGCCTACGGGCTCCTCCGCTACGCGCGGTCCCTCTCGTTCGAGGAGGCGATGAACCTCCTCAGCGCTGTGCGGCTCGGCGCGGCAATGGGGTTGATCGCGGGCGTGGGGATGTACACCCTGAACAAACTGCTGGTGTACGCCCAACCCGCGCATCTCGCGGTCGCGCACGGTGCCGCGCCGTCCGATCCGGACCTGCCGACGCGCCGGGCTCAGTACGTCCGCCGGGTATTGGAAGAAGAAGTCGGACGGCGCGGCCCACCGCCCGCCGAAAGCACCGCATGAACGCAGAGTGTTCGCAATGAACGGCTACAACTTTACCGACCGGGTCCGCAAGGTCCTCCAGATGGCGCGCGAAGAAGCCGCGCGCCTCCACCACGAATACGTCGGGACCGAGCACATTCTTCTCGGCCTCATCCGCGAGGGCGAGGGCGTCGCCGCCGCCGTCCTCACCAACTTGAACGTCGACCTCGAGGAGATCCAGCAGAAGATCGAGGAAACGGTCAAGAAGGGGAAGGCGGCCGCCGCCGCGGGCCCGGATCTGCCGTACACCTCGCGGGCCAAGAAGGTCCTGGAACTCGCAATGACCGAAGCCCGCGAGCTCAACCATTCCTACGTCGGCACCGAGCACCTGCTGCTCGGGCTGCTGCGGGAGGAGAAGGGGATCGCCGCGCAGGTGCTGACCGACGCCGGGGTGAACCTCGAGCAGTCGCGGGCGGAGACGCTCCGCCTCCTCGGCAGCGACATGCCGCAGGCCGCGCCCGGGAGCAGCCCCGCGACGCCCAGCGCGGCGCCCAAGTCGGAGAAGAAGTCCAAGACGCCGGCGCTCGATCACTTCTGCCGCGACCTCACGCAGCTCGGGGCGGAGGGCCAGCTTGATCCCACCATCGGCCGGGCGAAGGAGATCGAGCGGGTCATGGAGATCCTCGCGCGGCGCAAGAAGAACAACCCTGTGCTCATCGGCGAGCCCGGCGTGGGCAAGACCGCCATCGTCGAGGGGTTGGCGCTGCTCATCGCGAACGGGCTCTGCCCCGACGTGCTGCGCGACCACCGGGTGCTCTCCCTCGACATGGCGGCGGTCATCGCCGGGACCAAGTACCGGGGCCAGTTCGAGGAGCGGCTCAAGGCGGTGATGAACGAGATCGCCCAGAACAAGAGCATTATCCTGTTCATCGACGAGCTGCACACGCTGGTCGGCGCCGGGGCGGCCGAGGGCGCGATCGACGCGTCCAATATGCTGAAGCCCGCGCTCGCCCGGGGCGAGCTGCAATGCGTCGGCGCCTCCACGCTGAACGAGTACCGGAAGTACATCGAGAAGGACGGGGCGTTGGAGCGGCGGTTCCAGACCGTGATGGTCGAGCCGCCCAGCGTGGAGGAGACGATCGAGATCCTCAAGGGCCTCCGAAAGAAGTACGAGGACCACCACCGGGTCGCGATTCCCGATGACACGCTCCAGGCGGCGGCCGAGCTGTCCGACCGCTACATCACCGACCGGTTCCTGCCCGACAAGGCGATCGACGTGATCGACGAGGCCGGCGCCCGGGCGCGGCTCGCGTCCCAGGTGCCGCCGGTCGAGGTGGCCGAGCTCAAGGGCGCGCTGGAGCAGGTCAACCTGCAGAAGGAGGAGGCGGTCCGCGACCAGAACTTCGAGCGGGCGGCCGCGCTGCGGGACCAGGAGCGGGACCTCCAGAACCAGATCCGCCTCAAGAACGAGGAGTGGGAGCGGGACCGGCAGACCCGCCGGCCGGTGATCGACGAGGAGGCCATCGCGTTCATCGTCTCGCGCTGGACCGGAATTCCGGTCACGCGGCTTCAAGAGGCGGAGGCCACCCGGCTCATGCGGATGGAAGACGAGATCCACGGCTCGGTGGTGGGCCAGGACGAGGCCATCAAGGCGGTGTCCCGGGCCATCCGGCGCTCGCGAGCGGGTCTCAAGGACCCGAACCGACCGATCGGGTCGTTCATCTTCTCCGGCCCGACCGGTGTGGGCAAGACCGAGCTCGCGCGGGCGCTGGCGCGGTTCCTGTTCGCCGACTCCTCCGCGCTCATCCGGGTGGACATGTCGGAGTACATGGAGAAGTTCTCGGTCTCCCGGCTCATCGGCGCCCCCCCGGGCTACGTGGGGTACGAGGACTCCGGCACGCTGACCAAGTCCGTGCGACGGAAGCCCTACTCGGTCGTCCTACTGGACGAGATCGAGAAGGCGCATCCAGACGTGTTCAACATCCTGCTCCAGGTGCTCGACGAGGGTCACCTGACCGACAACTACGGCCGGATGATCGACTTCAAGAACACGGTCGTCATCATGACGTCGAACGTCGGCGCCCGCGACATCATGCAGGGCAAGACCCTTGGCTTTCACACCGCGGACGCCCAGAGCAGCTTCGAGAAGATGCAGGAGCGGATCAAGGATGAGATGAACAAGGTCTTCAACCCCGAGTTCTTGAACCGGCTGGACGACGTGATCGTCTTCCACCCGCTCACGAGGGAGCATATCTCGCAGATCGTGTCCATCCTCCTCAAGGACGTGCAACGCCGGGTGGGCGACGAAGTGCGGCTCACGCCCGCGGCGATCGACTTTCTGGTTGACAAGGGGTACGACGAAAGCTACGGAGCCCGACCCCTCAAGCGGGCGATCCAGCGCTACATCGAGGACCCGCTCAGCGAGCGGATCCTGGTCGGTGAGTTCGGTCGGGGCGACGAGATCGAGGTCGCTGTCGCCCCCGAGGGAGACCGGCTCGTCTTCAGCGCCCTCACCGGCACCCGGGCGTAAGGCCCCCGGCGCCGCTCGCCTCGGCGGGCGGCGCCGCTCCCTTCTATCAGGTCTTGATGCGGCTTCCCGTCCTCCCGTTCGCCGTCCTGTCGGTGATCCTCGGCGGGCCGGCGGTTGCCCGGGCACAGGGTCAGGCGCCTCCCGGGCAGCCCGTGGACAGCATCGTGGTCACGGGGAACGAGCGACTGACCGCCCAGCAGGTGGTCAGCACCGCCGGCCTGGCCCCCCATCAGGTCATCAACTACCGCGACGTGCAGCGCGCGATCACCGCGCTTTTCAAGACCGGGCAGTTTGATGACGTCAACGTCGAGCAGAAGAGCGAGGCGGGAAAGCTCTATCTGATCTTCACGGTGAAGGAGCGGCCGCTGCTCGAGGGGTGGAGCGTCCGCGGGTTCGCCCGGATCCCCGAGGGGACGGTGCGGGACCGGGTGAAGCTCGTCAGCGGGAAGCCGCTGGACCGGGACGCGCTGGAGCGGTCCCGCGCCGCGATCGACTCGCTCTACAAGAAGCAGGGTTACTACGCCGCCGTGGTGAAGGACACGACGCTGACCCAGCCGAGCGGCACGGTTCGCGTCGTGTTCGACATCTCGGAGGGACGGCGGGTCGCCGTGAGCGAGGTAGCGATCGACGGCAACCAGGCCTTCTCCGACAAGGCCGTCGTGAAGCATATGGCGACGCGACCGGAGGGCTTCTTCTGGTTCCAGACCGGCGACTACGATGAGAAGCGCGTCGAGGAAGACACGCGCGACCGGTTGCCCCACTGGTACGCCGATCACGGCTACATCGACTTCCAGGTGCTGGGCGACTCTCTGATTCCCGACTCGGCGAGCGGCAAGGCGCTGCTCAAGCTGACGGTGGACGAGGGCCAGGTGTACAAGGTGGGCGCCTTCGACATCCAGGGAAACCGCCGGTTCTCCTCCGAGGAGCTCAAGGCGTACTTCCCCTTCGATAACCACCCGCCGTTCGACCGTTCGGAGTGGGAGAGCGCTACCGAGAAGGTGTCGAACCTCTACGCCAACAACGGCTACATCTACGCGCGGGTCGATCCGATCGAGATCCGGCGGACGGCCGAGGACGGCACCCAGTACCTCGACCTCGCGTGGGCCATCCGCGAAGGGTCGCCGGCCACGATCAACAAGGTGGAGATCGTCGGCAACGACATCACGCACGAGCGGGTGATCCGTGAGGCCATCGTCATGCTCCCGGGCGATCTCTTCAACCGCGACCTCTTGATCCGTTCGTACCAGAACATCAGCAACCTCGGATTCTTTCAGCAGCCGCTGCCGGCGCCCGATGTGAAGCCGTCCGCCAACGGTGTGGACGTCGACATCGTGTTCCGGGTCGAGGAAAAGCGGACCGGCAACATCAATTTCGGCGCGTCGCTGGGGCAGGGCACCGGGGTAGGCGGCTTCCTCGGGCTGGAAGAGCCGAACCTGTTCGGCCGGGGGAAGCGCGGCCAGCTGCGCTGGCAGTTCGGCGCCAACATCAACGACTTCACGCTGTCCTACACCGACCCCGCAATCCGGGACAGCCGGGTGTCGGGCACGCTGACGCTGTACGACTCCCGCCAGACGTTCATCGTCGGCGACCTCGGGCAGCGGCAGCAGATCGGTGGCGAGCTCCGCCTGGGCTTCCCGTTCCTGGGATCCCGGTACACTCGCATCTTCGGGTCCTACGGTCTCCAGCGGATCAACTACACACAGGGCTCAGAGGATCTCCGGCTCCGGTTCGCGTGCAGTGACTGCACCCGGTCCACCATGGGGGCGAGCCTGCTCCGGGACACCCGGATCGGGCTGCCGTTCCCCGTGGCGGGCACGTACTTCAACGTCGGTGGCGAGATCAACGGCGGGTTCCTGGGCGGCACCGGCAACTACCAGAAGGTCGATCTCGAGGGTCGGTGGTACGCCCCCCTCGGGACCCTCGGCGGTGGGGGTCAGCTGGGCCAGGGGGTCCAGTTCGTCCTGGGGCTGACCGCCAAGTCGGGCTTCATCTTCGGCGACGCCGGTCCGTTCTTCACCGAGCTATATTCGATGGGCGGCGTCCAGTTCGGGATCCCCCTGCGGGGCTATAACGAGTTCTCGATCACGCCGAACGGATACGATCCGAACGCGAGCAGCGGGCAGGCAAGCGTGAACGCCTTCGGCAAAGCGTTTTCAGCGTTCACCGTCGAGGCCGGAGCCCGAATCAGCGGCGCGCTGTATCTGGACACGTTCCTCGACGCGGGCAACGTGTACCGGGAGGCCCGGCAGTACGACCCGACGAGGCTCTTCCGAGGCGCGGGGTTCGGTGTGGCGGTGGTCTCGCCGCTGGGGCCCCTCGGGGTCGACATCGCGTACGGATTCGACAAGGTGGACGTCTTCGGCCGACCGGCACCGGGATGGCAGCTGCACTTCAAGCTGGGCAACACTTTCTGAGCGGTACGCACCTTCAGATCCGGAGTCGAGCATGACGCTTGTCGCACGTGGTTTCTGGATCGGGCTCGTCGCGGCGGTGGCGGCGGCCGTGGCCCCGTTAGCCGCGCAGCAGAAGCCCGCCACGAAGCCCAGCCAGCCGAAGCCAGCCGCAGATGCCGCGGACGCCGCCGGGGCCACCCGGATCGGCTTCGTGAACATCCAGGCGATCCTGAAATCGACGCCCGGTTACGCCAAGGCGGAGTCGACCTTCGCGAAAGAGCTCGACGGCTACCGCTCCGAAGTTCAGAAGCTCCAGGCGGGCCTGGACTCGGCGGCCCAGGACTTCGAGGCCCAGTCGGCGGTCCTGAGCCCGACCCAACGGACGCAGCGCCGCAAGGATCTCGAAGGGCAGCAGGAGAAGCTTCAGCAGCGCACCCAGGAGCTTCAGCAGAAGGCGGCCAGCCGGGAGCGGGAGCTGCTCGACCCGATTCAGGCCCGGGTGAACAGCGTCATTGAAGGGATCCGCGCCGCGGGGAATTACGCGATCATCTTCGACGTCAGCGCCGCCGGGAACGGGATCGTGACGGGGGACAAAGCGCTGGACCTCACGCAGCGAGTTCTCCAGCAGCTGCAAGCCGCCAAGTAACTCGCGCGTGCGCGGAGCCCGATGTACCCGGACAAGCGGTCGCCGACGCGCTCGGCGGCCGCTTGTTGTCTCCGAGCGGCCCGCTCCCGTCCGCCTCCCCCCAACCGACCCGCGCTAGGCGCCCGCCCTCTCTATGGACATCGAGCGGATCCTCTCCGTGCTCCCCCACCGGTATCCGTTCCTGTTGGTGGACCGGATTCTCGAGGTGACAGGCACCAGCAGGATCGTCGGCCTGAAGAACGTCACGATCAACGAGCCGTTCTTCCAGGGCCACTTCCCGGGGCACCCCATCATGCCCGGCGTTCTGATCGTCGAGGCGATGGCCCAGGTCGGCGGCTGCCTCATGATGGGGACCCTGGAGCGCCCGGAAACCAAAGTGGTCTACTTCATGGCGCTGGACCGGGTCAGGTTCCGCC
>Ga0070708_100005488_pt1 | contig 10053 bp, 6 predicted proteins | sample KBSK5503metaG_FD_65469 | JGI IMG/M metagenome (GOLD analysis project Ga0070708, IMG submission 65469) | Corn, switchgrass and miscanthus rhizosphere microbial communities from Kellogg Biological Station, Michigan, USA - KBS K5-50-3 metaG | ecosystem: Host-associated > Plants > Roots >... | reverse complement strand
GGTGGTGCGCCGCAGGGCATGGAACGACTTGCCGTCACGGGCCGCGTGGTCGATGCCGGCCCGGGCCAGGCGGCGGCGCATGAGGGTCGAGCCGGCCGAGTTTCCCAGTTTCACCAGCGGCGCCTTGAGCCGGACGAATACTTCCGGGGCGGCGCAACCGGGCCGGCCGTGCAGGATCCACTCCGCGACGGCGTTGCCTGCCGGGGCTGGCAGCGGCAGTACCAGCGGCTTGGATGTCTTGGCCTGGACCAGCCGGATCTCGTCGCGGTGCCAGTCGATCTCGTCCAGCCGCAGCGCGACGATGTCGCAGCAGCGCAGCCCGGTCGAGACCGCGAGCATGACCATGGCGTAGTCCCTCTTCCCGCAGGGTGTCCCGGTCTCGATCCCTTCAAGGAGACGGCCGGTTTCCGCACGGGTAAAGCACGGCAGCGCCCGCACCCGCCGCGGCGCGGCATGCGCGAGCAGGCCGTCGACGCGGACGTCGCTGAGCCCGGCGGCGTTGAGGAAGGCGAAGAACCTCTTGAGCGACCACACCACGTTGCCGGTGCCCGCGGGCCGCCTGGGTGCCATCTCGACCATGAACCCCCGGACGTCGTCCACGGTGACCGCGCCGAGAGAACCCCGGCCGGCCCGGTCGAGGTAGGCCAGGAAATGCCGGACCTCGCCGGCCAGCAGCCGCACCGATCCCGGAGCCACGTCCTGGCCGGCCGCTGCGGCGAACTGTTCCAGGACTTCACCAGAGCTCTCGCTGAGGCCAGGGTCCGGGCTCATCATCTGCCAGGTCACCCGGCCGGTTCTCTGGAACTCCAGCATCATGCGGGCCGTCTTCACCAGGGCGTTTCGCCTGTTCCGGCCGATCTCACCGCGCCGCGCACGCTCCTGCTGGCACGCGGCGAACTCGTCGGCCACGCTGCCTGACAACGCGTCGAAGCCCTGCCGGCCGCAGAACTCCACGACCGCCTCGCAGCACTTGCCGTAGCGAGCGACCGTGTCGCCCGACAACCCCGCGCCTTCAGCTGCACCGAGCACGGCATCAGCCAGCCCGGACACCATCGACCCCATGGCACTGTCCCCTTTCATCCGGTGAACCCGCCCGCCGTTCGGACGAACATGGCGGCACGATCACATGAGCGGAGAACGTCAGGAAAGAGGCCTCATGCGCACAGCTGACCCACTGGATTATCCCGACAGGCGACAGTCGCCAGAGCGCGTCATCCCAGGCCACAGGCCCATCACGCGCGCCAAGGAGCAGGTATCGGAATAACCCGGAAATCGGAGTAATACCAGTATGTCGAGGCCGGCCCGGAATGCCCCAGGACGGTGGACAGCCACGGCAGGCGGGCGGGCACGTCGGCGCCGTCGCGATACCAGCCTGCCAGCATGTTGACGGCGAAGGTGTGCCTCAGCCCGTGGATGGTCGGGCGGCACCGTCCGGTCCTGGGCCCGAGCCCGGCCGCGGCGGCCAGGCGGGTGAAGGCCTTGTGGACGGCGTTGTAGGTGAGGCGGTCCCCGGTGCGGGAGACCAGTACCGCGGGTGCGGCCCGTCCGGGGAACACCTGGTCGCGGCGGTGCCGGTAGCCGGCGAGGGCGGCGAGAGCTGTGGGGTGGAGCGGGACCAGGCGGAAGCTCTGCGCCTTGTCCTGGCGGACGATCAGCATGCCTTCCCCGGTGTCGATGTCGTTGTCGTCGAGCGCGAGCGCCTCGCTGATCCTCAGCCCGGTGACTGCCAGCAGCGCGATGAGGACGGTGCAGGTCTCGGCTCGCAGCGGGCCCCGCAGCCGCCCGGCCGCGGCCTGCAGCGCGGCGATGTCGGCGGGCGAGAACAGGTAGGGCACTGCCCGCAGCCGCCGGCGGGGGAACAAGCCCGGGGGCGGGATCTCGTGGGCCGGGTCGTGGGCGTGCAGGAAGGCAGCGAAGCCGCGGATCGCTTCCATGCCCAGTCCGGGAGCCGCTGACCCGTGCCGGGACTGGCTCACCCAGTCCGCTGCCGCCTCGACGGTGAGCGTGCCCTGCTTCCGTTCGCCGAGGTAGTCCAGGAACTGCCGCAGGTACCGCTCGGCCCTGATGAGCTTGCAGCCGAGCGCGCGGCGCAGGGTCAGGTAGTCGTCGAGGTGGCCGGCGAGCGTACGGGCCGGCGGGTTCACGGCGCGCCGGCCGGGAGCCGGGGCGCGGAGGGCCAGGGAGGGGCCAGCGGCCGCAGGGTGGCGACATCGACCTTGGCATACAGCGACGTGGTGCGCTCGTCTTCATGCCGCAGGACCTGGCCGATCTCGGCCAGGGGCGCGCCGGCTGCCTGCATCGCCGTCGCGGCGAGATAGCGGAGCTGATGGGGCCTCACCCGGTCCAGCCCGCCGCGGCGGGCGGCCCTGGCCACCGCGTGCCCGACGGCGTAACCGGTCAGGCCGCGGTGCGGTGCGACGCTGCGGACGAACAGCCTGCGGTCAAGCGCGGCGGCTGCCCGCCCGTCCCGCAGGTAGGCGATGATCGCCTCGGCGACGTCGCGGGGAAGGGGAAGCTGGTCGCGCCGGCCGCCTTTCCCGCTGATCACCACGATCCCCGAGCGCCAGTCCACGTCCTCGATCGTCAGCGCGGCGATCTCGCGGGCCCGCAGGCCCATCCGCTTCAGGATTACCAAGATCGCGTAATCGCGGAGTCCCTGGGCGGTCGTGCGGTCGCAGGCGGCCAGCAGCGCGGCGGCTTCCGTTTCGGTCACGAGCGCGGGCATCCGGATCCGCCTCCTCCGGCTCCCAGTTGGCGAGCCGGAGGCGAGCCGCCTCGGGACCATAGACCACTGACGACAGCGTATCCAGGGACAATGCGGCCACGCCTTCGAGCGCGGTCAGCCGGTGCCGCTCCTCTTCGGCCGCGGGCGCAGCCGGTTTCGCGGCGACGATAGTCATCCGGTCCTCCTCGCCGTACTCCGGTGAAATTCAATGGGCCGAACGAGCGGCGGTACTCGCACCCTGCACCAGTGGAGCCCAAGGACCGGGACGCTGGCCAACACCTGACGGCAATGGCACGATAGCTATCGGCTTCTGGCCAACGCCGACGGTTCTCGGGAACAGCCGCATGGACCACCGCTCTGATCGCAGAGCCCGAACTTCTTGGCCGACGAGTCCCCTCCCCGTTTGGCTGGAACTGTGGCACACAGCACAAGCACCACGGGTCTGCCGAGGGGCAGCCGATAGCGCGCGTCTATGGCGCGACAGCCAGTACCGCTTTCCCAATGGCCAGCCAGCCGGGTGGACTGGCGGATGAGAAAAGCAGTTGCTGGTCACGGTTGGAATCGACGAGGAAAATGGGCAAGAGCCATGAGAGACTGGCGCGGGATTAGAGCCGAGATCGGTGACCGGGTTTTCTACATGACAGCCGACGGCGCCCGTAAGCCGAAGCTTCACGAGGCATGGGTCGAAGAGGTTGGCGAGACGCACGTTCGTGTGCGGCAGACCGCCAGCCCGTTCGGTGAAATGATCGGCAATGACCACGAGGTTCGCTGGCTGCATCGGCCCGAAGACTTCGTGGTGGTCAAGGGGCACGGTTTTATCTGACCCGAGCTGGCCGCCGCGCGTGCTTCCATTGGCCGCTCGTCACAAACCCATCGCTCGACATGGTCCTGCGAGCATAGTCGCTCGGTTGAGTACTCGGCGTGGACCGTCCGTTCCCAGTGCGCAGACTAGGAAATCCCGGGATGCGATCCCGGTACCGCGCCAGGCACGATTCAGATGTAGGAAGCAAAATCACCAGTCGCTGCATAGGTAGACCAACATGAAGCAAGGACAGGCGGAGCCGGTAGCGCTGCCCAAGGCGGTAGCGGGCGCCCCGCTGGCAATTGAGTTGCGGCATCTGCGTTACTTTGTAGCGCTCGCCGACGCGGGCAGCTTCACCCATGCCGCGGAGCGGATGTTCATCGCCCAGCCCACCCTGAGCCAGCAGATCCGGCGGCTCGAAGAGATCGTCGGCACGCAGTTGCTGCAGCGCCGCCGTGAAGGCCTGCAACTGACCAAGGCCGGCGCCGTGCTGCTGGATGCATCCCGCACCGTGCTGTCGCTCGTGGATCATGAGGTGAACCGGACCCGGCAGGCGGCGGGCCTGGGACGGCAGCGCCTGCGGGTGGTCGTGCCGCCGCCGCTGCCGGACGCCTTCGCGGTCGAGGCCGCCTCTGCGCTGCAGTCGGCGGCGGCCGCCGCGGACGTGGATCTCGTCTGGATGGAAGCTCCCCTCGACGCCGGGTTCTCGGTGATCCGGCAGCGCCGGGCCGACGCCGGGCTGGGCTGGCTCACAGCCAATCCAGAGACGATGCCCGCCCCGCTCGATGCCATGAGCCTGGGCGAGTTCGAACCCAATGTGTGGATCCCTGCGTCGCACGCCGCGGCGCGCCGCGGCACGATCAGCCTCGACGAACTGACCCGCATGGATGTCATCCACGGGCCACGCCGCGCGGAGCCGGGGACCTACGATGCCTGGACGCGGGTCCTGCGGACCGTCGATCCGCGCTTCGAGTTCACCGATCCGCCGCTCCGGCACTCGCTGCCGATGGACCTCGCCTTCGCCGCGACCGCGGACCGGCCCACTGCGGTGCTGACCGGCCCCAGCGTCATCACCGGAAGCCGGCCTGGACTGATCCGGCTGCCCCGGCCGATGGTCACCCATGACATGGTCCGGGTCGAGCTCGAGGACCATCCGCTGACTGCGACGGCGGCCCTGGTGTGGAGCGGTGACCTGCCCCGCCCGCTCCAGCAGATCCTCTTCGACGCCGCGGACGGCATCGCCTCGCCGGATCCGGCCTGGGCGTCAAGTACCGACGCGAACTTCAAGTAACCGGATCCCCTGAACACCGCTGTGTTCCCCGACCACCGGGAGATCTCTATGCCACCGTTTCGTCAGGCCCTGGCCCCGGCGACTCGGTCGGCCCGCCGCACCGGCCAGGGCGCAGGCGCCCCTGCCGCACTGCAGCTCCGGTGCATCTGTGCCGCATTCTGCGATTTGCATACGGCAAATCGCAAAAGGCGATAATCTCTCCCCGGGAGGTTGGTTACGCTGTGCTAGCACGTCGAAACTTACTGTATGTCCTGATAGGTCCCGGACCTGGCCGTGTCATTCCTGGCTGGCTGCGTTCACCGACCTGCGCTGGACCGCGTAGGCCTCGCAGGTGCCTGGCGGAGCCACCGCAGGAGGCTTCCTGCTCCGCTCGTCATCGGGACCAAGTAACTTAAGGGAGGGGACTACCGGATGCGGCATGCTAGATCATTAGGCGCAGCCGTGGGCTGTCGGACACGGCTCGCCTGTCGGAAGAAGCGGCGGATCGCCGCGGCAGGTGCAGCCGTAGTCGCTGCGCTAGCGGGTACGTCGATGGCCGGCGTCCCTGCGGCATCTGCGAGCTTGGGTGAAACCGTCATTGTCACGGCGACCGGGCTACTGAGCCCGGCCGCGGCGGTGCTGGGAGTGGGCGGCACCATCGTGACGCAGTATCACCTCATCGACGGGGTCGAGGCTGTGATCCCCGCGGGCACGGAGCCGGTGCTCGCGGCGCTCCCGGGCATCGTCGTGACCCCTGATGTTTCTGTGAGTGTTCAGGATACGCCGGAGTCGACCGGGCCCCATAGGCCTTCTGACGTGTTCCTCCAGCAGACCGGGGCCACGCGGCTTGCGGGCACTGGCGATACGGGACGGGGGGTCACGGTAGCCGTCCTGGACACGGGTATCGATAACCTGTCCGACTTCTCGGGACGGCTGGTCGGCGGGGTGGACCTGACGGGCGGGAACAACCCGTTCCAGGACAGCTACGGCCATGGCACGTTCGTGGCCGGCCTGATCGCCGGCGATGGGGCCTCATCGGGACGCCAGTACTCGGGCGAAGCCCCTGCCGCAAACCTGGTGTCGATCAAGGTGGCGGGGGCGGACGGGAAGACTGACCTGGGAGCCTTGATCTTGGGCCTGCAGTGGGCGGTCGATCACCAGGGCAGCTACGGGATCAAGGTCCTCAACATGTCCCTCGGGTTCCAGGCCGCCGTGTCCACGGTCCTCAACCCGCTAGACCTAGCGGTGCAGGCGGTATGGGACTCCGGTATCGCGGTAGTTGTCTCGGCGGGTAACGCCGGGCCGTTCAACGGCACCATTCTCTCCCCAGGAGATGACCCGCTGGTAATCACGGTAGGTGCCCTGGATGACATGGCCACGCCGTCGATCACCAACGACGAGATGTGCGACTTCAGCAGCGTGGGCCCGACGTCGCCCGACGGCTGGGTCAAGCCCGACCTGGTCACCTCCGGCCGGTCGGTCGTCAGCCTGGCCGCGCCGGGCTCAACGATCTACAACGATTACCCTTCGGCGCGGGTGGGCTCGGCCAACTTCGTCGGTTCGGGCACGTCGTTCAGCGCGGCCATCACGAGCGGCGCGGCCGCACTGGTCGTGGCCGACCATCCGGGCCTCACCCCGGACCAGGTAAAGGCCCGCCTGCTCGGCACGACTAACCCTGGTCCGGTCGGCAACCCCTTCGTCGACGGCCACGGGGCCCTCGACGCCTACGCCGCCGCGACCGCGGGCCCGATGAACTTCAGCCAGTCGGCGGCCAGCCTGCTTCCGACCCTGCCCGGCACCACGGTCCAGCTGTCACCCACCGGCCCTGTCGACACGTGGAACACGAACCTGTGGTCGGGGACATCTTGGCAGCAGGGGCCGTCCGACGGCTGGACGTGGGCCGGCTGGGCGTGGAACGGCGGGGACTGGAACGGCTGGACGTGGACCGGCCGGGCGTGGAACAGCGGAGACTGGGCCGGCTCGGCCTGGAACGGCGCGGACTGGACCGGCAGGGCCTGGAACGATTCTGGCTGGGCCGGCTCGGCCTGGAACGGGTCGGCCTGGAACGGCTCGGCCTGGAACAGCTCGGCATGGAACTGAGACCTGCCCGATCCGCCATGAAGATTCCGCGTGCTACCGGAGCCGTTGTCGCGGCTTCGGTAGCGGGTGGTGTTCTTACCTTGCTGGTCGCGATGTGGCGGCAATCGGGCCTGGAGCGGGTCGACGAGCGCCAGTGGATCGTCGCAGCGGCGATGGGCGCTCTTGTCCTGGGAAGCTGGATATGGCCGGTCGTGGTGTACCGGGAAGGCGAATCCGAGGCTTTCAACATGGACGAGGGCTTCTTCGTGATCCTCGCCCTCCTGGTGCCGCCGCTGGTTACCTTGGGGACCCTTGCCCTGGCGACCGTGATGGCTCAGGCGGCTCGTCGGCGCCCGCTGGTCAAGTCGGCCTTCAACGCGGGGCAAGTCCTGATTGCCGCGGGTCTGGGAATATCCGTGAGCCGTGGTGTCGTCGCTCCGTCTGCGTCCCTCACCGCAGGTCAGGTTGCTTCGGTCATGCTCGGCGTTGGAGTGTACTGCGTCGTCAACACCCTGCTGGTGGCCGGCGTTGTGGTCTCGATGGGTACGGCCTGGCGCGAGCTTACCGATGATCTTCCGATCCAGGTAATGCTGGCCGGCGCGGGAGCGTTGGCCGGGGTGGTTCTGGCTCTGGCGATACAGGCGCATCCGTGGGTGCTGGCGCTGGCGATTCCCGGGCTGATCGTGCAGCGTCGCCTTATCAGCGCGCGGTTCGCGGCGCTGCATGACCACTACAGGATGAAGGGGTTGTACGAGGTCACGTTGGCGGCAAACCAGGGGCTGCGCCACCAGGCGGTGCTCGACACGATCCTGGAGTCGGTACGCCGGCTGCTTCGCAGTCCCGAAGCCACCCTGACGTCAGATCCCCCCGGTCCTGGGCAGCTGGCGGCGCCCATGATGGTTGCCGATCAACAGCTGTGGCTTGCGGCGGCGGGCCGGCGCCGGGACGAGCCCTTCGATGACGCCGATCGTGGCCTGCTGAAAGCCCTGGCCGCCGTGGGCAGCGGAGCTCTCAGCAATGCCGAGCTGTATCACCAGGTCCGCCTCGAGCGTGAGAGGCTCTCCTCGATCACGCTCAACATCGGAGAAGGTGTCTGCGCCGTGGGCGCAGACGGGACGCTGAGCTTCGTCAACCGGGCCGCGGCCGACATGATCGAGTTGTCGTCGTCCAGCATCACGATCGACCACCCGATGAGCGACAGTGCCCTCACAGCGCCCGACTTCCTGCTCGTTCCAGCCAGCGAGGCTATGCGCACGGGCCACACCGTCCGGGTAGACGATGCCCGATTCCGAGGCAAGAACGGCAATGCGATCCCGGTCGCCTACACGGCCTCCGCCGTGATTAGTGATGGCACTCCGTCAGGCGCGGTGATCGCCTTTCGCGACATCACCGAGCGCAAAGCCTTCGAGGACGAACTCCACCAGCACGCCTTTTATGACAGCCTCACCGGCCTTGCCAACCGCCGACTGCTGGTGGAACGCCTCGATCACGCGCTTCAGCGGTCAGCCCTGGACCGTAAAACCCACGCACTGATCTTTGTCGACGTGGATCGCTTCAAGAGCATCAACGACAGCCTCGGTCATGTAACCGGCGACGAGTTCCTGGTTGCGATTGGGGCCTGCATGAAAAGCGTGGTGCGCAGTCATGACCTGCTGGCCCGCTTCGGCGGCGACGAGTTCGTGGCACTGCTGGAGGACGTGGCCGGGGTGGACACGGCGGTTGCTGCGGCCCGGCGCATCTGTGCCGCCCTCGAGCAGCCCATAGTGCTGCGCGACGGCTATGAGGTGGTGGCCAGCGTATCAGTCGGCATTGCCCTTTCCGAGCCAGGTAAAAGCGCCGATGACATCCTTCGCAACGCGGACGTGGCGATGTATGACGCCAAGGTCAGGGGTGGGGGCGGCATCTACAGGGTGTTCGACCAGGCTTCCATGGGAAGCCGCTCCTCCGAGCGCGTTCGGATCGAGGCCGACCTGCGCAAGGGACTTGAGCGAGGTGAACTCGAGGTTTATTACCAGCCATTCTATTCCCTTGACGATGAGCGCATCGTTGGCGCGGAGGCGCTGGTGCGATGGCGCCACCCCACAAATGGCCTTATCAGCCCTACGAGATTCATTCCGATGGCAGAAGAGACAGGGCTGATACTGCCGTTGGGCCGCTACGTTCTCGACACAGCGTGCCGACAGGTGCGCTCGATCCGGGACCGTTTGGACGTGGACCTGCCGATCAGCGTTAATCTCTCACCGCGCCAGTTCCAGGAGAGCGGGTTGTCGTCCCAGGCAGCCGCAGCCCTCGACGCCGTCGGCCTGCCCTCGGAGCTGCTTATATTCGAGATTACGGAGAATGTGGTCATGGAGGACCTTTCCGGCGCTCGCGAGGTCATGAAGAAACTCGACCGGCTAGGCGTGCGGCTAGCTATCGACGATTTCGGCACTGGCCATTCTTCACTCGCATACTTGAAGCAGTTCCCGGTGCAGGAAGTAAAGGTGGATCGCACTTTCGTACAGGGCATCGTCGAGAGCCCGGTGGACTCGGCGATCGTCCGAGCCGTCATCGACCTGGCTAATGCCATGGGTATATTGACGGTGGCAGAGGGGGTAGAGACCGAGGACCAACTCGCCGCGCTCAGAATGCTCGGCTGCCCGGTGGCACAGGGTTTCTATTACTCGCAACCGCTTCGCGCCGAGGAGTTTGACGAGCTACTTACCCGCCATTTCGCTCGCACCACGGACCTTCAGGGCCAGCACTGATCTTGACCGCCTTCGCGGACTGGGAGATGCTTGCGGTCGAGCCGGCGGGACACTGCGGGCCTGGGCTGGCCGATGAACAAGACCGCGCCGCGGTGGTACAGACTGCGTCGGCGACCTAGCGGCGCGCGCAGGAGGGCCTGAGCGATCGACTGCACGCGCGAGGGTGATGCTGGTACGCCGTGCGGGAGCGTCGAGTCCGCCGCGCCAGCGCATGGGCCAGTACCTTCTCCAGCGAGGCGTCAGCGTTCGCCCGACCCGCCCGCACCCGGCAGCAGATCACAAGCTTTCCGAGGACTTACGTATGATTGATGGTAGCTAATCAGGCAAGGCGTCAAAAGCTTAGCGGTGCTGGTAGAGGAACCACATGTCCCCGATAAAGAAGATCCTGCGGAGGAGGATTTTTCCTATCATGATAGGACTGGCGGTCGTT
>Ga0070708_100005487_pt1 | contig 10056 bp, 7 predicted proteins | sample KBSK5503metaG_FD_65469 | JGI IMG/M metagenome (GOLD analysis project Ga0070708, IMG submission 65469) | Corn, switchgrass and miscanthus rhizosphere microbial communities from Kellogg Biological Station, Michigan, USA - KBS K5-50-3 metaG | ecosystem: Host-associated > Plants > Roots >... | reverse complement strand
CACGTTGGCCAGGATCGTGGTCGGCTCGCTGGTGTACACGAGGTTGACCGGGCACTCGGCGATCTCTTCCTGGGTGGGCCGGGCGCTCAGCCGGCGGGGCGGCTTGTAGGAGGTGAGTGATTCGACGGTACGCAGTACGCCCGGCGGAAGGCCCCGCGTGACCGCGTTGAACTGGAAGCCCGCGAAGCCGGACAGGCCGGTCTCGCAGGATGTGTAGTACAGCTGCGCAAGTTCCATGTCAGCCTCGGGTAGCGGGGATAGTTCCGAACTCGCTGAGCAGCCACATGAACGGGTCGTGGACACGGTGCGGCCGGATTTGCGACACGGTGTCGGCGGTCAGGGGCAGCGCGCCGAGCGCGGAGACGCCGAAATACCGGTAGCGTGCGTAGTGATGCCGCATGAGCTGGTCGATCTGCGGCCCTTCCCACTCGTCGAGCAGCGCCTGAACCTGATGGTGCACGGCGAGACTGTCCCGGGTGTCGAACACCGGCCGCGGTTCGGGCCACCGGGTCAGCGGACTCTCCCGCGGGAACGTGTGCTCGAGCGCGTCAAGCTTCGAGAACGCGACGGCGACGGGGGTCTGAATCCGCTGAGACGGGTGACTGGTAACCGAGGCGCGCAGCAGATCTGTCACGCGGCTCAGCACATTGAACGGCCGGTCGATGCCCACCCCGGCGGTGCTGGGCAGGATAGTGTCCTCCAGGGCCTGCGACCGCGCGCCGGCCATCTGCAACGGATCGAGCAGCAGGATGATGGCGTCGGCGCTCGACAGGTAACGGACGTTCAGCTCCACGCTTTCCGCCGAGGTGAGATTCTCTCCCGCGGTATCGAAAAATGAAAGAATTGTCTGCTGCTCGTACTGCCACGAAAGCAGCCGTCTCCGCTGCAAGGCCATCCGGAATACCAGCGGCTGCTGCAATGCCGGTGCGGCCACCGGCAGGGTGCTCTCGGGGAGCGCATGCTGCCGGTATAGGCGATCGTCGTATTCCCGGTCGAACGTTTTTATCGTTCTCTCGTCCGAGCCCATGATGGCGGCATCCAGGTAGCGCCCGACCCGGTGCTTCAGCTCGTGAACGAGAACGGTCATGAAGACGGTCTTGCCGCTCTCTCGCGCTCCGATCATGGCGATCAGGCGGCTGTCCACCTTGCCGAAATGAACCGGAAGACGACTGTGGCAGGTCGGACATATGTGATACGGAGTTTCGCCGTGGCACTTGGGGCACCTGGCCGAGGCCTTACGGCCGTCAGCGGTGAAGGCGGGCGGCAAATGTGTGGAGATGCCGAGCCAGCGAACCAGGTTCTCGTCCCGCTCGACGCCACAGGTCTGGCCGTCCGGGCCCGGGCGGCCCGTGCAGCGGAAGCCCATGTCCTTGGTGGCGAACCGGTTGTAGCAATACGGGCAAGCGGGCATGCTCAGCTCCGGTGCCCGGCGCGGACAAGCGCGATGCCCGCGGGGGGATCGCCGTCGAAAAAGCAGGCAAGCCAGTCCGGGTCTCGGCGGGGAGGTGCCGGTATCCTCACCGACCACGGTGCGGCCCGCGGCAGATCCGCGCCGGGCAGGCGGACGATCGGCGTGCCCTGCTCCGCCCGCATCGGCATCACCCGTCCGACGCTATGCACCACGACCAGGGGCGGTATCCGGACCGCCCGGTCAGCCGCGAGCACCAGCCGGCTGCGCCGCCACGGCGTCCAGCGTGTTCTGCGCCGGAAGGCATACCGAACCGTCACGTCCCGGGCCGGAACCGGGATCTCGGCGGGCGCGGAGATGATCTCGCCCTCGGCATCGCGATGGACCGAACGAACCGACGCGATGCCCGGCTGCGGACCGATGCCGATCTCGAAACCGCCGTCGTCTTCGAACCGGCGCAACCCGCACTCGACCGGCGACGTAGCCCCAGCCGGCTCCCCCTCGGCCCGCCACTGGACCTGGCACACGTAGCAGTCCTCGGCCCATTGCCAGTCGAGCCGGAGCCTGTCGCCGTAACGTGCGGCCCGCAGACCCGTCACCGCCCTCATCAGCGACACGGGAACGGCCGGGCCTATCATCGCCCGGCTCGCACCGGCCGTTATCGCGCAGAAGTAGCTCCGGCCGTTCGGCGGGCGCGCCCGCAGTCGGCTCTCCCCCGGACCCCCTGGTACCGGTTGACCGGGCACCGGGCGGCCGTATCCGGCGAGCTCCTCCAGCGGGATGCGGGTTCCCTGTGTCCACGGCGACGGCCGGTCGCTGCGGTAGATCCCGACGGTACCCGTCTGGACGGTCTCCCACGACAGCAGCACGTCCAGTTCCGGGCCGGGCAGGACTTCGGCCCTGAGATCGCGGACCACGCCAAGCGGCTCCTCCGGGGTGGCCCACCTCCCAACCCCCTCGGTGACCCGGCGCTCCCCGGCGTCGCTGACGTAGACCGCGCGGATCCGGTAGTAGTAGCGAGTACCCGGTCGTGCCTCCGTGTCGTGGAAGCCCGCCAGCGAGGCGGGTATTTCCCGCATGTCAGACGCTGATAGCTCGGATGATCCCTCCGCCCTGGTCACCAAGACGTCGGCGGTTCCCGGCGCGACCCGCCAGGAACCGAGCACCGAGGACTCCCCGGCCTCCAGCGCGCACTCCGATACCTCCGGGAGCAGCAGGACCTCGCCGGCGGACGTGCCCTCAGACCATACGTCCGCTCCCCTGGTCGCGAAGACGGTGTAGTAGACCCGTTCGCCGAAGACCGGCTCGGTATCGGTCGCGTAGTGATCCGACGTCTCGGCCAGCAGCAGGCCTGCGGCCGACGTGGCGGCCGGGCCGTCGATCTCGCGAACCACGCGATAACGTATTCCGGCCGTCTTGGCGGGTCCGGGTACCCACTCCAGCCGGACGCTGCGGTTCTTGGCGGTGGCCAGCATCCGGACGGGTGATGGAGGCGGCAGTGATCGCAGCCGGGCCCGCAGGACGTCATCGCCACCGCTGGTCATCGCCAGGGCTGCGGTCAGCAGCCCCGCTGCTTCCTCGATCGCCTTGGCCTGCACGGCTTCGTCCGCCTCCCGCACCAGCGCGGCCACCCGGGAACCGGTCGCCTCGGAGCGGTGCTGGGTCAGGGCGAGCACGAGCTCGGCCGCTTCGACCGGGTCCAGCCCCAGTTCCGCGGCGAAGTTCGCGACGGAGCGGATCGGCAGCCCGGCAACCAGCCGCGGCCGCACCTCGTCTATGAGTTGCCAGAGGAGCAGCGCGTCCAGCTCACCCGGCCGGCCGGCCGCGGTCTGCAGGACCGCCAGCACGGACCTCAGAGCCGTGTTGCGTTCGTCGCGCGGGCGCTGGTCCAGGCTCTTGTTCTTCTGCTCGAGGAGACCCCTGGTGAGACGGTCGCCAGAACGCAGCTCGAAGCCATGGCGTAGCCGGAAGCCCCCGCGAACATCCTCGGTAGTGAACACAGCCTCGGCCGCCAGGCGCAGGCCGAGGGCGGTGAGATGGGTGACCAGATCGGAATACTGCACCGGCGGCCGCCTCGGCAGCACCCATTCCTGGTCGACGACTGCTACCTGGTGAGTGGCGAACTCCTTCTGGATCGCCTCCTCACTGAGCACTCCGCCGCAGTCGTCGTAGAGGAAGGCCAACGTCGACCGCGGGACGGCCGGCATGGTGGCCGCTATCTCCTTGACTGTCGACTCCAGCCTGGCCTGGGCCTGGTCCCGTTCCTCACGCTTGCGCAGCATGAAGTGCGCGAAGCTGACCTTGTCCGCGGCCTTCAGTTCGGTATGCGCGGCCAGGAGAGCCTCGGCCAGCTTCCTGTAGAGTTTTTGCTGCCTGATGCCCCGCCAGTACTTCACTACCTGGTCAACACGTGCCTCGAAGGCCGCCGCGTCACGCTCCATTTCCGCCGAGACGGCGTACCGGACCAGCAAATCCGGCGGGGGTACGTTCCCGCGCTTGCGGGCAGGGTCGAGGACGGCCCGGCAATACCCGCTCTTGTCGAATTCACTCGCCGACGGCATAGCGGGCGACTGCACTTCTGGCTTTGCCGACCTGGTCCTCGGACATGACGCCCTGGATCTGCAGCTCCATGTTGAGTTTCTTGCCCGTCTTGAGCTCGACCGCATCCACCCGGAGCAGACCCATCTCGTTCATCTTGAAGGTCACGTCGAGCGGGGAGTTTCGCGGCAGCGGCGGCAGTCCGGTGATTGTTCCCTGACCGATCTTGTTGTTGTCGGCGAGATCGCTTGAACTGACCGCGCCTGCCTGCTCCCATATTTCGATTCTGATTGCCACCTGATCTGGATACACGGTGTAGAACTGCTGGGTATCCGGGGAAGCCGGCAGCGGCCGGTTGGCTTCCAGGATGTGGAAGATCGAATGGATCTCCTGCTCGTTCTCGTCTAGACGGGTATTCAAGATCCCGAAGGCCCTCGGGACGACCGTGGTGACGCTCTTGGCGGCCAGCTGGCGAACCTTCTCGACGGTAATCCCCAGCCTATTAGCGACGTCCTCCACCTTGGCGTCGGAGACCTCGGGCTCGGCGCCGCCTTCGGCATCGGGCAGTGCGATCTTGACCGACTCGATGAGCGCGAACAGCGCCGCGCCCTTGGCGACGGCCAGATCCGGATCAAGCATTCTCGGCTCGAACTCGAACCTCTCGCGGAGCATGGCGGCCACCGCCGGGACGCGGCTGCTGCCGCCGACTAGGAGCACTTCGTCGAAAGAGCTGATACCCGCTTTCTTGGCCGTCTCGACGGTGCGCGCGGTGATGTTCATGGTGCGTTCGAGCAAGTCGGACGCCATGGCCTCGAACTGCGCGCGGGTCAGTTCCGCGGTGCAACTCCGTCCATCGAAGCGCATCGGATGACGACGTGACTGAGTCGAGCTGAGCTGCTTCTTGAGCCTCTCGGCCGCCAACGCCAGATCTTGCCGGAACTCCTCATCGTCCCCCGCGGCTGAATCGGGATACTCGTCGAGAAAACGCGCCAGGAAAAAGTCGGCGATCTTGTCGTCCCAGTCCACTCCGCCGAGATGATGATCGCCGTCGGTGCACACCACGTTGACGTCGTTGCCGGCTAGTCTGATCACCGTCGTGTCGAAGGTGCCGCCGCCGAGGTCGAACACGAATATGGTCCGGTCCTCTCCCTTCCCCATGGCCTCATAGTGCAAGGCGGCCGCGACCGGTTCGGGCACGACATCCATCACATTCAGGCCGGCGATACGGCCAGCGTTGCGGGTCGCCTCCCGCTGGGCCACCCCGAAGTAGGCGGGAACCGTGATTACCACCTCCTCGACCGTCTCACCGGTCTCGGCGGCGGCGGCCCTGGCCAGTTCCCGCAGGATCAGCGCGGAGATCGTCTCCGGGGTGTGCGTCTCGCCGTGAAAGGTCAGCTCGAGCTCTTCCCCCATCTCCCGCTTGATGAGCGAGACCACGAGGTCTGGGGAGGACTTGGCCACCTCCTTCGCAGCCTGTCCGACCACCACGTTGTCCGCGCTCTCGAAGAAGACGACCGAAGGAGTAAGGTCCTCGCCGAGCGTATTCTTGATCACCACGGCCCGTCCCGCGTCATCGACGCGGGCAATGCACGAGTAGGTAGTGCCGAGATCAATGCCGAACGTCGTCATGATTCCTCGCTCTCACCGTTTAGCTGGCGAATTTCCTCCTCAATCAGTGCCGCTCGGGCTAGATGATTCGCCGATGCGATAGAATTTCGCCCTGACGGGGCGCTTTACCTGGCCGGTCACCCGTTGCCTGAAGCCTATCGCTATCACTTCGGCTATCGTATTCTCGCGGTCTCGCTCAGCCGTTTCCACCGTGTCCGCGACCGAATGCTCGCTGAGCTTGAACGGCTCACCCTCCGTTGCGGTAAACGGCTCCAGGCCACACCGGTCCAGGATCAACTCGACGTCTTCGGCGTAGCTGTTCATCAGCTTGGCCAGCTCAGGGTTGACTCCGGACCCCGCCAGTCGCTCCACATCCCTGCGGAGGCTGTCATAGAGCCGGATCAAGTCTGCGGTAATCGGATCGAAGACAGATCCTCGGACCTCGTCCCGCAGTTTTTGGTTTTCATCGTGCAAGCGATCGATAACGGCTTCCCTGTGAGCTGCCCGGACATGGTACTCTGCACCCTCCTGCTCGATCCTTCGCAGGCGCTCGGCGATATCCGAAAGTTCACTGGAGCCTTCCGTCCTGGCATTGTCCGGCGGCCCATGTGAGTTGGCCGCGGACGACGGCTCGATAGGCACATCCTGCGTTGTACTATCCGGTCGTTGATTTCCCGGTTGCTGGGATTTATCTGACCGGCCGAACGCACGCTTAGGCCGACTGCGGTCACTCACTCATTGATGATGACATACGGGACAAGGGGTTGCTAGCCCCGATCATCTGGCTAGCGCCGGGCATGAGGCGGCGGTCAAGCAGACCAGGCGAAGCATCTCGTCCGGGACGCTGGCCGGGATAGGCCTGGTGGCGTTCATCGACGAGACGGCCTTCCGCCAGTTGCTGCACTGGCATCACTTCCATGACAAGTCCACCTTGGCCGTCGGGCTGGTGTCGGACGGCTTGTTTCACGCGGCGGGTTCATCGCGATGGTCGCCGGTCTTTCGTGCTGGCCGATCGCACCGCCGGGGCGGCTTCGTCCCGAAACGGTGGTGGGGCGGCTTGCTGCTCCGGGCCGGCGGATTCCAGCTCTACGACGGGATCGTGCCGCATAAGCTGCTCGGACTGCACCAGATCCGCTATCACGTCGCCATCTGGCCCAACGACCTGACCTGGAACATCATCGCGTTCATGTCACGGACAGCGAAGGTCAGCGCGCCTCTCATCGCACCGAACGAGTGATACACGGGTGATCATCTCCGCATATCTCTTCCGAAAAATTGAGCGATGATCACCCGTGTATCTAGCGTTATACGGCCGGAGGGCAGTGATCTGATCTTCGATCACCCATCCTCCCTGCCGATTTTGCGCTTTCCTGACGAAGCTGGATGGAACTGGCGGTGAGGCACCGATCTGCCGGTTATGTGTGAGGATAGGGCCAGGGCCAGATAGCCAGGACCGGATGGCCCCGGGCATCAACTGCCGGATCCGCGCTGGGAGGCCGGTCGGCCTTGGCCCGCCTGCCGCTGGTATCGTCACGGGTCCGCCGTCCGCAGCCACGGGCGCATCCGGCTGACGTGCTGCCGTGGCGACGCGCTGGTCACCGGGGTCATCCAGCCCCTTACCTAACAAACCCTGGGCTGTACCGCCGGTATGGCGTACGGCTGGGCTGGTTACGGGCGGATCGCGCGGAGCAGCAGGTAATCAATGATCTGGCGTTGCCAGAGGAGGTTGACCTGCCATAGCAGCAGGCGGGCGGCGGCGTGTTGCCCGGCGGGTGCGGCTGTAGTGTTCTTGAGCCGCTGTGCCGTGAGCCGCAGTGCGGGGGCGATGACGCGCTCGCCGCATCGCCGGACCTGCACCTCGGCCAGGCCCGCCGCGCGCGCCTCCGCGGCGATCTGCCCCGCCGTCACGGCCATGGTGCGCCGCAGCCCGAACACCCGCAGCTGGGTCAGGCCGGCCAGCAGCTCGGCTGGAGTGACCGGCCATCGCTGAGCTGAGATATCGGAGATACTCAGCACACCGCCGGGACGCAGCACCCGGTAACACTCGGCGAAGAACGCCTCGCGGGAGCGGAAGTGGAACGCTGCCTCCACGCTGATGATCCCGTCCACGGTCTGGCTGGCGATTGGCAGCCGGGCGGCGTCGCCCGCCACCGGCGCGGCCGCGGCCTGCCTGAGCCGGTCTTTGCCCACCGTCAGCTGCCACTCGGTGATGTTCACCGCCACCAGCCGGCGCGGCCGGGACGTCTCGGCGATCAGGCAGTCCTGGGTGCCAAGCCCATTCCCCACATCCAGGATCACCCCCCCGGGGGGGAGGGCTGAGGCGAGCGTCCTGACCAGCCGACGGCAGGCCTGTTCGGCCTCACTTTCCGAACCTGGCCCCTCCCACAGCCCCAGATTCAGCCAGCCCGGCGCCACCGCCAGGAAGAAGTCCGGCCCGATGCTCTCGTATACCCGCGCGGCCGGATTCCCGCCCTGCTTCAACACCCCGGCGGCATGCCGCACATGCTGAGCCGTCCACCCCGCGATCCATGCTGGCCTGGCTGCCATCTCACACCCCCGCCTACGGGAGGCTTCCCCAGCAACCGGGCTGACTACACCGCCACCGGACCACCGGAACGGATCAGCCTCCTGTCGCCGGCATAACCGTGCGTACCAGAACGGCTACCCACACTGCCCGCTGCAGCAGGCAGTTGTTCCCTGCCACGTCCGCGTGCTGGCACGTGCTGGTAGCGAAGATCACCCGGTGACACGGTGCCGCACACCACCGGCCAGCGGCATCTACGTGCTGCTCTGCGTTGTTCCCCGAGCAGGCCATCGCGCATCATCCCAGGTCCGGGCATGCAGTCTTCAAGGACGTGTGGTCATCTACGGCAGCATCCCGCCGGAGATCGTCGCGAGCCAGAACAACCCGCTATGTACGCGCTGCGAAGCTAACCCCTGCCGAGCGTCAACCGATACATTGGGCTCACCCTCATTAGGCCGCCCGCCGCACGCCGGGCCACATACCGGCACAGCACCCAGATCTAGGCGGCCCACGCGTCAGGTCGACCGAGCGCAACATACTGCCGTCTTCCTGGTTCCGTTGTCCAGCTCGCGGCCACCGCCTCGATAGCGACCCCCGGCGTCTGCAACGCCAAGAACATGGTTAGCGGCAGGGGTTGCTCGCCGTACGGTGCTGCCTAAAGATCAGCGGTGCGACCGGCCTGGATCACCGGGTGCAAGCGTCCGCCACGTGCCCTGCTGGGGGTCGTACTCTTGCCGTTCGTAGAGGTACATGTCGTCACCCAGGAGGATGAGTGAGTACGGGCTGGGACCCGTGCCGAGGACATGGCCATGGTTGTGGATGTCGCCGGGCGGGATCAGTGTCGCGACGTCACCGCGGTGCATGGCGCGGTCATCGGCCAGCCGCAGTTCGGCCCGGCCGCCCTCATGGGTAACTGCGTCCCACCGCTGATGGGTCTCCACTCCGCGGACCGGAGCGACCCCCACCCAGCAATGGTGGGAGTGGGTGTAGGCCATCACGCCTTCGGGCCGGTGGAACAGCACCAGGCGGGGACCCCGTTCGGGTTTGACCAGCCACTTCCCTCCGGGCGACTCAGAGGGCATCTCGGCGATCAGCGGACCGAGATACTCCTCGTCGGCGGCCAGCTCCACCAAGAGCCGCCCCACCTGGTTTATATCGAGGATGTCGCCGGAACGCAGCTCATCCAGCTGAGCCAGGAAGTGGCGGAGTGGGCTGGGGAAATCGCCAGTACTCACTGCCTCACCCTAACCCACGGCCCGCCAGCGTCCCTCGGCGTGTGTGTACTCTGCCCGCCGTGACGAGGGAACTAGTGCCGGGCCAAGCGTCAAGTCGGCTGGCTCGCGCTACTTCAAGATATTGGCCGCCCGGGCAATCACCAGGCCAAGAATCATGAGGGAGCAGACCGCCTGCACAGTCATGGCCAGTTTGCCCCAGCGGGCGAGCGGCATCACATCGGTCGGGCTGAACGCGGTGGCGTCGGTGAAGCCAAGGTAGAGGTAGTCGAAAAATTCGGGGCGCCAGCCTGGCCGGGCTATCCCCGGATTGAGCTGGGCGGGGAAGGCGAGGTCGGGGAACTCAGGCGGAGCCAGGAAACGTGATTCGGGACCGCCTCCGTCAAGCACCCAATAAAGGAAGGCAAAGGCAATGATCGTGTAGAGCCAGACCAGAAAGCCGGTCTTGAGGAGATCCGCCGCCGAATTTGTCTCCGGGCCGCCTTCAATGAGATCTCCGATGAGCCGGGCGGTGACCCCGGCCGCGTCGGCGACCAGCACTGCCACCAGCACCAGCGACAGCGCCCGACCGGCAGCGGACCAGCGGTCGATGTGACCCCGGTCGGTGGCGATGATGGCTACCAGCAGCAGCACCTCCACCGCCGGGACTGCCCATGGCGGGCCCAAGCTGAACCTGGCAGGGAGCACCAGTGGCACGGCCATCGCCAGCACCAGCGTGACGGCCATCGGCCAGCGTTTCTCCGCCT
>Ga0070708_100005485_pt1 | contig 10057 bp, 7 predicted proteins | sample KBSK5503metaG_FD_65469 | JGI IMG/M metagenome (GOLD analysis project Ga0070708, IMG submission 65469) | Corn, switchgrass and miscanthus rhizosphere microbial communities from Kellogg Biological Station, Michigan, USA - KBS K5-50-3 metaG | ecosystem: Host-associated > Plants > Roots >... | reverse complement strand
GTGATGGAGCACATCGAGGAGGCGGGGATCCACTCCGGCGACTCCGCCTGCGCTTTGCCGCCGTTCTCGCTCTCGCGGGAAGTGGTGGCGGAGGTCGCCCGCCAGGCGCTGGCGCTGGCGAAGCACTTGAAGGTGGTGGGCTGCATGAACGTGCAGTTCGCCGTGAAGGGGAAGGACATCTACGTCCTGGAGGCGAACCCGCGCGCGTCCCGCACCGTGCCGTTCGTGGGCAAGGCCACGGGGCTCCCCTGGGCGAAGATCGCGGCGCTCTGCACGGTGGGCAAGTCGCTGGCGGAGCAGGGGATCCGCGGCACCGTCGTGCCGAACCACCTGAGCGTGAAGGAAGCGGTCTTTCCCTTCCACCGGTTCTCCAAGGCGGACACCATCCTCGGACCGGAGATGCGCTCCACCGGTGAGGTGATGGGCCTCGACGATTCGTTCCCTCGCGCTTTCGCCAAGGCGCAGATCGCGGCCGGGAACGCGCTGCCGCTGAAGGGCCGGGTCTTCATCTCCGTGCGCGACGCGGACAAGCCGGGGGCGGCGGAGCTGGCGGCCCGGCTGGTGAAGCTCGGATTCGAGATCGTGGCAACGGCGGGGACGGCGGAGCTGTTCCGCTCGCGCGGCGTGCCCTGCCAGACGGTGCTGAAGGTGGCCGAAGGGCGCCCGCACATCGTCGACAAGCTGATCGACCGGGAGATCGACCTGGTGTTCAACACCACCAGCGGCAAGAAGGCCATCGAGGACAGCTACAGCATCCGCCGGCAGACGCTGATGCACGGGATTCCGTACTTCACCGCGTTGACCAGCTGCCGCGCGGCGGTGGCGGCGATCGAGGCGCTCCATCAGGGCCCGCTCACCGTCAAGCCGCTGCAGGAATATCACTCGGCGGCTTGAAGCCGTCGCTCTGTACTAGTCCGTTCGTCTTATGTCACAGTGCCGGCCCGCGGGCGCGCCGGATGTGGCGTCCGAGCGAGGATCGCGTATGCCCGACAACGTGTCCCGCATCGATCGCCGTGCTTTCCTCAAGCTTTCTGCCGGCGCGCTGGGAGCCGCCGCTCTGGGTCCCGGGGCGCTTCAGGCGGCGGAAGCGGACGAAGAGAAGAAGCTCTACGAGGCCGCGAAGAAGGAAGGCAAGGTCGTCTGGTGGACCTCGCACTACCAGCTCAGCGCGGCGGAAGCGGTGCGCGACGCGTTCAAGGCGAAGTATCCCGGCGTCGACGTGGAGTTCATCCGCCAGACCGCGCAGGTCATCTTCCAGCGCCTGAACCAGAATCTGAAGGCCGGGGTGAAGGAGCTGGACGTCTTCGCCAGCACGGACGAGTCGCATTACCTCAAGCTGAAGGGGCAGGGCGTCCTCGCCGCCCACAAGCCCCTGGGCGTGAACCACCTGCCCAAGCAATTCCAGAACATCGACCCCGACAACACGTACCATCTCGGCGCGCTGGCGTTCGTGGTCATCAACCACCACTCCTCCGTGTCACCGGTGCCGCAGAAGTGGACCGACCTGCACGATCCGAAGTGGCAGGGGCAGATCACGCTCGGCCACCCCGGCTTCTCCGGTTACGTCGGGAACTGGGTGGTCGCCATGTGGGACAAGTACGGCTGGGACTACTTCACCGCGCTGGCCAAGAACAAACCGAAGATCGGCCGCTCTATCTTCGACACCGTGACGGACATCGTGGGCGGAGAGCGGAAGGTGGGTGCGGGCCCCGAAAACCAGTCGCTGGAGAGCAAGGCGAAGGGCAACCCCATCGACATCAAGTTCCCTGCCGACGATGCGGTGCTGGTCATCTCGCCGGTGGGCATCCTCAAGGACGCGCCCCACCCGAACGCCGGCCGGCTCTTCGAGAGCTTCTTCTACAGCAAGGAGTACTCGCAGGCGATCGCCAAGACGTTCAACTATCCGTTGCGCAGCGACGTGCCGGCGCCCACCGGTGTGGCGATCGAGAAGCTCAAGTACTACCGCAACAAGGCGGACCGCCTGGACAAGGGCATTCCCGAAGCGATCGAGAAGTGGCGCGAGACCTTCGGAGTGTGAAGTGGCCGAGAGCGTAGGATCGGCGGGGGGCGCGCCCGCGCTGCCGTCCGCCGTCCGCAAGCTGGACCCCAGCGCCGCGGTGTTCGGCGCGGCGGCGCTGATCCTGATCTTCCTGGTGGTCGTGCCGCTGGCCTGGATCTTCGTGGCCAGCGTGCACAGCGACGCGGACGAGACGCTCACGCTTTCCAACTACGTTCGCGCCTTCAGCCGCTCCATCTACCTGGAGCCGATCCGCAACTCGCTGGTGCTGGCCACCGCGGCGGCGGTGCTCGCGACCTTCTTCGGGACCGTCCTCAGCTGGGCGGTGAGCCGCACGGACATGCCCGGACGGGGGCTCATCCGGGTGATGGTGTTCGCGGCGTTCGCCACGCCGTCCTTCCTCGGCGCCACCGCCTGGATCTTCCTGGCGGCGCCCAACTCCGGCTGGCTGAACAAGATCTGGATCGCGATCAGCGGCGCGGAGCGCGGTCCCTTCAACATCTATTCTCTCACCGGAGCGATCCTGGTCATCGCGCTCTACAGCTTTCCGTACACGTTCGCGTTCGCTTCCAGCGCGCTGGAGCTGGTGCCGTCGGACATGGAGCGCTCCGCGGCGCTGCTCGGGGCGCGCTGGCCGCGGATCACCTGGCGCATCACGCTCCCGCTGGTCCGGCCCGCCATTCTCGCTGGGGCGCTGCTGTCGTTCCTGGAAGCCATCGCGGAGTTCGGAACGCCGGCGTTTCTGCTGATTCCGGCGGGCAAGCAGGTGATCACGACGCAGCTGTACCTGTTCTTCCAGTATCCGAGCCGCCCGAACCTCGCCGCCGCCTATGCGGTGCCGCTGCTGCTGGTCACCGCGAGCCTGTTCTTGCTGCAGCAGCGGCTGCTGAAGAAGGGGCGCTTCACCTCGATCGGCGGGAAGGGCGGCGTCCGGGAACCGTTCCGGCTCGGCGGCTGGCGCTGGCCGCTGCTCGCGGTCTGCCTGGTTCCGACCGTGTGCTCGCTCGTGCTCCCCTACACGGCGCTACTCTTGACCTCTCTGTCGCGCGCCTGGGGCCGCGGGCCGGTTCCGGGCAATCTGACGACGCAGTGGTACCGCTGGGCGCTGGTCGAGAATGCCGCGGCCCGCGCGGCCATCGGCCACAGCCTCTCGTACGCCGCGGCCGCCGCCACCATCGCCACGGTCCTCGCCTTGTTCACGGCGTACGTGGCGCAGCGGCGGCTGGTGCCGGGATCCCGCCTGCTGGCGTTCGTCGCCATGGCGCCGTTCGTCGTGCCGGGGATCATCCTGGCCATCGGGTTCTTCTCGGCTTATGCCAGGCCGCCCCTGGTGCTGTATGGAACGGCCTGGATGCTGATCGTCGCCTTCGCCACGCGTTTCTTGCCCATCGCCTATTCAGGGACTGAGTCGGCGTTGCGGGGCATCGACGTCGAGCTGGAGAACGCGGCGCGCACGCTCGGATCGAGCACCTTGCGGACCTTCTGGCGGATCACCCTCCCGCTCCTGCGCCGGAGCATCGTCGCCACCTGGCTGGCGGCGTTCATTCCTTCGCTGCGCGAGCTCAGCTCCGCGGTCTTCCTCTTCACGCCGTCGACGGCGGTGATCACCAACGTGATCTTCGACCTGTCCGACGCGGGCAACTTCGAGCCGGTCTCCGCGCTCGGCGTCCTGATGATGGCGTTGACCTTCGGGCTGATCGCGCTCGCCTATCGTCTGTTCGGACGCACGGTGCTGTTCTCCCGGGGGCGCGGCTGATGGCGCGCATCCGGCTCCTGGGGGTGAAGAAGGACTTCGGCGGCGTCGCCGCGCTGCGCGGGATCGATCTCGACGTCGCACACGGCGAGCTCCTGGCCATCCTGGGGCCCAGCGGTTGCGGCAAGAGCACCACCATGCAGCTCCTGGCGGGGTTCCTGCCCCCGGATGCCGGAGAGATCTGGGCCGACGACCGGCTGATCTCCAGCCCGCAGTCGGTCGTGCCTCCCGAGCGGAGGCGGATGTCGCTGGTCTTCCAGAGCTACGCCGTCTGGCCGCACATGACCGTCTTCGAGAACATCTCCTTCGGCCTGGAGATGCGGAAGCTCTCGGGGAAGGAGATCGCGGGACGGGTCGGCCAGATGCTGGAGATCGTCAACCTGACCGGATTCGAGCACCGGTATCCGCACGAGCTGTCCGGCGGCCAGCAGCAGCGGGTGGCGCTGGCGCGGGCCCTGGTGGTGGAGCCGGAAACGTTGCTGCTCGACGAGCCGCTCTCCAACCTCGACGCCAACCTGCGCGAGCAGATGCGGTTCGAGATCCGGCGCATCCACGAGCGCACCCGCATCGCCACCATCTACGTCACCCACGACCAGGCGGAGGCGATGGTCATCGCCGACCGGATCGCGGTGATGAACAAGGGCGTCATCGAGCAGACCGGAAAGCCCGCGGAGATCTACGAGCAGCCTTGCTCGCGCTTCGTCGCGTCCTTCATGGGCGGCGCCAATTGCCTTCCCGCGCACGTCCTGGGGCCGGGCGTCGTCCGCTGCGGCGACGTCCAGGTTCGCGCCGCCGATCCGCGGGAGTTCCGTCCGGGGGACGAAGTGGTGCTCTGCATCCGCCCCCACGCCGTGCGCGTCCACCGCATCCGCAACGGCCCACCCCGCGGCGAAAACCTCGCCAACGGCCGCCTCCTCCAGCAAGCCTACCTGGGCGACTTCCACGACTTGCGCATCGCCCTGTCCGGCGGCGCCCAAATCCGCGCCCTCACTCCCGCCGGCCCAGCCTACGACGGCGGCGAAGAAGTCATCGTCGAGCTCCCACCCAATGCATGCCGCCTCCTCCGGACCTGAAGGACACGAATACAGGCGACCAACGTCGGAGTTCCGGGACACAATACGCAACTCTCAATCGCCGTGCGCTCCGCTGCGTGGCGCAATCGGGAGGTGCGCCGACAAGGTCGCAAGCTCCAACTGGATCTCACGCATCACGGAGAGCAGGCTGCGCCGGAACTCTCCGGCGATGCCGCCGCGGCCGCCCTTCCGCTCAATATAGAGCTGCACCGCTTGGAGAGTTCCCTCCGGGTGCGTGCCGGGGCACCGATCTGAACATGCACGATCCGGGCGCGACCCTTCAGCGGGCGCCAGACGTATTTTCGCTGAGCAATCCAACCTGAGGCAGTCGCGTTGTTCGCAGTCCGTCGAGCCATGCGACGAACCTACACGACGCTACGCGACGCGTAAGCCGCGTTGGTCGACTCGTGCCGCGACAACCTGGTTGGCACGGGCAATTGCGTATTGTGTCCCGGATCTCCGACTAAAGTCCCAGAGCTCCGGCTATCTGAAGATGAGGTGGGCGACCCTTGATTCCAGGCCCCAGTAGATGATCGCGACGGCGGTCAGGTCGAAGGCGGCGTGGGCGAAGATGAGGGTCCAGAGGCGGCCGGTCGCGGCGAAGATGACGCCGAAGACGAGGCCGGTGATGACCGCCTGCTCGACGCCGGGGATGCCTTGGTCCCGGTAATGAGCGAGCCCGAACAGGCCGGCCGTGAGCAGGACGATGGCCGTGCGGGCCACCGCGTCGGAGCCGAAGAGCTTGCCGAGCCGCTCGAACAGATATCCGCGGAAGACCGTCTCTTCGCCGAATCCCGCGCCGACGGTCGCCGCAAAGAGCGCTGCCGGGAGCGCGGCGCGGTTTCCCACCAGATACTGGTACGCCGCATTGAGAGGAGGAGCGCCGAAGAGCGGCATCACGACCGCCTTCATCAGCAGCTTGAACGCCGCGCCGGAGAGGATTCCGACCAGCAGGCTGGCGGTCCAGCTCCGGGGGCGGACGAACCCGAGCTCGTGCCAGGACGTCCGCGATGCGCGCGCCCAGAGCAGCACCAAGAGGGCGCTCAGCGGCGCGACGATGAAGTTGCCCGAGAGGACGGCCAGCATCGACAGCAGCCCCAGGGGTCCGAATCCGCGCAGCCCGGCGGCGAGGCGATCGTCGGACGCCGACGTCATCTGCCGGGATCGAGGATGAGGCGCTCCAGCAGCGCCTTCTGGACGTGCAGCCGGTTCTCCGCCTCGTCGAAGATGGCCGAGCGGGGCCCGTCGATGACACCGGCGGTGATCTCCTCCCCCCGGTGCGCGGGCAGGCAGTGGAGCACGATGGCTCTCGGGTCGGCCTTCCCGAGGAGCCCGTCGTTCACCTGGTACCCGGAGAGCGCCTTCATGCGCGCCGCTGCTTCCTTCTCCTGTCCCATGCTCACGAACACGTCCGTCACCACCACGTCCGCGCCGCGTACCGCCTCCGCGGGATCGCCGGTCACGCGCGCGCCGCGCAGCTCGGAAGCCGGCGGGCGATACCCATCGGGGGCGGCCAGCCGGAGCTCGAATCCGAAGAGAGGCGCCGCCTCACAGTACGAGAGCGCCATGTTGGAGGCGCAATCCCCGACGAAGGCGATGGTCCTGCCCTTCACGGCGCCGAGCTTCTCCTCGGCCGTGAACAGGTCGGCGAGGACCTGCACCGGGTGGCCGCCGTCGGAGAGCCCGTTGATCACCGGCACCGTGGCCGCCCGGGCGAACGCGCGCAGCCGATCGTCCCCGTGCGTGCGGAACATGATCGCGTCCACGTAGCGCGAGGAGACCCGGGCGGTGTCCTCGAGCGTCTCGCCCCGGGCGATCTGGCTCTCCGCCGTCGGCAGCGTGACGGCGGTTCCGCCGAGCTGGCCGATGGCCGTCTCGAACGAGATGCGGGTGCGCGTCGAGGCCTTCTCGAAGAGCAAGAGCAGCGAGCGACCGGCCAGCGTCAGGACGGGCTCGCCCGCGCGCCGCTTCGCCTTCAGCTCGCCGGCGCGGCGGAACAGAGCGCGGTGCTCGTCGAGCGATAGATCCGACAGCCGCAGGAAATCCCGCTTCACAGCGCCGCCTCCTTCAGCTCCGCCAACAGGGCGTCGAGCCGGGGCGTCGCCGCGCTGGCGGATGCCGCTCCCTGCGCCGCCACCTGCAGCTGCGCGATCTGCGCGTCGATCGACGCCGGCCCCGTCCCGCCCGCGTTCCTTTTCCGTGCCACCGAGGCCGCCGCGTCCGCGGCGCGCAGCACTTCGGCCGTGAACCGCGGATCGATCTCCCGCGCCAGCTTCAGCGGCGCCTTGCTCAACGGGACTCCCGCGTCCATGCACTTGCGCACGAGCGCACCGGTCAGCTTGTACGCGGTGCGGAATGGCACACCCGTCTGCGCCAGCGCCTCGGCCACGTCGGTCGCGGCGGTGGCGCCGTCCTCCAGCGCCTTGCGCCCGCGCTCTCCGTCGAATCGCACCCGCTCGATCCCGAGCCGCAGCATCCGCAGCACGGAGACGAGCAGCGGTCCCGTCTCCAGCAGCGGCTGCCGATCCTCCTGCAGGTCGCGGTTGTACCCGCCCGGCAGCCCCTTCATCGTGACCAGCAGCGCATTCAGGTTGCCCACCGCCCGGCCGCACTTGCCGCGGATCAGCTCGAACAGATCCGGGTTGCGCTTCTGCGGCATCATCGACGAGCCCATGGCGATGCGGTCGTCGAGCTGCAGGTACCCGAACTCCGCGGTACAGAAGTCGATCACGTCGGTTGCCACCCGGCTGGCATGCAAGAGGGTGCGGGCGGCGGCGTACGCGAAGTCCAGCGCGAAGTCGCGATCGCCCACCGTGTCCATCCCGTTGGCGCTCAGCCGCCGGAAGCGCAGCAGCGCGCGCACGTCGTCGCGGTCGATGGGAAGGGACGTGCCGGCCAGCGCGCCGACCCCGAGCGGCATCTCCGGATCGGTCAGAAGCCGCAGCAGCTCGACGTCGCGGGCGAACATCGCGCCCCAGGCGCAGAGATAGTACGCCGCGCTGACCGGCTGGGCGCGCTGGCGGTGCGTGTATCCGGGCAGGAGCGTGTTCCGCTCGCGCCCGGCGCGGTCGGCGAGGGCGCGCAGGAGCTGCGACATCTCCTCCAACGCCACGGCCGCCTGCTCACGGACGTGGAGGCGGAGGTCCAGCGCCACCTGATCGTTTCGGGAACGCCCGGTATGCAGCATCCCCGCGGTCTCGCCGAGCGCGCCGGTCAAGAGGCTCTCCACCGCCATGTGGACGTCTTCTTCCTCCGGCAGCTCCACGCCCTCGTTCAGCACCCGCAAGAGCTCCGTACGGATCGCCGTCGCCGCCTCCCGCGGCACGATGTCCGTCCGCGAGAGCATGACCAGGTGCGCCAGCGACCCGATCACGTCCTCCCGCAGGAGTTGCCGATCCAGCGGCAAGGAGCTGGAGAACGCCAGCACCTCGGGCAGGAGCTGCGCTCCCGGCGAAGCGGCGCCGGAGCCGACGACGGTCACCGGTCCATTCCGCCATGCTGCCGCGCGAACTCCTGGAGCTGGAGCCCGAGCAGGTGGATGAAGCCCTCGGCGGCGCGGTGGTCGAAGCGGTCCTGCACACCGTAGGTGGAGAGCGCGTGGTTGTACAGCCCATGCGGCGAAGTCCGGCCCACCACCCGCATCGATCCCTTGTACAGCTTCAGCGTCACCTCGCCGCTGGCGGTCTGCGCCAAGGAATCGTTGAAGGCCTGCAGCGCCAGCCGGAGCGGGCTGAACCAGAAGCCCTCGTAGGTGAGCTGCGCGAAGCGCTGATCGAGCTGCGCCTTCACCCGCAGCGCGTCCCCCATGATGGTGAAGCGCTCCAGTTCCTGGTGCGCCGCGATCAGCGCCACCGAGGCGGGGCATTCGTAGGTCTCGCGGCTCTTGATCCCGACGACCCGGTCTTCCATCAGGTCGATGCGGCCGACGCCGTGCAACCCGGCGACCTCGCCCACCTTGGCGATCAGCGCCGCCGGCTTCAGCTTCTCGCCGTTCACGGTGACGGGAAGGCCGCGCTCGAAGCCGATCTTCAGATATCCGGGCGCGTCCGGAGCGGACTCGATGCCGCGAGTCCAGGCAAACGCCGCTTCCGGCGGCTCCTGGTCGGGCTCCTCCAGCACTCCGCCCTCGATGGAACGGCCCCAGAGGTTCTCGTCGATGGAGAAGGGCGAGGTTTTTGGGGTTGCGCCCGCAGGGGCGGGCGACTTCGACGTGGGCACCTCGATGCCGTGCTTCGCCGCGTATTCCATCGCGGCGTCGCGGGTGATGTTCCGCTCGCGCTGCGGAGCGAGGATCTTCAGCTCGGGCGCCATGCCCTTCACCGCCAGGTCGAAGCGGACCTGGTCGTTGCCCTTGCCGGTGGCGCCGTGGGCGACCGCGCTCGCGCCATGCTTGCGCGCGGCGGCGACGAGGTGCTTGGCGATCAGCGGCCGGCTGAGGGCCGCGCTGAGCGGGTACACGCCCTGGTAGAGCGCGTTGGCCTGCAGCGCGGGGAAGCAGAAGTCGCTGGCGAACTCCTCCTTGGCGTCCACGATCTCCGTCGCCACTGCCCCGGCTTGCTTTGCCTTCGCCTTCAGCCTGGCGTGGTCCTTCGACTCGCCCACGTCCGCATGGCAAGCGACCACGTCATAGCCGTACTCGTCGGTGAGGATGCGGACGAGGACGCTGGTGTCGAGGCCGCCGGAATACGCAAGAACCACCTTCTGCCGCTGTGCCATTTTATGGAATCTCCCGTGCGAACAGTGTGCGGATCTCTTGTGCGAGCCGCCGCGTCGCGATCCCGCGCGCAGGCGTCGCGAAGATGGTGTCGTCGCCGGCCAGGGTGCCCAGGCACTCCGGGAGGCGCGCATTGTCGATGGCCAGGGCGACGGCCGATGCCATCCCCGGCCGGGTCCGCAGAACCACCAGCGTGTCGTTGTCCCGCATGGAGAGGATGGTCTCGCCGAGCTCCGCGAGCTGCGGCGTGGCGCTCGCGTTCACCGGCTCCAGCTCGTAGACCGCTCCCTCGGGGCGGGAGACGCGCAGGACGCCCAGCTCGGCCAGGTCGCGCGAGAGCGTCGCCTGCGTCGCGTCGATCCCCTGCGCCGCGAGCAGACCGGACAGCTCCTGCTGGGTGGAGATGCGGCGCGTCCGCAAGAGCCGGCGGATCTGTTCCTGCCGCTCGTGCTTGCCCACCTTTTCCCCGACGACCCTCATGCGCGGATCCAGGAGCCGAC
>Ga0070708_100005483_pt1 | contig 10058 bp, 4 predicted proteins | sample KBSK5503metaG_FD_65469 | JGI IMG/M metagenome (GOLD analysis project Ga0070708, IMG submission 65469) | Corn, switchgrass and miscanthus rhizosphere microbial communities from Kellogg Biological Station, Michigan, USA - KBS K5-50-3 metaG | ecosystem: Host-associated > Plants > Roots >... | reverse complement strand
TCTTCTCGTTGTGGATGGTGCGAGGGGTAGATCCCCTGTTCGTGCTCCTGCGCAAATTCCTTCCTTACTTCAACACCTTTCATGCGCCGGAAGGTTACTTCCTTTTCTGTTTCGCCGTAGCCACACTTGCGGCCTTCGGCTTGAGCGGAGTGAGCGAGCGCCAACGGGCAGGACGTGCGCCAGTGCGCTTGTACGCAACAATAGGAGTCATGCTCCTGTTGATTGAAGCTCTGCTGTTTCTGGATTTCATTGGCGGCATCCGTCTCAAAGAAGTCCTCTACGGTCTACAAAAGGGCTTCTATCTCGATTACTTGCTCGTGCTGATTTTCATATTGGCGCCACTCACTGTTCGTTGGGTTCGGCGCGTCATGCGAGAGAAAAACTTAGACTGGAAACTGAAGAGCTTTTGGCCAGCGCTTGGAGGTCTGTTGGTTGTCATGGTAGCGCTGAAATTGGTCGCCTTCATCTGGCTGACCAATCCGATGCAGCCAGCGAGACGAGAATGGCTGTATCCCGAAACTCCACTGGTCGCGACACTCAAAGCTTTACAAAAAGACCGACGAATACTCCCACTTCGCAATCATTTGGCGTCGGACGCCTGGACCCCGCCCGTGCTCTTCTCGACGGTGCCCGCAGTTTTTGGACTGCGCTCGGGATCGGGCTATGAGTCTCTATTGCCAATCCACACCGCATCCTTATGGCGAACGGTTGAGAACGGTGGTGTGCCACGAAACGACGTGCTGGCGATAGGCTACAAGTTCAATTTGAATCATGATCGCGTGCCGATAAGCTTGCTCGAGAAAGTTTCGGTCGGGTTGTTGGTGACTCCGCCCGAAACACAGCCGATTGACACTGCGGGTAACAATCTGGCTCGCGACGGTACGTTAAAACTAGTTTACGGCGGGACTGATGGGTGGATATATGAGGATGCCCGCGCCTTGCCTCGGGCCTTCATAGTGTCGCGCGCTGTGATGGTTGCGGACGAAGCGAGTGCGCTGCGGTTGCTGGCGAGCAAAGACTTTGACCCGCGAAATGAGGTGATCGTGAGCGAGCCAGAAGCGAGGGCTCTTGCGGGTGCCTTACCGAGAGCAGACCTGCCTCTTGCATTGGAGCATCAAGCCACAATCACGCGTGAAGGGATCAACGAAGTCGAAGTGCATGCTGTATCTTCCCAGCCCGCGTGGCTGGTGCTCAATGACTCGTGGGCCGCCGGGTGGAAGGCATTTGTTGACGGAGCAGAGCAGCCAGTCGCGCGAGTCAACTATGCATTTCGCGGCATAATTATTCCCGCGGGCTCGCATCGAGTGGTTTTTCGTTATCGTCCGCGACTCTTGTTGCTTGGTCTGGGTGTGTCGGCTGGCGCCTTCGTTTTGGTGGGCTGCTTCTGGCTCTACATGGGATTACGAAAAGCGCCCAGGCTGCGCTCTCGGCGTTTGACGCGATCAACGCCCCTCTGATCGGGCGCAATGCACGGCCCATACCAGCAGGAAGCCTGCTTTGTAAGTCTTCTCCCGAATAAACGGCAACGCTTTTTTCCAGGCGTACGCTATTGTGGGAATTCCCGGTTTGTAGTGGGTGGCAGCTTCTTTGCAGAGCAGGAGTTTATCGCTTTGGTGCCAATCCCGAGCGCTTACCCGATGGCAAAAGGGACGCTAACACCCTTGAGACTCATCGTAGGTTTGCAAAAGACGACGGCGACTTCTTCGCCGCGATAGCGGCGGCTGACTTTAGCCGTGGGTTTCAACCCACGGTGACAGGATGAGATAGAGGCGCGTCGCGTCAGCGACGCCTGAGTGGTTGAAGGGTTGATTCATGCGTCGCTCACGCGACGGGGGCATTGGATTGCAGGTTCCGGGGTTGAAAACCCACGGCTAAAGTCAGCCGCCGCTATCGCGGCGAAGACTTTGTTACACCGCTTCAGGATCCACCAGATCCCGATTGGATTCAAAGAATGCTTCTCCTCTCCCGGGGAAGTTGCCGCGGGCAGATCCTCCGATGAGTGTCAATTTACTGAATCGCCCACTAGAATCCCGGAAGAGGCGCTATTGCTGGGCGAGCGGTGTATTCGGCGCGCCGGGCGTTGTATTACCAGCATTCCTGTTATTCTGGAATGAGGCGACGACCCCACCCGCTGCGATGCTTATCCCGACATTGTTATTGAGAATATCGCAGTTGGAAAGTCGCACAGTTGAGCCGGAACTGAACGCCGCGGCCCCTGTACCGTTGTTCGACGACACGCAGTTCTCGGCATTTAACACCGCCACGTTCTCCGCGACCAGGCCCTGGTTGCTGTTGTGCGTCAACACCGAGCGGCTGATCGTGGCGTTGCCGGTCTGCACGTCAAAACCAAATCCACAGCCCTGTATCCGTACGTTATCAATTGAACCGGTCGGAGTGCCGGCGGTTGCAAAGATCCTAATGCCGACTCCACCGCAATTCGAAATATGTGTGTCTCTAACCGAGAGTTTGCCGCCGGCGCTTAATGCGACGTCAATACCATTCGTGGTAAAACCATGGATCCAGCAGTTTTCAACAATGAGCTGTTTGCCTGCCAGATACCTGATGCCGTTGATACCGTTCCCGGCGCCATTGATCGAGACGTTGCGAATGATCACGACATCGTTGGCTCCGGCATTGACGATGATCCCATTGACTAAGGAAGCCAAGATGCCGGCCAACGTGCCTTCGCCGTTGATGGTGATGGATTTTGTGATTGTGACCGACCCAAAGCCGCCAGGATCAAGCACCGATATCTCGCCGCCCGCCGCCGTCTTCGAGATCGCCCCGGCAAAGGTTTTGCACGGTGCGGTGCGGCTGCACGGGTTGGCGTCATCGCCGACGCCTGAGACCCAGGTCCGGGATTGAGCCTGCGCTATTGAGGCACAAAACACGCACACGATGAACGCGGCGAGCAGATTGAGTCGTGATCTCATTTTATCCATGACTTGTCTCCTTTGAGTTTTAGACATTTGATGGCGGCGGAAGCGTGCGTCTCGTAGACCGCGGCGCTTCCCCGAGATGTTCTTTCTCTTACGGGACTCTTTACTTGAACTTGAATCTTGCAATATGCACAGTTTCATCGTTCAACTTGATCACCAGTTGCCGGCAAGTCCCCGCCCAGGCTTTTTCTGTTTTCCAGACATAGGTGTACCGGTCCGAGCCGGGATCATACTGTAGAGTACTATCGCCAGCCGTCGTGGTTTCTTGCACCTCAGATCCCGCATTGGAGGTGCAATCGAGCAAAAGTACTTTCGGATAGCCAGGAGCGAGAATGTCCAAACCCTTGTCTCCGCTCAGGCTGAACTTCACCGCGATGGACCCGCCGGCTTGCACTACATTTAGATCCGGGGGGTTGCCAATCGGCGTGAAAAAGCCTGTGAAAACATAAGGAACTATCACCGTTCGTATCGAGGTACTCGTATTTGTCCCATCGGTTGCGGTGTAGGTGATCTCGTAGAGGCCAGTTGTGTTCGTATCAACGCTGCCCGACGCGGTGACTGGTATCGGATTGCGATCAGCACAAGCATCCAGGGCCGTCGCCCCCGGATCAGTGAAGGTACTTCCAACCGGCACAATCATCGGATTCGCTCCGTTGAGCGTGATCACTGGTGGTGTGGTATCCACCACAACCACCGTGCGGGTCGCCGTGGCGGTGAACCCGCCATCCATAGCCGAGTAATTGATCGTGTAAGTCCCCGGCCTGGTCAGGTCAACCGTAGTCCCTACGGACGAGGTGACTGGAACACTGGTGCCGCGATCGTTTTGTGCAGTTACGCCTGGTTCAAGGAATTCGGTGTGGCATTCTACGATCAATGGATCCGGCCCATCGAGCGTGATCGTCACAGTCCCGGTAACAGTCACCGTGAAGCTGCAGGAGCCCCCGCTGAGGCTGCTGAGAACAACAGTCGTGACCCCAGCCGAAAAGAATGAGCCTGAAGCCGGACTGCCGCTCACACAGTTCTCCGGGTGGGCTGGGACACAGGGACAGGACGACATGGTTGGGATCGTGTAGTTGACCACAGCCCCATTCGTACCCGGATCGTGAGCCTGAGTGATGTTTTCCGGACAACTGAATGTGCAGGTTGACGCCCCAGTGACAGTGGCATCCGTTGTCGACGTGTTGTCAGGACTATGTAGTTCAGTCGTACTGCTGGAAGCGATTGCGGTGTTGGAGATGATCGTGTCGGCTGGTACCGCGTCACTTACGTGATAGATGACCGTGAAGACTGCTGTTTGGCCTCTGGCCAGGCTGGCTATCGAGCAAGGTAGCGCTCCACCGGGGCAGGACCAGCCCTTCTCCGGAGTCAGCGACTGAAAAGTCGCATCACCTGACACAGCATCTGTAATCTCGACGTCTTGTGCATCGTCAGGGCCGTTATTGGTTACCTGAAGGCTGTAGGCGATGCTAGTACCAGCAGCGACCCTGGAGGAGGCAAACAGACCCACGGATAAATCAGCAGCGGCATTGGCTGGGTCACGAACCACGAAGTCCGCGACAGCAAATCCGACGTTTGAATTATCAATTGTCTTCACCTTCCACGTTCCAAGCTGCGCTGATGTTGAGAGCTGGTATAAGTCAGACTGCGGATCTAAAGCAATAATATCGGCTTGCTGCTTAACCGTTCCGTCAGGCGCGACCCATTGAAACCGGCGCTGGGGTAGTCCAAGAAGGGGAGGGGGAGCTCCTGTCTCTATCCCCCAGACTTTATCCCCCCGATTGAACACGGTCTTTGGGGTGCTGCCAGCCGAGTCTGCGAAAAGGCCGACACTCTCCATCGTATCGACCACTGCCCCACTGTGCGAAAACACACGATCGGACCAGGCAGTGAGGAGGAAAAAACCGACGGCCAGGAGAATCAAAGCCAAACGCCCGCTGGAGCGACCGAATGCAGCAATGATGCGCGTCGTAAGCGTGGCGCTGCGCCCCATTCGAAATCTTGATCTCTTCATGCTGCCACTAAGACGAAGGATCGTGGAGGCATTGCTGGTATTCATCATACTTTTTCTCCTTTCAGTCAGTTCTATACTGTCTGGGCGCTAGCAATGGACTTGCCAGGCGCCGAACCCAGTGAGGCGGATGCTATCTTGATCCCGGTCTGATTCCATTGACCGAGCGCTCCCCCATTGGACCGCGCGGGTAAGATCAAGTGGTCTGCCAGGAAAAGCTGGGTGCTCTATCGCACCGACAATAAATCTGTTCTTTCCGATGAAATTCGCTTCTCAGCGTTGGAGGTCTGAGCAGCTGCCGGCCAAAAAGAGAGCGAGGCGCGCCCTGCACGTCTGCACATTGCAAACGATTCCGTATGGCGTTTCTATGCGGCGATTGGCGGCGCAAGCAGCGATCACGAGTACCGTCGCTAACGGTTGCTGCCAGTACGCGGACGTCGACGATGGGCAACGCGTGGCTGGTCGCTAACGCTCCGACACTCCATCCACAAGAGCTTGCATTATACTTGACTCCTCGGGCAATGCGAAACCAAGTCGACGGTGTCTCAATTTGTAGCGCCCATGAGCTTTCTTGCCATACAATGTTAGAGAGCTACTGCGCGTTTCATTCATCTATCGGGGACCCGAGCAATGGATTCGGCTTTGAAGTACATACAGTTCGACGACGCGCCGCACTCAACCCATAATCTCGTGGTGAGCTTTGTTCCGGAAGGCGCGCGGGTGTTGGAGTTCGGCTGCGCAACCGGCTATATGTCAGAGGTGTTGAGTCGCCGCCTCGGTTGCTCCGTGACTGGGATCGAGATTTCTTCGGACGCGGGAGAGCTGGCGCGTCAGCATTGTAAGCGGGTCATCGTTGGCGATGCCGAGACCCTCGACTTTGCTGCCCTCTTCCGGGAGGAACAGTTCGACGTTATTCTGTTTGCCGATGTCCTCGAACACTTGCGGGAGCCCGGTGCGTTACTCGCTCGTGTCGCACCATTGCTAGCCAGCGGCGGTGCGATCATTGCTTCGATTCCCAACATAGCGCATGGCAGCGTACGTCTGGCGTTACTGAACGGGGAGTTTCAGTATCACGAGACCGGTTTGCTGGATAACACGCATGTGCGATTCTTCACGCGAGAAAGCATTCAAGCACTCTTTGAGGAGGCCGGCTATTCGATCGCTCGATGGACGCGCCAGCAGATCGGTATCGATCAGACGGAGATCGAGATCCCCAGATTGCCTGCATTGGAATCGGTCTATGAATGGCTCGCTCAGGACCCGGAAGTGACTACCTACCAGTTTCTTGTCCGCGCGGTTCCCGCTGGATGCGCGGAATCGGCGGAGGCGCCAGGAGAATTGGACGAAACGACCTTCACACTTCCGGGAAACGAGTACGACAAGGTGCTTTGTGATTTGCAAGCCGCGATCTGCGCCAAGGAGGAGGCGGTTCGAGCGTTGGAAGAGCGAGCGAACGAGCGGGAACAGGTCATTTCGTCCCAGGAGCGCCAGCTTCGGGCATCGGAAGAGCGAGCGAATCTGCAGGAGCGGATCATTTCAGCTCAGGAGACAGCGATCGTGCGGCTCCAGGATGAATTGGCCTCGGCGAAAGACGAGATCGCACGGACGGCTCTACGCGCCGAGGATCTCGCGACTCAGACCCGCGAACAGGAATGGATGATCCAGCACCTCCAGGTTGAGCTGGTGACAACGAATCAGGCGACGACGGCGCTCAAGGATCAAGTCGAACGTAACGATAAGATTATTACTGCGCGTGATGAAGGGATCGCGTGGCTTCAGAGCGAGTTGGCGCTTTCCAGGGCCGAGACTAGAAGAATATTGGCCTCGAGATTCCGGCTGCTCAAAACCGCCGTCCGGATATTGGGCGTGTTTCTCGCGAAGGCTACCTTTCCCTTGCGACACCCGATCGCCTGGCTGGCGCTGCAGGACTGGTACTGGCACCTTCGTCGTGCCGTCAGGCAACTTCTGTTCGCCGGACTACCCAGGAGTGTCAGTCGCTATATCCAGGAGTCATTCCGCCACGCTGTCGCAGCTCCACTTACGGCGGGCCGGGACATTGTAATGGAAGAAGGTTCCGTTGCGCCGGTTTCGAAGGAGGTAGACTTTTTTCAAGCATTAACTCTGCTCCCGACCGTGCAGCAACATCAGATGGAAGGAATACTCGATCAAGATGTCACCGCCCAACCTCAACACCGGGTGGATGTGATCTGTTTTTCGGTCGTTGACTGGGAGACGCGTTATCAGCGGCCGCAGCAGATCATGGCGCAGTTCGCTGCCCACGGGCATCGCGTCTTCTACCTTAGCACCAGTCGCTTCCGACCGGCGAATTCCACTCCAGGCATCTCCGTGAAAGTAGTCAAAGAGAACATCTATGAAGTCTCACTTTCGGCGTACAGGAAACCCAACGTCTATGGCGATGAGAATTGGGGCGAAAGCCACATACCGTTGCTTGCCTCGCTCGCTGAGCTCCGCCGCGCCTTTAATATTAACGACGCCATCGGATACGTGATGATCGCCTCGTGGGTCGACCTCGCGCTCGAGGCGCGTCAACGGTGGGGCTGGCGCACCGTTTACGATTGCATGGACGAATGGGACAACTTCCCGGGGATTAAGCGACCGGTCGTCGCTATGGAACTACGTCTTGTGCAGGCATGTGATTTGCTTGTCGTCACAGCGCAGCGCTTGTTTGAGAAGTGGCGTAGTTACAAACGGCCGCTGACACTAGCTCGTAACGCGGCGGACTTCGATTTCTTCATGCAGCACTGCCTGCCCAATGACCTTCTACCGGAAATCAGGAATCCTGTAGTAGGTTATTATGGCGCAATTTGCGAATGGTTTGACGTCGAGCTGATGACACAGGTAGCCTCAAAGCGACCGCAGTACACGTTTGTGCTCATTGGCGGTGTCTTTGGTGTGAATGTCGCTTCCCTGGAGGCCCTACCCAATGTCCGCCTGCTTGGCCAACAGCCATACGACAGAATGCCAAGGTACCTCCATCACTTCGACGCCTGTATCATTCCATTCAAGCTCAACGCAGTCACAGAAGCGACTGATCCAGTGAAGCTATATGAATACTTGAGTGGAGGTAAGCCCGTCGTCTCTATCGCGTTGCCTGAACTTGAGACGTATCGTAAGTATCTTTACCTCGCTTCCGACCAGAAAGACTTTCTCGTGAAACTGGATGCGGCGTTGGCAGAGGACAACGTCGAACTGGCAGCCAGTCGTAAAGAATTGGCGCGAGAGCACACCTGGGAATCGCGTTTCAAACAGATCGAGACTGATCTGAAAAAGATTACTCCGCTTACTAGCATCATCATCATTACGTACAATAACCTTGCGCTTACTAAATTATGTCTCGAAAGCGTTATCCGTAACACGGAGTACGGCCGTTATGAGATAATCGTAGTCGATAATAACTCCACGGACGATACTCAGGCGTTCCTTCGCCAGCTCGCCGGTCTTTACGCTAATATCAGGCTCATCCTCAACTCGACAAATTACGGCTTCGCCCGGGCTAACAATCAGGGGATTAAGGAGAGTAACGGCGAGTACGTGGTTTTGCTGAACAACGATACGGTCGTGCCCCCTGGCTGGCTGAGCCGTCTGCTGCATCATTTGCGGAATCCAGCAATCGGTATGGTCGGGCCGGTTACCAACTTTGTCGGCAACGAGGCCAGGATTGATGTGACGTACCGGACCGAGGGCGAAATGGAGGCTTTCGCACAAGACTACACCTGGTCGAATGATGGACGCGCCGCTGATATACACATGCTGGCCATGTTCTGCGTGGCGTTGCGACGCGATACGTACGACATTGTCGGGCCGCTCGACGAAGAATTCGGGCTCGGCCTCTTCGAGGACGATGACTATGCCGAACGCCTGAGGGCTGCGGGCTATCGCGTCGTTTGCGCGGCCGATGTCTTCGTCCACCACTTCGGGCAGGCCGCATTTAAGAAGCTCATTGAGAGTGGCGAATACGACAAGTTGTTCAACAAGAACCGAAGACGCTATGAATCAAAATGGAATGCGGGTTGGCTTCCACGGGGTCACGCGCCTTTGGAGTTTAGCAGCACAGGCAGCCCGGCTCGAAGACCAAAGAGTTCTGAGAAGCGAAGCCCCATTGACAAGGTAGAGACAGGCCGGTCAACTTGAGGGTGCGCTGCTGAACCCGGCGTTGCGGCAGCGCGACCGTAGGGAGGGCGAGTTTGGCCAGGGACACAACCTGCACAAGCTGAGGCTGACGACTGCAGCGAGTGTGACGATTCCAGTCGTCCCGCCAAGTTGCTGATGGTGGTCGGTAGTTCAGAGTTCAAGCTTTAGCTTGCTCTTGGGAGGCCGAGCAAGGTAAAGCTTGAACTCTGAACTTGCTTACGCTCCCCGTACAAACCCGGTCGCTGGGGAATGGCTGGGAACACCTTCGGTAAGTCTGCTCTTCCCTGCGGGAAGAAGAGCAAGCTAAAGCTTGAACTCTGAACGCTTACGCTTACGCTTGCCGAATGAACTCGATAAGGAACGCCTTTGCGTCCTTGCGGCTTTGCGTTAAATTATCTCTCATAAACAGGAGGTACCATGAAGCTAATCTCGATTGCCGCGCTCGTATTGTTGTTTTCGACGGCCGCGTACGCTCAGTTCGATACCGCTACCGTGCTCGGCACGGTTCGCGATTCCAACGGGGCAGTCCTGCCGGGCGTAAGCGTCACTCTGAAGAATATTGATACCGGCTTCACTGCGTCTACGCCTACCGACAACGATGGCAACTACCAGTTCACCAACGTCAAGATTGGCAACTATCGCGTGAGCGCTGAGAAGCAGGGCTTCTCCGTCGCCGTGGCCGAGAACGTCAACGCGACCGTCAATGCCCGCCAGCGCGTTGACCTGACGATGCAGGCCGGCTCGGTGACCGAGAGCGTTACTGTCACCGCCGCTGCGCAACTGCTCGAAACCGACTCGAGCGTGCGCGGCCAGGTGATCCAACGTCAGCAGATCGTAAATCTCCCGCTCAACGGTCGCTCGTACGCCAATCTTGCGTTGCTAACTCCGGGCGTCCGCGAATCGTCGCAAAACGGCATCACAACGGCCGGACGCGAAGCGGCATTCAACGTCAACGGACT
>Ga0070708_100005480_pt1 | contig 10061 bp, 11 predicted proteins | sample KBSK5503metaG_FD_65469 | JGI IMG/M metagenome (GOLD analysis project Ga0070708, IMG submission 65469) | Corn, switchgrass and miscanthus rhizosphere microbial communities from Kellogg Biological Station, Michigan, USA - KBS K5-50-3 metaG | ecosystem: Host-associated > Plants > Roots >... | reverse complement strand
GACGCGCGCCCGAGCAGGATGTCGCCCGCACCCCCACTGTGCCCTTGAGCGCGGCCATGGCGTTCGCCGCGGAGCGCGACGCGATCGCGCGCGAGTACGTCACCGAATTCCGGGCTACGTTCGATGTCGGGGTCGCCGCGCTCCGCCGCGCGCTCGGCAGCGGCCTGGGCTGGCCGGAGGCAACGGTCGAGGCGTACCTCGCGCTGCTCGCCGCGGCACCCGACACGCACATCGCCCGCAAGCTCGGCGGCGCCGAAGCCGCCGCCGTGCAGCGCCGGGCGCAAGAGGTGCTCGCGGCCGGAGGGGTCCGCACCCCGGCAGGGCGCGACGCGATCACGGTGCTCGACCGCGAGTTGCGCCACGAGCGTAACCGGCGGAATCCCGGCGCGACGGCGGACCTCACGGGCGGGGCGATCTGCGTCGTGCTGCTCGAAGGCGGCTGGCGGCGCGGTGGAGGAACTGATGGCGGCGCGTAAGCAGTTCAAGATCGCCGTCGCGAAAGACAACCTCGTGTTCGCGTCGGCCCACTTCATCACGTTCTCCGGGCACCGCTGCGAGACGCTGCACGGCCACAACTACCGCACCCGCGTCGTCGTGGAGGGCGGACTCGATCCCGAGGCTCACTTCGTGCTCGACTTCTCCGAGGTGAAACAGATCACCAAGCGCCTGACGGATGAGATCGACCACAAGGTGCTCCTCCCGCTCCAGAACCCAAAGATCCAGATTCGGGAGGAAGGCGACACGGTGGCGGTCGCCGTGGGCGGGAAGCCGCGCTACGTGTTCCCGAAGGGCGATTGCGCGCTTCTGCCCATCCCCAACACCACGGTGGAGATGCTGGCGCAGTATCTCGCGGGACGGGTCGCGAGGGCGCTCGCGTCGTTGGAGGCGGTCGAGTTGCGGGCGATCGAAGTCGAGGTCGAGGAGAACTTCGGCCAATCCGCGACCTACCGCGAGTCGCTGGAGTGACCTTCCTGCGCCTCGATGTCGGCCCTGCCCATCCTGGCGTCGTGCAGCGCGGTCGCCACCAGGGCCCCGTCGCACCCGGCGTCAGCGAGGCTCACAAGATCGCGCCGCGAGCGGACGCCGCCCCCCGCGAGCAGCTCGACCCCGGGATGCGCTTTTCGGAGCGCTCCCACGAGCGCGAGATCGAGGCCGAGACCCGTGCCGACCCGGGCGAGATCGAGCACGAGGATCGCGCCCACACCCGCATCGATGGCGGCCCGCACGAGCTCGAGCGGCGTTCCGCCGTGCGGCGCACCGGGAAGCACGATGGGCTCGCCGCCGCGGAGATCGAGGCTGAAGACGATCCGCTCCGGGCCGACCGAGGTCGCGATGTCACGCAGCGCATCGAACGAGGACAGCGTCTCGAGCCCGACGACGACCCGCTCGGCGCCGTGCGTCAACACCTCATGCGCCCGCCGCGGAGTGGTCACCGCCGCGTCCACCAGCAACCGGCCACCGGCCACGGCGAGCGCATCGAGCAGCGCCTGCTGCGGCGCGCCGCCGATGATGGCATCGAGATCGGCGACATACCACTCATCGCGGCCCAGCCGGTCGCGGAATGCGCCTGCGAGTGCGAGCGCATCCCCCGCCCGCTCCTCAGGCAACAGCACGGAGTGCACAGGGGCGTAGCCCTCCCGCCGACCGCCTTCCGCGCGCACCGCACGGCCGGCCATGAGGTCGAGGACCGGAATCACGCGCATGCCAACTTGTCGCATGGCCGCAGCGTATGACAGAAGTGCACGACGGTGCGGCTGCTCCTAGCGGCCGAATTCGCCCGGGAAACGACCAGGGTATGAACCCCGAGTCCCCCGGCGTCCGGACGGTGGTAAAGGTCGGCGGCGGCCTGCTGAGCCGGGCCGGCGCCTTCGACCTTGTCACGGAAGCGCTCACCGCCTTCACGCGGGGCCGCCGGGTGCTGATCGTCCCGGGTGGCGGCCCATTCGCCGACGCGGTGCGGCAGATGTTCAAGCGCATCAAGATCGGCGAGGACGCGGCGCACTGGATGGCCGTGCTCAGCATGGACCAGTACGCCCACGCCCTCGCCGCCCGCATCCCGGGGGCGGCCCTGCTCCACGAGCAAGCGGACATCGCGCCGACCATCGCTGCCGGGCGACTGCCGGTGCTCGCGCCCTACCGCTGGCTCGAGTCGGCCGACCCGCTCCCCCATTCCTGGGAGGTCACGAGCGACAGCATTGCCGCCTGGGTGGCCGGTGCACTCGCCGCCCGCCGGCTGGTGCTGATCAAGCCCGCTCGCGGCGGCACGAAGCAGCTCGTGGACCCACTGTTCCTGCGCACGCTGCCGGCGACCGTCGAGCACATGATCATAACCGCCGACGATCTTGGACAACTGGACGTGGCGTTAGACGAGGGCGGTAGATCGGGTCGCGGTCGCGGGATCCGCCTGGGCCCGTAATCGGGCGACGCGGGTGCGCCGGATCCGCCCCGTCCGCCCGCCGGTGCAAGCCGCGCCGCGCACCCCCACGAGGTCGGCGCCGAGCTCCCGTGCGGTGGCGAAGTCCGTGCCCTGAAGGCTGCCTGCGAGCGCGGCAAAGACGCCGGCCGCGTGCGCCCGAGCGACCCACTGGCCCACGGTGGCCGGCGGGAGCAAGTCGAACAAGGCCAGGTCTTTGAAGGCCGTGTCGAGCAGCGCGCCGGCCGCGCCCGCTTCTCGAGCCACGGCGAGCAGCGCCCCGGGCGGGAGGGCCCCGGCGCGCTGCCAGTCAGCGTACGCCACCAGCACCACCGCCGTCCCGGCGCCCGCCCCGCGGCGCGCCGCGGCGGCGAGCCGGCGCGCCGATGGTGGGGACGCGACGCCCAGGAACCCGATCTTCACGAACGCCGCGCCCACGTCCGCGGCCAGGCGCGCCGCGGTTTCGACCGCACGCTCGGTCGCGCAGTCGCCGAGCGCCGCGCTGACCGGCCGGCGGACGCCCACGGCGTCCCGGATCGCCCGCAACATGTCCGGCGCGACCGCACCGAGCGCGCCCTGCCGCGGCTCTTTCGCGTCAATGATGTCGGCGCCGCCGCGGAGCGCGGCGCGCGCTTCGGCCGCATCGGCGACGCTCACGAGCAGACGCATTCTTCGCTGCTCCCTTGTGGCTGTCCCAAAACCGCCGATAGGTTAGGCTTCCGGAGGCTCGATGTCAAAACGACAGTTGGAGGAGGACGCGCAGACGGCGGTCCACGGCGCGGAAGACGTCGCCGCTAGCCCGACGCTCGCCGGGAAGGTCGTGTTGGTGACCGGCGCATCGAGCGGCATCGGCCGGGCGATCGCGCTCGCCTGCGCGGAGGCGGGCGCCGATGTCACGATGACGTATCGGACGCGCCAGCAGGACGCCACGGCGCTGGCAGGCGCGATTCAGCAACTCGGCCGGCGCGCACACGTGGTACAGGCCGACACCGCCGAGCCACAGGACGTCGAGCGGCTCGCGCGCGACGCCCGCGTTGCGTTCGGTCGCGTGGACGCCTGGATCAACAACGCCGGCGCCGACATCCTCACGGGCCGCACGGCGACGCGCTCGCGACTCGAGAAGCTCGACCTGCTCCTCGCCGTGGATCTCCGGGGCACGATCCTCGCCTCATGGGCGGCGGTGGAACTGATGCGGGAGCAGCCGGTCGGCGGCGTGATCATCAACATGTCGTGGGACCACGTCCTCGCAGGCGGCATGAAGGGAGATTACGCCCAGGTGTTTTGCGCGGCCAAGGGCGGCGTCTACAGCTTCAGCCGCGCGCTGGCCCGCTCGGTGGCCCCGCACATCCGTGTGAACGTGCTCGGCCCCGGCTGGGTCGAGACGGCATACGGCAACGCGCTCGACCCCGAGGTCAAGCGGCGGATCACCGAGACGATTCCCCTGGGTCGCTGGGCGACTCCCGAGGACGTCGCGCATGCGGCGGTCTACCTCGCCTCGGACGCGGCTGCGTACATCACCGGGCAGATGTTGATGGTCAACGGGGGGAGCGTGATGTAGGCTCTCCAAAACAAGGGAGACACAGATGGCCGGCAAAGAGCCCACGTATAGCGACGCGCAGATCGAGGAGAAGCTCAAGGAATTTCCGGGCTGGTGGTACGAGGACGGATGGATCCGCCGCAACTACAAGACCGACGGGTGGCCGACCACCATGATGCTGGTGAACGCCATCGGGTACCTCGCCGAGGCCGCCTACCATCACCCGGATCTTGCGGTCACGTGGGGGCGCGTGATCGTGAAGCTCAAGAACCACGCCGCCGGGGGCGTCACCGACAAAGACTTCGAGTTGGCGCGGAAGATCGAGGAACTGGTGCTGTGGCGGCCGAAGGGCGGCGCACTCGAGGGGACGCCCAACAAGTTCGTGCGCTCCGGCGACCCCCGGTGACGGCGGAGCGGGCGGCGGAGCGCGAGCCGCGGCGGGTCCTGTTCGTCACAGGAAAGCTCGCTGAGGCGGCGCTGCGCCGCACGCTCGCCGAGATGGCCCCGGCCTTCAGCTGCGAGGTGGCGGTCATGAAGATCACCGTGGCCGCCCTGATGACCACTCCCTGGATCGCGCGCTTCCTGGAGGCGCCCGCCGGCACCGATCTCGTTCTCATCCCGGGACTGAGCGAGGGCGATCCCGCGGTGATCGAAGAGAAGGTCGGTGCGCGGGTCGAGAAGGGCCCCAAGGACCTGCGCGAGATCCCCGAGTACTTCGGGCGGGCGGCGACCATACGGGAGTACGGGGCGTACGACATCGAGATCGTGGCCGAGGTGAACAACGCGCCGCGGCTCACCCGCGACGCGCTGCGCCGCGAGGCCGAGTATTATCACGCGAGCGGCGCGGACGTGATCGACATCGGATGCACTCCGGGGCGCGCGTTCCCCGCCCTCGCCGAAGTCGTGCGCGAGTTGCTCGCCTCGGGGATGCGGGTGAGCATCGACTCCTTCGAGCCTGACGAGATCCGGGCGGCCGTGGGGGCGGGCGCCGAACTCGTGCTGAGCGTCAACGGCTCGAACCTCGCCGTGGCGCGGGACCTCGCCGGCACGCGGGCCCGCGTCGTCGCGATCCCCGACTTCGGGCAGGGGATCGAGACGCTCGACCCGACCATCAGCGCGCTGGAACGCTGGGGCGTGCCCTACCTGATCGACCCCGTCATCGAGCCGGTCGGGTACGGCTTCATGGCGTCGCTCGAGCGCTTCGCCGAGGCGCGCCGGCGTTACCCCGACGCCCCGCTGTTCATGGGGATCGGCAACATCACCGAGCTGACCGCGGCCGACACGACTGGGGTGAACGCCCTGCTCGTCGCCATCTGCCAGGAAATCGGGGTTCGGGCCGTCCTCACCACGGAGGTCATCCCCTGGGCGCGGGGGGCGGTGCGCGAAGTGGACATCGCCCGCCGGCTGATGCATCACGCGGTGACGCGGAAAACGCTTCCCAAGGGCGTGGACGACCGGCTCGTCACGCTCAAGGACCCGCAGATCCTCGCCTACACCGAAACGGAGCTGCGCGAGCTGCAGCAGGCCGTCACCGACCCCAACTTCCGCATCTTCACCGACCGGGATGCGATCACGGTGTTCAACAACGAGCGCTTCGTGCGCGGCACAGACCTCCACGAGATCTTCGCGCAGCTGGGCGTGGACGAGCCGACTCACGCGTTCTACCTCGGCCGCGAGCTGATGAAGGCGAAGCTCGCCGTCACTCTCGGCAAGACGTACCGGCAGGAGGGCGCGCTGCAGTGGGGCTACCTCACGCCCCCGGACGACCGCGGGCCGGAGCACGTGCGCCTCACGCAGCGCTCGGCGCGCTCGCGGGGGGTGGCCCGCCGCAGGGCGAAGGACGGCGCGTGAGCGCGACGCCGCTCGTCCTCGAACTCGTACCCGCCCCCGACCCCCTCGAGGCGTGCGCGAGGTTGGCGGATCTCGGCTTCCTCGTGCTCCTCGACAGCGCCGCCGACCCCGAGCACCTGGGGCGCTACTCCTTTCTCGCTGCGGGCCCGTTCACCGCCGTGCGCTCGAAGGGCGCGCTCACCCAACGGCTGGTCGATGGCCGCTGGACCCGGGTCGGTGAGGATCCGCTCGAGCACACGCGACGCCTGCTCGCTCCCTATGCCGCCGAACCGGTCGCCGGGATCCCGCCCTTCCAGGGGGGCGCCGCCGGTTATCTCGGCTACGACTGGGGCGCGATGCTCGAACGCATCCCGCGGCCCCGCCACGACGACCGCGCGATTCCAGACGTATTGCTGGGACTGTACGACTGGGTGATCGCCTGGGACCATCCCGCCCGGCGCGCGTGGCTGGTCTCGACGGGGATGCCTGAGCAGGGGCCGGCTCGGAGCGAGCGGGCCGCGAGCCGACTGGCGTTCGTGAAAGAGAGGCTGGCGGGCGGGGAAGGGGAAACGAGAAACGGGAAACGGGGCTCACTGGAGCGCGACGTTTCCCGTTTCCCCTTTCCCGTTTCCCGTGACGCGTGCGCCCCCTCGTATCCGGTGCCCGAGGTGCCCGGCGTGCGCTCCAACTTCACCCGCCCGGGCTATCTCGAGGCCGTCGCCCGGGTGATCGAGTACATTCGCGCCGGAGACATCTTCCAGGCGAACCTGTCGCAGCGACTGCAGGCCCCCCTCGTGGGCGCGCCGTTCGAGCTGTACCGCCGCCTGCGGCGCCGGAACCCCGCGCCGTTCGCCGCGTTCCTCGACTTCGGGGACGTCGTGGTGGCGAGCTCCTCGCCCGAGCGGTTCCTCCGTGTCCACGACGGCCGCCGGGTCGAGACTCGCCCCATCAAGGGCACACGGCCGCGCGGCGCGGGCCCCGAGCACGACGCGGCACTCGCCCTGGCGCTCGCCGAGAGCGAGAAGGATCGGGCCGAGAACGTGATGATCGTGGACTTGCTGAGGAACGACCTGTCGCGCGTGTGCCGGCCCGGCTCGGTCCGCGTCCCCGAGCTGTTCGCACTCGAGCACTACGCGACGGTGCACCACCTCGTCTCGACGGTTGTGGGCGAGCTCGCGTCCGAGCAGGGCCCGGTGGAGCTGGTGCGGGCGGCCTTTCCGGGAGGCTCGATCACCGGAGCGCCCAAGGTGCGCGCGATGCAGGTCATCGCGGAGCTCGAGCCCACCGAGCGCGGCGTCTACTGCGGCGCGATCGGCTATCTGAGCGTCACCGGCGCGCTCGATACGAGCATCGTGATCCGCACCTATCTCGTGCTCGACCGCGACGTGTATTTTCAGGTCGGCGGCGGCATCGTGGCTGATTCGGACCCCGAGCAGGAGTACCGGGAGACGCTCGACAAGGCCCGCAGCCTGATCGCCGCCCTGACGCCATGATTCTCCTCATCGACAACTACGACTCGTTCGTCTACAACCTCGACCGCTACGTGCGCGAGCTGGGCGAGAAGACCGTCGTACGACGCCATGACGCCACGTCGTACGAGGAGATTCAGGCGCTCCGGCCTTCGCATATCATCATCTCCCCCGGGCCGTGTTCGCCCGGCGAAGCGGGGATCTCGACGGAGGTGGTGCGGCGGTTCGGGGCGACGACGCCGATCCTGGGCGTGTGCCTCGGCCACCAGTGCATCGGCGCCGCCTACGGCGCGGGGATCGTCCGGGCCGGACGGCCGATGCACGGCAAGGCATCGTGCATCCACCACGACGCCCGCGGGCTGTTCGCGGGGCTGCCGAACCCGTTCCGGGCCGCCCGCTACCACTCACTGGTGATTGCGCGAGACCACGTGCCGCCCGAGCTGCGCGTCACCGCCACCGCCGAAGACGGCGAGATCATGGCGGTGGAGCACGTGCGCCACCCCGTAATCGGCCTCCAGTTTCATCCCGAGTCGGTGCTCACCGAGTACGGATATCTGCTGCTCGACCGCTTCCTTCACGGGACGGAGGGGGGAGCCGCGTCGCGAGCCGCGCTCCCCGACCGGGCGGACGGCGCGCGGGCGCCGGCACCGGGGCCTCTGTTCGTCGCGCCACCCGTGGAGCTCGTCCGGTGATCATCGAGTCGATCCTCACGACGATGGACCCGGCGGGCAAGGTGAACTTCGCCCCGATGGGCGTGGAGTGGGGCGACGCCGAGATCGTCATCAAGCCGTTCCTCGAGACCACCACGTTCCGCAACCTGCGCGAGACCGGGGCGGCCGTCGTGAACCTGACGGACGACGTGATGCTCTTCGCCCGGGGGGCGACGTCCGACGTCCAGTTTCCCGCGGCCCCGGCGAGCGTCGTGCGCGGCGTCGTGCTGGAGGCCGCCTGTTCGTGGCGCGAAGTGGAAGTGCGCTCCATCGACGCGACGCCACCCCGGGCGCGGGTCGTCACCAGGGTCGTGCACCGGGAAGTCCGCCGCGAGTTCCTCGGCTTCAACCGGGCGCGGCACGCGGTGCTCGAAGCGGCGATCCTGGCGACGCGCACCCACCTGCTCCCCGTCGAGCAGATCCGCGAGGAGTTCGCGCGGCTGCAGGTGATCGTGGACAAGACGGCGGGACCGCGGGAGCGCGACGCCATGGCGCTGCTGACTGAATACGTGCGCTCGGCGGCGACGGCGGCCCGCGCCGAGCGGGCCGCTCCGCGGTGAGCGACGCGGCTCCGGTGGTGGTCGAGGCGCCGGCGCGCCTCCATTTCGGGGTCCTCGACTTGCGCGGCGACCTCGGGCGCCGCTTCGGCGGCATCGGCGCCGCGGTGCCGGTCCCGTCGTTGTTGCTCGAGGCGCGGCGCGCCCCAGCGCTCGCAGCCGAAGGGCCGGACGCCGACCGCGCGCTCGTGTTCGCGCGGCGGTTCGCCGCGTACCACGGCCTCGACGCGCGCGTGCGCTTTTGCTTGCATCGCACCATTCCCGCCCACGCCGGGCTCGGCTCGGGGACCCAGCTCGCGCTCGCGGTGGCGCGCGCCACGGCCGAGTTGTACGGCCTGCCTACCGATCCCGTGGCGCTGGCGCGCGCGGTGGATCGCGGCCGGCGCTCCGCCGTCGGCACCTGGACGTTCGCGGCCGGCGGGTTCGTGCTCGAAGGCGGGCACCGGAGAGACGGCGACGGGGTCGCGCCGCTCGTCGTGCGCCTCCCGATGCCCGCATCGTGGCGCTGCGTCGTGGCGGTCCCTCGGGGCAAGCCGGGGCTCGCCGGCGACGAGGAAGCCGCCGCCTTCGCGCGCCTTCCCCCCGCTCCCGCGCGCGAGGTGGAGCGCGTCGCGCACCTCGTGCTGCTGCAGCTCCTCCCCGCGCTCGCGGAGGGCGATCTGGCGGACTTCGGGGTCGCCCTGGCGGAAGTGCAACGCATCACCGGTGGCTGGTTCGCGCCCGTCCAGGGTGGCGGGTTCGCGCCGGGCGAGACGGGACGGCTCGTAGAGCGGCTGCGCGAATGGGGAGCGGTCGGCGTGGGGCAGAGCTCCTGGGGGCCCGCGGTATACGGGATCGTAGGGGACGCGCGCGACTCGGAGGCCCTGGCGGAGCGAGTGAGGGGAATCCTCGACGCCGGCGGAACGGTCTTCGAGGGCGGCTTCAGCTCCGTCGGGGCGCGCGTCTGGCGCGGTGACCCGGGCGTTTCACCCTGAAATCTCGGGCTTTCCGGGGATGATTGACAGTCGCGTGCAGCATGGATATAACCACTATCCCTGGCAGCAATCCCACTCGGACGGAGGGAGACCGGAGATGGCTGTGCCCTGTTGGGAACGTGGCCCACCGCAATGACGCGCGAGGGTCTCGAAGCTGACGGGCAAAATGACGCGGATCATTCTTCACCACCCTCATCATCCTCAACATGAGGTCAGCTATGAATCGCTTCAAACTGCTGTCCGGCGGACTCGCCACGAGTCTCGCGGTGCTCGTGGCGACGTCTGCCGTCGCTCAGTCGCTGGAGAATCCTCCGGCTGGGCAGTGGTGGTCGACGGGTCGAACGTACGACCTCCAGCGGTATAGTTCCCTCAGCCAGGTCAACCGGACGACCGTGAAGAACCTCAAGGCCGCCTGGACGTTTTCGACCGGCGTCTTGAACGGTCACGAGGGGAACCCGCTGGTCATCAACAACGTGATGTACGTGCACAGCGCCTTCCCGAACATCGTGTACGCGCTCGATCTGACCAAGCCGGGCGCGCCGATGATCTGGAAGCACGTGCCGAGCCAGCC
>Ga0070708_100005479_pt1 | contig 10061 bp, 8 predicted proteins | sample KBSK5503metaG_FD_65469 | JGI IMG/M metagenome (GOLD analysis project Ga0070708, IMG submission 65469) | Corn, switchgrass and miscanthus rhizosphere microbial communities from Kellogg Biological Station, Michigan, USA - KBS K5-50-3 metaG | ecosystem: Host-associated > Plants > Roots >... | reverse complement strand
CTGGGCCAGCGCGTATCCGCCGCCCGGCCCGGGCGAGCCCGCGGTAGCGGGCGGGGCCAGCTCTCCGTCGAGGGCCCGGACCGAGCTCACCACGACCTCGAGAGGCGTCTTGATCTTGGCGCGGTAGGCCTCGGCCGAGAAGAACTCCGGCGACGTGACGATCGTGACGACGACGCGCCGGATGTCGCCGTCCGTGTCGCGGAAGGTCCTCGCCGCGCGCTCCACGAGGGCCGGCGGCGGCTCGTCGCTCACGAAGCGGCGCACGAGCTTGGTCGCGATGAACCTGGCCGTCGAGGGATGCCGCGAGAGGATGTCGATCACCATCACGCCGTCCTGCTCACCGCCCCCGGCCGGCACCACGTGGCCCAGGACGCGCTTGGCGCCCTTGTCGTGGGCGCCCGGCCGGAAGATGAAGGTGCCGTGCTCGCGCGGCTTGTCGATCGACCAGCCGGTGAAGGCACGCGCCACTTCGACGACGTCCTGCTGCGTGTAGCCTCCCTCCACGCCCAGCGTGTGCAGCTCCATGATCTCGCGGGCGTAGTTCTCGTTGAGCCCCCGCTTCTGACCCTTCAGCGGCCCGGTGGGCACGACGAGATCGGCCCTCGTGGACATCCAGTTGTCGAGGTAGAAGAGCATCGCCGGGTGATACGCGGTGGCCAGCAGGAGGTCGCGGAACTTGCCGAGCGCGTGCGGCCGAATCGCCGTGCGCTCGTAGTCGGCGATCATCCACTTCACGGCGCCTTTGCGGGCGTCCACGTTGAAGTGGTTGAACCAGAAGTCCGTCATGACCTCTTCGAGCTGCCGCTCGGAGAGTACCGCGCGCGTGAGCTTGCCGGCCTGGAGCTCGACGGGGATCCGGAAGGGCCGCTTCTCGAGCGGCGCCATGGTCCGCATCTCCTGCTGGCTCATCTCCCCTGACTGGATCTTGGCCAGGACCTTCGGATCGGGCTCGGGGTATGCGCGTACCAGCTCTGACACCGGCATCGCCAGCGTGGGAAACGCCTTGAGCGCGGAGTCCGCGCGCTCGTCGGGAATCCGTCCCGGCTCCAGCTGGCGCTCGATCCACCGCGAGAGCCCCATCGCCCTCACGCGTTCCACGTCGCCCGGCCGCGGGCCATAGCCCAAGCGGTTGAGCGCGTGCATGATCTGCTCGTCCTCGGAGAGCGCGGTCTTCGGCAGCGTAACGCGGACGGCTGGAGGAGGCTCGGGAGCGGCGACACGGACGGCGGGCGAGCCGGCCTGCCTGGACGGAGGCGCGCTCGAGCACGCTGCCCCCACAAGGACAGCGATCAGGAACACGATCCCGACGCGGACTCTCACCATGGCCTCTCCTGCCCTCTATGACGACGGGGTGTATCTCTTTGCTTACACCCCTCCAGGCAACATATCAGAGGTAGCCGTAGGAAGACCATCCTCCGTCGACGGTCAGGATCTCACCGGTGATGTACGATGCGGCCGGTGTCGCCAAAAAGATAGCCACTTCGCCTATTTCCTCGGGAGTGCCGATGCGGCCCATGGGAGTCCGCCGGGCGAGCTGCGCAGGGTCGATGATGCCCTTGGCGCTCAGCATGGTAATGAACTCGGTCTGGACATAGCCCGGGGCTATGGCATTGACCCGCACCCCGCGGGAGGCCCACTCGATGGCCATGACCTTGGTCATCATGTTGAGCCCGGCCTTGGAGACGCAGTACGCGAGGCGCTGGGGAAAGGGCACGGCGCCGTTCATGCTGCTGACGTGGATGATGGCCCCGCTGCCTCTGGCCAGCATGCCCGCCACGATCTCCTGGGTCAGGATGAAGCAGCCGTTGAGGTTGAGGTCCAGCGTGTAGCGATAGTCGGATTCGGCGAGGCTCTCGGAGGGCGCGACGCGCGGCTGCCCCGCATTGTTGACGAGGATATCCACCCGGCCGTCGAAGGCGTCCAGCGCCTCCTTCGCGAGTCTCCTCACCTCGTCGGAGCGCGACAGGTCGGCGGCTAGGGCGACCGCCGAAGATCCGAGCTCGCGCGCCACCTGGGCGCAGTCCTCAGCGCTCCGCGAGTTGACGATCACGCGGGCGCCCTCGCGCACGTAGGCGCGCGCGATGCCGAGCCCGATGCCCTTGGTCGAGCCGGTTACGATGGCGGTCCTGCCCGAGAGCCTGCCGCCCGTCATGGGCTCAGTGATGGCCTGGGGGCGCTAGGTGACGACGGTGACCTTGATGGAGTCGGCGGAGCGGTGGGCGGCGAAGGCTTCCTGGATCCGCGCCAGCGGGAACCGGTGAGTGACGAGCCTGTCCACCGTGACCGCGCCGGACGAGAGGAGCCGGATGGCCTCGGGAAACTCGTCCCGGTAGATCATCGAGCCGATGATGCGCAGCTCGCGGCGGACGACCCCGAAGAAGTTCACCGTCGAAGCCTCGTGTGGAAGTCCGGTCAGCACCACCCGGCCGCCCGGGTGCGCCAGCTCGAGCGCCTGCTCGACGGCCACGCCCGTCCCGGCCGTTTCGATCACGAGGTCGACGCCCTCACGCCCGGAGAAGACGCGCGCGGCCTCGGCGCCGCCGCCCGCCCCGCCAGCCGTGAACTGCTCGGCGCCCATCGCTCGCGCGAGATGCTCCCGGTGCTCCGTCCGCCCGATCGCGAGCACGCGGACGCCCCGTGCCTTGAGAACCTGGATCGCGAGCAAGCCGAGCGCTCCCACGCCCAGGACCGCGGCCGATTCCCCGCGCTTCGCCTCGCCGCGCGCGACGGCGCGCACCACGACCGCCAGCGGCTCGGCCAGCATGAGCTGGTCGTCGCTGATCTCGGGAGGCGCCGGCCAGCAGCACCGCGCCGGCAGGCACGCCTGCTCGGCGAAGCCGCCATTGACGTCGATGCCGATCGCGGTGCGCGAGAGGCAGAGGTTGCGGTTGCCTTCGCGACAGAGCGGGCAGGCGCCGCAGGAATAGTTCGGCTCGACGGCGACCTTCTGTCCGGGCCGGAGCGTCTCCACGCCGGCGCCGACCGCGACGACCTCGCCGATGAACTCGTGGCCCAGGATGAGCGGGTACTGGACGGCGCGATCGCCATTCCAGATGCGGTAATCGGTGCCGCAGAGCCCGGAGGCGAAGACCTGCACCACCGCCTCTCCGTCTCCCGGGGTGAGCAGAGCCCGCGTCTCGATCCGGATATCGCGTGGCCCGTGGAGCACGGCGGCGCGCATGGCGCTCATCCTACCGACTGTCCTCCCTCACGGCAAGGCGGCCAGGGCTCAGGCCGCGCTGTGACCGCCGTCGAGGAACACGGTCTGGCCCGTCATGTAGTCCGAGGCCGGCGAGGCCAGGTACACGACGAGCGGGCCGACCTCCTCGATCCGTCCGGTCCGGCGCGCGGGCACGTCCCGCAGCAACCGCTCCCGAACCTTGGGATCGGCAAAGGCCTGGCTGTTCATGTCGGTCACGAACCAGCCGGGCGCGATGGCATTGACCTGGATGTTGTAGCGCGCCCACTCGACGGCCAGCGCGCGGGTGAGCGCCATTACGCCGCCCTTGGAGGCCGAGTAGGCCGAGTAGCCCGGCAGCCCCGAGGCGCCCAGGACCGAGGCGAGGTTGACGATCTTCCCGGACTTCTGCGCGATGAGCCGGCCCGCGGCGGCGCGACAGCCGTTGAAGGCGCCCACCAGGTTAACCTCGACCGTCCGGCGAAACTCCTCGGGCGGCATTAGGGCGGCCGGAATGATCGCGGCGATGCCGGAATTGTTGACCATGATGTCGAGACGGCCGAGGGCGGAGGCCGCGCGCTCGACGAGGGCTTCGACCTCGGCATACACGGTCACGTCGGTCGGCACGACGAGCGCGCGCCGGCCGAGATTCTCGACGCCGCGCGCGGTCTCCTCGAGCTCGCTGACCGAGCGCGACGCGAGCGCGACGTCGGCGCCCGCCTCGGCAAGCGCCAGGGCCATGGCGCGCCCGAGCCCTCGGCTCGCGCCCGTGACGATGGCGGCCTTGCCGTCGAGCCGCAGGGCGTCCAGCGCCGGGCTCACTGGTACAGGGCGTCGAGAGTCGCGCGGTGCCGCTCGCTGATGACCTTCCGCTTCACCTTGAGCGTGGGCGTGAGAGCGCCGTTGTCCACGGTGAAGTCCTCGGGCAGGATCGCGAACTTCTTGACCTTGGCGTAGGACTGGAGCTCCGAGTTCTTCGCGTCGACCGTGCGCTGGACGCGCTCGACGATCTTCGGGTGCTTCGCCAGCACGGTGGGGTCGCTCGCCATGATGCCCTGCTCGCGAGCGAACTTCGCGACCTCTTCGGGATTGAGCGTGATCAGGGCGACCGGGTACGGCCGCCTGTCTCCGTGCACCATGGCCTGGCTGATGAAGGGATCGCCCTTGAGCAGGTTTTCGATGTTCTGGGGAGCGATGTTCATGCCGCCGGCCGTGACGATCAAATCCTTCTTCCTGTCCGTGATGAAGAGGAAGCCGTCCTCGTCCAGCCGCCCGATGTCACCGGTCGCGAACCAGCCGTCGGGCAGGAAGACCTCGCTCGTGGCCTCCGGCTTCTTGAAGTAGCCCTTGGCGATATTCCCGCCGCGCCCCAGGATTTCACCGTCCGGCGCCAGCTTGATCTCCACGCCCGGCAGCGCCCGCCCGACCGAGCCGAACTTGAAGCTGTCCTCGCGATTGTTGGTCAGCACCGGGCAGGTCTCGGTCAGGCCGTAGCCCTCGAGGATGAGAATGCCGGCGGCGTGGAAGAACTCGGCGATCTCGCGAGAGAGCGGCGCGCCGCCCGAGACCGCGAAGCGCAGCCTGCCGCCGAGAGCGGCCTGCATCTTCGAGAACACGAGCTTGTCGGCGATCTTGTACTTGACCCCGAGCCCCGCGGGCACGGGCCGCTTGGCCTGCTTGAGCCGGGAGACCTCCTTGCCCACCTCCACCGCCCAGTTGAATATCTTCCGCTTGACCGGGGAGCCGCCTTCGGCCCTGGCCATCGCGCCCGCGTAGACCTTCTCGAAGACACGGGGCACGCTGCAGATAAAGTGGGGTCTCGTCTCGGGCAAATTCTCCCTGAGCTTGTCGATGTTCTCGGCGAAGGCCGTGCAGAGCCCGCGGTGCACGCCGATGAAGGACTCGAGCCTCGCGAACGAGTGCGCGAGCGGCAGGAACAGCAGGTGGACGTCACCCTCGGCGATGCTCGTCGTCTGGGCGGCTGACTCGAGCGCGGAGATGTGGTTGCCGTGGGTCTGCACCACGCCCTTGGGCGGCCCGGTGGTGCCGGAGGTATAGACGATGGTGGCGATGTCGTCCGGCTTGGTCCCCTCCACCCGGTCCGCCAGCTCCTTCTTGAGCGCCTCTGCGCGCTCCCGGCCCAGCCGCCTGAGCGCGTCCCACGTGAAGATGCGCGGCGAGGGCTCCTTGCCCTCGTAGCCGTGGATCACCACGATCTGCTCGAGCCCCGGCATGGCCTTGTCCACTTCCAGCACCTTGGCGAGCTGCGCCGGATCCTCGACGATCAGCGTCTTCACGCCGGCGTCGTTGACGATGTACTGGATGAGGTCGGGAGGGTACGTCGGGTAGACCGGGATCGTGATGCAGCCGGCCGAGAAGACGGCGAAGTCGGCCTGCACCCACTCGGCGCGGCTCGCCGACAGGAGGCCCACGGCCTCGCCGGGCCGCCGGCCGAGCGCCACGAGCCCGGCGGACAGCTCCCTGACCGCCTCGCCCACCTCGCGCCAGGTCAGCGTCCGCCAGGCACCGCGGTGCTTGAACTGCTGCGCCGGCCGAGTGGAGCTCTTCTCGACCCGGTTCCAGAACATGCGTGGCAGCGTGCTGTCAGGCATCGCGCGTCTCCCTCACGGTTGATTGCCGATCTGGCTCCGGAGCTCTTTCCTCAGGATCTTGCCTATCGGGCTCTTCGGCAGGGCCTCCACGAAGCGGATCTCTTTCGGGCACTTGTATCTCGCGAGCCGGGTCTCGCAGAACGCGATGACCTCCTCGGCCGTCGCCGTCTGCCCGGTCTTGAGCACGACGAACGCGACGACCGCCTCGCCCATGAGCGCGTCCGGCACGCCGATCACGGCGGCCTCGGCGGTCTTGGGGAAGCCATAGACCACCTCCTCGACGTCGCGCGGATAGATGTTGAAGCCGCCGCGGATGATGAGGTCCTTCTTGCGCTCGACGATAAACAGGAAGTTGTCCTCGTCGAGCCGCCCCATGTCTCCCGTCCGGAGCCAGCCGCCGCGAATCGTCTTCGCGGTCTCCTCGGGATTGCGGTAGTAGCCGAGCATCACGTTGGGCCCCTTGACGCAGATCTCGCCCACTTCGCCGGTTGGCAGGGCTGTGTCACCGTCGTCGCGGATCGACACCGTCACGCCCGGGATGGGCTGTCCCACCGAGCCGAGCTTGCGGACGCCGGAGAGGCGGTGGGCGGTCACCACGGGCGAGGCCTCCGTCAAGCCGTAGCCTTCGAGCAGCTTGCCGCCGAACTTTGCCTCGAAGGGCTCGACGATCTCGACGGGCAGCGGCGCCGCCCCAGAGCCCCAGACGCGCATCGAGGAGGTATCGTACCGCGACGCGTCGGGATAGTGGAGGAGGTAGACGAACATCGTGGGCACCCCGGACATGGCCTCGGCCCGGAACTCCTGGATGGTCTTCAGCACCTCCTCGGGATTGAACCAGCGCAGGAGCGCGCCGCGGGTGCCGAGGATCTGTCCGGCGATCATGACGGTCAGGCCATAGGAGTGCGACAGCGGCAGGACGCCGACGCCCCACCGCTCACGGTCGAGCTCGAACAGCGATGCCGAGGCGCGCGCGTTCGACTCGAGATTCGAGTGGGAGAGCGCCACCCCCTTGGGTGAGCCCGTCGTGCCCGAGGTATAGAGGATGACGGCCATGTCATCCGGTGCCCGCGGCACGGGCTCGAAGCTGTCGGACTCGCGCGCGATCTCGTCCGCGTACGAGCGCAGCTCTCCCTGACCCCCATCGACTAGCAGGACGTGGCGAAGTGTCGGCAGCACGCCGAGCTGCTTCTCCACCTTCCAGACCATGTCGGTCGACGTGATGACGACCTTGGCCTCCGAGTCGACGAGGATATGGGCGACCTCGGCCTCGCCCAGCAGGAAGATCACGGGCACGATGACCCCGCCCAATCGCAGGATGCCGCCGTAGCTCTGCATGACCTCGGGGCAGTTTGGCAGCATGACCACGACGCGGTCACCGGCCACGACGCCCAAACGCCTGAGCGCATGCGCGACCCGGTAGGCCGCCCGGTGTTGATCGACATTGGTCAGCCGCCGGCCTTCGAAGGCGAGCGCTTCGTACTCGCCGAACGCTCGAATGCTTTCGTCGCCGAGTCGCGCCAGTGTCACGGCTTCTTGTCGCACTCCGCCTGGAGTGTCTGGAGCCGGGTGGCCGGCGTCGGGTGCGTGCTCAGCCAATTGGCCCAGCCCGGCGTCAGCTGTTCCAGGTCCAGCCGCTCGAGGAGCAGGAGCATGTCCGTGCACCCATGCCCCGGGCTCCCGGGCAGCTTCTCGAGCAGCTCGACGGCGTACCAGTCGGCGGCCAGCTCCTCGTCGCGGTCGGAGGCGCGATTGGCGCGGAGGGCATCTTCGGCGGCTCCATTCGAACCGGGGGTGCCCGGAGCTTCCGCCAGTCGCCGCAGCTGGCGTGTCTCGAAGTGGCCGAGCTGGACGTGTCCCAGCTCGTGGGCAAGCGCCGCCTGGAGCTCGGACGGCTCGAGATTGCTCAGCGCCCCGGTCGTCACGCGGATGACGAACTTCTTCGGCGGCGCGGGTCCGGCAGCGACGTGGATCCGCTGGACTGGCTCGATGGCGAGGCCGACCGCGCAGGGTTGGCCGGCGGCGCAAATTCCCGACGCCGAGACGAGCGGCGCCAGGACCAGATCGACCTTTGCCTGCTCGTCCGGGGTTGGGCCGCGAAGAACTGGCGGGGGCGGCTGGGAGAGACGGGTCCGCGGCTTCGCGGACGCACAGCCCGCCAAGGCAACGCAAAGGACCACAACCAGCAGAAGCCTCATCCGCCTCTTTCTTTCAGCTACTTAGGGATCATGCGAGACCGGCCACCACCGTATATCACGAGCCCAATGACGCAACGCAAGAAAAGGCTTGACCTTATTACGCGATGCGTTATGCTAGAGGCGCAGTAGGGACCAACAACCAAACGTGCTTCAACCAGTCGAAGGGAGGTTCGAGATGACGACGAACATGCAGGGCAGCGAGATGTTCGCGCAGATGACAGGGCGCGCGGTGGAGGCCTTCTCCGTGCTGGCCGACGCGAACCAGAAGATCATGCGCGACCTGGTGGATCTCTCCGCCAGCACCGCCAAGGAAGGCGTCCGGCTCTACGCGGAGCTGTCGGCCTCGGCCGTGGAGGCGCTCAAGGACACCCAGTCCTATATCCTGAGCCGCCAGAGCCAGCTGCAGGATGCGCCGCGGGACCCGTTCGCCGCGTACCAGAAGAGCGTGCTCGACTCGGTCGAGGGCACCCAGAAGGCCTTCAAGATCTTCGAGAGCAATGCCCAGGCCATGACGCGGTCGGCCGAGCGGCTCCAGGTCACGGCGGAGCAGACCGGCAAGGAAATCCAGGCGACGTTCGCCCAGGTCGCGGGCAAGGTCAAGTCGCTCACCACGACCCTCGCCTAAGCGGCACCGAGAGCGGAGAGAAGACGGCGCGCCCGGCCACCGAGCCGGGCGCGCCGCTTTATTTCTCGCGCTTCTTCTCGAGCCGATCCTCGAGCGCGCGCAGCTGCTCGCGGAGCGCGGCCACTTCGCTCTTGAGCGCCTCGGCCTCGCCGGGCGTCTCGACTTTCTTCTCCGTCTTGCTCTCACCCGGCGCTGAGGGCATCCATCCCATCCCAGCCCGGGAGGTCAGCTCACGGAAGACACGCTCGGCCTCGCGCTGGCTCGACATGATTCCCTCGAGGCTCGACTTCATGGACTTCTGCACGAAGTCCTGCCACGCTTCGCCGTGCTTGATGAGCTGGTGGAGGAAGGCGGTCGGGAGGCCGGCGCGGCGGCTCCGCTCATTCTCGAGGATGATCTGGGCGAGCGTCACCGAGGTCAGGTCCTCGCCGGTGGACACGTCGACCACCGAGATCTCCTTGCCCGCGCGAATCAGCTCCTCGAGCTCCTCCAGGGTGACGTACCGGCTTTCCTGCGTGTCGTAGAGCTTCCGGTTCGAATACCGCTTGATGACGTACGACATGCTCGAAGTCTAACACCGCGCGTCAAGCGTCTCAAGGCGGAGCCGGGCGTTACATGAAGGACCCGGCGTCGTAAAGAGGACACGGGCGTCCCTCTGCTATACTCACGCCCCCGAGCGATGACTGGCTGAGGACGCCGACGAGGAGGGCATGACATGCAGCTCACGGGACGAACGGCTCTTGTGACGGGCGGCTCGCGCGGCATCGGCCGCGCGATCGCGGTGGCGCTGGCGGAAGCGGGCGCCGACGTGGCGGTCAACTACGTCTCGAGCGAGACGCCGGCCAAGCAGGTCGTCGAGCGGATCCACAAGCTCGGCCGAAAGGCCATGCTGGCCCAGGCCGACGTCGCCGACTTTCCCGACACGTTCCGCATGGCGCAGGACGTGCTCAAGGAATTCGGCCACCTCGACATCCTGATCAACAATGCCGGAATCAACTCGGACAAGACCTTCGTCAAGATGGACCACGCCTCCTGGCGCAAGGTCCTGGCGATCAACCTCGACGGCGTCTTCAACTGCACGAAGGTCTTCATCGACCAAATGATCAAGCAGAGTTATGGGCGGGTCGTGAATATCACGTCGGTCATCGGCCAGATCGGCAACTTCGGCCAGGCCAACTACGCCGCGTCCAAGGCGGGCGTGGCGGCCATGACGAAGTCGCTGGCAAAGGAGCTGGCCGCGAAAGGCATCACGGTCAACGCGGTCGCCCCGGGCTTCACCGAGACGGAAATGATCGAAGCGATTCCGGAGAAGGTGCGGAACAAGCTGCTCGAGCAGATTCCGATGCGGCGCTTCGGCAAATCCGAGGAGGTGGCGCGCGCCTGTGTCTACCTCTGCTCGAGCGACGGCGACTACATCACCGGCGCCGAGCTCTCCATCAACGGCGGCCTCT